>Ga0081540_1003686_pt1 | contig 12013 bp, 13 predicted proteins | sample TabmetS2T1R1_FD_71024 | JGI IMG/M metagenome (GOLD analysis project Ga0081540, IMG submission 71024) | Tabebuia heterophylla rhizosphere microbial communities from the University of Puerto Rico - S2T1R1 | ecosystem: Host-associated > Plants > Roots > Rhizosphere ...
CCGGCGTCGAGGAGGCTTGCGGTCCCCGGTTCGAGGGCCTGGAGGACAGTCAGCGAGTCCAGAATGTGCTTGTCGGCCATCTCGATCGGATCGAGGATGGCCGTGAGGTTGATGCGGGTGCTCCACCGGCCGAGCTCACCCGCCAGCCACGCCAGCGCGTCCGCCTGTTCGGGGGAGAGGGGCTGCCCGAGCGCGCGGCTTCCCTCCAGCAGCATTCCAGAAATCGCCGGTTTCTCCACAGGCCCAGCCTACGCGCTCCGTTGGAACCCACTGAAACAACTGGGGGAAGCCGCTGGCACGTTGTTTTCCCCAGGTCTCCCACAGCACGACCGCCGGCGCTCTCAGAGAGGCGCTGCAGGTCGCGGCGGAGCAGGCGTGCGGCTGTCCTGTTGCTTGCTCGCGACGCGGCTGACGTCGCGGTGCCCCCGGAGGAGCCGGCTTCTCTGCCACGACTCGCCACGAAATACCAGAGCCCTTGTTACCCGGACGACACTTTCCGGGTCCCGAGGCCCAGGTTCCACGTGGAACACCTGGAAGTCCGGACTCCGTGAACCCTTTGCGAGGTGTCCCTTCGAGGTGTCTGACACCTCCTGAGCGACACCTCCTGAGCCTTCGCGGTGGCGCCGCTTCGGGTCGGGAGCGGTCGCAAGCTAGGCCCAGGCCCCGACCGCCGGCGGGTCGCGCCTCGGCTCCGAGCGATACCCGGAAAAAGACCGGGAAACGAGGTGCCAAACACCTCGTGCCTCGACCCGGAGCGGACGCGCGCGCGACCGGGGCCCCTGAGAGGCCCTGACGAGGTGATTGACACCTTCGCCCGGACACCTTCGCGCCGGGAAGTCCCCGGTCGAAGGTCCGATCGGGCCCGGGGGAGCTCCCACGAGGTATCTGAGCGGGCCACGGGGCAGCTCCTACGCGCGGTCTCCTACGAGGTGTCTCCTACGAGGTGTCTGACACCTCCGAGCCCCCTCCGAGCCGGCCACTTCAGTGCCGCCTACCACGTGCTTGACGTCCTTGCCGGCTCGCTCGGGAAGGCCTCAGAACCAGCGTAGGGCCTACGAGGCCCCTGACGAGGCGTCTGACACCTTCCGAGGGCCGTGGGCCAGCCCTGAAGAGGTGATCGTCACCTTCGCCTCGAGACGCCTTCGCCCGCGCTCGAGACGAGCGGATGGGAGAGACCTCCCGGCGAAGACCTCCGAGGCCAGCGGGAGCGCCCTGGCAGGTGTTCCCGACGAGATGTCTCCTTACGAGGTGTCTGACGCCTCCAAGGGGACACCTCCAAGGGAGACACCTCCGATGCCAGGGCCGCCGGGCGTTCCACGTGGAACGTGCCCGTGAGCAGGCGTCCGGCCGGGCCCGAAGTTGCCCTGTCATCCCATCGTGCTACGCCCGCATCCAGTCGTACTGAACGTGACCGGAGGCACCCCCGTGGGACGCGTGATCTGCATCTCGAACCAGAAGGGCGGGGTGGGAAAAACCACGACGGCCATCAACCTGGCCGCGAGCCTCGCCTCGGCCGAGCGCAAGGTCCTTCTCGTCGACATGGACCCCCAGGGAAACGCGGGGAGCGGCCTGGGTTTGCGCCGGGATGCGCTCAACGGGACCGTCTACGATGCGCTCCTGGGCGAGCGCCCGATGGAGGAGCTGGTCCACCCCACCGAGCTCCGCTTCCTCCAGGTCGTCCCGTCCACCCCGGACCTCACGGGGGCCGAGATCGAGCTCGTGAACCAGCCCCGTCGCGAGTTCCGGCTCCGCGAGGCGCTCCGCCCGCTGGTCCCGTCGTACGACTACATCGTGCTCGACTGCCCGCCGTCCCTGGGCCTTCTCACCCTGAACGCCCTGACGGCCGCGGATTCCGTCCTGATTCCGCTCCAGTGCGAGTACTACGCGCTCGAGGGGCTCTCCCAGCTCATGCAGACCGTCGAGCTGGTCCGGAAGGGCCTCAACCCGTCCCTGGCGACCGAAGGCATCCTCCTCACCATGTTCGACGGGCGCGCCAACATCGCCCACCAGGTGGCCAACGACGTCCGGAGCTACTTCAAGGACCTGGTCTTCCACGCGGTGGTTCCGCGCAACGTCCGGCTCAGCGAGTGCCCGAGCTTCGGCAAGCCAATCCTCCTCTACGACATCAAGTCGAAGGGCTGCGAGAGCTACCTCGCCCTGGGCCAGGAGATCCTCCGCCGAGACCAGGGTCCGACGGATCGGCAGGCCGCCTGATGACGACACCCATGTCCTCCGGCCCCTCCGACCGCAGCCCGAAGCGCGCGCTCGGAAGGGGACTTTCCGCCCTGATTCCGCAGGCCTCCGTACCCGTCCACGGAGAGATCCCCGCCTCGACAGGCATCGTCCGCCTCCCCGTCGAGCGCATCCTCCGGGACCCCACCCAGCCCCGGAAGACCTTCGACGAAGACCGGCTCCGTGAGCTGGCCGAGTCAATCCGGACCCAGGGCGTCATCCAACCGATCCTCGTCCGCCGGGACGGCGCCGAGTACCGACTCATCGCCGGCGAGCGGCGCTGGCGGGCGGCCCAGCTCGCCGGCCTCCACGAGATCCCCGCCGTGGTCCGGGACGTCACCCCGGCCGAGGCCTTCGAGCTGGCGCTGGTCGAGAACCTCCAGCGCACCGACCTCAACCCTCTGGAAGAGGCCGAGGGCTACCGCCGCCTCATCCAGGAATTCGGGCTCACCCAGGACCAGGTCGGCGAGCGCGTGGGCCGCGATCGGACCAGCGTCACCAACGCGCTCCGACTTCTGAATCTCCCCGACGGAGTGAAGGAGCTCCTCGCACGCGGCGCGCTCGGCATGGGCCACGCGCGGGCGCTGCTCGGGATGGGCACGGGCTCGGAGCTGGTGAAGACGGCCGAGCGCATCGTGCGCGAGCAGCTCTCGGTTCGAGAGACCGAGCGTCTCGTCCGCACCGCGCGTGGAAGCTCGGGGACCGCCGCGCGAAAGCCCGCTGGAAGCACGGCCGCGCGGGCGGTGGTGGAGGACCTGCAGCGACGCCTGGGGACAAAGGTGCGACTCGAGGATCGTGGCGGGAAGGGGACGCTGGAGATCGACTTCTTCTCGTACGAGGACCTGGAGCGTATTCTCGCGCTGCTGCGGCGGTGAGCCGCGGCGCTCAAGGAGCCCGCGCCGCCGCTCGTCGTTCGAGCGTCATCCCGGGCTCGCCCTCCAGGACACGGAATGAGGAACCCGATGGCGGTGCTGAAGCGCGAGGAGGAGAACGTGGTGGTTCGCGGTGGTGACGTGCACACGCTTCTCGGCAAGGGGAGCGAGTTCGACGGGAAGCTCACCTTCGAGGGGCAGGTGCGGATCGACGGTAAGTTCTCCGGGCAGATCTTCACGAAGGACACGCTGGTCGTCGGCGAGGGCGCGCGCGTGAACGCGGAGATCAACGCCGGGACCGTGATCGTCAACGGCGTCGTCGAGGGGAACATCAGGGCCACGCAGCTCATCGAGCTCCATACGCCCGGCCGGGTGAAGGGGAATCTCGAGACGCCTTCCCTGAGCATCGACAAGGGCGTGATGTTCGAGGGCTCGTGCAAGATGGACGGCGCCAAGGGCGGAAGTCCGACTCCGACGCCGCTGGGCGCGTCCGCGCCGCCCGAGCTGCCCAAACGGTGAATCGGTGGCGGCACGCCGCGGGGCGCTGATCTGCTGCGCCGTGGCCGCCGGGGTGCTCGGCGGCTGCACGCGGCCACACCCCGCGGTCACGCCGTCCGAAGACGGCGGCGTTCCGGTCGTTCGGCCCTCGGGTCTGCTTCAGGTCCCGTCGGGCTGGTCCGTCGTCACCGGCGGCGACGGCACGCTCCGGGTCACCGACGGCCCCGGTCACGCGGTCCTGCGCGCAGAGATTCGCAGCGGCATGGGCCTGCCCACGCCCGAGACGCTGCGCAGCGGCTTCACCGAGGGCCTTCGCCGCTGGCGGGGGCGCAAGAGCCAGGCGGTGGAGGACCCGGGATACGTCGCCGTCCGGCTCGTGGTCGCCGAGCCGGGTGACGGCGGCAGCGAGCAGACGGTCTTTCTCTCCGCCACGGCGCTCGGGACGGACACGCTCCTCTGTGCCTCGCTCCGGGGCGCCTCGGACGCCGCGCTCGAGGTCATCGAGCGGATCTGCCGGAGCGCCGGCGAACGGCCGGACGGCGGATAGCCCGGCGGGCCAGGGGGTCCTGACCAGATGAAGTCACGAGCCTTTTCGAGGTGCCAGACACCTCGTTACGGGTCTCTGCCCGGGCCTCCAACCCGCTCAGGCTCGGACGGCGAGGGTGACCGCGAAGTCGCCCGCCCGGTCCATCCAGCGGGCCTCGGTGCGCATGCCGGCCGCCCCGAGCTCACGGTCGATCTGCGGCAGGGTGAACTTGGCGCTGATCTCGGTGCGCATCAGCTCGCCCTCGCCGAAGTCCACCCGCAGATCCAGGTCGCCGATGGTGACGGTCTGCCGGACCGTCGACCGCAACAGCATCTCGATCCACCCCTGCCGCGGGTCGTAGCGCGCCACGTGCTCGAAGCGGTGGAGGTCGAAGTCGGCGTGGAGCTCGGCGTTCAGCACCGAGAGCACGTTCTTGTTGAACTCCGCGGTCACGCCCTGGGCGTCGTTGTACGCCGCCTCGAGCCGAGGGATGCCCTTCACCAGATCCGTCCCGAGGAGGAACGCGTCGGCAGACCCGAGCTGCCCGGCGATGTCCTCGAGGAAGCGGACACGCGGCTTCGGCGCGAGGTTGCCGATGGTCCCGCCGAGGAAGGCGATCAGCCGCCTGCCGTTCCGCGGAAGCAGCGGCACGTGCCGCTCGAAGTCACCCACCACCGCGTGCAGCGTCAGCGCCGGAAACTCCGAAGCGATGCGCATCGCGGAGCCGCGCAGGGTCACCGCGTCCACGTCGAAGGGGACGAAGCGGCGCAGGCTCCCGCCGGCCTCGAGCGCGCGGAGGAGGAGGCGAGTCTTGTCCGACGTTCCGCTGCCCAGCTCCACCAGCGTGTCCGCACCCGAGCGCGCCGCGATCTCCGGAGCGTGCGCCGCCAGGATCTCTCGCTCGCGCCGCGTCGGGTAGTACTCGGGCAGCCGTGTGATCTGGTCGAAGAGACGCGAGCCGTGCGCGTCGTAGAAGTACTTCGGCGGAAGCTCGCGCGGTCGGCGGCCGAGCCCGTGCCGGACGTCCTGCTCGAGCGCCCGGCGAAGATCGCGAGGGCCGAGCAACACGTCCCAGGTCACCCGAGGATGTGGGCGCCAGTCGAGCGCCAGGGGGTCGACGTACATGTCGGCTCCAACTCCGTGGTCGCTCAGGCGTCCCGAGCGCACCGAAAGCCGGCGAAGATCTGCCGCCGGATGGGGTAATCCCAGTTCCGGAAGGTGTTCCTGACTGCGTCCGGTGCGACGGCCCAAGATCCGCCGCGTAGAACTCTGTAGTCACTTCCAAAGAAGACGGCCGAATACTCCGGGTAGGGGAAGGCGCGAAACCCCGGATACGGTTCGAAGTACGACGCCGTCCACTCCCAGACGTCGCCGATCAGCTGTTCCACTCCGGATGCAGATGCGCCCGCGGGGTACGCGCCGACCCGCGCCGGATGGCTGCTGATCGGCCAGAGGTTGGCGCGCTTCCTGTCCGGCAGAGCGTCGCCCCACGGAAATCGCCGGACGGTCCCGTCGGGTGTCGCGGCCGCGGCCTTCTCCCACTCGGCCTCGGTGGGAAGTCGTCGCCCGGCCCATCGCGCGTACGCGTCCGCCTCGTACCAGCAGACGTGACACACCGGCTCGTCCGGTCGAATCGGCTCCCAGAGGCCGAAGCGCCGGCGCTCCCAGCCGTCGGCGGTTCGTCGCCAGAAGAGCGGGTGCTCCAGCGGCTCCGTCTGCCGGAACGCCCAGCCGGCATCGTCCCAGTGCGGGCGATTCGCGTACCCGCCGTCCTCGATGAACTCGAGGAACTGCCCGCTGGTCACCGGGAAGCGGTCGATGGCGAACGACGGAACGTCCACCACGTGGCGAGGTCGCTCGTTGTCGTACGCCCAGGCCTCGTCCGTCCCCATCTCGAACGGCCCGCCGGGGATCAGGACCTCGCCCGGCACCACCGCGCGGTGGGGGAGCGGAGCCTCCGAGGGCAGCGGAGCCAGCGTGGTCGACGTGACGAGCTGGAGCGTGGCGAGCAGCGTCTCGACGTGCTGCTGCTCGTGCTGCGCCACCATCCCGTAGACGAAGCCGCCGTCGAGGAGGGCCCCGGCGCGTGCCACGTCCTCCAGGCTCACCGCCTCCAGCCGGCGCAGCGCCTGCTCCCGAACCCGCGCGGCGTAGGCGAACGTCTCCTCGACCCCGAGCAGCGGCAGGGAGCCCCGGAGCTGCCGGGGATTGCGAAAGGCGTCGTACAGGCGGTCGACCTCCGGCCCCGAGAGGCCCGGGTCGCCCAGCGCCCGCAGAAGCCACTGCTCCTCGTAGTTCGCGACGTGAGCGACGTCCCAGACCGGGGGCGACATGAGCGGGGAGTGCTGGGCGGCGAGCACCTCCCGGGGCACCGGCCGGAGGAGGTCCAGGAGGCGCCCGCGGGAGGTCTCCAGCGCCTCCAGCGCACGCGACTTCCAGGCGAGGGCTCCCCCGAACTCGCGTGCGTCCATGGACCGTGTCATTCCTCCGGAGGCCGCCCGGCGCAACCCCTGGGCGTACCCTGATCGCATGGCGAACATCCGCACTCCGGACCCGGGGCTGAAGCTCGATCTCGCCGGGAAGACGACGTACGGCGACTACCTCAAGCTGGACCGGCTGCTCTCCGCGCAGGAGCCGAGGAGCAGCCCCGAGCACCACGACGAGCTGCTCTTCATCATCCAGCACCAGACGTCCGAGCTCTGGATGAAGCTCCTCATCCACGAGCTGACGGCGGCCCGGGCCCTGGTCCGGGAGGACCGGCTCGAGCCCTCGTTCAAGATCCTCGCCCGCGCAGGGCAGATCCAGCGGATGCTGTTCGAGCAATGGAGCGTCCTGGAGACGCTCACCCCCTCGGAATATCTGGAGTTTCGCTCGGTCCTGGGACCGGCGAGCGGCTTCCAGTCCGCCCAGTACCGGGCGCTCGAGTTCCTGCTGGGGAACAAGGACCCCGCCGCCCTGCTTGTCCACCGGCAGAGCCCGGAGGTCCACGCCTGGCTGGAGCGGTTCCTCCAGGAGCCGAGCCTCTACGACGAGTTCCTCCGCCACCTGGCCCGGCGCGGCCTCCCGGTCCCACCGGAGCGGTTGGATCGAGACTTTTCAGGACCTTACGAGCCTCACCCCGGCGTGGTCGCCGTCTTCCGGACCATCTACTCGGACCCTCACCGATGGTGGGACGGCTACGAGATGGCAGAGAAGCTCGTCGACGTGGAGGAGCGATTCCAGCTGTGGCGGTTCCGCCACATGATGACCGTGCACCGCATCATCGGCTTCAAGCAGGGCACGGGCGGCAGCTCGGGGGTGCCGTTCCTGAGGCGAGCGTTGGACGTCCGCTTCTTTCCTGAACTGTGGGACGTACGAACCGAGCTGGAGCCTCACCACTGACCCCCGAACGTCCGCCTTCGCGCATACACTGAGACTCTCACCCGAGCCCCGTACCCCCTGGGGGTGCCCTTGGATGCACCGACGTACGCGGAGTCGGAGCTGATCATGAACCGCGCCCCTGTGTTGCTGTCGGGTGGCGGAGCACAGGATCGAGCGGCGTGGGCCCAGGAAGCGGCCGAGGTCGGGGGGCGACCCCTGGTGACCGTCACCCGCGCCGAGCAGCTCGGGTCTGCGCTGATGGTTCGCAGCGCGGTGCTCTTCGTTCCTGACGTCCTGGCGCTCGGGGACTCCGGCCAGCAGATGCTGGTCCGGACGCTCACCTCGCTGGACGAGCGGCCCAAGCTGGTGCTCGGGCTCACCCGGTCCGAGACGAGCGCGCGCCAGGCCGGAGCGCTGCGCGAGGATCTGCACTACCGCGTCCGCATGGGGCTGCTGAACCTGGACGCGCCGGGCATGCGCGAGGCGATCGCTGCCCGTCGGGCCGAGGCCGCGCGGCGCGCCGCGATGCCGCCTCCCCGTCCTGCGCCGGCGTCACGGCCCCAGTCGTCCGCGAGCCTGGCGAGGCCGAAGGCCAAGGCGCGTCCGGCGCAGCGGAGCCGGTCTGCCCCGCGGCTGAAATCGGCGCGCACCGCGAAGCCCGCGAAGAAGGCGCGTCCGGCGAAGGCGAAGAAGGGCTCGAAGCGGCGGTGAGCGGGTCCGTCGCTCAGGCGCCGGGGTGATCCGCCAGCCGCCGAGCGTCGGTCACCAGACGCTCGAGCGCGTCGGAGTCGTTCGAATCGTAGAAGCCGCGGATGCGTCCGCGCCCGTCGACCAGGACCACGTGCACCCCGTGGGTGATGCTGGCGATGTCCTCCGAGTCGCGGTCGAAGGCGACCCGGAAGCCGCGGAGGACGGCATCCTGCACGTGGCGGCTCTCCCCGGTGAGGAAGTGCCAGCGCGGCGAGTCAGCGCCATGCGCGCGGGCGAAGGCAGCGAGCCGCTCGGGCGTGTCGAACGCGGGGTCGACGCTCACCGAGACCAGATCCGCCCGTTCCCCCAGCGTCCGCTGGACGCCGGCCATGCGCTCGGTCAGCCGGGGACAGACGTCAGGACAGCGGGTGAAGACGAAGTCCGCGATCCACACCCGGCCAGCCAGCCGCTCGGGTCCGAACGGGGCTCCGGTCTGGTCGATGAGCCGGAAATCCGGCACGGTGCCGAGCACCGGCGGCGGCGGGACGGGGGACGGCAGCGTTGACCGGAGCACCGGCAGCGCCATCACCAGCGCGAGGAATCCGGTCCAGAGCCACGGCTGGAGGCTCGGACGAGAAATGGGAGCGGCAACGGGACGTGCGTCCATGACGATGTGCGGTGGCAGTGCTAACTCGCGCCGCGGAGGAGTTCATCCGATGCACGAGCCAACCCGTGGAGCGGGAGGGCGATGCGCCGGGCGCTGAGAAGCGGACCGCGTCGAGAGGTGGTGCTCGCCACGGCGTGGGCGGTGCTGTTCTCCGTCCTGCTCGCGGTGCGCATCTCCTGGCAGCGCGACGCGCCGGCGCCGTCGGAGTCACTGCAGTGGCTCCGGACGGGGACGCTCGCGCTCCTCGCGCTGCTGATTCTCGCCGCCGCCTCCGGTCGCCGCGCGCCCATCGTCGGGAGCGTCGTGCTCCGCATCGAGCAGGCCGCGGTCTTCGTCGCCATCACCCGGCTGCTGGGCCTCGGTGCGCACCCCGACCCGGTCCGGGCCGAGCAGGTCCTCATCGCGCTGCTCGGGGTGCATGGGGTGGGAGCGATCATCGTCTCGGACGAGCTGTCGACTGCCACGCCGGTCTGGCGGATGGGCCTGTGGGTCCTGGCCCTGAGCTTCGGGGCATTGACCGCGAGCGTGCTCGTCCGGTGAACCGTGGGGCGGAGTTCTGCCCCTGGTGGCTTACACTTCTGACGCACTGCGCGCTTGATGTTGACTTGGGCCTGCCTGGGCAGCAAAAGCAGGGGCGCGAAGGGGAGTGTCCCTGAATGAAGCTCGACTACCAGCGCCATACCCGGGCGCGGATGTTCCAGAACGACTTCCTGGAGTTCGCGTCGAACATCCACCCTGCGGTTCCGTTCGTCGTCTACATCCCGGTGGTCGTCGGCCTCCTGGCGTACGGGCTATTCCAGGGGTTGACCCGCTGGACGGCGGTGGCGGTGTTCTTCCCGCTGGGCTGGGTGACCTGGGATCTCGCCGAGTACGTCATCCACCGGTGGTGGTTCCACTGGGAGGGCAACGGGCCCTTCACCCGGAAGTTCCACGAGATCATCCACGGCTACCACCACACGTATCCGGATGACGCGCTCCGGCTGGTCATGCCGCTCGGGGCGAGCATCCCGCTGGCGCTGATCATCGGTGGCGCGCTGTACCTGGTGGGCGCTCCGGCGGTCACCATTCCGGGCTTCGCCGGGTTCGTGTCCGGGTACCTGTTCTACGACTTCACCCACTGGTCGACGCACGCGCGTACCCCGCGGACGGCGTGGGGCAAGGCGATCCGCGGCCATCACATGGCGCACCACTTCGCGGATCCGACCCGGAACTTCGGTATCAGCCACCGCTGGATCGACGCGGTGGTCGGCACCCTCCGGCGTCGCGAGCGCGATTCCGAGTCCAATCCGCGCGCGGCGGCCTGACCGCAGGTCTCACGACAGCTGAACCGGCTCGTCAGCCTTGGGCTCGAGGGTCAGGGCTTCGAGAAGCAGCCCATCGTTGTTGAGGTTGACCTCGGGAGCGTTGATCCCTGGCGCGTAGGGCACGAGCCGCCCTCCGCCAACTCCGGTCACCCAGTTCTCGCGGTCGACTCGAAGAACGTGGCCGAGCGCCTGGGCCTGGGCGAGGCCAAGAAGGAGCTCCCCCGCCTTCTCGCGTTCGGAGGCCTGAACTCTCGCAATCAGGTCGAAGCGGGCAAACTTTCCCATTCCGCGCGTGTGAAGGATGTGCTTCCCCCCGGACTCCGCATCGGTCTCGAGGGTGACCGAGACCTCCCGGCGGATGCTCAGCTCCCGGTCCGGACGCCACTCGAGAATTTCCGCGGAAGGTCTCCACACGATCGGGAATCCATCGAGCACCGCAGTCGCGCCCAGCGAGCACAGCCACCGGGTCACCGCCCAGGCACCCTGGAGGTACCCGAGATCCGGCGGATCCTGGCGAACCGCCCGCACGCGATAGACCACCTGGGCCGAATCGAGCGCCTCCGTGGTCCCCAGATCGCTCGCAGCACGCACCCTGAGCGAGGCGAGGAGCCCTTCGACCGACTCACGCGAGCTCCGCTGCAGCCCGATCGTGTCGAGATTCACCTCCGCAGGGAGCCCTTGCTCCTCGGCATCCAGCGGCGAGTCGGTCCGCAGCGCTTCCTTGGCTAGAACGAACAGGACGACTTCCGCGGTCCGGTCGAGCGCCCTGAAGCGCGGACGCCCCCAGAGCGCGACCGGGCTCACGGCGTCGGCTCGCGGATCCGCGCGTACTGCCGCTGATCGGTGATCCGGCCTTCCTTGATGCAGGAGCGCCGGAGCACCGCCTCGAGCGTGTACCCGGCCTTCTCCAGCACGCGGCAGGAGGCGACGTTGTGAGCGAAGGGCAGGGCGAAGATGCGGGTCAGCTCGAAGATCTCGAACGCTTCGTCGGTGAAGGCGCGGATCGCCTCCGTCATCACCCCGCGACCTCGGAACGGCGCTCCGAGCCAGTAGCCGACCTCGGCGGAGACGCGCTCCACGTCGGTGCCGAGCTTGAGGCCGATGCTTCCCACCGCCTCGCCGTCGATGACGATGGCCCGGTGACACGCCGGAGACTGGCTCAGGGCGTGCCCGATGAAGCCGACAGCGTGCTCGAGCGTGTACGGATGCGGGAAGAGGTCGCGCAGGTTCTGCCAGACCGTGAGGTCGTTCGCCTGGCGCGCCAGGGAAGGCGCGTCCTCGGGCAGGAAGGGTCGGAGCGTGCAGCGGCTCAGGACCTGGCGCATCGCTCGAAGTCTAGCGCTCGTCGCGCGGCGAGCGCGTCCGGTGCTGCCGTGGCTCCCGGCTAGCCCTTGTGAGGCGTGGGCTGGAAGAGGCCGTTGAACTCGGTGAGCGCCTTGTTGATCCGGCCCTTGAGCTCGTTGGAGAGCTCCTTCTTCTCCCGGATCTCCTGGGGGATCTGCGGCGACTTGGAGTGGACGTACTCGATGAACTCCTTCGCCCACCGCTGGACGTCGGGCGTCGGGACGTCACGGATCCAGCCGCGCTTCTTCTCGTCGTCGCGGTTGGTGGCGGCGTAGATCTGGAGGACCTGGTCCTCCTGCGCCATCGGCTCGTACTGACCCTGCTTGAGGATCTCCACCAGGCGCTCGCCGTTGGCCAGCGTCTCCTGGGTGGCCTTGTCGAGGTCGGAGCCGAACTGGGCGAACGCCGCGAGCTCTCGGAACTGCGCGAGGGCCAGCTTCATGCCGCCGGCGACCTGCTTCATCGCCTTGATCTGCGCCGCCGAGCCCACCCGGCTCACCGAGAGGCCCACGTTGATGGC
>Ga0081540_1003687_pt1 | contig 12008 bp, 9 predicted proteins | sample TabmetS2T1R1_FD_71024 | JGI IMG/M metagenome (GOLD analysis project Ga0081540, IMG submission 71024) | Tabebuia heterophylla rhizosphere microbial communities from the University of Puerto Rico - S2T1R1 | ecosystem: Host-associated > Plants > Roots > Rhizosphere ...
TGCATCTCGGATCCGGCTACCGCCTGGCGTTGGCCACGCAGGACCGACCCATCATGGCGGCGGTGGCCGTCGCCGTGGCGCACTGGCTGGCAGCCGTCGGTGCCGCGCCCGACGCAGCGCGCATGCTCGGGATCGGTACCCGGCTGCGCGGCGCCGAGGACCCGACCAGCCTGCTGGTCGGCACCCTCACCGCCCGGCTGCGAGCCGATCTGGGCGCGGAGTTCGACGTCCGGTACGGCGAGGGTCTCGCGCTCGAGCCGGCGGATGCCGCCACGCAGGTGGACCCGGCGCGCTACGCCACGTCGGCCGGCGCCCTCACCTGAGGGCACCGGCCGACGAGCGACGGGTCAGGCGCGCCGGCGGTAAGCGCGCACGGCGAGCGGCGCGAAGACCACGAGCAGCCCGGCCATCCAGGCCAGCGTCCAGACGACGTGCTCGGCGACCGGACCGCCGATCATCAGCCCACGGACCGCGTCGACGAGCTGGCTGATCGGGTTGACCTTGACGAAGGACTGCAACCAGCCCGGCATCGTGGCCGTCGGCACGAACGTGTTGCTGCCGAAGCTCAGCGGCAGGACGAGCAGGAACATGATCCCCTGCACCGCCCCGGACGTGCGGGCGACCATGCCGACGAAGACGGAGATCCACCCGAAGCACAGGGCGAAGCCCATCGCCAGCAGCAGGGCGGCCCCCACCGCGATCGGCCCCTGCGTGGCCCGGAACCCCATCAACGTCCCGACGCTCATCGTCACCGTGAAGAGGATGAGGTAGCGGACGACGTCCGCGGACACCGCGCCGACCAGGGGAGCGGACCGCGCGATCGGCAGTGAGCGGAACCGGTCGAACACGCCCTTCTCGATGTCGGCGTTGAGGTTCTGCCCGAGGGACACGCTGGCCATGGCGATCGTCTGCCCGAGCAGGCCGGGCAGCAGGAACTGCAAGTAGGCCTGCTGGGAGCCGTGCGCGATCGCGCCACCGAACACGTAGGTGAACAGCGCGAGGAACACGATCGGCTGCAGGGTGACGTCGACCAGCGCCTCGGGCGTGCGCCATATCTTGATCAGGTTCCGCCGGGCGAGCACGAGGGCCTGACGCCAGACGGGGGCGCGCCGGCCGACGGTGCGGCCGAGCTCGAGGGCGCGCCCGGCCGTCGGCGGACCGGTGGGCGCGGGCGCGGTGGTGGTTCCGGCGGTGCTCATGCCGCCTCCTCGGTGGTCTCGGCGGTGCGCCGGCCGGTCAGGGTCAGGAAGACCTCGTCGAGGCTCGGCAGGTGCAGGGAGAGCTCGTTGACGGTGATCGCGACGGCACGCAACCGGCTCGCCAGGTCGGGCAGCAGCGAATCGTCGTCCACCCGGCACGTCAGCTCGCCGCGACTGGTGGTCTCCGGCGTCGTCCGCGTGATCTCGGCGAGCAGGGTGCGGGCGTCGTCCAGCCGCGCCGGGTCCGCCGGGCGCACGCTCAGCCGCTGCCCGCCGATCTTGTGCTTGAGCCCGTCCGGCGTGTCGTGGGCGATCACGCGGCCGTGGTCGATGACGCTGATCTCGTCGGCCAGGGCGTCCGCCTCCTCCAGGTACTGGGTCGTGAGCAGCACCGTCGCACCCTCGGCGACGACCCGGCGCACCACGGTCCACATCTCGTCGCGCTTGGCCGGGTCGAGCCCGGTCGTCGGCTCGTCCAGGAAGATCACCGACGGTCGCCCGACCAGGCTCGCCGCCAGGTCCAGGCGCCGGCGCATCCCGCCGGAGTAGGTCTTGGCGGTCCGGCCGGCGGCCTCGGTCAGGTCGAACCACTCCAGCAGCTCCGCCGCCCGGGCCCGCGCCTCGCGGGTGGTCATGCCGAGCAGCTGCCCGATGAGGAGCAGGTTCTGGGTTCCGGTGAGGTCCTCGTCGACGGAGGCGTACTGGCCGGTGAGCCCCACCAGTGCACGCACGTCGGCGGCGTCCCGCACGACGTCGAGACCCGCCACCCGGGCGGAGCCGGAGTCCGCGCTCAGCAGCGTGGCCAGGATCCGGACCGCCGTCGTCTTGCCGGCGCCGTTCGGACCGAGGACGCCGAGCACCGTGCCCTCACGGGCGGCGAGGTCCACGCCGGCGAGTGCCTGCGTGGAGCCGAATCTCTTGGTGAGGCCCTCGGCCTCGATCGCGTACGTCATAGCGTTCTCCTTTCCTCGTCGTCGACGATGCGGCGTCGCACTGACGGCCGGCGCACACCGCGCTGGTACCGGCTGTCGCGGCGCTGACAGCGGTCCGATCGGACCGGCCCTACGGTTGAGCAGCGGGTGGCCGGCTTGCCCGACGTCCGCGTGGCCGGACCTTCGGGCCGACGAGATCGGAGACTGGGCGTGCCTGAGTGGATCTACTTCATCCATCCGCCGCGCGACGACTTCGCGGCGACGATGACGGACGCCGAGCAGCGGGCGTGGGACGAGCACGCCGAGCGGCTCCGGCGGCTGCTCGACGAGGGCGTGCTCATCCTCGCGGGGCCCACGCTCGGGCGCGTGAACACCGGGATCGCGGTGATCGAGGCACCCGACGAGGAGTCCGCCCGGCGTCTCATGCTGGATGACCCGGCCATCGCCGGTGGATTCGCCCGCGGCGAGCTCCGCCCCTTCCGCGCGTCGTTCCTGCGGGGACGAGCAGGGGGTTGAGCAGGTCCAGGCCGACCGGTAACGCGGGGGCGGTCTGCCGGCTCCGCTCGGTAGCATCGGCGGGTGCGGCGCGGCATCGGCCGCGCCGTCAGGTCCGGCGAGCCGCCTGGTTCCCAACCCCGAGGAGCATGTCGTGTCCGACGTGTCGATCGTCGTCCGCACCCCACCCGGCAGCGAGCAGCGGGGCGTGACGGCGGGGACCACGGCCGGCGATCTCTTCGAGGGCGACCGCACGGTGGTCGTCGCCAGGGTCAACGATGTCCTGCGCGACCTCGCCACCGAGCTGCGGGACGGCGACGTCGTCGAGCCGGTCGGCCTGGACTCCGACGAAGGCCTGGCCGTGCTCCGGCACTCCGCCGCGCACGTCCTGGCGCAGGCGGTGCAGGACCTCAACCCCAAGGCCCGGCTCGGCATCGGTCCCCCCATCCGCGACGGCTTCTACTACGACTTCGACGTCCAGCAGCCGTTCACCCCCGACGACCTCGAGGCCCTCGAGAAGGTCATGACCCGCATCGTCAAGGAGGGCCAGACCTTCCGGCGGCGAGTGGTCACCGAGGACGAGGCGCGCTCGGAGCTCGCCGCCGAGCCGTACAAGCTCGAGCTGGTGGGCCTCAAGGGCACCGCCGACCGGGGCGGCGTCGAGGGCACCACCTCCGAGGCCGAGGTGGAGGCCGCCGCGCAGGTGGACCTGGACGACCTCGACGACGGAGCGGCGGTGGAGGTCGGCGGCGGCGAGCTGACCATCTACGAGAACGTCCGCCGGGACGGTTCGATCGCGTGGAAGGACCTGTGCCGCGGCCCGCATCTGCCGTCGACGAGGATCCTCGGCAACGGGTGGAAGCTGATGCGCACTGCCGCCGCCTACTGGCGGGGGAACGAGCGGAACCCGCAGCTGCAGCGCGTCTACGGCACCGCCTGGCCCACCCGGGACGACCTCAAGGCCTACCTGGACCGGCTGGCCGAGGCCGAGCGGCGCGATCACCGCCGGATCGGGGCGGAGCTGGACCTCTTCTCGTTCCCCGACGAGCTCGGGTCCGGCCTGGCGGTGTTCCATCCCAAGGGCGGCATCCTGCGCAGGACGATGGAGGACTACTCGCGGGCCCGGCACGAGGAGGCGGGCTACGAGTTCGTCTACACCCCGCACATCACGAAGGGTCAGCTGTACCAGACCAGCGGCCACCTCGACTGGTACCGCGACAGCATGTTCCCCCCGATGCACGTCGACGCCGAGTACGCGCCGGACGGATCGGTGCGCAAGCCCGGGCAGGACTACTACCTCAAGCCGATGAACTGCCCCATGCACTGCCTGATCTTCGATGCGCGCGGCCGTTCGTACCGCGAGCTCCCGCTGCGGCTGTTCGAGTTCGGATCGGTGTACCGGTACGAGAAGTCCGGGGTCATCCACGGCCTCACCCGGGTCCGGGGGATGACCCAGGACGACGCGCACATCTACTGCACTCCGGAGCAGCTGCGGGGCGAGCTGACATCCCTGCTCACGTTCGTGCTCGACCTGCTCCGGGACTACGGCCTGGAGGACTTCTACCTGGAACTGTCGACCAAGGACCCGGAGAAGTTCGTCGGGTCCGAGGACATCTGGGAAGAGGCGACCCGCACCCTCGCGGAGGTCGCGGAGGAATCCGGGCTCGATCTCGTGCCCGATCCGGGCGGCGCCGCCTTCTACGGGCCCAAGATCTCGGTGCAGGCGCGCGACGCCATCGGCCGCACCTGGCAGATGTCGACCATCCAGCTCGACTTCAACATGCCCGAGCGGTTCGGTCTGGAGTACACCGCCGCGGACGGGTCACGGCAGCGGCCGGTGATGATCCACCGTGCCCTCTTCGGCTCCGTGGAGCGCTTCATCGCGGTGCTGACCGAGCACTATGCGGGTGCCTTCCCGCCGTGGCTCGCGCCGGTGCAGGTGGTCGCCGTCCCGGTCAGCGACGCCCACGTGGAGTACCTGGAGGGCGTCGCCGAGCGGCTGCGCCGCGACGGCGTCCGGGTCGAGGTCGACACCTCCGACGACCGGATGCAGAAGAAGATCCGCAACGCGAGCAGGGCGAAGGTGCCCTACGTCCTGATCGCCGGCGAGGAGGACGCCGGTAACGGCGCCGTCTCCTTCCGCTTCCGGGACGGGTCACAGGACAACGGCGTCCCGGTGGAGCAGGCGGTGGCCCGGATCGTCGAAGCCGTGCGGTCCCGCAGCCAGGTATGAGCGAACCGGTCATCGAGCCGTCGTGGCACTTCGCCGGCGCACGCGACGGGTTCGACCGGCTGTGGACGCCGTACCGGATGGCGTACATCCAGGGCGACGACAAGCCCGCCGACGGGAGTGAGCACGAGTGCCCGTTCTGCCGGGCGCCCAAGCTCAGCGACGAGGACGGGCTCATCGTCGCCCGGGGGGAGCTCGTGTACGTGGTGCTGAACCTGTACCCGTACAACACCGGGCACGTCATGGTCGTCCCCTACCGGCACGTGGCGCCGTACCCGGACCTCACGCCGGAGGAGACCGTCGAGTTCGGCACGGCGACGCAGACGGCGCTGCGCGTGATCGAGGACGTGTCCGGCGCCCAGGGCTTCAACGTCGGCATGAACCAGGGCGTCGCCGGGGGTGCGGGCATCGCCGCGCACCTGCACCAGCACGTGGTGCCACGCTGGGGCGGGGACACCAACTTCATGCCGATCGTCGGCCGGACCAAGGCCCTCCCGGAACTCCTCGCCGACACCCGGCGGCGGCTCGCGGATGCCTGGCCGGCCCCGCGAGCCGTTCCCGACGCAGCGTCATGACCTGACGCCCACCGGGGGCGCCGGCTCGCAGCCGGTGACGTCGCGGCCGGGCCACCCGTCCGGGGGAGCCGCAGGCGAGCCGAGTGCGGGACGCCGGGCCGAGAAGGCAGGATGGTCAGGTGTCGAGGCCGTGGGACCCCGGGGGAGGCGACCTCGACCTGCTGGCTCCCGCCTATGTCCACCCCCTGGTGGATCCTGGCGCCTGGGAGCGCCTGGTGGCGCTGGCGCCGGTGCTGCGCGCGGTCATCGTGAACATCCACAACGGTCCTGGCGACGAGGCGGACCCGGCGTACCCCAAGGTGCTGGACCGGCTGAACGACGCCGGCGTCCGCATCCTGGGCTACATCGACACCGACTACGGCGGCCGGAGTCTTGCCCGGATCACCGCCGACGTCGATGCCTGGCTCGCCCGCTACGGCGTCCACGGGGTCTTCCTGGACCAGGTCGCCTCGGGGCTGGACCGGCTGGACCACTACGCCGACGTGACCCTCGCGGCGCGCGCCCGCGGCGCCGACTACGTCGTCCTCAACCCCGGCACGATGCCGCACCCGGGCTACCTCGACCTGGCCAACATCACGATCACCTTCGAGGGGCCGTGGCCGGACTACCAGGAGCTCGCTGAGCCCGCGTGGGTCGGTTCGGTCCCCCCGACCCGATTCGCCCACCTCGTGCACCAGGCGCCCGACGCGGCCGCAGTGCGGGCCGCAGTGACGCTCGCAGGACGCCGTCATGTGCGCACCGTCTATGTGACCACAGGTGCTGGCGCCAATCCGTGGGGACTGGTCCCGGAGCCCCTGCTCGACGTGTTCGGCATCCACGCCGACTGACCGCATCACGGTCGGTGACGTTCCGGCGGCCGGGCGGGCGACCAGTTGCTGCCGATCAGGTGACACATTGCCGCGAAGGCTGTAACTCAGCGTGCTGGGTGTCACGCTGAGAACGCGAAGGCCACGGTGAGCTACCAACGCTGGGCTCGACTGCCGTGACCGCTGTCGTCATGCCGGGGGCGAGGGCTCGGACCAAGGGGAGGACTTGATGACCTGGATGCTCACGGGCGGTGCCGGCTACATCGGCGCCCACGTGCTGCGCGCGTTGCGGATGGCCGGCGAGCGCGTCGTCGTGCTGGACGACCTCTCGACGGGGGACCCGCGCCGCGTTCCGGCCGGCGTGCCGCTCGTGGTCGCCTCCGTCCTGGACGGGCAGCGAGTCACCCGGGTCCTGCGCGAGCACGCCGTCGACGGGGTGATCCACCTGGCCGGCAAGAAGGCCGTCGAGGAGTCCGTGCGCCTGCCGCTGCGCTACTACCACGAGAACGCCGAGGGGGTCCGCCGGCTCCTGCAGGCCATGGCGGACGCCGAGGTGCGTCGGCTGGTCTTCTCCTCCAGCGCCGCCGTCTACGCGCCGCCCACGACGCCGCTCGTGACCGAGGAGGCGCCGACCGTTCCGCAGAGCCCCTACGGGCGCAGCAAGCTCGTCGGCGAGTGGATGGTGGCCGACGCGGCGCGGTCTCAGGGCATCGGCGCGGTCAGCCTGCGCTACTTCAACGTGGTCGGGAACGCGACGCCCGAGCTCGCCGACCGTGGCCGCAGCAACCTCTTCCCGCGCGTCCTCGACGCGCTCCGGGACGCCCGTCGCCCGACCGTGTTCGGCCTCGACTACCCCACGCCGGACGGGTCCGGCGTGCGCGACTACATCCACGTCGCGGACCTCGCTGACGCCCACGTCTCGGCCACCGGGCTCACCGCCAGACCCGGGCACACGATCCTCAACGTCGGATGCGGCCGCGGCTACTCGGTGCTCGAGGTGCTGCGCGCGTTCGCCGAACGGACCGGCCTGGACACCAGCCCCGAGATCCTCCCCCGCCGCGCGGGGGACGCGGCCAGCGTGGTCGCCGACCCTCGGCGCGCCGCCGAGGTGCTCGGGTGGCGCGCCCGCCATGACCTTGCGGACATGGTGGCCAGCTCGTGGGAGGCCGAGGTGGCGCTCGACACCGCGCTGCTGGAGGCGACCGATCCCGCGGCCGCGACCAGCGCATGAGCCCGCCAGCCCTGCGGGTGGCCCTGGTGGCCGAGGGCTGCTACCCCTTCGTCACCGGCGGCGTCAGCACGTGGTGCGACCAGCTCATCCGCGGTCTTCCCGAGCTCGACTTCGAGGTCGTGGCGCTGACCGCGACGAGGATCGCCCGGCCGGCGTTCGTCCTGCCGTCGAACGTGACGCGGATGCGGCAGATCCCGTTGTGGGCGTGGACGGGCCGGCAGCCGCGACCGGCCGCCGCCCGCCTGGTGTCGATCCTCGGCACCTACCGCTCGATGCTGCTCGGCATGCTGGGCCACGACCATGCCCAGTTCACCGCGGGGCTGCGCGGGCTGTTCGACGTCGCGCAGGAGGGCGGTCTGATCGCGGCGCTGCAGACCGACGACGCCGTCCGCGTCCTCACCTCGGTCTGGCGCGTCCACGAGCCGGCGACCGAGCTCTCGCTGCGCGACGCCCTGGCGGCCACCGAGCTGATCCAGCGGATGCTGGGGCCCCTCGCCGCGCCGGTCGTCGACGCCGACGTCCTGCACCCGGTCTCGAACGGCCTGCCGGTGCTGCCCGCCTTGGCCGCGCTGTGGCGGCACGGCACCCCGTACGTCATCTCCGAGCACGGGGTCTACCTGCGCGAGCGCTACCTCGGCGCGCACCAGATCGCGTACAGCTGGCCCGTCAAGACCCTGACGCTGGCGTTCTTCCGGGAGCTGTGCCGGCTCGGCTACGCCGAGGCCTCGGTGATCGCGCCCGTGAACGTGTACAACAGGCGGTGGGAGGTCCGGCACGGCGCCGACCCCGACCGCATCGCGACCGCGTACAACGGCGTACGCCCCGAGGACCTGCCGCCCGCCGACGCCGAACCGGAGCGGCCGACGATCGGCTGGGTGGGTCGGGTCGACCCGCTCAAGGACCTGGTCACCCTGATCGAGGCGTTCGCCGTGGCACGTCGCCGGGTGCCCGGGGCAGTCCTGCGCCTGTTCGGCCCGACGCCCGCCGGGAACGAGGAGTACGCCGCGCGGGTGCGTGCTCGGGTCGCGACGCTCGGACTCGAGCACCTCGTCACGTTCGAGGGTCCGGTCCGGCCGGTCAGCTCGGCGTACCACGCGTCGAGCGTGGTCGCGCTCTCCAGCATCTCCGAGGGGCTGCCCTACACGGTGATGGAGGCGATGATGTGCGGCCGCGCGACGGTCTCCAGCGGCGTCGGGGGCGTCCCGGAGGTCGCCGGGGACGCCGGCATCGTGGTGCCGCCGCGCGATCCCGACGCCCTCGGCAACGCCCTCGCCGACCTCCTCCTCGACGACGGACGGAGGCTGGATCTCGGCGTCCGGGCCCGGGAGCGCGCCCTGCGCACCTTCCCGCTGGAGCTCATGCTCGACCGGTTCCGGGCGACGTACCGCGAGCTGACGCAGGTCCGCGCCGAGGAGCAGGTGGTCGGTGTGCGGCTGGCCGTGCCGGTGCACCGGATGCGCGCCAGGCTGGCGGTCGCCCAGCCGTGAGCGCCCCCACCGCCGTCGACGAGGGCGCACTGCTGCGGGGGATCGCGCGCCGCGCCGGTATCGCCGCGCCGCGCCGCAGTCCCGAGGACGCGGACGGGTACTCCGGCCCGGACCGGCGCAGCCGGGACCGCTTCGCGCTGCTCGCCCGCGAGCACGACACGCTGTGCGTGCAGGCCACCGACCCGTGGGAGATCGCCGCCGGGTTGGAGGCAGCCGGCGTCGACGACCGCAGGGCACGGGCCCACTACGGTGTCGCGTCCGTCTTCGACCTCGCGGTCGAGCTGTTCGTCAACGTTCCGCGGCGGCCGCCGGAGGAGCCGCCGCCGGGGGATCCGTGGTACCGGCCGGTCCGGCACTTCGTCCTGCGTGGCGTCGTCAACGCGCTCCCCGCGGTCGCCTACCTGGCCGGGCTCGACGTCCTCGGCCCTCGGGCGGTGCTGGCGCCACTGCTGATCCCCGCCGTCGTGGCGGCCGGCGCCGCCCAGGTGCTGTCGGTGCTCGACCACCTGCTGCTCGGCCGCGGCGAGCGCGCGGCCGCTCGGCGCGTCCTCCTGTTCACCCTCGGTGGCGCGCTCGCGGTGAGCGCCGCCTGGGTCGCCGCCTCACCCCTGGTCGGCGTGAACCGGGGCGCCGCCATGGCCGGCGCCGCTCAGCTGGTGTACGTGCTGGCGGCCACCGCGCTGTTGGTGGCCGGCAGTGACGGCCTGCTCCTCGTGCTGCTCCTGCCGGTCGTCGGGATCGGAACCGCCCTGCTCGTCACCCACGGGCCGGTCGCCGACCTGCTGCGGCAGTGGATTCTGCCGACGGCCGGCGTCACGCTGGCCGTGGCGATCGTGTTCGCGGTGCTGTCGCACCGGGGCGGCCGGCACGGGCGGCAGGCCGTCCTGGAGCTGCTGTCACCGGGCGAGGTCGGGCTCGCGCTGGAGTGTGGTCTCTACGGCCTCGCGGCCTCGCTCGTGGTGGCGTTCCCGCTGCTCGACGCCCTGGCAGGGCGTCCGGCTCCGCACTTGCTGCCGGTCGCGATGGCGCCGCTCTTCATCACCTCCGGGCTCACGGAGGGGCTGGTGCACTGGCTGCGCGGCGGTGCGGTGATCGCCCTGCACGCGAGCACGATCACGCAGGCGTTCGCCACAACCGCGCGGAGCGCACTGCGTCGGGCGGTGTTCCTGCAGTCGAGCCTGGCGTTCCTGGTCGGTGTCGCGACGCTGTGGGCAGCCGCCCTCCTCGCCCCGGCCTGGCTCGACGCCCGGCTCGCCCTGGTCGCCACGGTCTGCGCCGGCCTGTCCGTCGTGCTGTTGCTCACCGCGCTCATGGTCTCGCTGGGGCGGCAGCGCGAGGCCGGCCTCGCCCTCGGTGCGGCCGCCGTGTGGGACGCGGCGCTGCGCCCGCTGCTGGCGCCGCTGACGCTCCCGGTGCTCGAGCTCGCCCATGTCGTCGTGGTGGTCGTCACGCTGGTCGGCGTCCTGCTCCTCGTGCAGGCTCGCTATGCGTCGCCGTCCGCGCACCGCTGAGCACCCGATGAACTATTCCTTGATCGCTGACAGCAGCTTCTCCACCTGGTGCTGGGGCATCGGTGCGTGCCGGACGTACTTGCGCGTGAACGTGCCGGTTCCGTGGGCGAGGCTGCGCAGGTCGACCGCGTAGCGGGTCAGCTCGATCGAGGGCACCTCGGCGGCCACCTCCGTGCGGCCGTTGCCGACGGACGTCGTGCCGGTCACGCGCCCTCGCCGCGAGGACAGGTCGCCCATGACCGCCCCGACGTACTCGTCGTCCACGACGACCTGCACCTCGTCGATCGGCTCCAGCATCGCGATGCCGCCTGCGGCGGCGGCCTCTTTGAGGGCGAGTGCGCCCGCGGTCTGGAAGGCGGCGTCCGAGGAGTCCACGCTGTGCGCCTTGCCGCCGACGAGCGTCACCCGGATGTCGACCATCGGGTAACCCGCCGCGACGCCCTTGGCCATCTGCGCCCGGACGCCCTTCTCCACGCTCGGGATGAACTGTCGAGGGACGGCGCCGCCGACGACCCGGTCGACGAACTCGAACCCGCCGCCCTCCGGCAGCGGCTCGACCTCGACGTCGGCCACGGCGTACTGGCCGTGGCCGCCGGACTGCTTGACGTGGCGGCCGTGTCCTGGTGCCGGCTTCTGCAGCGTCTCGCGCAGCGCCACCCGAACCGGGCCGGTGTTGACCTCGACGCCGTACCGGTTCTTCAGCCGGTCGAGCAGCACCTCCAGGTGCGCCTCACCCATCGACCACACGACGATCTGCTTGGTGTCCCGGTTCACCTCGACGCGCAGTGTCGGGTCCTCGGCCGCGAGCCGGCCCAGGGCCTGCGAGAGCTTGTCCTCGTCGGCGCTGGTCTTCGCGGTCAGCGCCGTCGGCAGCAGCGGCTCGGGCATCAGCCAGGGCTCCATGAGCGCGGGCGCGGCGGGGTCCGACAAGGTGTCGCCCGTCTCCGCGCGGGTGAGCCGGGCGACGGCGACGATGTCGCCGGCCGTGGCGTGATCGACGGGTGTGAGGGTGGCCCCGACGATGCCGGACACGGCGCCCACCCGCTCGTCGACGTCGTGGTCCTGGTGGCCGCGGTCCTCCCCGGCGAACTGGGCGAAGTGGCCGGACACGTGGACTGTGGCGTCCGGCGCCAGCGTGCCCGAGAAGATCCGCACCACGCTGACCCGACCGACGTACGGGTCGGTCGTCGTCTTCACGACCTCGGCCGCCAGCGGGCCGGCCGGATCCGCCGTGAGCGGCTCGCGCGGGTCGCCGTCCGGGGTCGTGACCGCAGGGGCCGGGTGCTCCACCGGGGAGGGGAAGGCTCGGACGACCACCTCGAGCACCTCTGCCGACCCGAGACCGGTCAGCGGGTTCGCGATCAGCACCGGGTGGAAGGCGCCGCGGGCGACCGCGGTCTCGAGGTCCTCGACGAGCGTGTCGAAGGACACCTCCTCGCCGGCGAGCCAGCGGTCGAGCAGCCCGTCGTCCTCGGACTCCTGGATGATTCCCTCGATCAACGCGGTCCGCGGGGCCTCGATGAGCTCGAGGTGCTCGGCGTC
>Ga0081540_1003688_pt1 | contig 12008 bp, 11 predicted proteins | sample TabmetS2T1R1_FD_71024 | JGI IMG/M metagenome (GOLD analysis project Ga0081540, IMG submission 71024) | Tabebuia heterophylla rhizosphere microbial communities from the University of Puerto Rico - S2T1R1 | ecosystem: Host-associated > Plants > Roots > Rhizosphere ...
GACGAACGACGTCGTGGGGCTCGCGCTCGCCGCGTTCACGGACACTGTCCTGCTGCGCCATTGCGGCGAGCCGCTGGTGCCGAAGTTGTAGGAGGCGCAGACGCTGTACGTCCCGAAGGGAACGCCCGGGTCGTAGGCGATGTTGCCGATGGGGCTGCCGAAGTCGTACAGGTTCTTGGTGATCCAGCCGTCGGAGTTGTCAGCGGGGTTCTTGGCGGTCGTCCACTGGGTGTCCTTGGGCGCGCATCCCTGGCTCGATGTGGTGCCGGAGGGCGTGACGACCACGGTCGCGCCGTTCAGGTACGTCCCGCCGCTGTTCGTCACCCTCGCCCGCAGCGACGACTGGCGCACGATCACGCCCGGGCTCTGGCTCCCGACCGGCACGATCACGGAGTCGGTGGCGCCCGGGTTCCCGGCGTTGAACCAGTTGGGGAACGGCGTCTTCGGGTCCGCCGACGCGCACCGGCCCGAGTAGACGTTGTACGCCGTGCGGAACGGGAACAGCGTCGCGTTCGGCGCCGCGACGTCCATGACGACCGTCGGCGCGGGCGGGGACGTGTTGCTCTGGGAGGTCCGGAAACCTGCCGTCACGCCCGTGTTCTCCGCGCCGGCGCTGTAACCGCGCGAACGGATCACCGACGACGACGTGGTCCCGATATCGGTCTCGAAGCTCACCGGGATGGAGCCGGCGGCGTCGTAGATGAACTGCTGGGTGGTCAGGCTCCCGCCGTTGACCGTCTTGCTGCCGACCGACGGGTTGTCGTTGCCGTCGGGATCCACGAACCCGGTCTTGGCGATGGCGATGCTGTAGGCCCCCGCCGGGATGAAGCTGAAGACGTAGCAGCCCAGGGCGTTGGTCGTGCCGCTCTGACTGGTGGGACCGGTGATGGTCACGCCGACGCCCGGCACGCCGACGCCCGGGGTCGCGCCGTCGCTGACCTGCACGACGAGGGTGCCGCGGCTGGCGGAGTACGCCAGCGGCGGGGAGGAGAGGCTCGAGAGCGTGACCGGCTGGATGGAGTTGGCGCTGACGGTGGAGGTCAGCTTGAGGTAGTCGGCCTGGTTGCTGCTGTTCGTGCAGCTCAGCGTCCCGCCGGTCGAGTCGCGGATCCAGTCGACCTGCGACGCGACCGTGTAGTTGAGGCCGTTGATCGCCACCGTGCGCGAGGCGACGTGGTTGGTCGCGTAGGTCGAGAGCGAGTCGGAGGGCAGGCCGCGCAGGCGCGCCTGGTCCTGCTCGGCGAGGGCAGCTGCCACGGACTTGTTCTTCGCGAAGCCCGAGGTCTTCTGCGCGCGATCGATCGCGCCGAGCGTGGCGACGGCGATCACGACGAGGACGACCGCGCCGACGAGCGCCTCGATAAGCGCGAAGCCGGCCTCCTCTGAGATCCGCTGACGGCGGTGACACCCCCACATGGCCCGGGTTATCGGCAGGCCCCCAAGGGGCCTGAGCCGGCCGAAACGGCGGGTGGACGGATTGACGGGGCTCATTGGTGATCGCTGTCAGAACGTGAGCGAGGCGGACCCGGGGGCCCGCCTCGCTCGAAACGACTCACGTCAGAGGCTGGAACTACCAGCTGGTGACCGAGCAGGTGCCGCTCGTGGTGCGGGTGACCGCGCCGCCGCCGGTCGGGCGGGTGATGATGAAGTTGCAGCCGGACTTCGAGTACCCCGTGACGACATAGGTGTCGCTGCCCTGGCCGCTGACCTGGACCTGGCCCTGGCCGGTGCCCACGGGCAGGCCGGAGCTCGCCGGGATGGTGCAGCCGACGTAGGTCTCGCTGTCGGTGAAGCAGGTCTCGATCTGCGAGACGGCGTTACGGGCGTTGGACTTGGCCGACGCGTCCTGGCCCTTCTTCTGCTGACCAAGGAACGACGGCAGGGCGATCGCGGCAAGGATGCCGATGATCAGGATGACGACCAGGAGCTCGATGAGCGTGAAGCCCTTCTCGTCCTCGCGCAGCTTGCGCAGCATTCAGGTCCTCCTAGGACTTGGATTGCTTTGCCGGCATTCCTCGATCGCCTCCGGTGCCGAAGCCCGGCTGACTCCCGTGACGGAGTCCCGTGGCTTTGCGTCCCGCTCTCACGGGCGGTTTGCCCTTGGCCCCCGAAGAAGACGGCTTTGTTTACGCCCGCTGTGATCGACCGCGCCGTATGGGGTCTTGACCCCAGTTTGGAGTTGCTTGGACGTTCGTCCGACTACCAGGTGCCGTCGGCGTGACAGCCGCCGTTGCCCGCAGGGCTGCAGGTGTGCTCGAGGCCGCCGGCGGCGACCTTCGCGATGAGGAAGTCCGTCCCGGACCTCGAATGCGCGGTGACGGTGTACTCGCGCGCGGCGGGAGCGGCGACCTCGACCTCGCCCTTGCCCGAGCCGAAATTCACGTTGGGGCTGCGCAGCGACGAGGCGTCGTCGCACTGGCGGTAGTCGTCGTCGGCGTCGGTGCTGCACGCCTCGATCAGCGTCACGAGGCTGCGGGCGTTGTGCTTGGCCTCGGCGTCCTGGCCGCTGGCGCGCTGGCCGAGGAGCATCGGCAGGGCGATCGCCGCGAGGATGCCGATGATCACGATCACGACGAGGATCTCGATGAGCGTGAAGCCATCCTCGCCGCGACGCCGGAATGAGAGGCGCGCACGGGTCATGGGGTCTTGAACCCATCGTCGGTCCACTTGTCTGGCACTTGAGCGGGGGTGTCAGCGCACTGGACGCATCGGCGCACGCCCGGGCCCACCGCCGTTGCGCGACAATGAGCGGGTGCGCTGGCGCCGGCTGATCCTCCTCGCCGTCCTGCTGGTCGCCGGCGCCGCGGTCGTGAGCGCGATCCAGCCAGGCGACCGTACGTCGGTCTCGTCCGATCCGGCGATCCAGGCGGCCGCCGCCGCACCGCCCGCGCCCGTCGTCGAAGGCTCGATGCCCTCCGAGAAGGACGTCCGCGCCCGCGTCGGCGACGTGGTCCGGCTCCTCGTCCGCGCCCCGTCGGCCGATGTCGTCCAGCTTCTCGCGCTGGGTGTCGATCAGCCGGTCGACAGCAACCAGCCGGCCCAGCTCGTCTTCGTAGCGAACCAGCCCGGACGGTTCCGCGTGCGCCTGCGCGACGCCGGCGAGACGGTCGGGACGCTGCGCGTGACGAGCTGAAGCGCGCCTACGCCGCGTCGTCGGGCGGCCGCTCGCCGCGCTTGGCGGCCTGAGCGTCGTGGCCTGGGATCACGTGGCCGGTGCCTTCGCACCACGGGCACGTGACCGTCTGGGCCGATCCGCCCAGGCGCGAGACGATCCGCCCCGTGCCGCGGCACGGCGGGCAGGGCCTCGTCTCCGTTTCCGCGGTCGTGGCGTCCTGTCCGGCCATTCGCGCCTGAGAGTAACGGGCACAATCCGCTCGTGAGCGCCGACGGTCGCTTCGCACCCTCCCCGACCGGGACCCTGCACGTGGGCAACCTGCGCACTGCGCTCGTCGCGTGGCTGTTCGCGCGATCGCAGGACGCGCGCTACCTCGTGCGCATGGAGGATCTCGACACCGGTCGCGTCCGCGAGCGCTTCTACGACGAGCAGCTGCACGACCTCGCGGCGATCGGCCTCGACTGGGACGGGCCGGTCGTCCGGCAGTCCGAGCGCATCGCGCTGTACGAGTCCGCGCTGGAGGTCCTGAGGTCGCGCGGATTGATCTACGAGTGCTGGTGCACGCGCGCGGAGATCCGCGAGGCGGCGTCGGCGCCGCACGGCGACCTTCCAGAGGGCGCCTACCCCGGCACCTGCCGCGAGCTGACCGCCCGCGAGCGCGCCGAGCGCGAGGCAGGCGCGCGCCGGCCGGCGCTGCGCGTCCGCGCCGATGCGGCACGCGTCGCCTTCGAGGATCGCCTCGCCGGCCATCAGGAGGGCGTGGTCGACGACTTCGTCGTGCGCCGCAACGACGGCGCGTTCGCCTATAACCTCGCCGTGGTGGTCGACGACGGCGCCCAGGGCATCGGCGAGGTCGTGCGCGGCGCCGACCTCCTGGACTCCACCCCGCGCCAGCTCTGGCTCTGCGACCGCCTTGGGATCGTCGCGCCCCGCCACGCCCACGTCGCGCTCGTGCTGGGCCCCGACGGCGCGCGGCTGGCCAAGCGACACGGCGCAGTCACCCTCGCCGAACGCGCCGCGCAGGGACAGAGCGCCGACGACGTCCGCGACGAGCTCGCCGCCTCGCTCGGCATCGGCGCCCGCGGCGAGCACCTGACTCCGGCCGAGCTCGTCGAGCGCTTCTCGGCGACGGCTCTCAGGCAGGCCGCATGAACCGGGTCAAGCTCGTACGCACCTGGCTGCCGGTGGGGATCATCGCCGCCGGCTTCATCCTCGCGGCCGTGACGGGGTTCAGCGAGTTCGGGGTCGAGGGCGGCACGCTGCTCGTCGCGGCCGGTCTCTCGGTGTGGCTGATCAACCTGCTGTACCGCATCGGGGTGAGCGGCGACCGCGACCGCGACGCCGAGGATCGTGCGCGCGCCTACTTCGCCGAGCATGGTCGCTGGCCTGACGAAGATGACCCCAATCGGCGGCGCAGCGACTCAGAACCCGTAGATTCAGAGCGATGACCGACGGCGTCGCTGAGCTCGCCGCCCACGCGCGAGCCGCGGGTCGGCTGGGCATCGATACGGAGTTCATGGGCGAAGGCCGCTATCGCGCGCTGCTGTGCCTGGTCCAAGTGGCGGTCGAGACGCCCGACGGCGTGCGGGTCGAGGTCCTCGATCCGCTGACCAGTGAGTTCGATCCGACGCCGCTTGCGGCGGTGCTCGCCGACCCCGGCGTGCAGGTGATCATGCACGCGGGCCGCCAGGACGTCGCCCTGCTGCGCCGCGAGTGGGCGACCCAGATCCACGGGATCTTCGACACCCAGGTCGCCGCCGGCTTCGCAGGGCTGCGCGCCCAGCTCGGCTACGAGGCGCTGCTGCACGAGATGGTCGGCGTGCGGCTGCGCAAGAGCGCATCGTTCACGCGCTGGGACACCCGCCCGCTCAGCGAGGAGCAGCTGGGCTACGCGCGCGAGGACGTCCTGCACCTCGCCGATCTCGCCGACGCCCTGCAGGATGCGCTCAACGCGCGCGGGCGCCTGGAGTGGGCGCTGGAGGAGTGCAGGGCGCTCGAGGACGCCTCCGACGAGCGCGAGCCCACGACGATCTTCAACCGCCTGCCGCGGATCAACTCGCTCGAGCCCTCGCAGCGCGCGGTCGCCCTGGAGCTCGTGCGCTGGCGCGAGGACACCGCGCGCGACACCGACCGTCCCGTCCCGAGCGTCCTCGCCGACGCCCCGCTCGTCGAGGTGGCCAAGCGCCGCCCGTCGTCGCTGGAGCGCCTGGCCCAGATCCGCGGCCTGAACGAGAGCACCCTGCGCCGTCGCGGCCGCGCGATCCTCGGCGTCGTCGAGCGCGGCCGCGAGGGCGAGCCGATCCCCGTCGACGGCGACCGCCCGGCCCCCAGCGACGCCAACGACGCCCCGCTCATCGCCCTCGGCGAGGCGCTCGTGCGCGCCCGGGCCGCCGAAGCCGGCCTCGCCTACGAGCTCATCGCCGCGCGCGCCGACCTCCAGCGCATCGTCACGGCCGTCCGCCTCGGCGAGCGCGATGCCGAGGTCCGCACCCTTCAGGGCTGGCGCCGCGAGGTCGTCGGGGCCGAGCTCCTCGAGCTCCTCAACGGCCGCCGCTCGCTGCGCGTCGGCCCCGACCGCGCGATCGAGGTCGCCGGGTAGGTCGACTAGCGCGTCGTCGCCAGCAGCGTGTCCCCCACCCAGCCGCCGCGGCGGGCACCCGGCGGGATCGCCCAGACACCGGACCCGACGTGCTTGATGTACTCGTTGAGCTTGTCGGTCGAGCCGAGGCGGCGCTGGACGTCGACGAAGGCGGCCGGGTCGCGCTGGAAGGCCAGGAAGAACAGGCCGGCGTCGAGCTGGCCGAGACGGTCGTCGAGCCCGTCGGTGAACGAGTAGCCGCGGCGCAGGAGCTTGATGCCGTCGTTGCTCGAGGGCGAGGCGAGGCGCACGTGGCTGTCGGCGGGCAGGCGGGCCAGGTCCGGCGTGTCGAACTCCTCGCGCCCCCCGATGGGCGCGCCCGAGGTCTTGTGGCGCCCGATCGTCTGCTCCTGGTCGCCCAGCGACGCGCGATCCCACACCTCGATGAGCATGCGGATCCGCCGGGCGACGAGGTAGGTCCCGCCGCGCAGCCAGTCCGGCTCGCCGGGCCGGTCGCCGGCGATCCACACGTGGCGCGCGAGGTCGCCGGCGTCCTCGGCCTTGAGGTTGCGCGTGCCGTCCTTGAAGCCCATGAGGTTGCGCGGCGTCGCCTGCGCGCGGCTCGTCGACGACGTGCGCCCGAACCCGAGCTGCGACCAGCGCACGGTGACCGCGCCGCGCCCGATGCGCGCGAGGTTGCGCACCGCGTGGAAGGCGACCTGCGGGTCGTCGGCGCATGCCTGCACGCACATGTCGCCGCCGCTGCGGCCGGGATCGAGCTCGTCGCCGGGCAGCGCGGGCAGGTCGCGCAGCGGCTCGGGGCGGCTGCCGGCCAGCCCGAACCGATCGTCGAAGAGCGCCGGCCCCAGGCCGAAGGTCACGGTCAGCCGCGCGGGCGTCAGCCCCGTCGCCTCGCCCGTGTCCACCGGCGGCGCCAGCTGCCCGCCGGCGTTCTCGCCGACCGGCTGCCCCGCGGTCATCCGCTGCGCCGCCCGAGACCACTCGCGCAGCAGGTCGCGCAGGTCGGTCGCCTGCAGCCCGTCCTCGACGTCGAAGGCGGCGAAGTGCAGACGGTCCTGCGCGGCCGTCGCGATCCCCGCCTGGTGCTCGCCGTGGAACGGGACGGTCTGGGCCTCGGCGTCCGGTCCGCTCCCGTCGTCGTCGGCGGTCGCGCGCCCGAGGGCGAACCCGCCGCCGCCCGCCGCCGCGGCGAGCCCGCCGGCGCCTGCGGACGTCAGCAATCGACGCCGCGTGAACGCCACGCCGCTACCCCGAGATCGCCCGTGCCGGCGCCTGCGACAGCGGTTCGGCCAGCGCGTCGATGACCTCGCTCAGCCGCCGGACCTCCGGCTTGTGCAGCGCGGTGTACGGGACGAAGCCGCCGGCTCGCGCATGCGGGCGCAGCGCCGCGTCGACGAGCCCGAAGCGCCGCTCGATCTCCGAGACGAGGGTCGGGTCCTTGGTGGCGAGCGCCGGGCGGATCGCGTCGAACGCGGCCCGCGCGCCCTGGACGTTGGCGTCGAAGTCGAGAAGGTCCAGGTGCGAGTAGCGCTCCTCCTCGCCGGTGATCTTCGACTTCGAGACCTCGCCGAGCAGCTCGTTGGCGCCGTTGCCGACCTGCGCCGGCTCGAGCTTGACCGCGCGCACGAGCTCCTGGAGCTTGCGCGAGTTGGCGACCAGGCCGTGGGCCAGGGCGGCCGTGCCCTTGGTGGTCCTGTCGACCCACAGCCTGCGCTCGATCGGATGAAAGCCCGTCCACTGCGACCTGGGCACGTCGTTGGCACGCGCGTCGATGCGCGGATCCAGATCGCCGAAGCTCTCGGCCACCGGCTCGACGCGCTCGTAGGGGACGCGGGCCGCCGCGTAGGCCTTGCGCGCGGCCTGCAGGTCGCCCGAGGCCAGCGCGGTGCGCAGCCCCTCGACGCCGCTGACCAGCGCGGCGGTCTCCCGCTCGAGGTACGTACGGTAGCCGTCGACCCCGCGCTGCAGCGCCGGATCGAGCGCGACACGGGCGCGGCTGCCGGTGACCACCAGCGCGCCGCGCTCGTGCGTGCCGCCCGTGCAGCGCAGCTCGTACCGCCCGGGCTGCAGCGTCATCGAGAAGCTCCCGCTGAGGCCGCTGGTGACGTTCTCGACCTCCGCAAGCGCGCGGTCGCCCTGGATCACCTCGGCCTCGGTGACCTTCGAGGTGCCCTTGTTGGTCACGACGAACGTCGTCGGACCCGAGGCGATGCGCAGCGTGCCCGGATCGCAGCCGGCGTCGGACAGCGCGAGCGCGACGGTCTTGTGGGCGCCGCCGGTGGTCGCCGCCTGGCTGGTGCCCTCCTCGCCGCCGAGCGTGCCCGCGATGAGCACGATCGGCGCGGCCACGACGGCGGCTCCGGCGATCGAGGCGCGCAGCTTCGGGCGCACCGCCGCGGGCGCGAGCAGGATGACCAGCATCGGGACCGCGTAGAGCAGCCAGCCGACCAGCTCGATCACCGTCGGCTTGGCCGGGATCCCGAGGATGCCGGTGATCAGCGACTCCCAGACCGTGCCCGGCCGGACGACCGCGCTGAGGTCGAGCGCCTGCGCCTGGCCGCCGACGACCCAGCCCGCCTCGGCGCCCGTATGCAGCGCCGACGCCACCAGGCCGGCGGCGACGAGCACGAGCACGACGCCGGTGACGCGGAAGAAGCGCGAGAGGTTCAGCCGCACGCCGCCGCGGTAGATGCCGTAGCCCAGCGCGACGGCGACGACGAGGCCGAGGACGACGCCGAGGCCGGCCGAGGTCGGATCGGTTGCGTCGTTGAAGGCGGCAAGGAGGAAGACCGACGTCTCGAAGCCCTCGCGCAGCACCGCGAAGAAGGCCATGGCCACGAGCGCCCACATCGAGCCGCGGGCCAGCGCGCCCGCCGCGCCCTCCTGCAGCTGGCCGCGCAGGTCGCGGGCGTGCTCGGTCATCCAGACGATCATGTACGTGACCATCCCGACGGCGATCAGCGCGACGATCGTCTCCAGGCCCTCCTGCCCGCGATGGGGCAGCTCGTTGTCGACGATGCGCAGGACCACCGCGACGGCGATGCACAGCGCGATCGCCAGCGCGACGCCGCCCCACATCGCACGCAGGGCGTCCGGCCGACCCTGGCGGGTCAGGAAGGCGGCGATGATCCCGACGATCAACGAGGCCTCGAGCCCTTCGCGTAGAGCGATGACGAAGGTGGTCAGCACGTGTTGCTCCTGTCCCGGCGAAGTTAGGTTGCCCGAACGGCTTAGGAGACCCTAACACCAACCGCAAGAGTCGGATTTCCGACAGGCTGTCGGAGTGCGATCAGGAGTGGCGGCGCGCGACCCGCAGCGTCGCCTTCATGCCCTTGGCCAGATGCCCGGGCTCGAGGCAGACGAGGCGGTAGGTGCCCGCGCGGCGCAGGTTCACCGCGAAACGCACCCGCCCGCCGAACGGCTCGACCTCGGGGCTCACCGAGCTGCGGTAGCCGTGGGGCCCGGTGAGGCGGAGGTTGTGCTTGTCCTCGCCGAAGTTCGTCATGTTGAAGACGACCCGCCCGGCATGGACGCTCGGGCGGTACAGGCTGAAGCGGTACTCGCGCATGCCCAGGCCCACCGGCGTCGCGTGCGACGAGGCGGCGAGGACGAGCGCTGCCAACAGCGCGGTCACGCCGGCCGCCGCTCGCAGTCCGTGCTCGCCGGATTGGCGGCCGCGTGAGTCATCCGGCCGCGACGAGCTGCACGCGCCCGACCCGCCCGGCATCGGGCAGGACCTCGTCGGCCCCGGTGCCCATCCACTGCTCGAGCAGGCTCGCGTAGACCGTGCGGAAGTCGGCGGTCACCTTGAGGTTGTCGTCGGCGTCGAAGGTGGTGAGGTCCGGATAGGGCGTCAGCAGGCCGCCGCGCGCCCGGGCGCCCATCACCCAGGCGATGCCGCCCGCGCCGTGGTCGGTCCCCGACGAGGAGTTCTCCTTCGGGCGCCGGCCGAACTCGGTCCACACGATCGTCAGCACGCGGTCGGCCAGGCCGCGCGCCTCGAGGTCGGCCTGGAACGCGCTCAGACCCTCCGAGACCTTGCCGAGGTCCTCGGTGAGGGTCTTGGCCTGGTCGTCGTGGGTGTCGAAGTCGCCGGGCGCCTCCACGGTGGCCACGCGGATGCCGAGCGGCAGGGCGAGCATCGCGGCCAGGTAGCGCAGGTTGTCGGCGAACCCGTTCGTGCCCTGGCCGTTCTCGCCACCGGGATAGGTCACCGGCGGCGCGAGCGGGTCGACGTCGTCGTGCTTGACGTAGGGCCGCAGCGTGCGGGCGACGAACTGGCTCTGGCGGGCGGCGGCGAACACCGCGGCCGGCCCGGGCGCCCCCGGGCGCCGGGCGGCGATGGCCGAGTAGTGCTCCATCATCCGGTCCTGCCACTCGCCCCACACGCCGGGGACCCACGACTGGGCGTCGTCGGGCGACTGGACCGCGGCCACCGGCTTGCCGCCGCCGCGCAGCAGCGGCGAGAGCCCGGCGTCCATCGACATCGCCTGGAACGGGTTGTCGGGGCCGCCGTTGCGATCCACCCAGCGCGCCAGCCAGCCCGGGCCGGGGTTCAGCGAGATGACGCCCGTCTCCCAGAAGTGGCGGCTGTTGAAGTGGCTGAGGTCGGGATTGGCGTAGTCGATGCCCGGGATGAAGCCCAGCCGGCCACGATCGAAGAGGCCCTTCAGACCGCCGTTGAGGCCCTGGCTGAGCGTCGGGTGCACCCCGAAGCCGCTGCCGCCCAGCGCGACCGGCTCGGTGACCTTCAGGACCGGGCGCAGGTCGGCGTAGCGGCCGTAGGACCCGATCGGCACGAGCGTGTCGAGGAGGTCCAGGCCGCCGGGGATGAAGACGTTGACGAGCACCGGCGCGTTGGGCGCGACGGCGGCGCTGGCCTCGCCGGCCTCGAGGGCGCGCGCCAGCGGCATCGCCTTCGCCGCGTACAGCGAGATCGTCGCGCCGAGGCCCGCCTGCAGCAGTCGCCGGCGGCTGATCGGGCGGCTCACCGCTGAGCGGCGGTCGGCGTCGGTCCGTGAGAAGTCGTCGCAGTGCATCAGTGCAGGGAGGCGTCGGGGCCGGAGAGCAGCAGGTGGCGCAGCGCCGACTGGGTCAGCTCGGCCTGGTAGGGCGCCACCTCGGCGCCGGGCTTGACGCCGATGGTCAGGAAGCGCTGGGCCATGGCCTGCAGCTGGCGGTCGGTCGCCGGGCTCGTCCACGGGCGCCCGGTGGCGGCCCGGGCGCGCTCGACGTGCTCGGAGGGCTTCCAGGCCACGTCGACGGTCCCCTTCTTGACGGCGACGGGCGGGTCCTTGGTGACGTACGTCGCGCTGAGGAAGCGCGCGCGCATCGTGGCCGTCGACATCCATGCCGGGCCCCAGTCCCAGCCCGCGACGCTCGGCGGGCTGAACGGCCGCTGGCCCATCATCTCGCTGATCCACGACCACGCGCCGGTGTCGACGCCGCGCCCGACCATGCGCAGGTTGCCGGCGATCTGCACGATCGGCCACTTGACCATCGTGGGCTCGCGCAGATCGGCGTAGAGGGCGCGGCTGGCGAGGATCTCGCGCACGACCGGCGCGATCCGGTGGTGGGAGCCGACGTAGACGCGGGCCAGCCGGCGGCGCGTCGCGGGCGCCAGCGGCTCGGTGATGAAGAAGCTCCAGAGCTTGCTGACGAGGAACGGCGCGTGGGACCTGTGCTCGACGACGATCCGCAGCACGTCCTGCCAGTCCAGGCGCCCGCGCTTGCCGAGCAGGCGCTTGGAGCCGTCGTCGTGGCGCTCCTTGACGTAGGCGATCGTCAGCGGGCGGCCGTCCTGGTAGTTGCCCTTGAAGCCCGTGAGCGCGCGGGCCGCCTCGCGGACGTCGTGCTCGGTGTAGCCGCCGGTGACACCCAGCGTGAAGAGCTCCATGAGCTCGCGGGCGTAGTTCTCGTTGGGGTCGGACTTGTCGGAGTCGACCAGCGAGAGGAACGACTGCATCGCCGGGTCGGTGGTGATGGCGCTCAGCAGCGCCGGGAAGGTGCCGAGGGCGTGCTGGCGCAGCTTGCGGTTCTGGGCCAGCATGAGCGGCGCGTCCTGGTCGCGCGTGGCGAAGTGGTCGTGCCAGAAGAGCGTCAGCTTCTCCTGCAGCGGGCGCTGGCTGCGGACCATCTTGTCCAGCCACCACAGCATGTCGTGGCCCCACTCGTTGATCGGGTCCAGCGGCTTGCCGTCGACGCGCGGCGCCGCCCCGACCATCTTCCTGGCCCCGTGCGGGCCACGGCCGCCGTGCACGAGCCAGTCGATCGCGCGCTCGCGCGAGCGGTCCA
>Ga0081540_1003689_pt1 | contig 12007 bp, 9 predicted proteins | sample TabmetS2T1R1_FD_71024 | JGI IMG/M metagenome (GOLD analysis project Ga0081540, IMG submission 71024) | Tabebuia heterophylla rhizosphere microbial communities from the University of Puerto Rico - S2T1R1 | ecosystem: Host-associated > Plants > Roots > Rhizosphere ...
TCCCGGTGCTGTGCAGCAGCTTCAGCCCCTCCGTGAGCACTTCCGCGTAGATCTCGTCGGGATCCAGCCGGCGCAGCTCCTCGGCCAGGGAATCGCGGTCCGAGCGAGGTGCCAGCGAGATGCGCCGGTCGGGCTGACCGGGCTGGGTGAGGGTGGCGACGTGCCCCTCCGGGCGGACCAGCTCGACCGGCCCGGACGGGCGATCCACCACGACGCTGATGAGCCCGGTTCCAGGTGGCGTCCGCGTCCGGGTCACCGGGCAGCGCAGCTTGAGCGCCAGCCAGGCGGCCATGAGCTCGGCGCTGGGGCTGTCGACGGCGCCGGTGACGGTGGCCGACCGCGCCGGCTCGTGGGGTGGCTGGTCGAATGCCGCGGCCAGCAGGCCGCGCCACAGCGTGATCCTGCTCCACGCCAGGTCGGTGTCGCCGGGGACGTGCCAGTCGGCGCTGTGCTCGAGGGCCCGCATGGGTCGTGGGGTGGCGGCCGCGTCGGTGATCCGCCGCTGCGCCATCTTGCCGATCGGATCCTCCGAGGGCCGCTCCGGCGGGACGCCCGGCCACCAGACGACGACTGGCGCGTCCGAGAGGAGGAACGGCACGACGCAGCTGTCACCGTGGTCGACGAGCGCGCCGTAGAGCCGCAGTACGAGGACCTCGCCGGCGCCGGCGTCCCCGCCGACGCGGACCTGCGCGTCCAACCGGGGCGAGCCCCGCCGGTTGCCCCGGATCACCGCGATGATCCGGCACGGGTGCTCCCGGCTCGCGTCGTTGGCCGCCCGGATCGCCTCTTCCGGCTTGGCGTCGTCCGTGACGATGATGAGGGTCAGCACGCGGCCGAGGGCCACCGCACCGCCGGACTCGCGGAGCTCGACGATCTCCCGGGCGACGGCTCCGGTGTCGGTGTCAGGAAGGTCGATGATCACGGACGCCTCCAGGCCCGGCCGTCACGCATCATCATCTCGTCCGCCGCCGGCGGCCCCCACGTCCCGGCGGGGTAGGGCTCGGGCTGACCCTGGCTCGCCCAGAAGTCCTCGATCGGGTCGAGGATCTCCCACGACAGCTCCACCTCCTCGTGCCGCGGGAAGAGCGGTGGGTCACCGAGCAGGACGTCGAGGATGAGCCGCTCGTACGCCTCCGGACTGGACTCGGTGAACGCGTTGCCGTAGCCGAAGTCCATCGTGACGTCCCGGACCTCCATCTGGGTGCCCGGGACCTTGGAGCCGAACCGCATCGTCACGCCCTCGTCCGGCTGGACCCGGATCACGATCGCGTTCTGTCCCAACTCCTCGGTCGACGTCCGTTCGAACGGCAGGTGCGGAGCGCGCTTGAACACCACGGCGATCTCGGTGACCCGGCGGCCCAGCCGCTTCCCGGTGCGCAGGAAGAACGGGACGCCGGCCCAGCGCCGGGTGTCGATGTCGAGCCGGACGGCGGCGTACGTCTCCGTGATGGAGTCTGGCGAGATGCCCTCCTCCTGCAGGTAGCCGACCACCTTCTGGCTGCCCTGCCAGCCCTTGGCGTACTGGCCACGGGCCGTGTGCGCGGACAGGTCCGGTGGGAGCCGCACCGCGCTCAACACCTTCTCCTTCTCGCCGCGCAGGTCCTTCGCGTCGAACGAGACCGGCTCCTCCATGGCGGTGAGCGCGAGCAGCTGCAGGAGGTGGTTCTGCATGACGTCCCGGGCGGCTCCGATGCCGTCGTAGTACCCGGCCCGGCCGCCGATGCCGATGTCCTCGGCCATCGTGATCTGCACGTGGTCGACGTAGTTCCTGTTCCAGACGGGCTCGAACATCTGGTTCGCGAACCGCAGCGCGAGCAGGTTCTGGACGGTCTCCTTACCCAGATAGTGGTCGATGCGGAAGATCGAGTCAGGGGGGAAGACGGACTCGACGATGTCGTTGAGCTCGCGCGCCGACTTCAGGTCGTGCCCGAACGGCTTCTCGACGACGATCCGGCGCCACTGGTCGCCGTCCTGGGTTGCGAGGCCGGAGCGGGCGAGCTGCTTGATCACCACCGGGAAGAACTTCGGCGGGATCGACATGTAGAAGGCGTGGTTGCCGCCGGTGCCCCGAGCACGGTCGAGCTCGTGGATCGTGCGTGCCAGCTCGTCGAAGGCGTCGTCGTCACTGAACTCTCCAGGGACGAACCGGAACCCCTCGGCGAGCTGGCGCCAGACCGACTCGCGGAACGGGGTGCGGGCGTACTGCCGCACGGCGTCGTAGACCTCGTGATTGAAGTCCTGGGTGGCCCAATCCCGTCGGGCGAAGCCGACGAGCCCGAATCCCGGTGGCAGCAGCCCGCGGTTCGCCAGGTCGTAGACGGCCGGCATGAGCTTCTTGCGAGCCAGGTCCCCGGTGACACCGAAGATGACCAGTCCGCAGGGCCCGGCGATCCTCGGCAGCCGCTTGTCGCGCTCGTCACGGAGCGGATTGCGGTATCGGGCCTGCCACATGTTCGGGGGACTCACGGGTAACGACTCCTTCTCCAACACCGTCGACACGACGTCCGAGGAGGCGGCGCAAGGTGCGGCGTCACGTGTGACCTCAGGTCTGGCCTCAGGTGGCGGCGCCCAGCGCCTGCTCGAGGCGCCGCAGGCCCTCGGCCCGGTTCCGCAGGTGCAGACGCAGCACCGGCCGGCCGTGGTCGGCCAGCACCTGCGCGTCGCCGGCGGCCTGCGCGGCGATCAGCTGCCCGAACGTGAACGGCCGATCAGGAATCGTCAGATCCTCGGGGTTCTCCGCGGTGATCTGCAGGTAACTCCCGATCGCCGGACCGCCCTTGTGGTACTGACCGGTCGAGTGGAGGAACCGCGGCCCCCACCCGAACGTCACGGGCCGTCCCACGCGGTGGGCGAGCGGCGCTCGGATGCCCTCCAGCGCCCTGTCGTGCTCTCGGTCCAGGTACGCCATGACCGCCAGGTATCCCCGCGGCCCCACCGTACCCAGCAGCGCGTCCACCGCCTCGTCCAGCGTCGTCGCATCGCCGAGCAGGCCGGGCGTGGCCCGGATCTCGACCGTGTCGTCGACGAGATCGGGTGACGTCGGCTCGGGCCGGGCGTCGAGGAGCCCGCGCGCCGCGGCCTTGGCGCTCTCGACGTCCGGCTGGTCGAAGGGGTTGATCCCCAGCAACCGGCCGGCCACCGCCACGGCGTACTCCCACAGGAGGAACTGAGCGCCCAACGGGCCACCGACGCGCACGCTGTTCCCGGCCGCCGCGGCCTCGGCCAGTCCCTGGTCGGCGTCCGTCGCGTCCGGGCGCACCAACCGGACGACGAGCACGTCGTCCGCGCCTGACGTGACCTCGGGGGCGTCGGGGCCCTCGGTGACGACCGGGAGCAGCCCCTTGCCGTCCTTGCCCGTCGACTCGGCGATGAGCTGCTCGGCCCAATCGGCGAACCCGACGATGCCGGATCCCTCGTCCGCGAAGACGATCTTGTCGCGCAGCGGCTCGGTGCCGCCCAACGTGGAACCGAGCACGAGGCCGGGGTTGCCCTCGTCGTCGGCGCTGAGCAGATCGGCGACGTCGCCGGCTTCGTCCAGCAGACGCTGGACGTCGGCGCCTGCGAGCCCGCTGGGCACGAGCCCGAACGCGGTGAGCGCGGAGTAGCGGCCGCCGACGTGCGGATCGGCGGCGAACACGGCACGGTAGCCCTCGTCCGCTGCGATCTTCTCCAGGGGTGAGCCGGGATCGGTGACGACGACGATCCGCCGCGCCGGATCGACCCCGGCGTCCCGGAACGCCTGCTCGAAGACCCGCCGCTGGCTGTCGGTCTCCACCGTGCCGCCGGACTTGCTCGAGACGACGAGCACCGTGCGGTCCAGTCCCTCGGCCAGGCCGCTGCGGACCTGCTCCGGATCCGTGCCGTCCAGCACCACGAGAGGCACGCCGGCGGTGGCCGTGATCACCTCGGGCGCGAGCGAGGAGCCGCCCATGCCGGCGAGCACGACGCGGTCGACGCCCTCGCCGGCCAGCTCGTCGCGCAACGAGGAGATCCGCCCGGGCAGGTCACCCGAGCTCTCGTACAGGCCGACCCAGGAGAGCCTGATGGACGCCTCCGACTGCGCCGCGTCGCCCCACAGGCTGCTGTCCTGCCGGCTGATCGCGCTCGCCACCTGGTCGCGGACGAGCTCCGGCACGTGCGCCGCGACGGCTGCCGCCGCGGCGCCCGTGGCCGAGACCTCGAGCACGGAGCCGGTGAGCTCGGGCCCCACGTCGCCGGAGGAGGTCACCTGCCTGCCTCCTCGACGGAGCCCTCGGCGTGCGCCTTGGCGCGGTCGAGCTCGTCAGTGACCGTCTGGAGAAGCTCGCCCCAGCTCTTCTCGAACTTGTCCACGCCCTCACGCTCGAGGACGTCGGTGACGTCGGTGTAGCCGATGCCCAGCTGCTCGAGCCGGTCCAACAGGTTCCTCGCCTCCTCGTAGCGGCCCCGGATCGTGTCTCCGGTGATCTCGCCGTGATCGGCGACGGCGTCCAGCGTCTTGCCGGGCATCGTGTTGACGGTGTCGGGCGCGACCAGTTCGGCCACGTACATGGTGTCGGGCAGGTCGGGGTCCTTGACGCTCGTCGACGCCCAGAGCGGCCGTTGGACGCGCGCTCCCGCGCCGGCCAGCGTCGTCCAGCGCTCCTGCGCGATGACCTCCTCGAAGGCCTGGTACGCGAGCCGGGCGTTGGCGATGGCGGCCTTGCCGCGCAGGCCCTTGGCCTCGTCGGTGCCGATGGCGTCGAGGCGCTTGTCCACCTCGGTGTCCACCCGGGACACGAAGAACGAGGCCACCGACGCGATGCTTGCCAGGTCCAGCCCCTTCGCTCTGGCCTGCTCGAGCCCGGTGAGGTAGGCGTTCATCACGGCTCGGTACCGCTCCAAGCTGAAGATCAACGTGACGTTGACGCTGATCCCGTCGCCGATCGCCTGGGTGATCGCCGGCAGCCCTTCCACCGTCGCCGGGATCTTGATCATGACGTTGCGCCGGTCGACGGTGGACCAGAGGGAGCGTGCGGCCTCGACGGTTCGGTCGGTGTCGTGCGCCAGGCGCGGGTCGACCTCGATCGAGACGCGGCCGTCCAGGTGGTTCGTGGCCTCGTAGACCGGGGCGAACACGTCGCACGCGCTCCGGACGTCGTCCGTCGTGATCTCGAACACGGCGGTGTCGACGTCCGCCCCGCGGGTGGCCAGCGAGCGGATCTGGTCCTCGTACCGGTCGCCCTTGGCGAGCGCGGTCGCGAAGATCGTCGGATTGCTCGTCACGCCCACGACGTGACGATCGCGGATGAGCTGTTCGAGCTCGCCGCCGGCGAGCAGCTCACGGGACAGGTCGTCGAGCCAGACGGAGACCCCGAGCTCTGAGAGCCGGGCAAGTGCGTCGGTCATGGTCGTGCTCCTCCTGACGGGTCCTTCTCGTCGTCCTTCTGGTCGTTCTTCTCGTCGTCCTTCTGGTCGTTCTTCTCGTCGTCCTTCTGGTCGGGCTTCTGGTCGGGCTTCTGGTCGGGTTTCTGGTCGGGCAGGTCGTCGTTCCCGCCCGGTGCCGGAACCCTGCCGTCGTCGTCAGGCGCTCGCGGCCTCGAGGCTCTCCCTGGCGGCGGCAACGACATGGTCCGCGGTGAACCCGAACTTCTCGTACAGGACCTGGTAGTCGGCGGATGCCCCGAAGTGCTCCAGCGAGACGCACCGGCCGGCGTCGCCCACGATCTCGTGCCAGCCCATCGAGATCCCGGCCTCCACCGAGACGCGGGCACGCACGGCCGGCGGGAAGACCGAGTCCCGGTACGCCTGGTCCTGAGCGAAGAACCACTCCCTGCACGGCATCGAGACGACCCGGGTGGGCACGCCCTCTGCCTGCAGAGTCTCGCGGGCCGCCACGGCGATCTGCACCTCGGAGCCGGTACCGACGATGATCACCTGCGGCTCGCCGCCGTCCGCCTCCTGCAGGACGTAGGCGCCGTGGACCACGCCGTCCGCCGCGGCGAAGACGCCCGAGGACCGGTCGAACGTGGGCAGGTTCTGCCGGCTGAGACAGAGCCCGGCGGGGCGGTCCGTGTGCTCCAGGACGGTCCGCCACGCCCAGGTGGTCTCGTTGGCGTCCCCCGGACGGACGACGTCGAGCCCGGGGATCGCGCGCAAGGCGGCGAGGTGCTCGACGGGCTGGTGGGTGGGGCCGTCCTCGCCCAGGCCGATGGAATCGTGCGTCCAGACGTAGATCACGGGCAGCTTCTGGATCGCAGCCAGCCGGACGGCGGGCCGCATGTAGTCGCTGAACACCAGGAAGGTGCCGCCGTAGGGCCGCAGGCCGTCGTGCAGCGCGATCCCGTTCAGGATCGAGCCCATCGCGTGCTCGCGGATGCCGAAGTGCAGCGTCCGTCCGTACGGGCTGCCCTGCCCCCACAGCCTGGTCTCGATCGTCGAGGGGAGGAACGAGGGCTCGCCCTCCATGGTCGTGTTGTTGCTCTCGGCAAGATCCGCCGAGCCGCCCCAGAGCTCGGGCAGCACGTCCTTGAGCGCGTTCAGCACGCCGCTGCTGGCCTTGCGGGTCGCCACCGCCTTGCCCGCCTCGAACGTCGGCAGCTTGTCCTGCCAGCCGGCGGGCAACCGACGCTCGCGGATCCGCTCCCAGAGCTCGAAGCGGTCCGGGTTGTCGGCCTTCCACTTGGCGAACCGCTCGTCCCACTCGGCGTGACGCTGCCGGCCACGCTCGAGAACGTGGCGGGCGTGGTCGAGCGCCGCCTCGTCGATCTGGAAGTGCTGGTCGGGATCGAAGCCGAGAACCTCCTTGGTGGCGCGGACCTCGTCCTCGCCCAGCGCGGCGCCGTGGGCCTTGCCCGTGTTCTGCGCATGCGGCGCCGGCCACGCGATGACGGTCCGCAGGAGAACGATCGACGGCCGCGACGTCTCGGCGCGGGCCGCCACCAGAGCGTCGTAGAGCGCCTGGACGTCCTCGGAGTAGGTGCCGTCCTTGCCCGACGTCGGCCCGTGCCCGCCGGTCCAGTCCACGACCTGGACGTGCCAGCCGTAGGCCTCGTACCGCTTGCCGGTGTCCTCGCCGAGCGCGACCGCCGTGTCGTCCTCGATCGAGATGTGGTTCTGGTCGTACAGGACGACCAGGTTGCCCAACTGCTGGACGCCGGCCAGCGAGGACGCCTCGCTCGTGACCCCCTCCTCGATGTCGCCGTCCGAGGCGATCACCCAGATCGTGTGGTCGAAGATGCTCTCGCCGGGCGGGGCGTCGGGATCGAGCAGGCCATGCTCCCGCCGGGCTGCCATCGCCATGCCGACCGCGTTGGCCAACCCCTGACCGAGCGGGCCCGTGGTCACCTCGATGCCATCGGTGTGGTCGTGCTCGGGGTGGCCGGGTGTGCGCGAGTCCCACTTGCGGTACGCCTCGAGCTCCTCCAGCGGCAGCTGGTAGCCGGACAGGAACAGCTGGACGTACTGGGTGAGGCTGGTGTGACCGGCCGACAGAACGAACCGGTCGCGCCCGGGCCAGTGCGAGTCGCTCGGATCGTTCCGGAGCAGCCTCTGGAAGAGCAGGTAAGCGGCCGGTGCCAGGCTCATCGCCGTGCCGGGATGGCCGCTGCCGGCTTTCTGCACGGCGTCCATGGCCAGCACGCGCGCGTTGTCGACCGCCCTGCGGTCGAGATCGGTCCACTCCAAGGCGGCGGAATCGGTCACGATCCTGCGTCCTCTCCTCGACGGGCGGGCCGGCGAGGCGGTCGCCGGCGCGGCCTTGCGGGCGGTGTCAACGGGCGGTGCGGCGGCGTCACCGGCTGTCCCTGACAGGTGTGGGGCACCTGCCGGGGGGCAGCGGCGAACACCCCCGACCCGGTGATCCCGAGCCTATCGTTCGCGCACGTCGGCGCCTCTCCGAGCGTCCCCTTCGCAGGTCTCGGCGGCCCGGCCCGCGCGCGTCGGCGTACAGTGGCCGCGTTCGGAGACCGCCGCCCCCGAGGACGCCGTGACGACCGTCGACCCACCCCGTGGTGCCGCCGCACGCCCGGCTCTCGACCCGACCCCTCCGAACGCCACGGCGCCGCCAGGATCGGCCCACATCCGGCCGAACCGGGGTCGTGTGGCTGCGTTCGTCGCGCTGACCAAGCCGCGGATCATCGAGCTGCTGCTGGTGACGACGATCCCCACCATGATCTTCGCAGCCGGCGGCATACCACCGCTGGGGCTCATGGTCGCGACGCTGGTCGGCGGCACCCTCGCCGCCGGCAGCGCCAACACGCTGAACTGCTACCTCGCTCGCGACATCGACGGGGTCATGCACCGCACCGGGCGCAGGCCGCTGGTCACCGGAGAGGTGTCGCCGCGGGAAGCGCTGGCGTTCGGGTTGAGCCTCGGGGTCGCGGCGATCGCCGTGCTCGCCGTGTTCGTCAACCCGCTCTCCGCGGCGCTGGCGATGGCGGCGATCCTGTTCTACGTCGTCGTCTACACGATGGTGCTCAAGCGTCGGACGCCCCAGAACATCGTCTGGGGTGGCGCCGCCGGCTGCATGCCCGTCCTCATCGGGTGGACGGCGGTCACGAACCGGCTCTCCTGGGCGGCCGTGGTGCTGTTCGGGGTGATCTTCCTCTGGACGCCGCCGCACTACTGGCCCCTGTCGCTGAAGTTCCGCGACGACTACAGCCGGGCCGGCGTGCCGATGCTGCCCGTCGTCGCCTCGGCGACGGAGGTCTCCCGCAAGATCCTCGGCTACGCCTGGGCGACCCTGCTGTGGTCGCTGTTGCTCGTCCCTGTCGGAGGAGCGGGCCCCGTCTACCTGGTGTGCGCCCTGGCTGCCGGCGGCTGGCTCGTCGTCGAGGCGCATCTGCTCTGGCGGCGTGCCGGCGCCGGCGAGCGCAAGCTCGCGCCGATGCGACTGTTCCATCTGTCGATCACGTACCTCACGGTCCTCTTCGTAGCCGTCGCGATCGACCCGTTCGTGCGCTTCTGAGCCGGCGACTCCCTCCCCGCGGACGTGTTGGGCGGTTGTTGGGACGGTTGTTGGGACGGTTGTTGGGATGGTCAGGCCGTCGAGGGGGTCGGGGGCGGCGACGGGGGCAGACACTGGGCGACGAGCGTGTGCCACGGTGTTCCGGTCACGGCGACGACGGCGCCGGTCACCGTCACAGCGAGCAGGCACGCCCCCAGCATGTGGACGGCGACCAACGCGGCGGGGAGCCCGGTGAGGTACTGCGTGTAGCCGACCGCTCCCTGTAGCAGCGTGACGACGAGCAACGCTCGCGCCCAACGCCGCGCCACCGGCGCGGCGTCGACGAGCCGGAGCACCACGACGAGCGCGAGCACGAGCCCCACGAACAGCCAGACGGCGTCCGCGTGCAGCCAGCTCACGGTCCGCGGGTCGAAGCCGAACCGGGACGGCCGCTCGGCGTCCCCTGAGTGCGGTCCGGACCCGGTGACCACGGTGCCCAGCGTGAGCACGACCGCGGCGATCAGCGCGACGCCACCGGCCACCCACCGCACCTCGGCGCGCGCCGTGGCCGCGGGAGCCGGTTGCGTCAGCGCGAGCAGGAGCAGCGTCGATGCCGCGACGAGGATCATCGAGACCAGGAAGTGGGCGGCGACAGCGGCCGGTGCGAGCCCGGTCAGCACCGTGATGCCGCCGACGACGGCCTGCGCGACGACCCCGAGGATCGGGACAACGGCGAACGCGAGCAGCCGGCGCGGCGCAGCGGTCCGGATCACCCAGGCCGTGACGACCACGACGACCGCGACGGCCACGGCGCCGACGACGAACGTCAGCAGCCGGTTCCCGAACTCGATGTCCTTGTGCCAGCCCTGCGCCTGCCGAACCAACGGGGTGTACGAGCCTGGCACGCACTCGGGCCAGGCGGGGCAGCCCAGGCCCGAGCCGGTCAACCGGACCACCCCGCCGGTGACCACGATCGCGACCTGCGCGACCAGGTTGACCAGGAGCACCGGGCGAAGCAGACGCGCGGCGACCTCGAGCGCGGAAGAGGTCCTCCGGGCCCACCGCGACGAGCTCCGGACGCCGGCGGGGGCGTCCGCGGCGGCCGAGGTCGGCGTGGACGGGGCGGTCACGGGTCCAGCCTAGGGACCGGACTCGTCGACGACGGCTGCCCGGGGACCGGTGCTGAGCGTGCCCGGTCGGCGGCCTCGTTCGCAGCCTCGTTCGGGCCTACTCCCAGCGCCTACTCCCAGCGCCTACTCCCAGCGGAACCACCGGACGGCGGCGAGCCCCGCGCCGACCGCCCACGCCAACAGGACGGCGACCGCGCCGAGGTCCAGCCGGGCGTGCTGGAACGCCGCCCGGAAGGCCGACCCGAGCGCGCCCGACGGCAACGCGGCCGCAGCGACGCCTCCCGCCCCGCCGTGCAGGGGAACGACCAGGGCGCCCCCGGCGACGAGGAGCACCCAGAGAAGGTTCGCCACCGCGAGCACCGCCTCGGCCCGCAGGGTGCCCGCGAGCAGCAGGCCCAGCGCTACGAACGCGGCCGTGCCGGCGAGCGCGGGCACGGCCGCGACGAGCACCCCGAGCGGGACGGGCCGCCAGCCCAGCGCCAGCGCGATCGCGCCGAGGATCACGGCCTGGACGACCTCGATGGCGAGCACGGCCAGCGTGCGGCCCGCGAGCAAGCCGGACCGGCCGAGCGGGGTCGTGCCGAGGAGTCGGAGCACGCCGTAGCGCCGGTCGAAGGCCGTGCCGATGGCCTGCCCGGTGAAGGCGGTCGAGACGATCGCGAGGGCCAGCACGCCCGGGGCGACCACGTCGATCCGGCGGCCGGGGCCGAGAGCCGGCACGGCCGCCTCGGTCAGGCCGACCAGCAGCAGCGCGGGCAGGACCAGCGTGAGCAGCACCTGCTCGCCGTTGCGCAGCAGGATCCTGGCGTCGAAGGCTGCTTGGGCCCTCACCCGCCGCAGCGGGGGAGCAGGCCGCGACTCGGGGGTGAGGTCCAGCGCGCTCATCGCGGGGCCCTGCCTGTCAGCTCGAGGAAGACGTCCTCGAGGGTCCGGCGGCCCAGGGTGAGACCCTCGGGGAGGACGCCGCGCGCGGCGCACCAGGCGGTGACGGTCGCCACGGCCCTGGGCCCGATCGGCGTGGCCCCACCCTCGACGACGTAGCGCCCCGGCGCCGGCTCGCCGGCCCGGATCCCCTCGGGGAGCGCGCCGCGCAGCGTGGTGAGCTCCAGCCCGGGCGGTCCCGAGAACTGCAGCACGTCGTGGCCCGAGGTCAGCTCGGCGGGGGGACCCTGGGCGACGATCCGTCCGGCGTCGACGACGACGACGTGGTCGGCGAGCCGCTCGGCCTCGTCCAGAAGGTGAGTGCTGACGATGATCGTGACGCCGGCCGAGCGCAGCGAGCGCAGGAGCCACCAGACCGCGTGGCGGGCCTGCAGGTCGAGGCCGGCGGTCGGCTCGTCCAGGAACACCAGCTCGGGCCGGCCGACGACGGCGACCGCGAGGGCGAGCCGTCGGCGCTCACCGCCGGACAGCCGGCGTACGGTCGTGCGCAGCACCGGCTCCAGACCGAGCTCCGTCGTGAGCTCGCTCTGATCGAGCGGGGCGGCGTACAGGGCGGCCACGTGTCGCAGGACCTCACCGGCGCGGGCGCCCATCGGCAGGCCGCCGTCCTGGAACAGAACGCCGATCCGGGTCCGTAGCTCGGGTCCGTCCCGGTGCGGGTCGAGGCCGAGCACACGGACGGATCCGGCGTCGGCGCGGCGAAGCCCCGCGCAGCACTCGATCGTCGTGGTCTTGCCGGCGCCGTTGGGCCCGAGCACGGCGGTGACGGCGCCGGCAGCGGCGGTCAGGGAGAGTCCGTCGACGACAGTGCGGCTGCCGTAGCGCTTGACGAGACCGTCGATCTCGAGGGCGGGGCAGGACACGTCGGGAGTGTAGGTCGGGAGTGTAGGTCGGCAGCGTGGGTCGAGAGCGTGGGCAGCCTTTCCCTCCCCTTCTTCGTGATCATGCAATCCCCGCTGATCATGCAAATTCTCCTCAGCCTGCAAACCGTGTCCATCACGCACACGCCGCCCCCCCCGTTCATCTTATT
>Ga0081540_1003690_pt1 | contig 12005 bp, 10 predicted proteins | sample TabmetS2T1R1_FD_71024 | JGI IMG/M metagenome (GOLD analysis project Ga0081540, IMG submission 71024) | Tabebuia heterophylla rhizosphere microbial communities from the University of Puerto Rico - S2T1R1 | ecosystem: Host-associated > Plants > Roots > Rhizosphere ...
GCGGCACGATCTTCGGCCGAATTCCGGAATAGCTCGGCATCAGCGCGCCGTCGGGCAATGCCGGCCAATATTTGCGGATCGCCGGATAGAAGCGCGCCGCGCGCGCCGGATCGACGGCATAGTCGATCGTTTCGATCCACTCGACGTCAGGGCCAAAGCGAGCCTGCCCCGCCATGTCGAGCGTGAGATGCACGCCGAGCCCGCCGGGCTCCGGCACCGGATAAATCAGCCGCGAGAACGGCGCCCGCGCGCTGCAGCTGAAATAATTGCCCTTGGCCAAATACGCAGCCGGGATCTGCTCGATCGGCATGCCATCGACCACGCGCGCCACCGCCGGCGCGTTGAGCCCGGCCGCATTGATCAGGAGATCGCAGGCAAGCGTCATTGGCGAGGCGCCGCCGGCTTCAACCTCGATCCGCCCCGCGCTTGCCTTGGCGCGGATGATCGGGGTGTGAAAGGCGAACGCTGCGCCGGCATCTTCCGCCTCGCCGCGCAGCGAGAGCATGTAGGCGTGGCTGTCGATGATCCCCGTCGAAGGCGAGAGCAGGGCGGCATCGCATTTCAGCGCCGGCTCGAGCGCGCGTGCGGCATCGCCTGAAAGCGTCTGCATGTCGGCGACGCCATTGGCTTCGGCGTGGCTGCGGATCGCAGCCAGCTTTGCGGTCTCGTCCGGCGTGGTCGCGACGATCAGTTTGCCGCAATTCTTGTGGGGAATGCCATGCTCGTCGCAGTAACGGTAGAGCGCATGCTTGCCTGCGACGCACATCCGCGCCATCCAGCTGCCGGCGGGATAGTAGATCCCGGCATGGATCACCTCGCTGTTGCGCGAGGAGGTCACCGTGCCGATGCCCTCGGCCTCTTCCAGCACCACCACTTCGCGGCCGGCTTGCGCCAGCCGCCGTGCCACCGCAAGGCCGATCACGCCGGCCCCGACAATGACGCACTCAACCCTGTCCATGCCTAGTTGAAACCCGCAAAATTTGCCGCTCGTCGGGTACTATCAGCAGCAGGTTTTTATCCCTTTGTTAAGCTTCCGATCCGGCCAAGTCCTTGGTTTGTCTCACTGCGTCCGTGTCGGCCCTGCCATTAGTGAAGCATTAATCATGTCAGGGCAATTGCCCTAATTTGAGTCACATTTCTGGGTTGCAAGGGTACGCGTTTACCTAATCCAAACCCGCCAAAGCCGACACTCCGGCGCAGAAATGCGCGGGTGACTGATGGCTGGCAAGAATCGGCAGGCAGGCAGCAGGATATCTATTGCCACGGCCGTTGTGTGCCTCGTCGCCAGCGTCTCCCCGCTGGCGCATGCGCTGGCTGCTTCCGGCGGATTCGCCCCCTCGAGCTACGTCGGCTCGCTCGATCCCAACGTGATCTGGGAAGCCCTGATCGGCGGCATCGTCGTCGCGTCCTTTCTCAGTGCGGTTGCGATCTCGGTGGTATCGGCGCTGCGCCGGGCTCAGCGCTCGCAGTTGCGGCGCAACGCGTTCGTCAGCTCGGCGCTGAACCATCTCAACCAGGGCGTGGTGATGACCGATCCGCGCGGGCGGGTCATCTTCTGCAACGACCCGTACCTGCAAATCTACGGGCTGGCGCGCGGCGATGTCCCGCGCGACATGACCGGACCGGAGCTTCTGGAGCTGCGGCGCCGGCGCGGCGTGCTCCAGGGTTCTGACGACGAGTTCTATGGCCGCGCGGCCACGCCTGAGGGGTTGATCACCGAGCTGCCTGATGGACGCTCGGTGTTGGTGAAATATTTCACGCTGCCCAATGGCGGCTCGGTTGCGACCCATCTGGACTGCACCGAGCAGCGCAAGCTGTCGCGCAAGCTCTCTTCCACCACCCAGTTCCTGGAATCGGTGCTGGACAACGTGCCGGTCTGCGTCGCCGCCAAGAACATTGAAGACGGCCGCTACATCTTCGCCAACCGCGCCTTCGAACGCTTTTCGCGCTTCTCGCGCGATCATATCATCGGCAAGACCGCCGAGGAGATTTTCAGTCCCGCCACCGCGGCCGCCATCGTCAAGGCCGACGCCGCGGCGACCGAGGCGCCCGAGGGCTATCATCGCAACGAATTCCAGGTCGAGCGCGGCTCGGAAAAGCGCGTGCTTGCCTCCAACCGCGTTGTGGCACGCAACGAAAAGGGCGAGCCGGAATTCTTGATCGCGCTGTTCGACGACATCACCGACCGACGCTCGCTGTCGCGCGAATTGGAGAACGCCAAGAAATTCCTCGAGCTCATCGTCGACAACATTCCGGTCGCGCTGATCGTCGAGGGCGTCAAGGACGGCAAATATCTGCTCGCCAACCGCAGCGCCGAGAGCATTCTCAACCGCCGCCGCGAGGACGCCACGGGCCTGACGGCCGCCGACATCTTCAACCCGCGCGAAGCAAAGCTGATCGTCGCGCGCGACGAGGCGGCAATCAAGAAGCGCGGTCAGCTCGCCGAGGAACACCCGATCTCGACCAAGGATGGCTTGCGGCTGTTCCTGACCCGCCGCATGACCGTGCTCGACGATGCCGGCGAGCCGCAATACCTGATCAAGACCCACGAGGACGTCACCGACCGCCGCCAGACCGAGTCGCGGATGGCGCATATGGCCTATCACGACGGCCTCACCGATCTGCCGAACCGGCCGGCCTTCCTGCAGGCGCTGACGCAGATGATCGAGGCCTGCGCCGGCACCGACGAGGAATTCGCCGTGCTCTGCGTCGACCTCGACGGGTTGAAGGAAATCAACGACGTGTTCGGCCATGCCATGGGCGACAAGGTGCTGATCGAGGTGGCGCGCCGCCTGCAGGAGACCGCGCGCGGCGGCGTGGTGGCACGCCTTTCCGGCGACGAGTTCGGCCTGATCATCGACGGCAAGCAGCCGGAAGCTGGCCAAGCGCTGGCCGGCCAGCTCGCCGACGCGCTGGCCCGGGAATTCTTGATCGACGGCAAGGCGGTGCGCACCGGTGTCACCACCGGCATCTCGGTCTTCCCGCACAATGGCGCCGATGCGGCTTCGCTCCTTGCCAATGCCGGCGCCGCGTTGTTCCGCGCCAAGGCCAAGTCGCGCGGCACCATCAACCTGTTCGAGCCCGAGATGGACCAGCAGATCCGCGACCGCCGCGTGCTGCACCAGGATCTCTCGGTCGCCATCAAGAACGGCGAATTGTCGCTCTACTACCAGCCGCAGGCCGCTTCCGGCGAGACGGTCGCCACCAGCAAGGTCACCGGCTTCGAGGCCCTGGCACGCTGGATGCATCCGCTGCGCGGTTTCGTCTCGCCCGCAGATTTTATTCCGCTTGCGGAAGAAAGCGGCCTGATCGTCGAGATGGGCGAATGGATCCTGCGCGAGGCCTGCCGCGAGGCCGCCTCCTGGCCCGTGCCGCTGCAGATCGCCGTCAACCTGTCGCCGGCGCAGTTCATGCACGGCGACGTCGTCAATCTCGTGCATTCGATCCTGCTGGAAACCGGGCTTTCGCCCGGCCGCCTCGAGCTCGAAATCACCGAGGGCGTGCTGATCGAGGATTTCGACCGTGGTCTTGCGCTGCTGCGGCGGCTGAAGGCGCTGGGGGTGCGCATCTCCATGGACGATTTCGGCAGCGGATATTCATCGCTGAGCTATCTGCAGGCCTTCCCCTTCGACAAGATCAAGATCGACCGCGCCTTCGTCATCAATCTCGGCAAGACACCGCAATCGGCCAACATTGTGAGCGCCGTTATCGACCTCGGCCATGGTCTGGAAATGTCGATCGTCGCCGAGGGCGTGGAGACCGCGGAACAGCTCTATTTCCTTGCCAAGGAAGGCTGCGACGCGGTGCAGGGCTATCTGCTCGGCAAGCCGGCGCCGATCGCCCAATACGCAGGCCTCGTCGGCCGCGACAACACCATGGAGCCTGCGCGCAAGACCGGGTAGAGCGTTTTTCGAGCGAAAGCCTGCCCCGGACGTGATCCGGGGTGCGTACCGCTTCGCGTGAAGAAAACGCTTCAACATGAGTCTGGAGCTTCGGTTCTGATTCAATCAGAACCGAAAATGCTCTAGAGATGAGGACGGGCGTTCCTCTTCTCAGCGTTGCGTATGGCGGACTTCGATCTTGCAATTTTGGGCGGCGGCCTGAACGGCGTCAGCGTGGCGCGCGATGCGGCGGGAAGGGGCCTTCGGGTCCTCTTGCTGGAACAGGGCGACCTTGGCGGCGGCGCATCCTCGGCCTCGCCGCGGCTGATCCATGGCGATCTCTCGGTATTGGAGCGGCGGGATTTCCGCAGGGTGCGCGCAGCGCTGGCCGAGCGCGGCATCTGGCTGCGGATCGCGCCGCATCTGGTGCGCCCGATGCGCTTTGCGATTCCCGCCCATGCCGACGAGCGGCCGCCCTGGGTGCTGCGCGCCTGGCTGTGGCTCTACGACCGGCTCGGGGCGCGGCGGCCGCTGCCGCCGTCGGAAACCGTCGATATCACGCATCATCCGGCAGGCGATGCGCTGAAGCGCCCGTTCGGCACGGCCTTTGAATTTTCCGACTGCATTGTCGATGATTCCCGTCTCGTGGTGCTGTCGGCCGTGGATGCTGTCGAGCATGGCGCCGAGATCTGCACTGGCGCGCGTTGCGTCCGTGCCGACCGCACCGACGTCTGGCGGCTTGCCATCATCGACCGCGGCCATCGTCGCATCACCACGGCAAGGGCGCTGGTCAACGCCACCGGGGCCTGGACCGCGTCGGTTGCCGACACTGTGCTGCGCGTGCCGGCGCCGTCGCTCGGCACCACCCAGATCAGCCAGATCGTGGTCAAGCGGCTGTTCGACAGCGACAATGTCTATGTCTTCCAGAACCACGACCGCCGGCTGATCTTTGCCAGCCCCTACGAGCGCGACTTCACGCTGATCGGCACCGTCGGCCACGCTTTCAAGGGCGATCCGGCCGTCGTCGCGATGGCGGCCAATGACATTGCCTATCTCTGCGACGCCGCCAACCGCTATTTTCGCGAGCAGGTCCAGACCGCCGACGTGATTCGAACCGTCTCTGGCGCCAATTCTGTGCTCGGACGCGGCGAGAGCGGACTGCGGCGCGACGGCGTGCTGAGCGTCGATAGCAGGCGCGGCAAGGCGCCGCTGGTGACGATTTTCGGCGGCGACATCACCACGGCTCGGCTGCGCGCCGAACGCGCGGTGTCGCAGCTGTCAAAATTCTATCCGATGTCGCCGCGCTGGACCGCGAACGCGCCGCTGCCCGGCGGCGATTTCAGCTGGACGAAATTCGAGGACGAGGTCGAGAGCGCGCGCGACCAGTGGCGCTTTCTCGGCGAATCCCAGGCGCGCCGCATGGTCTCGGCCTATGGCTCGCGGCTGGTCACGATTTTGGGCGACGCCAAATCGAAAGAGGATCTCGGTCCCGCCTTCGGATCCGATCTGACCGGAGCCGAAGTGCGTCACCTCATGACCAAGGAATGGGCGCGCTTCCCCGACGACGTGCTGTGGCGGCGCACGAAGCTCGGTCTCACCATGCCCGCTGCCGACCGCGAGGCGCTCGCCGCGTTCATGGCGAGTGGGGCGTAGCGTTACCGTTCACTCCGAACCGGGCATTCTCGATGGATCGCGCGCCGAGTGCCGGACAGCGTGAATGATGATCTCATCTCCGGAGATTTCGTAGAAGACAAGGTAAGGATAGGGCATTGTTGTCAGACGGCGGATAGTCGGGTCAACTGTCCGGACGCCAATGTTGGGGTGAATCAGCAGCAATTCGACAACGTGCTGAATCCGTCGCTGAACACGTTGGGCTCCTTGCGGCGAAGCCGCGGCAATGTAATCAAGAATGGAGGTAAGATCGGCGAGAGCCGACAGAGTGTATCGAAGTCTCACAGCCCGTGTTTTGCCCAGACGGCTCGGACCTGCTCTTCCGTTGCAAATTCGCCGCGCGCGGCCGCTTCCTTTGACGCGGCGATTGCCGCGCGCTCATCCTCGGTGAGCGCGACCGGTGGAGCGTCGTCGGCGCCGGCAAGCTGAAGCACCACCCGGGCGATGTCGTCCTGGGCATCGGAGGGAAGGCTGCGCGCGATCTCGACCGCTTGATCCAACAGTTTAGTCATGAGCCGTAGAATACGCCGTTTCAGCCCCCGGACGAAAGCGATTTTTTCTTCCTTGCATCCGTCGGCGTGGCGCCAAATTGGCGGCGGAAGGTGCGGTTGAAATAGGAGATGTCGTTGAAGCCACAGGAATGCGCGAGCTGTGCGATGGTCAGGTGTGCGTACCGGGGATCACGCAGCATGCGCCGCACCCGCGTCAGCCGCTCGCCGAGCACGAATGATGTGAACGAGGTTCCTTCCTGCTCGAACAGCTTTCGCACATAGCGCGAGGAGATGCCGTGGCGGGTGGCGATCAGCTCCGAGGAGAGCTCGCCATTACCGAGCATCGACATCACGTCGGATTTCAGCGCCTTCAGCCGCGCCGCCTTGGCGCCGCCGAGCGTCGCTTCGGCCTGGTCGCCGCGCGCGCCGAGCGCCAGCGCGACGAGATCGAGGATGTGGGCGGAAACGGAGCGGGCGACTTGCGGATGGGCGAGCTCGTCGGCGGCAAGCACCGCGTCGAGATATTTGATCAGCAGGCTTAGCGCCGGATCGTCGGCGGGGATTGGCTTACCAAATGCCGCGGCGAAATCCGGCGCCAACTCCGCGATGGCCGGCCGCGACAGCGCCAGCGTAATAAAACTGCCGTCGGTGTTCAGCGTGCTGACGGAGGGATCAACCCCCGACAGCACGCTGGCGCTGCCGACGCCGCCGATCAACTCCTGGCCGAACTGGGTGGCCGACGCCTCGCCCGAGCGCAAGATGCTGACTGCGATGATGTCGCGGCCGTCTTTCGCCAGTTCGTGCGTCACACGGTAGTGCGCTGCCGAACGTGAACCGGATGCGATGGCGACATTGGGCAGAAGATTGAAGGTCACGTCGGCGTGAAAAGGCTCGTCCCCGATCGGCTCGATATCGACCTGTGCGATGCCGCGCCCGTACACCTCGCGCCACAAGGCAAGACGCTTCTCGTCCGGAAACATGTCGGTCGAGATGTGAACACGGCGCGGTGATCCGTCCTGCATCGGTCCCCCCGATCAGCCATCAACTCCAGCGATAGTCGCTCCCAGCCCGGAACGCGTTCACATCCGGGACACGAATTTTTTTGGGGATTTGGGCCGGCCGGGACGGTCTGCGGTGCCGCGCCCTGGCCGGGAGGCTGTTGAGCCTCCGCCGATCCGTCGCTAGCTTGCGTGCACGATGGGGCCGGCAGGGATGATGGCTGAGGAACGACCTGACAACGAGGCGGCGGTGGAGCCTGCCAAACCGGAAGCGACGGCGGTCGAGCCAGCGAAGCAGGACGCCGTGGTCGCCATGGCGCCCGCCAGACCCGAGCCGCAGCTAGAGCCGGATATCCCGCTCTTGCGGATTGAAGGCGTGGCCAAAAAATTCGGCAGTTTCCGCGCGGTCGATCACGTTACGCTCGACATCCGCGCCGGCGAGTTCTTTGCGCTGCTCGGCCCGAGCGGCTGCGGCAAGACCACACTGCTGCGCATGCTCGCCGGCTTCGAGACGCCGGACGAAGGCCGTATATTGCTCGACGGACGGGACATCGCGCCGGTGCTGCCGCATGAGCGGCCGGTCAACATGATGTTCCAGAACTACGCGCTGTTTCCGCATCTTTCGGTGCGCGACAACATCGCCTTCGGGCTAAAGCGCGCCGGCATGGCGAGAGCCGACATCAACACCCGCGTTGCCGAGATGGTGGCCCTCGTCAAGCTCGAAGGGATGGAGAAGCGCAAGCCCGACCAGCTTTCCGGCGGGCAGCGGCAGCGCGTCGCGCTGGCGCGTTCGCTGGCGCGGCGGCCGCAAGTGCTTTTGCTCGACGAGCCCCTGGCGGCGCTCGACAAGAAGCTGCGCGAAAGCACGCAAGCCGAACTGATGGAGCTGCAGCGCCGCCTCGGCATGACCTTCATCATCGTCACCCACGACCAGGAAGAGGCCATGACCATGGCAAGCCGCATCGGCGTGATGGATGCCGGCCGACTCGGCCAGGTCGCGACGCCGCGCGATCTCTACGAAACGCCGGCCTCGCGCTGGATTGCGCAGTTCGTCGGCGACATCAACCTGTTCGAAGGCGAGGTCCGCGCTGCTGAAGGCGGCCGCCTCGCCGTTTCGACCCGCGATGCCGGCACCGTCTATGTCGCCGAACCGCGCAACACCCTGACGAAGTCGGTCGTCAGTGTCGCGATCCGCCCCGAAAAGGTGAAATTGTCGCGCGGTGCGCCGGCCGCGGAGGGAACCAGCGCCCGCGCCTTCAATTGTCTGGAGGGCGTCATCACCGACGTCAGCTATCTCGGCGGGCACACCACTTATGTCGTGAAGCTCGATTCGGGCGCGGTGATGCGCTCGTCAATGGCGAACACGACGCGGATCGTGGATGCCTTTACGGAAAGCCAGCGCGTGGTGGCCTGGTTCACGCCCGACGACTGCCTGGTGCTGGAACAATGAGCGCGCGGAACATCTTCGCAAGACCCGCGCGCTATGCCGCGATCGCGCCCTATCTCTGGATGGTGCTGTTCTTCCTGGTGCCGTTCGGCTTTGTGCTGAAGATCGCGCTGTCGCAGACCGCGATCGCGCAGCCGCCCTATACGCCGGTGTTCGACCTCTGGGAGGGACACGAAGCCACCAAGGCGGCGCTGGAGCAGCTCTCGATCGACAATTTCAAGCTGCTGGTGTCGGACAATCTCTACATCCTGTCGTACCTGCGCAGCCTGATGGTGGCGCTGTTCGCAACCGCTATGCTGCTCCTGATCGGCTATCCCATCGCCTACGGCATGGCGCGGCTGCCGCAGCGCTGGCAGGCGATCGCGATGATGCTGGTCATTGTGCCGTTCTGGACCTCGTTCCTGATCCGCATCTATGCCTGGATCAACATTTTGCAGCATGACGGCCTGCTCAACACGGTACTGCTGAAACTGCATCTGATTTCGGCGCCGCTGGTGTGGCTCTCCACGGATACGGCGATGTATATCGGCATCGTCTATTCCTACCTGCCCTTCATGATCCTGCCGCTGTTTGCGACGCTGGCCAAGCAGGATCCGGCGCTCTTGGAAGCCGCCGCCGATCTCGGCGCCTCGCCGCGGCAGGCCTTTTGGCAGGTGACGTTTCCGCTGTCGCTGCCGGGCGTTGGCGCCGGCGCGCTGCTCTGCTTCATCCCTGTTGTAGGCGAGTTCGTCATCCCCGATCTGCTTGCGGGCTCCGATTCGCTGATGATCGGCCAGACGCTGTGGCTGGAATTCTTCACCAACAAGGATTGGCCGGTGGCCTCGGCGGTCGCGGTGGTGCTGCTTGTGCTCCTCGTGGGGCCGCTCCTGCTCTACGAGCGGGTCCAGCACCGGCAACTGGAGGCGCGCTGATGGCCTCGCGCAAGATCAACCGCATCACGCCGTTCAACATCACCGCGCTCGCGCTGGGATTTGCGTTCCTTTATCTGCCGATCGTCATCCTCGTGATCTATTCCTTCAACGCCTCGCGGCTGGTGACGGTGTGGGGCGGCTGGTCGCTGCGCTGGTACTACGAATTCTTCAACGATCGCGCGATGCTGGATGCGGCCTGGATGAGCCTGCGTGTCGCCGCTGTATCGGCGACGATCGCGACCATCCTCGGCACGCTCGCCGCCGTGGCGCTGACCCGCGGCGAACGCTTTAAAGGCCGCATGCTGTTCTCCGGCATGCTCTATGCGCCGCTGGTGATGCCGGAAGTGATCTCCGGCCTGTCGCTGCTGCTGCTGTTCGTCGCGCTCGACGCCGGCCGCGGCTTCTGGACCGTGACCATCGCGCACACGACGCTGACCATGTGCTTTGTCACCGTGGTCGTGCAGTCGCGGCTCGGCTCGATCGATCCAAGCCTGGAGGAGGCCGCGATGGATCTCGGCTGCAATCCGGTGCGCGCGTTCCTGTCGGTCACGCTGCCCTTGATCATCCCCTCGATCGTCGCGGGTTGGATGCTGGCCTTCACGCTCTCGCTCGACGACGTCGTGATCGCGAGCTTCACCACGGGCCCGGGCTCGGCGACGCTGCCGATCCGCATCTATTCCGAGGTGCGGCTGGGGGTGAAGCCGGAGATCAACGCCATCTGCACCATGGTGATCGCGCTGATCGCGGTCGTCATCACGGTGGCATCATTTGCCTCAAAACTATCGAGCACGCAGGGCGAGAACGCCGTGCCGCTGTGAGCGCGAGGGTTTCGTGAAGTTCGCCTGGCAGATATTGATCCACACGCCGATCTGGGTGTTTCCGCTGTTCGCCTATTTGGTCTGGCTCGGCATCAAGGCGACGCGGCCGCGCACCGTGACGATCTGGCGCTCGCTGATCGTGCCGGCGGTGTTCATCGTCTGGGGCCTGTCGCGCCTCTTGTCGCGCCAGCAGGACGTGATGTGGCCGCTCGTGGCTTGGGGCGCGGCGGCAGTCGTGCTGTTGCTGGTCGGCCTTCTGACGGCGCGGCCGTTCGAGCTCGATCACTTAACCGGTGAGATCAAACGTCCCGGAAGCTGGGTGCCGCTAATCCGCAATGTCACGGTGTTCGCCCTGCAATACACGGCCGCTGTCATTGCTGCGGTCGATCCTCACGACGCCACGACCGCCGCCATCGCTGGCCGCGTGATTTCCGGCGGCACGACGGGTTACTTTGTCGGCCGGACCATTGCGCTGCTTCGCCAGTATTTCAGGCAGCGCAAAGCCGATCTTACGACTTGACCACACCCGCAGTCAGCCCGCCCGCCCTGTAGCGCTCGACGGGCAAGTGGTGACCGGAAACTTGCGTTGGCCTATTTTCCACGTGTATTTCGAATGTCCTGGACGATCCAGGCAAATACGAGAAGCGAAGGCCCCCACGCGAGTGCCGCTCCGACCAGCATCGCCTGAGCTGTTGTCATAATAGCTCCTTGATGGTCCCGCTCACTCGATCAGCAATTTGGCCTGCGACAGACGGCTCGGGACGTTTGAAGAGCCATTTCCAATAGGCCTTGTTGCGTTCCCGCTGACGCTTGTAGGTCTCGCGGCACTTGGTCGAGCAGAATTGCTCGAAGCCCCAGCTGAAGCGGACTAACCCGAACGGGCGGTTGCAGTCTGGATTCCCGCAGCGATTTGTCATGACGCGGCCTCTGCATTCGTGCGCCGCACCCAGCGCATGAATTGCTGCCGGCCTTCCTCGAGACAAAAACGTCCGCAGTAGCGTTCGCCTGCCGGACTTTGCAGACAAATGATCTTGGGGTCTTCTCTGTAGCATTCGGAACAACGCGGGCCTGTACGCATGGCGACCTCCTTCTGAGGAATTGCCATTCTCGATCGTGTTGTGTTGCGCTATCTCGCCGTCGAATGATCGGAGGGCGACGATGCCCAAGTCTCGTTCCGTTCTCCCTCCATGTTCAACTTGTCTGGATGTTTGGTCCGCTCATCCCTAGGTATAAGATGGGCGCGCAGTGGGATGGAGTTCGTGTCAGCAGTGACTGGCCGACGGGCGTCGCCAAGTGTTGGACGCCGCACAAATCCAGCCGGGTCATTTGCTTGTTATGTTGCCGTGCCTCTGCTGCAGGGCGGCGTCGAGGCAGTTGATCAAGGCTTCTCCGGCGAAGGGCTTGGCCAGGAGACAGGTCGCTCCCGCCTTCAGGGCTCGCACACGAGCGTTGTCGACGGAAAAGGCAGTGATGAAAATGAAGGGTACGCGGTATCCCTTGGCAAGCAGATGGGCCTGCAGCTCGAAACCGTTCATCGCCGGCATCTGAACATCGGCTATCACGCACGAGGTGTCATTCAGGTGGGGCGACCCCAGGAATTCCTCGGCCGAAGCGAACGCATGAACGATGTATCCGAGCGACCTCAAGAGATTGCAGGTTGCGCCCCGAACGGAGCCGTCATCGTCGACGATTGAGATTACGGGTGGGTTGGACAAAGCGGTGCTTCCTGAGTGCAAGCAGAATGCCACTTGCCGCAAACCGCTCAACGGCAGAGTGCGTCGCAAATCA
>Ga0081540_1003691_pt1:0-2500 | contig 12003 bp, 7 predicted proteins | sample TabmetS2T1R1_FD_71024 | JGI IMG/M metagenome (GOLD analysis project Ga0081540, IMG submission 71024) | Tabebuia heterophylla rhizosphere microbial communities from the University of Puerto Rico - S2T1R1 | ecosystem: Host-associated > Plants > Roots > Rhizosphere ...
GACCCAAACCCGCCTCATTCCTCTACCACCACACCCGCTTCCCCCTTCCCCTCAGCCCACACCCGCCACCCTCCTCCGCCTCCTTTCACTTCCGCCACTTATTCCTTTTTCCGCCATCCCTCTCCACCTCCCGCTGCACTCCCTCTCATCCACAAACCCTCGCTTTTCCTTAACTTGCAATAGGTTTTGAGGTTTCTCGTTTAACCCTATTAAAATTTGCAACGGCGCCGATCTGCCGCGGAGCGCCTGCGCACAACACCCCAAATCATGTGTAAGCTCGGCCTGGCACTTTTGTTCTCGCTCCTGACGGGCACCCTCCATGCACAGGGCTACTTCGTCCTGATCCAATCCGACAATCGGCAGCCCTTTTATGTCCGCCTCGGCACCCAACTCCATAGTTCTTCGCCAGGGGGACATCTCATCTTATCGCAATTAAAGGATAGCACTTACAATATCGCCATTGGTTTTCCCAGCCAGCCCCGCGTCGAGCAAACCTATGCGCTGACCGCCTCGCAAAGCGACCAGGAGTTGGGGATCAAAGAGCACGGCGAGGCAGGGTGGGGACTCTACGATACCCGGACAAAGGAATGGCTCCCCCTTCTGTCGCGATCTGCCGGCCGGGAGGAAGTTCGCGCCATCGGTGTCCGGCGCGATGACGCCTTTTCCCGCATGATGGCTGACGTTGTCGGCGACACGGCCGTCTTATATAATGATTACGGCAATTCCGAACCGTCGATTGCTGCCGCCGACTCTGTCCCGGCGCCCGTGAATACCATCACTGCCGGCGACAAAGCGACCACCGGCGTATTCCCTTCAAAACTGGACTCTTCAGCAGCCCTCATTCCTGGCCCTCCGGCAGCCGTCAAGCCCCGCACTACAACCGCCGCCAACCCCAATATCCCAGTGGTTGTCAAGCCCGACACTGCCGCCTCCTTCAAGCTTGACCCTTCACCGTCTGGCAAGCCCCAAACCGCGTCTGCCGTCAATTCCAACGTCCCGGTGGTTGTCAAGCCTGACACAACGGCTTCCTTCAAGCTTGACCCTTCAGCGACCTCCAAACCCTACACTGCAGCAGCCGTCAAGCCCAACCTGCCGCCAGGCATCAAGCCCGACACCACGGCCTCCCTTGTTTCCCGATCCGATATTCCAGCCAGCAGGCAAACGACATCTTTACCCGCGCAGCCCGAAACCCGGACCGCGAGGTCCGGAAACCCCATTCCAACCAACTCCCAACGCGACAGTCCAGGCATCAAACCCGATATTCCTGTCAAGACTACGGCCGATTCCCTCATCTCAACCGCTACCCGGCCCAACAGCGCAGCTGTTCTCAAGCCGAAAAACGATAGTCCTGGCGCAGCGGCGCCGCTTTATCGCCCGATCACCGGCTCCTCCAAACATAAATCACCACCCGCTATCGACTCGCCCGGTCATGAACCTCTCTACCGCCCAATTCCAGCCGTCGTCAAACTGAGCGAACGAAAACTGACACGCACAATGCGGTTGGTCTATGCTGACAAAGGCAGTGGCGTCAAAGCCGATACCGTCGTCGTCATCATTCCTCTCGATACGCCCCAGGCCGCAGTCGTAAAAAGCCATGTCCGGGGCCTTGATTGGAGCCGGCCCTCATCCGTCAAAGGCGCCCCCCACGACTCCAGTCGGCCCGCATCGCTCAAATCCAGTCCCCCCGACTCCAGCCGGCCCGCATCCGTCAAATCCGGTTCCCCCGACTCCAACCGGCCCGCATCTGTCAAATCCACTCGCCTCGACTCCACTCGCACCGGATCAAAGTCGCGGTCGGCGGTTCCCGATACGTCACGTGCGGTGGCAAAAACACGACCCGCCAATCCCGATTCCGGCCGGCCAAATGCCGCAAGATCACATGCATCTGACTTGGATACTCCCACCAATCCCCGGTCCACCGTTCCGGTCCCGTCATCTCCCACCGCGGCAGATAAAGCCCGCGCCAATGACTCAGCAAAGAAACCTGCGACAAGGGCGCCCTTGCCGTACATCAATTCCGATTGCCACAACTTCGCCACCGACTACGATGTCGACAAACTCCGCGTAAAAATGCTCGAGGCGGCAAAAGATGAAGACCGCGTCGCCGCTGCGGCCAAAGTCTTCAAGTCCAAATGCTTCTCAACCCGGCAGATCCGTGCCCTGAGCGAAGTCTTTGCCACCGATGCCGCCAAATACCGCTTTTTCGAGGCAGCCTATCCCTTTGCCGCCGACGAACACTTTCGCGACCTTGCCACCCTTCTCACCGATCCCGTCTACACCAATAAATTCAAAACCCTCACCGGCGGACGCTAACCCGCACTTCCCCGCCGCCCCGTATCTTTGCTGCCATGCCCAGGTATTTCCTTGAACTCGCATACAAAGGCACCAACTACAGCGGATTTCAGATCCAGGACAACGCTATCTCGGTCCAGCATGAGGTGGAAAAAGCCCTCGGCATCTTCTTCCGCGCCCGCTTCGAGCTTACCGGGTCCTCCCGCAC
>Ga0081540_1003691_pt1:7500-12003 | contig 12003 bp, 7 predicted proteins | sample TabmetS2T1R1_FD_71024 | JGI IMG/M metagenome (GOLD analysis project Ga0081540, IMG submission 71024) | Tabebuia heterophylla rhizosphere microbial communities from the University of Puerto Rico - S2T1R1 | ecosystem: Host-associated > Plants > Roots > Rhizosphere ...
AGCGGCCCGTACCGCAAACCGACACAGGTAGACGAGAAGAATATTCTAAGGCGCTCGGGTGAGCCGCGGAGAAGGAACTAGGCAAATTGTGGCTGTAACTTCGGGATAAAGCCAACCATCTTCGGATGGTCTCAGTAAAATGGTTCAACCAACTGTTTAACAAAAACACAGGGCCCTGCAAAATCGAAAGATGACGTATAGAGCCTGATACCTGCCCGGTGCTGGAAGGTTAAGGAAGGATGTTCGGCGCAAGCCAAAGCTTCTGACTGAAGCCCCAGTAAACGGCGGCCGTAACTATAACGGTCCTAAGGTAGCGAAATTCCTTGTCGGGTAAGTTCCGACCTGCACGAATGGTCTAATGAGTTGAACACTGTCTCCTCCACGAGCCCGGTGAAATTGTAGTATCGGTGAAGATGCCGGTTACCCGTCACGGGACGGAAAGACCCCGTGAACCTTCACTACAACTTTGCATTGATTTTGAATTACGGATGTGTAGAATAGTTGGGACTCTGTGAAGCGGAGGCGCTAGCCTTCGTGGAGAGGACGTTGAAATACCAACCTTCTTTGATTTAGAGTCTAACCCCTGACGGGGAACAGTGCATGGTGGGTAGTTTGACTGGGGTGGTCGCCTCCTAAAGAGTAACGGAGGCTTGCAAAGGTACCCTCAGTACGGTTGGTAATCGTACGAAGAGCGCATTAGTAGAAGGGTGCTTGACTGTGAGGCAAACAGGCCGAGCAGGAGCGAAAGCTGGCTAAAGTGATCCGGCGGTTCTGCATGGAAGGGCCGTCGCTCAAAGGATAAAAGGTACTCCGGGGATAACAGGCTGATCTCCCCCAAGAGCTCATATCGACGGGGAGGTTTGGCACCTCGATGTCGGTTCGTCACATCCTGGGGCTGGAGAAGGTCCCAAGGGTTCGGCTGTTCGCCGATTAAAGTGGCACGTGAACTGGGTTCAGAACGTCGCAAGACAGTTCGGTCCCTATCTGTGATGGGCGTTAGAAAATTGAGTGGACATGACCTTAGTACGAGAGGACCGGGTCGTACGTACCGCTGGTGTATCAGTTGTGCCGCCAGGTGCAGTGCTGAGTAGCTATGTACGGACAGGATAAACGCTGAAAGCATCTAAGCGTGAAACCTTCCACAAGATGAGTTTTCTTTTAAGGGTCGTCAGAGACGATGACGTTGATAGGCTACAGATGTAAAACTGGTAACAGTAAAGTCGAGTAGTACTAATTGCCCGTAAGCTTTAATTTTTTTTAAGAGTCGCAACGTTTATACAACTCCCGATATGTCACTTTATTTACGGATGGAAAGTCTGTAGTAAGATCTTATGGTGGTTTTGCCGAGGGTGTTCACCTCTTCCCATACCGAACAGAGAAGTTAAGCCCCTCATGGCCGATGGTACTGCACCACAATGCGGGAGAGTAGGTAGCTGCCATATTCTTTGAGCCCTGTCACGAAAGTGATGGGGCTTTTTTGTTTTACAGGCGTAGGGGCTCGATTCCCCGACACGGTACCTAAGTTTGTTAGTAGCCCTCGCTATGCTAAATGCAGCCGCCGGCCATGGTCGTTGAGATGGGCTACCGCAAGCTGTACATATTCCTCCTCAATCAGTTCTTTCTTTCGTTCATTCCACGAGCGAATCTTTTCCAGGAGATCGCCGGTAGTTAGGGTCCGGTCCTGGGTGAGCAAGAAATGAATGGAGGAAAGGACCTCAAGCGCAAGTGACGATTCAAAGCCGGAGATCAACTCGAAGACGCTGTTGAGGCGTTCGCGTTGAACGGTACTCAACTTTTTTTCTACGTACTCCTTCACTTCTTCGACCTTGTCGTAATTGAGCTGGAGGGGCTCAAAGGGTTTGGCGCTCATCTGTTCCAGCCCGGTGAGATAAGTGCCATTGAGAGAATAGAGCACCTTTTCGACTCGCTGATCGTAAGGCCCATAATGGTAGGGTACGAAATTCAGTCGCAAAGGCTCGCCACTCTCCTGGAGAAAATAAGCAATTTTGTTGGCGGCAAACACATTAGCCATCTCCCCACTTTGTTCGTACCGAAAGAGCCCATAGAGAAGCATCGCTCTGGCGGAGGTCAGGGTTACATCCTTTTTCTCCGCTTCTTTGCGGAGAATCTCTTTGACGTGCTCATTGGGTTCATACACTACTATCCTCGCTGCACTATTACTAAGATATTGTTCGATCAGGGCTTTTACTTTTTCCCATTTCAGCCCACCATAGCCACAACCGAGCGGCGGCAAGGCTACGCTTTTGATCTGGTACTGATCGATGATGCGTACGAGATCTTGCAAGCCTTCTTCGATGAACCGATATTGGGATTTGCGGTAAAATTCTGTTTTCGTTGGGAAATTGATGATGATCTTCTCTCCTTCGAGCGTTGTATCTCGGGTCACAAACATCTTTCCGATCTTAACTTCGCCTGTCTTACAAGCCTCGGCATACTGCTTGTAATTCACCGGATACTTTTCCTTGAACTGAAGCGCGACGCCTTTGCCCATCACGCCCACGGTATTGACTGTATTGACAAGCGCCTCGGTGTTGGCTTCTAATAAGTTTCCGATTGTGTATTCGATCATCAGAAATAAAATTTCGGTTTGTTACTAAAAACAGTTATCTCCAAATCCGTGCCATCGATCCACTCCTGCACTTCTTGCTGCCGGGCTTCCGTCATGACGACTATCCTTTTAATGAAGTCAGGTGGAACATGGCCCTTTACCAGGAACTCCGCATGCTTCTTTCGCATCCGGTCATGATCGCTATCGGAGTTATCGTCGCTCCATTCCCGGGCATAGATTGATGTCCAATCCAAAGTCACATAGTCGTCTTCCCGTGTAAAGAACTTTGTGATCCCGCTTGCGGCATTTCCATCAGTAATGCACCACTCCAGGCCGCTGGTTACTAGAGCATCGAACTTGCAGCATAGGTAGACAATGTCTGCCTGCGATTGGCGCGGCACACCATAGCCCGTGTGTATCCTGTACAACATAGGTGTCCGTACTCCAAAGTAGAAAGGCACATAATCATTGACCACACAATCCGGATTGCATTTCACGCGCACCATATCACGGCGGGAGATAACCTCCGTGCTGCCGATGCTGATATAGCCCGGATTTTGATAGCTGGCACTACGACAGTGCATGCCGTTTTCGAGAATGTGGGGTACATTTTGATAATGCACCATTCTAAATACCCAAAGTTTATCTTTGGCAGGGACCTTCATCGGATCGGTTTACGATTGTTGGGGAGTGCCTACAAGCAAAACTAGGTATTTTAGCGTCATTTTGCTAATTTAATTAGCTTCTCCGGTAACTCAACTCGACACGAAATTAAATGCTTGGCTGACTGGACAATGCACATATTACTTACATGGCGTCTGGCCAAGGATAATCGATGCCGTCTAAAAAATGGAAAATCAATTGTTTGAGCCGTGGATTGCCTGCCGAAAGGAACGGGGTAACCCAAAGATCAGACTTTCTTATTTTTGGAGGATGCCCTAAGGGAACTGGCGACTAAAGCGGCGGCTTCATTGTCCAAATAGATGCGAAACGCCGGATGGCTGCGTAACAGGCTGGCGGGAACCTTTTCCGAGATCTCGCCTTCCAGCACAGTCTTGACGATCGATGCTTTTTTTGCTCCACTTACCAGGAGAAAGATGTTTTTCGAATCCAGGATGGTGCCGAGGCCGAGCGTGATGCCCTCGGTCAGCGTTCGGGCTTCCTTGAAATATTTCTGCCCCGTTTGGGCCGTGATGGGATCAAGAGTGGAGATGTGCGATCGGGATGAAATGGGCGTTCCGGGTTCGTTCATGCCGATATGACCATTGAGGCCGAGGCCGACTACTGCTACATCGATGCCGCCGTGAGCTTTGATGAACGATTCGGCCTGTTGGCATTCCAATTCGAGGGAGGTGTTTCGGCCGTCAAAAAAGAAGAGGCTGTTTTCGGGGATGTGCAGGGGGCCAAAGAGTTCCCTGTCTAAATGCCACCTGCAGCTGCCCTCGTCATCGCCGTTCATGCCGACCCATTCGTCCAGACCGAGGTAGGACCAATTCGAGACGTCGAGTTGCTTTTGGCCGACTCTGGCGACGAGGTTTTTGTAGAGGCCGGCGGGCGAATCACCGGACGCGGGGCAGAGCAGCGGGTTTTTGCGCGATCCCATACAAGTGATGAGGTCTTCGGTGGCCCGCAGGGACATTTCTTCGTAAGTGGTACAAAAAATGACTTCCATATAGTGATTTGTTAGATCGAAAGCGAGCCCCAACCCTTCCGATATTCTCTCTTAATAAATTGATTGGCGGGCTCGTAGTTAGTGACCTTCATATTCTCCCCATCCCATTTCAGCGACAGGTACCGGCCGCTGAACTTATACCCCTCCATATTGCCATAAACGGGGTCGTTGCGCTTGATCTTTTCTTTTATATTAAAACTGCGCAACAGGAGATTGCCCAGCAATACGGTTTCCGTCAACGGACCCGCGTAGCCGATAAAGG
>Ga0081540_1003692_pt1 | contig 12002 bp, 10 predicted proteins | sample TabmetS2T1R1_FD_71024 | JGI IMG/M metagenome (GOLD analysis project Ga0081540, IMG submission 71024) | Tabebuia heterophylla rhizosphere microbial communities from the University of Puerto Rico - S2T1R1 | ecosystem: Host-associated > Plants > Roots > Rhizosphere ...
AATAAGGGTGGGTGGAAAACGGTGCGGATGGCTGGTCGCCAGCCGGCGCCGCAGGTCTCCGCGCGGCCTGCGCTATCAAATTGCTTTGGCGTTGAGCCGTATCGATCTCGCCCTGCCAAGTGTTTCGCAGGCAAGTCGGAAATTGCGGGTGCGGGATTAGCTCGAGTAAGCCGATGAAAGATGATCGGGAAGGGCAGGCCTGTAACCATGGTCTTCCCACCTGGCTTGGTACCACTCGTAGGTGGCGCGAATCCCCTCCTCCAGACCTATCGCGGGGCGCCAGCCGAGCGCTTTGAGCTTCTTGCTGCTCAGTCGCTTCCCTGGCATGCCGTCCGGTTTCGAGGCATCATTCACGATCTTGCCTTGGAAGCCGACGATATGAGCGACGAGCATGGCCAGGTGAATGATGGGAAGGTCATCGCCTGAGCCGATATTGATTGGCTCCTCCTGCGAATAGGCCCTCATGACGAGGACCAGGGCGTCGGCACAGTCATCAGCGTGGAGAAAGTCGCGCCTGGGAGTTCCAGTGCCCCAGATAGCCACCCGTTTTGCACCCGCCAGCTTAGCCTCGTGGAACTTGCGAATGAGTGCCGGGAGAGCGTGGCCGGTGTGAAGATCGAAATTGCCGCCGGGGCCATAGAGATTGGCGGGTATTGCCGAGACGAAATCGCAGCCATGCTGCCGGCGATAGGCCTGACAGAGCTTTATGCCCGCGATCTTGGCGATACCGCACCATTCATTGGTTGGCTCCAGCGGACCGGAGAACAGCGAGTCTTCCGTAATTGGCTGCGGCGCTGCCTTGGGATAGACGCAGGCGGAAGCGAGGAAAACCAGCTTGCGCACACCAGATCGAAAAGCGGCGTGAATGAGGTTCGCCTCGATGACGAGGTTCTGGTAGAGAAAGTCGGCTGGAAACGTGTCGTTGGCGACGATTCCGCCAACTTTCGCCCCCGCGACGAATACGGCGTCGGGGCGCTCCGCTTCCATCCAACGCTCGACGGCATCCTGTCGGGTCAGGTCCAATTGCCTGCGCGGCGCGGTTAGCACCTCGCAATTTTCCGATTCAAGTCGTCGAACCAGCGCCGACCCCACCATGCCGCGGTGGCCGGCGACGAAAACGCGTTTGTGGGCCAGGGAGAATGTGGAGCCTGTTTCGGGTGGCGTGGGCAAAGTAAACCTCGAAATTGACTTACAAGGCGAGCAATGAAGAAAGTCGATCGCTCTATTGACGAACCACGAGCAAGTTCAGATTGATCAATACTGTTGGACGATTGAAAGATAGATCTTCCCTCAATCAGATCTCATTCACCGCGTTTTTACTCTGCTGCATTGGCGTAATAATCAACCTCCGCGTGCAGAATTCACATGCCTGCTGCTTCGGGCCGTGGCTTGCATGCCACCGTGGAGGCCTCCTCTCGGGGTCATGTACGCGCACTATGCTCGCGATCAGGACTGCCGCCCAATTCACAGATGAAACGATTCTCCGCTGCCAATCTCTCATGCGGGCGACCACGCCGAGGACCCCAAGTGGCCGTGCCAAAACATGATGATGAGACCTTGGTGAACGGCAGCAGAACAAGAGCACTCGCGGCATTGCCAGCACGCATGGCTCGCCACCCTGTGCTTTTCTCGGGAAATGGTCACCTCGCCTCGGGTGAACTCCGATCACGTCGGGTCCTTTCCAACTATCCCCTTTGTTCCCGGCGCATAGCTCTGCAGATTGACTTTGTGCGCTTTTCCCCCCAATTTCGCCATGGTTTCGCCTTCGTGACGAGGCCAGTATAAGCCGGCTTGATCGCCGGGGGCGACGAAAGAGGGGCGATGTCCAGCGATCCGATCGACCACGATGCGGCCTCAAGGCAGCATACGGTCTCCAGCTCGCATGCCGATTCTTCATCGATCTCAGGGAAATCAGGTCCCAACGGATGGGCAGAGGAGCACTTGACCGGCGCTCTGGTGCTGGAGGACGGCACCGTGATGCGCGGCTACGGCCTTGGCGCGACAGGAGGCGCTGTCGGCGAGCTCTGCTTCAACACCGCCATGACCGGCTATCAGGAGATCCTGACCGATCCGTCCTATGCCGGCCAGATCATCACCTTCACGTTCCCTCATATCGGCAATGTCGGCACCAACCGCGAGGACGGCGAGACCTCCAATCTCGCCGCAACCTCGGGCGTGCGCGGTTGCGTGCTGCGCGCGAACATCACCGCACCTTCGAATTATCGCGCCAATCAGGGCTTCGATGCCTGGCTGAAAGCGCGGGGTATCATTGCGATGTGCGGCATCGACACGCGCGCGCTGACCGCGAGAATCCGCGAGAAAGGCATGCCCAAGGCTGTCATCGCACACAGCCCGGATGGTGCGTTCGATATTGCCTCGCTGGTTCAGCAGGCCCAGGACTGGCCGGGTATCGAGGGCATGGACCTCGCCCGCGAGGTCACCGCTGGGCAGAGCTATAGCTGGGACGAGACCGCCTGGACGTGGGAGCACGGCTATGGCCGCCAGGACTCCCCCCAATTCCATGTAGTCGCCATCGACTATGGCATGAAGCGCAACATCCTGCGGTGTCTGGCGACCCAGGGCTGCAAGGTCACCGTGCTCCCTGCGACCGCCACCGCCGATGACGTGCTGGCGCGCCGCCCGGATGGTGTGTTCCTCTCCAACGGCCCCGGCGATCCGGCGGCAATGGGCGACTACGCCGTGCCCGCTATTCGCGGTATCGTGAAATCCGGACTGCCGGTGTTCGGCATCTGCCTCGGTCACCAGCTTCTCGCGCTGGCGCTCGGCGCCAAGACGCGCAAGATGCATCAGGGCCACCACGGCGCCAACCATCCGGTGAAGGACTTCACTACCGGCAAGGTCGAGATCACCTCCATGAACCACGGCTTCACCGTGGACCGTGACACGCTGCCGAGCGGGGTCGAGGAGACGCATGTCTCGCTGTTCGACGGTTCCAATTGCGGCCTGCGCGTGAAGGACCGCCCGGTCTTCTCCGTGCAATACCACCCGGAAGCCTCACCCGGCCCGCAGGATAGTCACTACCTTTTCCGCCGGTTCATCAATCATATCCGGCAAGGGCGGGATATGGAGACTCTGGAGGAATAACGCGCCGCGAACGCGGTAGCTGTCCCGCCCCACTGTTGCGCTATTTGCACAGCCGCGCCCGAAATCAGGCGGGAAAAACTCTTCTGTGCCTTCCGCCGGCGGGGCAGCCCTGATAAGTTCCCTCAAAATTAACTTTAAATGCTGCTGCTTTGGCTGGGTGGCAGGTTTTGTTGTGTGTGCGTAAAAGAGGCAACCGGGGGATGAAAAGTTTCAAGGTTTTCTTGCTCCTGACTGTGCCAGAGCTTGTCTCAGCTTGCGCTATTCATCCTCTTCCCGAGAATTTTTCGCGCTCTAGTACATACGACATTGTCCAAAAAATCCGCTGCGAGGCGAGAGGGGCGATTGTGGAGATCGCGCTGAGCGATACCGGCCGCAGCCAGATCGAACCCTTTTTGAGCGAGCCGCTCGTCAAGACCGAAGCAAAGCAGGTTCGCACCGAGCGTGCGCGCCGCTTGCTTGTCCCTGCCATGCAGCGGGCGGCCATCGGCTATTCCTTTAGATTCAGCATCACGGAAGACAACGACGCCAGCGGCTCGGCGCGATTCGAATTCCCATTCTCCAACGGCTCGTTCGCGCTCGGGCTGAGCACTGGCGAGGACAAGCGCCGCAAGAGCGACAGAAGCTTCGATCTGGTCGAGGACTTCGCTCAGGTGCTCGCAGATCCGACGCTCCACTGCGGACCGGGCGGCGAGGATTGGAAATATCCGATTACCGGCGACATCGGCCTCGAAGAGGTGATCAAGACCTATGTACGGCTCGCCGATCTGCAGATCTTCCCGCAGCCGCGGCGCAGCAATGATGCCAGCGGCGCGGCAGATGACCAGCTTGGCGTTGGTCCGAGCGGGCGCGCAAAGGCGGGTGGCGGCGGTTCTGGAAGCTCGGGCGGCCGTCAGAAGGGCGACGCCACCAGCACCCCGTCTGCCCCGTCCGGGCCGGTGAAGGCGGGTGGCGGCTCCAGCAGCTCCGCCGGCGGGCAGGGTCGCGCCTCCAGCCGGTCATCGGGGCAGGGTCGCGAAATTTACGAGTTCACCGACGAGCTGACGTTCACCACCTCTTTCAATGCCTCAGCCCAACCGAGCCTGCAGCTCAAGCCGGTGGTGCACGATTTCCGGCTGACTCAGGCCTCCGCCTCGATCGGCGGCAGCCGCGAAGATGTGCACAGCGTAACGATCGCGCTGAAGGCGCCGACAGCCGATACCGCCGCCCGCGGGCTTGCGCTCGAGCGATTCGTGCCGCCAGTCGGTGAGAGGGGCCTGGCGCCACTGGGTGTCGCGCCGGGATTTCCGGGCGCTGCCGACCCCAAGGGCGATGTGCTCACCACCTTGCAGAACAAGAAGAACCGCGAGCTGGTCATACCCCCGAACTGATCGGATCGGTCCGGACGCCAATCACGTTTTGGGCGCGCGCTCCCGGATCAATCCTTCCTGCGCCACCGACGCCACCAGGGTCCCGTCCCGCCTGAAGATGCTGCCACGCGAGAATCCGCGCGCGCCCTCTGTCGACGGACTGTCCTGCACATAGAGCAGCCACTCATCGACGCGGAAATCCCGGTGCAGCCACAGCCCGTGATCGAGGCTGGCCAGCATAAGGCGCGGATCGAACAGCAGCCGGCCATGTGGGATCAAGGCGGCGTCCAGGAGACTGAAATCCGAGGCATAGGCAAGAACACACTGGTGCAGCTGCACATCGTCTGGCAACCGGCCATTGGCACGAAACCAGATGTGCTGCACGGGCGGACGCTTCTCGGGGGACAGATATCGGCTGATATCCACCGGGCGCAGCTCAATCGGGCGCTCACGTTCCCAATAGGTGCGCATCGCTGCTGGGAGATTGGGAAGGAGCCGTGCCTTCAGCTCCTCCTCGCTGGGCAGGCTTTCAGGATCGGGCACCTCCGGCATCGGGATCTGATGTGAAAAGCCGTGCTCGGCCTTGTGGAACGAGGCGGACATGGTGAAGATCGCCTGGCCGTGCTGGATCGCCTTTACGCGCCGCGTGGTAAAGCTGGAACCGTCGCGGATGCGCTCGACCTCATAGATGATCGGCACCTTTGGGTCGCCAGCCAGCAGGAAATAGGCGTGCATCGAATGCGCTAACCGCCCCTCGACTGTGCGGCCTGCCGCGACCAGCGCCTGTCCGATTACCTGGCCGCCGAACACGCGCTGCCAGCTGTTCTGCGGGCTGCGGCCGCGAAAAAGGTTTACCTCCAGCGTTTCGAGGTCGAGAATTGAGACAAGCGCTTCGATCGGAAATGACATAAGAGGGTCCGTGACGGGGACTGCGTTTGGGTGGCTGCTTCAATCAGCCGTCAGCCGGCGTTCTCTGTCAAGCGCCATGCCGGCGGCGCACGGGAAGGCCGGCGAACGGATCGGCAGGACAGCCATGGCGGACGAGACATTCGATCTGGTGATTGGCGGCGGCAGCTTCGTCGGGCTGGCGCTTGCGCTGGGGCTGGCAAAATCGGCGCCGGGCGGCTTCCGGATCGCCATCGTCGAGCGCATGGCGCCGGAGCAGGCTCGTCAGGGCAAATTCGACGGACGGGCGGTCGCGCTCACCGCTTCGGCCAAGGCCTTGCTGGAGGCACTCGACATCTGGCCGCAACTCGAGCCGGATGCCCAGCCGGTCACCGCCATCGACATCACCGACAGTCCGCTCGACATCCCGTTGCGGTCGGTGCTGCTGCATTTCGAGCCTTCCGTAGAGGAGCCGACTGCCTTCATCACTGAGAATGCGCGCCTGCGCCAGCTCCTGTTCGCAGCGGCCGAAGCCTGCAGCGAGATCACGCTGGTCGCTCCGGACACCATCAGTGCGTTGGATGTCGTAGAAGCGCGCGCCACAGTCACCCTGGCGAGCGGCCGCTCTCTCGCCGCACCGCTGGTCGTTGCCGCTGACGGGCAGGAGTCGGCTCTGCGCGGCATGGCCGGCGTCAAAGTGGTGCGCTGGACATCCAAGCAGGTTGCCATCACCGGCACGATCGCCCACGAGAAGCCGCATGGTGGTCGCGCCATGCAGCATTTCCTGCCCTCCGGGCCGTTTGCCCTCCTTCCCATGACAGGCAATCGCTGTTCGGTGGTGTGGACCGAACGCGCAGACGAGGCGCGCCGCATCATGGCGCTCGACGAGCCTGGTATGATTGCCGAGATCGAAAAGCGTGCTGGCTTCGCGCTCGGTCAGCTTTCCCTCCCGGCAAAGCTTGCGTCCTATCCTTTGACCATGACCATGGCCCGCGCCTTCATCGCGCCGCGCGTGGCGCTGGCGGGCGACGCCGCCCACGCTCTGCACTGGATTGCAGGGCAGGGCCTCAATCACGGCCTCAAGGATGCCGCTGCCCTGGTGGAAGTGCTCGTCGATGCCGCCCGCCTCGGGCTCGATATTGGCGATGTGACGGTGTTGCAGCGCTATGAGCGCTGGCGTCGTTTCGACAGTGCGACCTCTGCTGCGAGCGGCGCTGCCCTCAACCTGCTCTTCTCCAATGGGAATACGCCCGTCCGCATGATCCGCCAGTTCGGGCTAGGGATGGTCGACCGCTTACCGCCGCTGAAAAAGATGTTGATGCAGGAGGCAGCAGGGCTTACCGGCAGATTGCCGAAACTGCTTCAAGGTCGGCTTGCTTAAGCCGCGCAGGAATTGGCTTTCCTCGACAGAGCGGCTATAAGTTAGTCATCAATCTTTCGTGCTTCATCTGGTAACATAACAGGGACGCCGTCACTGCGGATGCGGTAAGCCAGCCGGGCTGCATCGCTGATCAGCTCCCGGCGCTCTCTGTCATAGCGCAGCGGCGTCTTTGTGAGCGGACAGACCAGTATTTCGAGAAGCCGGGGGTCCACCGCAGCGCCGGCTTCAGAGGGTGCTGAGTCCATGGAGGGTCTTTCTTGCATCGGCATGGTTGTGATGAGATAAGCGGCTTATCTGATGCCGGCAAGCGCAAACACCCATCCGTTTGTGGAATAGAACCCCTATTGTTTCCGTATTCTGAGGCAAAAGTCTTCATACACCGCCGCGCCCGGTACGCGGGCTATCGCTCCCCGCCGAACTCTTGAGCAAGGGCTCTCAAGGCTCATGGGAACCTCCCCTTTTCGCCCTACGGAGAAATGAATGTTCCTCAGTCCCCGGCGCATCGTCAGCAAGCTGAGGCCGCACGGAATGCGGGCAAACCCGCTGAACTTCCTGACCTTCCGCAACAAGCGGAACAAGCGCATTCCGTTCATTCCGATCGGGCGCGCGCCCAAGGTCTACGGGCGCATGGGCAATCTGGAAGTGCGTCTCGCCCGCTCCCGCAGCGATCTGCGCCGCGCACAGAAGCTGCGCTATGAGGTGTTCTATGAGGAGATGGACGCCATCCCGAACGCCGCCAGCGTGATCAGCCGGCGCGACGAGGACCCTTATGACGCGGTCTGTGATCATTTGCTGGTGGTCGATTACGGCGATATCCGGCAGGAGAAGCATTCCTGGCGACGCCAGCCGCGTGTGGTCGGCACCTATCGCCTCTTGCGGCAGGACGCCGCCGAGCGCGCAGGCGGCTTCTACACGCAGAACGAATACAACATCAAGCCGTTGATCGCCTCGAAGGGCCGTGACTACTACTTCATGGAGTTGGGCCGCTCCTGCGTGCTGAAACCCTATCGCAACAAGCGTACCCTGGAATTGCTCTGGCACGGCATCTGGGCGTATGTCCGCGAGCACGGCGTCGATGTGATGATCGGCTGCGCCAGCTTTCCTGGCATCGATCCCAAGCAGCATGCGGTGCCGCTCAGCTTCCTGCACCATCAGGCGCGGGCGCCGAAAGAGTGGCGGGCACGGGCGCATGAGAAGCTCTACGTCGATATGAACATGCTGCCGGCCAAGGACGTCGACGCCAAAGCCGCTCTCAAGGCCATGCCGCCGCTGATCAAGGGCTATCTGCGCCTGGGTGCCTATTTCGGCGACGGCGCTGTGATCGACAGACAGTTCGGCACGACGGACGTCCTCGTCATCCTCCCTGTCGAGGCCATCGATGAGCGCTATTTCGGTCATTTCGGTGGGCCGGAAGATCCGGTTGCAGCGGGCGGCAAAAAGCTTAGTTAGCGTGCGGTGAGATTAAGCGTGCGCCAACGGTCATTGCGAGGGAGCAAAGCTGCCGAAGCAATCCAGGGGCCGAGAGCGCCGGTCTATGTCGCCCTGGATTGCTTCGGCTTCAGCTCACAATGACGACCGGGTGACTCCGTGCGAAATCATCTCGCTTTAACATCCGCATCCTGGGCGTAGGTACGGCGGGGTGTGAGCTTCGCTTCCCCGGTCGTCAATTCAGCGCCCACAGATACGCTGCTGTCGCCGCTGTGCCAAGCGCGGTTCGGACGGCGTGCAGCCGGCCCCAGGATTCGATGAGAGCCCGCGTTTGACTGCCCGCCTCTGACTCTGCCGTGCCCTTCAGCGCATTGTTGGTCGGCATGATGACGATGAGCGTGAACGGCCAGTTGGCAAGTATCAGCGCTGCACCCAGCACCCAACGCCAGTCGCCAGACTGCCAGGCTGCGACCAGCCCCAGCACGCCGGCGATGATGGCGATACTCGCCTGCATGAGCGCACCGCGCACATAGCTGGATTTCCACTCCTTGAGAAGGCTCCTGTCGTCCAGCATCAATCGCGCCGGCTGCTCGGCAATATTCACGTAAAGCGCTGCCCCAGCGAAGACCGCGGCAAAGATGAGTGCAAGTTGGCCTGCGAGCATCAGCCTCTCCTTGAAGCGCCGCTACTGGTTTTCTATCGCTCGAAGGCGACCTGCCCCATCAATACCGCATTCTTGCCCGCTTATGCACAGACTGTGAAGCGGTGCGGCCCTGTCGGGCCGCCAAGTCGGTGGTGTGGGCGCTACCGCGCACGAAGGTGCAGAACTGAGCGCATGGGGGGCGCCAGATGGCAATACAGCATTCTGCTGAGCGCTGGAGCTTGTCTCCAGCCTCGTTTGCGGCTACGCGCACCCAGAACCTGGCTTTGCTTGCTTTGGCGATGGGGCCGATTTTTGAGGTGGCTGGCCAGCTGAAGCCGCTCTATACGGACAACCAGAACACCAAATATCTCCACGCGCTCGCCCATTCGGGTTTTGGCTATCTGCGGGAAGACTGGCTGGCGCATACGAAGGACGGCCTTCCGCTTTTTACCTCTCTGCTTGAGATCATCTATCGGACAGTTGGGTCGGCCGGATTTTACATTGGGTCATTCGCCTTCTACGCCTTATTCGTCTTTTGTGCTTTGGTGATCTACCGCCGGTTGACCGATGGCCATGACATCTCGCGCAGCGGCCTTGTCGTGTTCGTTGCCACGCTTTTCGTCCTCACGGCGATCACCGATGTGCAGGAGCTCGTGTTTCGCGGCTTCGCCGAGCAATATGTCCTCGCGGGTTATTTCCAGACGGCCGATTTTGGGGTGTTTCTCTTTTGCGCTGTCTTGCTCTTCGAAAGACGCGCGATCGGGCCTGCCCTGCTCTGCGTGGTCATCGCGGCGGCCGTGCATCCGGCCTATGTGGCCCCCGGCGCCACACTCACGGCGATATTCGGCCTGTATGAGATCTTCTATGGAAGAGGAGAGGGGGCGAAAGCTAGTTTTCTGAAATTGGGCCCCTGCGTGCTGGGGCTTGCAGCGCTGCTTGGCATTTCGCTGGCGATAAAATTCGCCTTCGCCGCGACCGATCCCCAGGCACAGCACGAGGCCTATCACATCCTGACAGCAGTCCGGATTCCCCGCCACGCGGATCCCACACTTTGGCTCGACCAAAACGAGATCATTCAGTTTGCGCTATGTTTTACTGCCGCCCTGTTGCTGCCGGCCGGTCGCTTCCGTTTCGTCATCAGGCTCGGGTCTGCGGCGCTGGTGGTGTTTACGCTGTGCGCGTTTCTGCCGAATTCAGACGCTTACCGGCTGATTGCACCCTGGCGCCTTTCGGTGGTGATCGTGCCGCTCGCGTCAATCGCGCTATGTACAATGGCCATCATCAGGTTGAGCAAGACGGATGCTTTCGGTTCTGCCAGGTCGAGGCTCGTATTCAACGGCTCCCTGGCGGCCATCCTTCTTTGCACGGCGGTCGGCGCAGCTTTCACGATTGCCAAGTTCCGTAAGACCGAGCCGTCCTATGCTGCCTTTGTGCGGACAAACCTCGCACCTGGGCAGCTCTACCTCACCCCTCCGGAGCGGGACGAGTTCCGATTGCTGACCGGCGCGCCGCAATATGTGAACTTCAAAAGCCATCCCTATCAGGATGTCGAGGTGTTGCAGTGGTATCGTCGGCTCAAGGCGAGCGCCGCGCTCTATCAAAGCTACGGAATGGACTGCACGCAGCTGGAGCGTCTGGCCGCGGAAGATGGCGTCACGCATGTGCTGATCGCTGGCAAGACGCCGTCGCCGACATGCGATTTCGCCACAAAGATCTTCGAAAGCGGATCGACAAAGATCTTCTTATTGACGGTGCAACGCTCGTCTCTTTGAGAGGTGCCTTGCTCAGGCTGCCGGCCCATCCGGCCGCGTCAGAATAAAGGCGGCCGAACCCGCGAGCACCACCGCTTGGATCATCAAGATCCGCACCGAGGCGCCGAGCAGCACGGATGAGAAGAGCGTGGCCGCCATCACCACCATGGCAAGACGTTTAGCGCGCGGCGCAATGCTGCCATGACGCTGCCAATTCAGAATCAGCGGTCCAAAACGCGGATGATTGACCAGCCACTCGTGAAAACGTGGCGAAGAGCGCGCAAAGGCATAGGCGGCAAGCAGCAGGAACGGCGTCGTCGGGACGAGCGGCAGCACGGCGCCGGCAATACCGCAACCGGTTGCAACAAAGCCGAACACAAGCCAGAAATAGCGGCTCACCATATTCACTCGCTCCGAATCCCAAGACGTTGCGCTTGGCCGGAAGCGCGATAGCCACCTTCGAAAGGGACGTTTCGCAGCATCTTTGCTTTAAACGGCTCAGGCGTCAGAGTGAAGAATTTCTCACTTTTTCGGCAAAAGCTGGTCGGGTCGCCATTTAGGGCTCGTAAAGCCCGGCCCCTACTTTAGATAGGTTGCAAATAGGGCAGCGGTAGCGGCAGGATGCCAGCCACCGTTATGTTGCATTGCACGCGCCGACGCGGTCGGCCCGGACCGGCCGCGTGGCGCCGTTGCAAATTGACATTTTTCAGTTGGCGCATTTCTGCCAGCGCCTGCAACGCGCATCGTGGATGGCAACAACGGAGCACAATATGAGCTTTGCAATTCAGGTGCACGCTTATGGCGGTCCGGAGGTTCTCACCTGGGACGAGGTGACAGTACCGGAACCGGGACCAGGACAGGCCAAGATCCGCCAGCACGCGGTTGGTCTCAATTTCATCGATACCTATCACCGTAACGGCCTTTACAAACAGCCTCAGCTACCCTTCGTGCCAGGTTCAGAGGGTGCCGGCGTGGTGGAGGCCGTCGGCCGACGGGTCACCTACCTGGCGCCCGGCGACGAGGTGTTCGGGTCCACGAGAGCGAACCGGGCCGGCGCCTTCGCCCAGTACGTCGTCGCGCCGGCGGCCCAGCTCGTCAAGAAGCCAGCCGTACTCGCGTTCAGCGACGCGGCGGCCTCCGTCATGAGCGGGCTCACCGCCCTGGTCGCCATGCGCGACGTGGCACAGGTGGGCTCCGGTACGCGCGTCCTGATCAACGGCGCCTCAGGCGGAGTCGGGACCATGGCCATCCAGATCGCCAAGGCGCTGGGCGCGGAAGTCACCGGCGTCTGCGGTACCCGCAATATCGAACTGGTCCAGTCCCTCGGCGCGGACCACGTCGTCGACTACACGAAGGAAGACTTCACTCAGAGCGCGCAGCGGTTCGATGTCGTACTCGACAACGTGCTCAACCACCCGCCCAGGGCCACCGCGCGAGTGCTTGCGCCCAAGGGACTGCTCATC
>Ga0081540_1003693_pt1 | contig 11998 bp, 10 predicted proteins | sample TabmetS2T1R1_FD_71024 | JGI IMG/M metagenome (GOLD analysis project Ga0081540, IMG submission 71024) | Tabebuia heterophylla rhizosphere microbial communities from the University of Puerto Rico - S2T1R1 | ecosystem: Host-associated > Plants > Roots > Rhizosphere ...
ACGCCGAAGGCAAGACGCTGTTTGCGCAGGATCTCTATGGTGGCGCCGATCCGACCCACCGCATCAAGACCCGCGTCTTCACTGAGCTCGCCTGGCACTCGCTGTTCATTCGCACGCTCCTGATCCGCCCCGAGGCGTCGGAGCTTGCGAGCTTCGTGCCGGAATTGACCATCATCGACATGCCGAGCTTCCGCGCAGACCTCAAACGTCACGGCTGCCGCTCGGAGAACATCGTCGCCATCGATTTCGCCCGCAAGATCGTCCTGATCGGCGGGTCTTATTATGCCGGCGAGATGAAGAAGTCGGTGTTCACCACGCTGAACTATTATCTGCCCGAGAAGGGCGTGCTGCCGATGCACTGCTCGGCCAATGTCGGCCCCAAGGGCGACACAGCGATCTTCTTCGGCCTGTCCGGCACCGGCAAGACCACGCTCTCCGCCGATCCGAACCGCACGCTGATCGGCGACGACGAGCACGGCTGGGGCCAGGACGGCATCTTCAATTTCGAAGGCGGCTGCTACGCCAAGTGCATCAAGCTGTCGCCCGAGGCTGAGCCCGAAATCTTTGCGGCATCCAACCGCTTTGGCGCCGTGCTCGAAAACGTCGTCATGGACGCGAACAGCCGCGTCGTCGATTTCAACGACGGCTCGAAGACGGAAAACACCCGCTCGGCCTATCCGCTCGATTTCATCCCCAACGCCTCGCGCACCGGCCGCGCCGGCCAGCCCAAGAACGTGGTGATGCTGGCGGCTGATGCGTTCGGCGTGCTGCCGCCGATCGCAAAGCTCTCGCCGGCGCAGGCGATGTATCATTTCCTGTCCGGCTACACCGCCAAGGTCGCCGGCACCGAACGCGGCCTGGGCTCCGAGCCGCAGCCGGAATTCTCCACCTGTTTCGGCTCGCCCTTCCTGCCGCTGGATCCGTCCGTCTACGGCAACATGCTGCGCGAGCTGATCGCCACGCACAATGTCGACTGCTGGCTGGTCAACACCGGTTGGACCGGCGGCAAGTATGGCGTGGGCAGCCGCATGCCGATCAAGGTGACGCGCGCGCTGCTGACGGCGGCGCTCGACGGCAGCTTGCGCAACGTCGAATTCCGCACCGACAGGTATTTTGGTTTCTCGGTGCCGACCGCGCTGCCGGGCGTGCCCAGCGAAATCCTCGACCCCGTCAACACCTGGAAGGACAAGGCCGAGTTCGACAAGACCGCGCGTGCCCTGGTCGGCATGTTCCAGAAGAACTTTGCCAAGTTCGAAGCCCAGGTCGACGCCGACGTCCGCGCCGCTGCGCCGGAAGTGAAGCTCGCGGCGGAGTAACCCTGCCGGGTATGTGACTTGCGTAATCGCAAAGGGCGGCTCATCGGGCCGCCCTTTTTGCTGTCAGCGCCCCTGCAACATCGCATTGGTCGGCGTGCGGCGGTCGGTGATCTGCAGGCCGAACAGACTGCCGAGAAGTTCGACGGCAGCACGCGCCGTGCGGCCGCGCTCGTCAAGGAAGGGGTTGAGCTCGACGATATCCACCGAGTGAACCACGCCGGAATCGTGCAGGAGCTCCATGATCAGATGCGCTTCACGATAGGTGGCGCCGCCTGGCACGGTGGTGCCGACGCCGGGCGCGACGCCCGGATCGAGGAAGTCGACATCGAAGGAGAGATGCAGCACGCCGTTCTTGGCCTTGACGCGCTCGATGACGCGACGGATCAGCACGGCGACGCCGTGCTCGTCGATGGCGCGCATGTCGGCGATCGCAATGCGCCGCTCGTGGACAAGCTTCTTCTCCAGCGGATCGATGGAGCGGATGCCGAACAGATCGAGCTGGTCCGGCGTGATCGAGGCGCGCACCTGATTGCCGAGCAATTGGTCGAGGCCGGGCTCGCCGCACAAAAACGCCGACGACATGCCGTGCATATTGCCGGTGATGGTGGTGGCCGGCGTGTTGTAGTCGGCATGCGCATCGAGCCACAGCACGAACAGCGGCCGGCCCATCTCCTGCCAGTAGCGCGCGACGCCGTTGACCGAGCCCATCGAGAGCGAGTGATCGCCGCCCATGAAGATCGGGATCGCGCCGGTGCGCGCGATCGCAAAGGCTTGCTCGCTGAGCACGCGGATCCAGCTCTTTACCTCGTCATAGTATTTCGCGTTGGCCGGCGGCGGGCCGTCGGAGACAACATTCGGCCGCGCGAGGTCGCCATGATCCTCGACGGTGAATTCGAGCTCTTCGAGCAGGCGGGCAATACCGGCGGTGCGTAGCGCCGCCGGCCCCATCAGCGTGCCGGCCTGCGACGCGCCGATCTCGATGGGCACGCCGAGTAGCGCGATCCGTTGCTGATTGACGGTGGCGTCGGACATTGGCCGATTCCTTAAGGGAATCGACCGATGCGATTCCCTACGCCTTGAAGTAAGCGATCTGCGTCGTGGTTGCTAGCAGCCGGCCGCCAGGTGCCCACAATTCGCCGTTCTGGTCGCCATAGCTCTTGTGGAAAATTTTCGCGTCGGCCACGCCAAGCACCCGGGTGGTATCTTCGGCTTCCAGATCCGCGGCGTCGGCGTGGAAATAGGTCGTCAGTGACACCGTGCCGAACGGAACCAGTTCCCGCTTGGCATGGAAAATACGGGCAAAGAACGCATCCGACATCGCCATCAGCGACAGCGCATCGATCTTCCGCGGCACGCGGTCGGAGATCCATAGCTTGGAGAAAGCGTCCGGCGCGCCCGATCCGCCGCGCTTCGGCTCACCCTCGACAAAGCGGAATTCATACTGCTTGACCCAGGGGGCCGCGATCGGTGGGAAGGGCAGGGTTTCTTCATAAGCTTTGGCGGTGGGATATGCCGCCTGCTGCTGCGACCAGGAGGGACGGCGCTCGGCGAATACGGCGGTCGCCAGCGTCGACACCTCGCTACTACCTTGCGTCATCTCCACGCACCAGTGCTGGCTGGAGCGGTTGGCCTTGACCAACCGCACATCGAGATCGAAGGCGCCTTGCGCGATCGGCGCGCAGTAATTCACCGTCATCGCGGTCGGGTCGCCTGCGCGCTGCGGATGATCCATCAGCGCGCGCAGGATGGTCGCGGCTGTCGCACCGCCGAACGGGCCGACAAAGGCCCAGTAATCGTCGCTGGTATGTCCCTGCCAGCGGCTGTCGCCGGGCGTGACGTTTGTCGCGTCATCGAAAAGGTGCGGTGTCCTGGTGAGCATGAAAATTTCCAAACATTGTCATGACGTATGTCATGCAATATCGCGGCTCGATCCAACGAATTCAATGACGTGGGAGGTAAGTGTTTTTGCGGGAAAGCCAGCCGGCGATTTCGCCGCCCGGAATTAGCCGGCGCCGCGTTTGGCGCCGCGCTCCGGCTGCGCCGAGGGCGACGGCCGCACCGGCACGTGCCAGATATCCTCGGCATATTCGCGGATGGTGCGGTCGGAGGAGAACCACGCCATGCGCGCGACGTTGAGGATGCTGGCGCGGGTCCAGGCCGGCATTACCTGCCAGCGCGCATCGACGTTGCGCTGCGCCTCGTAATAGGAATCGAAGTCGGCGGCGACCATGTAGGGGTCGTGGAAGCGCAGCGCGTTGGCTATGCGGGCGAAGCGGTGCGGCTCGTCAAGCGAGAACTCGCCGTTCTCGATCGCGGCAATGGCACGCGCCAGCCGCGGCGAGCGCTTGATGGCGTCGGTCGCATCCAGCCCCTGCTTGCGGCGGATCATCACGTCGCCGGCTTCCATGCCGAAGATTGCGATGTTCTCGGCGCCGACATGGTCGCGGATCTCGATATTGGCGCCGTCGAGCGTGCCGATGGTCACCGCGCCGTTCAGCGCGAGTTTCATGTTGCCGGTGCCGGAGGCCTCCATGCCGGCGGTCGAAATCTGCTCGGAGAGATCGGCGGCCGGGATGATCAACTCCGCCAGACTCACATTGTAGTCCGGCAGGAAAGCGATCTTCAGCCGTCCCTTCAGGTCAGGATCGTGGTTGACGGTGTCGGCGACGTCGTTGATCAGCTTGATGATCAGCTTTGCGTAATGATAGCTCGCCGCCGCCTTGCCGGCGAAAATTTTCACCCGCGGCACCCAGTTCCTGTCCGGCTCGTCCTTCATCGCCTGGTACAGCGCGACCGCCTCGACGATGTTGAGCAATTGCCGCTTGTATTCGTGGATGCGCTTGATCTGCACGTCGAACAGCGCGGATGGATCGACCCTGGTGTTGAGCCGCTCGTTGATCAGCCTGGCCAGCGCCAGCTTGTTGTTGAGCTTGACGTCGCGGAAGCGCTCCTGGAAGGCATTGTCGCCGGCGTGATCCTCGAGGTTTTCGAGCAGCGTGAAATCATCGAGCACCGCCTCGCCGCAGCTTTCGCGCAACAGTGCCGTGAGCTTTGGATTGGCCAGCATCAGCCAGCGGCGAAACGTGATGCCATTAGTCTTGTTGGTGATGCGCGCGGGGTAGAGATGATTGAGATCGTGGAATACGGTCTCCTTCATCAGGTCGGAATGCATCGCCGAGACGCCGTTGATGCGGTGCGAGCCGACATAGGCGAGCTGTCCCATCCGCACCTTGCGGCCGCCGCGCTCGTCGATCAGCGACACCGCGGCGCGGAAGTCGATATCGCCCGGGCAGCGCGCTTCGGCCAGCGCAAGGTGCTGCACGTTGATGCGATAGATGATCTCGAGATGCCGCGGCAACAGCCGCTCGAACAGCTCCACCGGCCAGGTTTCCAGCGCCTCCGGCAACAGCGTGTGGTTGGTGTAGGAGAAGGTCGCGACCGTAATCTTCCAGGCTTCCTCCCAGCGGAAATTATGCAGGTCGACCAGGATGCGCATCAGCTCGGCGACCGCAAGGCTCGGATGGGTGTCGTTGAGCTGCACCGCGACCTTTTGCGCGAGACTCCGCAATTGCCCGTCGGCGGCAAGGTGCCGCTTCACCAGGTCCTGCAGCGACGCCGAGACGAAGAAATATTCCTGGCGCAGCCGCAGCTCGCGGCCGGCTGCGCTCTCGTCATTCGGATAGAGGAATTTGCAGATTGCCTCCGCACGCGCCTGCTCGGCATTGGCGGAGATGTAGTCGCCTCGGTTGAAGACATCGAGATTGAGCGGGTCGGGCGCGCGCGCCGACCATAGCCGCAGCGCATTGACGTGCTGGCCACGCCAGCCGACGATCGGCGTGTCGTAGGCCAGCGCCTCCACCGTTTCCTCGGGACGCCAGGTGGCGCGGTCGCGGCCGCGGTCGTCAACATGCTCGACGTGGCCGCCGAAATGCACGTGATAGATCACCTCCGGCCGCTGGAATTCCCAGGGGTTGCCGAAGGACAGCCACTCGTCCGGATACTCCTGCTGCCATCCGTCCTGAATGATCTGGCGGAACAGGCCGAAATCGTAGCGGATGCCGTAGCCGAGCGCGGGGATGGCAAGCGTCGCCATGCTCTCCATGAAGCAGGCCGCAAGCCGACCGAGGCCGCCATTGCCGAGCGCGGCGTCCGGCTCCAGCTTGCGCAATTCCGGCAGGCCGACGCCGAGATCGCCGAGCGCGGTCTCGAACACCGGCAGCAGCCCCATATTGTTCAGCCCATCGGTGAAGAGGCGGCCGATCAGGAATTCGAGCGAGAGGTAATAGACCCGCTTGCGGCCGGCGTCGTAGCTCTGCTTGTCCGCCATCAGCCAGCGGTGGACGATGCGGTCGCGCAGCGCCAGCGCCGCCGCCATGTACCAGTCGCGACTGGTCGCCATGCCGGCATCCTTGCCGATGGCCAGCGTGAGCTTGGCAAGGATCGCGCCCTTGATCTCTGCCAGCTGCAGCTCGTCGATCGGTTGGCCCGGGGCCGGATAGTGCTGGAGCGGTTGGTCTGACAAGCCTTGCCTTCCCGCCATTGGAATCACTCGAAAACATACGCGCCTTGCCCCGGATCTGAAACTACCGGGCTACTGCGGTGCATGGAACCAGCCTTGAAATTATGCAAGGAACGGGCCGATCCGGCGGCCTCCGCATGGCCTGAATTTGGTGGTACCATCACGATCCAAAGAGGGGATCGAGGAGGACAGTGCCATGAAATTGCTGATCGAAATCGCTGCCGCCGCTCTCCTGATCGTCTGCATCACCGTCTCCAGCGCCGCCTACGCCGGTCCAACCGCCGACGGGCTCTCCTGTTCCTTCAGCGCCCCCCAAGGCGCTTCGCCCGCCGCGCGCTGCGCCGCCATCAAGCGGCAATGCGGCGGCAAGTTCTACGCGAATTATTGTGGCGACAAGATGCTGTCGGCGGTGAGGTGAGGGACTGATCTCCGCGCCGTACGGTTCAGCCTGGCATCGTACCTGTCACGCCGCTGCAATCAAATCAGCATAGAGGGCAAGGTCTTCCATCCTCTGTGCTGCAGGCCGGATGACCTATCTCTATCTTGCGCTCGCCATCGTCGCGGAAGTCGTCGCGACGACGTTCCTGAAATTGTCTGACGGATTCAGCAAGCCGCTGCCGTCGGCAGTGACCGTGCTCGGTTATGCGGTGGCGTTCTATTTCCTGTCGTTGACGCTGCGCAGCCTGCCCACCGGGCTGGTCTATGCCGTATGGTCTGGCGTCGGTGTCGTCCTCATCGCCACCATCGCCTGGGTGTTCCAGAGCCAGAAGCTCGATATCGCCGCGCTCTGTGGCATGGGTTTGATCGTATCCGGGGTGGTCGTGATCAACCTGTTTTCCAGCGCTTCTCCCCACTAAGGGTCCTCCGGCCTTCGCCGGGGCGACGAATTTCTGTCACTAGAACGAATTAAGAACACTTTAGCAAGTCTTTGATATATCATAGTGATTCGGCACGTTGCCGACACAATATCTAGCGTCAATCCGGCCCAGCGAGGACTACATGTCCACCATCGCCTTCGATCAATTCGCGCTCACGCGCATTGCCGACTTCGCCCGCACCTTGTCGCGGCTGCACCAGGCCTCGCGCCGGCAGGCGATCGACGACGACGAGATCGACCGCGAATTCAACGCGGTCTGCATGTCGATCTGGGGCTACACGATCGACGACGTCTCTGACGAACTGTTCTCCGCCGAGGATCACGCCTTCCTGGATTCGCTCGACGAGGCGCATGCTCGCATCTTCGCGGGCGAGCAGGGCTATGACCTCGTCGACGACCAGGGCATGCTGACGGACTGGTGGGGCTTTTGCTGGATGATTTTGGCCGAGAAGCGCGGCCTGCTCACGCCGGACAACCGCGCCGCCGCCCGCGCGGCGATCGAGGAGAAATATCTCGCCGCGCCGAACGTGATCGGGGTGATTGTCGGGCGCTAGTTCAGCGCGGCGCGCTTGGCTTTCGGTGCGGGCGTTGTCTTCGGCAGGGCACCGGTCGTCGTCGGATCGTCGCGCAGTTGCGGCACTGGTGCATCCGCAATCACCTCGGCGTTGACGGGCGCGACCTTGATTTCGCCGAGACGGGCGCGGACTTCCGCAGTCAATCCCGGATAGGACGAGATCGGCGTGAACTCGGCGGTCTGGTCGTTGCCGACGCGGACGCCGGAATAGGCGACGAGTCCGCTCGCGGTGGCAAGCACGTCACCCGGCCGCAGCGAGCCGTCGAGCGAGATGTCGATCGGCGCGAGCCCGCCGGGATCCTTGCCGTTGCAGGTGCAGTCCGCGCGCAGCGCCTTGCGATAGGCGAACGCATTCTCGCTGTTGGCGTAGCGCTCACCGTTGGCGGAATAGGCGTAGTCGATATTGCTGCCGAAATAGACTTTAGTCGGGCTCGCCGGGCAGAACGCCTGGCACATCTGCGCCGGCGTGGCGTTGCCGCGCGCGGTCACCGCGAAATATTTTCCGTCGCAGCTACGCACGCAAAAGGCGGGTCCGGAGCCGGCGACGCGGGGCGCTGGCGTAGATGCGCTCTGCTGGGTGCCGAAGGGATCGGCGAAGAAATTCGCCTGCGCGGGCGGCGCCTGGCGCGCCTGCTGCTTTAATCCCCCGAACAGGAAGTCGAACAGGCCCTCGGCGACAGCGGCATCCGGCACGGTCAGCACGGAGCCGGCAAGGACGGCGGCAGCCAGCAGCGCCCGGCGAGGCCGCGGCCGCAAACTCAACTCTGTACGCAACGCTTACTCCACCCGACGCAACATAACAGGCCGAGGCAGGCACGCGCCTTCGGCCAGGATTCACCATAATGTGCGATGGTAAATGGTTGGTGAGTGGGAGAGGCGATCGCGAAGAGAATTCCGACGCGACGGAGTCTCTCAATTCGTCATGGCCGGGCTTGTCCAGGCCATCCACGACTTCCTTGCTGGTAGTGCGAAACGTGGATGCCCGGGTCAAGCCCGGGCATGTCGATGGATGGAGCGGGGGGCGGGGCGAGAAGAAAGCTCAGCCCTTCAAAAACTCGCCGGCCTTGTACAGCGAGCGGAACGGCAGCCCTGCTTCCGCGAACGCTTCGGTGGCGCCTTCCTCGCGGTCGATCATGGTGAAGACCAGCGCGACATTGCCGCCGGCCTCGCGCACGGCTTCCACCGCCTTCATCGCCGAGCCGCCTGTCGTGGTGACGTCCTCGACAATGACGATGCGCTTACCCTCCAGGCTTTCGCCCTTGGCGAGCCCTTCCACCGCGAGCTGCGCGCCGTGCTCCTTCGGCTTCTTGCGCACGAAGAAGGCTGCGATCGGATGGCCCTTCATCCAGGAGAGCTGCGCGATGGCGCCGGCGAGTGGGACCGCGCCCATCTCCAGCCCGCCGACGAAATCAAGCTGATCATCCTTCAGCGCCTCATAGGTCAATTCCGCCAAGAGCGCCGCGCCCTCAGGGTCGAGCATGGTCGGCTTCAGGTTGAAATAGAAATCGCTCTTGCGGCCCGAGGCCAGCGTGATCTCGCCGCGCCCGAAGGAACGCTTGCGGATGATTTCGGCGAGACGGGCGCGGGCGGCTGATTTGGACACGGTGCTTTCCGAGGTCTTTTGAGGTGGCGCAATCTATCGGCGGTCGTCAGCACATTCCAGCCCGAATAGGGCCGGTCAACAGCGGGCAAAACGAAGCAGGCCGTTTCGGAAATGCACCCCCGCAGCCGTGCGCCTTGTAACCCGCGCCGGTTCCGGGCTAGGGAGACCAACGCCTCTGGGGGAAACGAGAAATGACCATCGAACTGCACACCTGGAACACGCCGAACGGCCGCAAGATTTCGGTCGCGCTGGAGGAGATGGGGCTGCCCTACAAGGTGATCCCGGTGAACATCACCAAGGGCGAGCAGATGGCGCCGTCGTTCCTGGCGATCAGCCCCAACAACAAGATCCCGGCCATCGTCGATCCCGATGGGCCCGAGGGCAAACGCGTCAGCATTTTCGAGTCCGGCGCGATCCTGCTTTATCTCGGCGAGAAGACCGGAAAATTCCTGCCCAGGCCGCTGGCCGAGCGGATCCCGGTCTATGAATGGCTGATGTGGCAGATGGGCGGCTTCGGTCCGTTTCCCGGCCAGGTGCACCATTTCATCGCGCTGGAGAACGAGCAGGACCGCGCCTACGGCCTGAACCGCTACATGAAGGAGACGCGCCGGCTCTACGATGTGCTGAACAAGCGCCTCGCGGGCCGCGAGTTCGTCGCCGGCCCCCTGTCGGTCGCCGACTTCGCCATTCTCGGCTGGGCCTGGCGCCACCCGCGCCACAAGGTCGAACTGAAAGACTTTCCCAATGTCGAGCGCTGGTACAACCAGCTGATGGCGCGCCCCGCCACCAAGCGCGGGATGGAAGCAAAGCTGGATTGGCCCGGACAGCTCACTGACGGGTGTTCGGAGACGTCACTGGCACATTCAAGATGGCTGGATTGGCCCGATTTGGGAGGCCGTCCATGCCGTGGAACGAGGTGTCGGTGATGGATCAGCGCGGTCAGCGCCAAAGCAAGCAGGGGATTGATGCCGTCCATGCCTCGTCCTTAGCTCCCACGAAAGCCGGATGGGTTGCGCAGGCTCAATGTGCGGCAGCTGAACTCGAGATCAATCTGCCTGCCCCGATCGGATGGCAGTTGCGAACCGTGCGAGTGCTTGCCGTAGCGGCATCGCAAGTGCCTCGTCGGCGAGAATGCTGCGCTCGTCGTGCGCGCCGCCAAGCAACGGGAGCGTGACGCTGGCGTCCTTGACGACACGGGCTGACATCGTTTCAAGCGTCAAGGTCAGCGCGGCGAGAGCATGAACGGCGCGGGGCGAGGTGTTGACCAGCGCGACGGGCTTGCCGGGAAATTCGAGGCTGGCGACGAGCCAATCCAGCGCATTCTTCATCACGCCGGCTACGCCGCGCGCGTATTCGGGGCTCGAGATCAAGAGCCCGTCGGCGGCGCCGATTGCAGCGCGGAATGCCGCGACGGAATTGGGAACATCATCACCGTCGAGATCTGGATTGAAAAACGGCAGGTCGTCGATCCCCTGGAACAACGAGACGGTCATGCCGGGAGGCGAAAGATGCGTCGCGGCGCGCAATGCAGCCGTATTGCTCGATCCGCTGCGCAAGCTCCCGGAGATTGCGAGGATCTTCATATTTGGCACTTCATCGGGTCTGCGCGCCGCACGAGCCTAATGCGCCTCGTCCCAATTATTCGCGGCGCGCGCATCGACCTGCAGCGGCACGGAGAGCAGCACCGCCGGGAAGGGCGCATCCTGCATGACATGCTGCACGACCGGCAGCGTCGCCGCGACTTCCTTCTCCGGCACTTCGAAGATCAGCTCGTCATGCACCTGAAGCAGCATCTGCGCGGAGAGCTTCTTCTCGGCGAGGGCATCCTCGACCCGGGTCATGGCGCGGCGGATAATGTCTGCGGCAGTGCCCTGCAGGCGCGCGTTGATGGCGGCGCGTTCGTTGAAGGAGCGGACGGAGGCGTTTGACGCCTTGATCTCGGGATAGTGGCACTTGCGGCCGAACAACGTCTCAACATAGCCGTACTTGCGGCAAAATTCTTTCGTCTCGTCCATGTAGGCGCGAATGCCGGGGAAGCGCTCGAAGTATTTCTTGATGTAGGCAGAAGCTTCTTCGCGGGCGATGCCGAGCTGGTTCGCCAAGCCGAAGGCCGAGATGCCGTAGATGATGCCGAAGTTGATCGCTTTCGCCCGGCGGCGCACCTCACCCGGCATGTCCTTGATCGGCACGCCGAACATTTCGGAGGCCGTCATGGCGTGAATGTCGAGCCCGTCGCGGAACGCCTGCTTCAGCTGCGGGATGTCGGCGATCTCGGCAAGCAGCCGCAGCTCGATCTGCGAATAGTCGGCCGACACCAGCTTGTGCCCCGGCGTGGCGATAAAGGCGCGGCGGATCTTTCGGCCATCCTCGGTACGAACAGGGATGTTCTGCAAATTCGGCTCGTTCGACGACAGCCGGCCCGTGGTCGTCGCGGCCAGCGCGTAGGTCGTGTGCACGCGATGGGTCTGCGGGTGCACGTAATTCGGCAGCGCATCGGTGTAGGTCGATTTCAGTTTCGACACCTGCCGCCACTCCAGAATCTTCTTCGGGAATTCGTGGCCCTGCTCGGCGAGGTCGTCGAGCACTTGCGCCGAGGTCGACCACGCACCGGTCTTTGTTTTCGTGCCGCCGGGCAATCCCATCTTGCCGAAGATGATGTCGCCAAGTTGCTTGGGGCTGCCGACATTGATCGGCTCGCCCGCGAGCTCCTGGATCTCGGCTTCCACACGCGCGGCGGTCTGGGCGAAATCACCCGACAGGCGCGACAGCACCTGACGGTCGATCGAGATGCCGCGGCGCTCCATGCGCGCGAGCACGGAGACCAGCGGCCGCTCCAGCGTCTCATAGACCGCGCTCATGCGCTCGGCGACCAACCGCGGTTTCAGCACACGCCACAGGCGGTCGATCACGTCGGCATATTCGGCGGAATATTCCGACGCCTTCTCGATCGCAACCTGATCGAAGGTGAGCCTGCCCTTGCCGCTGCCGACCAGCGGGCCGTATTCGATCACGGCGTGCCCAAGCCAGCGCTCGGCGAGCGAGCCCAGCGCATTCGAGCCGCGCCCGGCATCGAGCGCATAGGCCATCAGCTGGATGTCGTCATGGTTGC
>Ga0081540_1003694_pt1 | contig 11993 bp, 8 predicted proteins | sample TabmetS2T1R1_FD_71024 | JGI IMG/M metagenome (GOLD analysis project Ga0081540, IMG submission 71024) | Tabebuia heterophylla rhizosphere microbial communities from the University of Puerto Rico - S2T1R1 | ecosystem: Host-associated > Plants > Roots > Rhizosphere ...
CGCCGGGCTGGCCGCTGCCGTGCGCCTGGCGGCGCGCGGGATCGCCGTCGTCGTACACGAGGCCGCAGGCGCGGCGGGAGGCCGCTGCCGGTCCTATCATGATCCGTTGCTCGACATGACGATCGACAACGGCAACCATCTTTTGCTTTCCGGCAATCATGCCGCGCTGACCTATCTCGATGCGATCGGCTCCAAGCGCGGGCTTGCCGGCCCGCCGGCAGCCGAATTTGCGTTCATGGATCTTGCCAGCGGCGAGCGATGGACGTTGCGCATCAACAGCGGGCGCCTGCCGTGGTGGATCTTCGATCGCAGCCGCCGCGTCCCAGGGACGACTGCGAGCGATTATCTTTCGTTCGCTCGTCTCCTTTACGCGTCGCGCGGGAAAACGGTCTGCGCGGCGGTCGAATGCGCGGGCCCGCTCTACGAGCGCCTCGCGCGTCCGCTCTGGCTGGCGGCGCTCAACACCGATCCAAAGGAGGCAAGCGCGGCGCTCGCCGGCGCCGTCCTGCGCGAAACATTGGCTGGTGGCGGCAAGGCCTGCCGACCCCTGATCGCTCGCGACGGGCTCGGTCCGGTATTCATCGACCCGGCGCTGCGGTTTCTCGGTCAGCGCGACGCGAAGATCGTGTTCGGGCATCGGCTGCGCGCGCTCGGTTTCGCCCACGATAGGGTCGTGACCCTTGATTTTGGCGACGACCGGGTGGCGACCGGCGATGATGACGACATCATCCTCGCCGTGCCGCCGGTCATGGCGGCGGGGCTCGTGCCGGGCCTCGAGACGCCGTCGCAGTTCTGCGCCATCGTCAACGCGCATTTCCGCCTCGCACCGCCGCCGGGGCTTGCATCGATAATTGGAATCGTCAATGGGACGATCGAATGGCTGTTCGCTTTTCCAGACCGATTATCGGTGACGATCAGCGCCGCCGATCGCTTGCTCGAGGTCCCGCGCGAGAGCCTGGCGGAAAAACTGTGGCAGGAGGTCGCGGCCGTTGCCGGTCTTCCCATGACGCTGCCGCCATGGCAGATCGTGCGCGAGCGGCGGGCGACCTTTGCCGCGACGCCCGGCGAGAATGCCAAACGCCCGGCGGCGACGACGGCGTGGAGAAACCTCTGGCTCGCCGGCGATTGGACCAGGACCGGTTTGCCGGCGACCATCGAAGGGGCGATCCGCTCCGGGGACCGGGCGGCTGATCTCGTTGGTCGATCGTGATCGAGGGAAGGTCATGAATCACGTGTTGCTCGAGCCGAAATCGTCCCCGTCCGCCGTCGAGGACGGTATCGAGGCGGCGAAGAACGCGCTCATCGCCCTGCAAAAGTCGGACGGACACTGGGTCTTCGAACTGGAGGCGGATGCGACCATTCCGGCGGAGTACGTCTTGCTACGCCACTACCTGGCCGAGCCGGTCGATACGGCGCTCGAAGCCAAGATCGCCGCGTACTTGCGTCGGATCCAGGGCGATCACGGCGGTTGGGCGTTGGTCCACGACGGTGCTTTCGACATGAGCGCGAGCGTCAAGGCGTATTTCGCCCTCAAGATGATCGGCGAGCCTGTCGAGGCCCCGCACATGGCGCGGGCGCGCAGCGCCATCCGCGCGCGAGGGGGCGCCTCGCGCTCGAACGTGTTCACGCGAATGATGCTCGCGCTTTTCGGATTCATCACCTGGCGCGCCGTTCCGGTGATGCCCGTCGAGATCATTCTGTTGCCGACGTGGTTTCCATTCCATCTCGATAAGATGTCCTACTGGAGCCGCACCGTGATCGTGCCGCTGCTGGTGCTGCAGACGCTCAAGCCGAGAGCGCGCAACCCCAAGGGCGTCAGCATCGAGGAGCTATTTCTCGAGCCGGCGTCGGCGATCGGTCTGGCGCCGAAGGCGCCGCAGCAGAAGGCGACATGGTTTTGGCTCTTCCGCGGCGTCGACGCCGCGCTGCGGTTCGGCGCGCCGATCTTCCCGAAACAATTGCGGCAACGCGCGATCGAGCGCGCAGTCGCATGGGTGACGGAGCGTCTCAACGGCGAAGACGGTCTGGGCGCGATCTTCCCGGCGATGGCGAACAGCGTGATGATGTTCGACGCGCTCGGCTATCCGGAGGATCATCCGCTGCGCTCGATCGCGCGCAAATCTATCGACAAGCTCCTCGCCGTGCACGAGCACGAGGCCTATTGCCAGCCTTGCGTGTCGCCGATCTGGGATACCGCACTCGCCTGTCATGGTTTGCTCGAAGTCGGCGGCGAGCGCGCCGTTGCGCAGGCCTGCAAAGGGCTGGAGTGGCTGGTGCCGAGGCAAATCCTCGACGTCAAAGGCGATTGGATCGCGCGGCGGCCCGATCTCCCGCCCGGCGGCTGGGCCTTCCAGTACGCCAATCCGCACTATCCGGACGTCGACGACACCGCGGTGGTGGTGATGGCGATGGACCGCGCGCAGCGCTCGAGTGCGCAACACGACTTCCGTGCAGCCATCGCCCCGGCGCGGGAGTGGATCTTGGGCATGCAAAGCAAAAACGGCGCCTGGGGGGCCTTCGACGCCGACAACGAATACTATTATCTCAACAACATCCCGTTCGCCGACCACGGTGCTCTGCTCGATCCGCCGACGGAGGACGTGACCGCGCGCTGCGTCTCGATGCTGGTGCAGATCGAGGAGTGCGCGTCAAAAAGCGCCGCGGTGACCCACGCCATCGACTATTTGCGCCGTACGCAGACGGCAGAAGGAAGTTGGTATGGCCGTTGGGGCTTGAATTACATCTATGGCACGTGGTCGGTGCTGTGCGCTCTCAATGCGGCCGGGGTCGATCATGCCTCGCCTGAAGTCCGCAGGGCCGCGGCATGGCTCATCACGATCCAAAATTCCGACGGCGGCTGGGGCGAGGATGCTGCGAGCTACAAGCTCGACTACCGCGGCTACGAAGCGGCGCCGAGCACCGCGTCACAGACGGCTTGGGCGCTGCTCGGGCTGATGGCGGCGGGAGAGGCCGGCCACCCCGCCGTCGCGCGCGGGATCGACTACCTGTTACGAACCCAGGGCGAGGATGGCTTCTGGACCGAGCCGCGTTACACCGCGACCGGCTTCCCGCGCGTGTTCTACCTGCGTTATCACGGCTATTCGAAATTCTTCCCGCTATGGGCGCTTGCACGCTATCGCAATCTCGAAAAGGCCAACGCCCGCTCGCTGCCCTACGGAATGTAACAGCGGCCGATCACCCTAACCTTCACGCGCAGTTAAGGCGGGGAGGACCGCGTTCGTCGGTGTGTCTTATTCCGCGGCCTCCAGCGGAGCGCGTTGCTTGGCCTCGCGAATGGCCGCGAGCTCGTGCTCGACATGGCGCGAGAACACGAACTCGGCCGGGCGCTGGCCCTCGAGCGAAATTTCCGGCGCCATCGCTCCCTCGGTGCGCGGGCCGAACATCGCGACCTTGAGCGCTTGCCAGGGATGCGCCATCGTCGCTGCGGCGGCGGTCGGCTCGTAGCCGCAATGCGCCATGCAGTTCGCGCATTTCTCGTATTTGCCGGTGCCATAGGACGCCCAGTTCGTACTCTCCATCAATTCACCGAACGTCTTGGCGTAGCCTTCGCCCAGCAGATAGCAAGGCTTCTGCCAGCCGAAAATGTTGCGCGTGGGCATGCCCCACGGCGTGCAGCGATAGGTCTGGTTGCCGGCGAGAAAATCGAGGAAGAGGTTCGAGTGGACGAAATTCCACTTTTTGCCACTGCCCAGGCGGAAGACTTTGCGGAACAGCTCCTTCGTCTTCCTGCGGTTGAGGAAATGCTCCTGGTCGGGGGCGCGCTCATACGCATAGCCAGGCGAGATCGACACGCCGACGCCGAGTTCGCTAGCGTAGTCGAGGAAGGCGGCGACGTCTTCGGCGGGATGGCCGTCGAAGATCGTGGCGTTGACGTTTACGGTGAATCCTTTGGCCTTCGCGGCCTTGATCGCCGATACGGCGCGGTCGAATACGCCAGTCTGACAGACAGACTTGTCGTGATGCTCACGCAGCCCGTCGAGGTGGACGGAAAAGAAGAGATAAGGCGAGGGCTCGAACAGATGCAGCTTCTTCTCGAGCAGGAGCGCGTTCGTGCACAGCGAGACGAACTTCTTCCTGGCGACAAGGCCCTTCACGATTTCGCCGATCTCACGGTGGATCAGCGGCTCGCCTCCGGGAATGGCGATCATCGGCGCGCCGCACTCGTCGGCGGCGTCGAGGCACTCCTTGACCGTCAGCCGGCGATTGAGAATGGGATCCGGATAGTCGATCTTGCCGCATCCGACGCACGCCAGATTGCACCGAAACAACGGCTCGAGCATGAGCACAAGCGGATAGCGTTTGCGCCCTAGCAACTTCTGCTTGAGGATATAGGCGCCGATGCGCATTTCCTTGAAAAACGGGATTCGCATTCTTTCCATCTTCCTGTTTGCCGGCTCAGGCTTAGCTCAACGCCTCAGCCTGCCGCCAGTTCGCGGGGTAATCGGAACTCAATATGCTCTTGCCGGCCGGGCAGGGTCGAGACTTCGACCTCGCCCAGGGTCCGCAACGTATCGATGACGTCCTCGACCAGCACCTCGGGCGCAGAGGCGCCCGCGGTAATACCGATCGTGTTCGCGTCCTTGACCCACTCCGGCGCGAGCTCGCTGCCATCGGCGATCAGATAGCTCGGAATGCCGGCCTCGGCGCCGATTTCGCGCAGCCGATTAGAATTGGAACTATTCTTGGCACCGACCACCAGAATCACATCGACGTGATGGCTGAGTTCCCGCACCGCCGACTGACGGTTTTGCGTGGCATAGCAGATGTCTCTGATCTCGGGTCCGACGATGTTGTGATAGCGCCGTTCGAGCGCGGCAATGATGCCGCGGGTATCGTCGACGCTCAGCGTGGTTTGCGTGACGTAGGCGACGGGGGTATCGGGCGAAATCTTGAGCGCCGCGACGTCCTGTTCGCTCTGCACCAGCACCACGGGGCCGTCGATCTGGCCGAGCGTGCCCTCGACTTCGGGATGGCCGGCATGGCCGACGAGAATGAGCACGCGGCCCTGGGCAACGTAGCGCTTGCCCTGATTGTGAACTTTCGTGACCAGCGGGCAGGTCGCATCGAGCACCGGGAGCCGACGTCCGGCCGCTTCGTTCACCACGCTCTTTGCGACGCCGTGCGCGCTGAAGATGGTCACTGCGCCCTGCGGCACTTCCGACAGCTCCTCGACAAAAATCGCGCCCTTGGCCTTGAGGCTGTCGACGACGAACTTGTTATGAACGATCTCGTGGCGCACATAGACCGGCGGGCCGTATTTCTCGAGCGCCCGCTCGACGATCTCGATCGCCCGCACCACACCGGCGCAGAAGCCGCGCGGTTGCGCCAGAATGACCTTCATCGCCCGGCGGGGCTGCTTTTCGCCAACAGGACTCGGCCCGCGGCCCGCGGCCCGAGCGCCTTCAGAGCCGGTGCGGGTGGGGGCAACCTCAGTGGTCGCCGCCGCACGGCTTTGCTCGTGAACCGCTCGCGGAGGACCCATCTCTACGGCAGGGGGCATCGGCAGGGAGGCCATGATTCCAACATCTTCCCATATAGGTTCGCGCAGGCACAGCCCAAATCACCGTGAATTTCCGTGCGGGACCCTCGGCTCCTCGAACTTGAGGCTGTCTTTGGGGTTAATCCGCTTGAGGATGTTCTGGCAGTGTTCCGGTGCAACCTTTAGTCGTTGTCAACGCCCTGAATTGCCTGATATTGCGCCGGCCATATTGGCTCATCCCGCTGCGACCCGGATCGCGCAGCTCCCAGGAATTTAGACAATGCTGCAGCAGGCGATCGTCACTATCGTCGATTATTGTACCCGCTACGCCGCGCAGATCCTAGGCATCGCGGCCATTTTGGGTCTCGTCACCGCCGTTTACGCCGCCCGTCATTTCGCCATCGACGCCGACGTCAATAAGCTGATTTCCAAGGAGCTCCCGTGGCGCCAGCGCGAGGTGGCGTTCGAAAAATCGTTTCCTCCAAAAGAGGAAACCATCCTGGCCATTATCGACGCCCCGACCTCGGAATTGGTGACGCAGGCGACTGCCGCGCTGACCGAGAGATTGTCCGCTCAGAAGGATCACTTCCGCTCCATTCTGGAGGCGGGGGGAGGGCCGTTCTTCCAGAAGAACGGACTGTTGTTTTTACCCACGCAGGAGGTGGTCAGCCTCACCAAGAAGCTCGGCGAAGCCAAGCCGCTCATTCAAACGCTGGCGCAGGATTCCAATTTGCGCGGCCTGACGACCGCCCTCAATTACGGATTGATCGGCGCGCGTATGAACCAATACACGCTCGACGATCTGTCCGGTACGTTGAACACGGTGTCGGACACTCTCGACGAGGCGATTGCGGGGCAGCGCACGAGCTTCTCCTGGCGCGCGATGCTCAACGGACGTCCGCCGACGCCGGACGAGCGCCGCCGCTTCCTCGAGATCCGGCCGGTGCTCGACTATGCCGCGCTCATGCCGGGCAAGGTGGCGACCGACGCCATCCGCCAGGCGGCGGCCGATTTGGACATCGGCACGAAATACGGCGCGAGAGTACGGCTGACCGGACCGGTTGCGATCGCCGATGAGGAATATGCCACCTTGGAAGAGGGGGCTTACGTCAACACCACGGTGACCGTCGTCGTGGTGTTGACCATCCTATGGCTGGCCCTGCGCTCGTTTGGCATCATCCTGGCGGTCGCCATCAGTTTGACGGTGGGCCTTTCCATCACCGCCGCGATCGGCCTCGCCCTCGTCGGAGCGCTCAACCTGATTTCGGTGGCATTCGCGGTCCTGTTCATCGGGCTCGGTGTCGACTTCGGCATTCAGTTCAGCGTGCGCTATCGCGCCGAACGGCACGAGGTCGATAACCTCCATGAGGCGCTGGTCAACACCGCGCGCCACGTGGGCGCGCCGCTCACGTTAGCCGCCGCGGCAACCGCAGCCGGTTTTCTGTCGTTCCTTCCGACCTACTACAAAGGGCTGTCCGAGCTCGGCCTGCTCGCAGGTCTGGGGATGATCGTGGCCTTTCTCACCAGCATCACGCTCATTCCGGCGTTGTTGACCATCCTGCGGCCGCCGGGGGAGCCGAAGGAAATGGGGTTCAAGAGCTTGGCACCGGTCGATCGATTCATGGAGCGGCACCGAATCCCCGTCATTATCGGCACCGGGCTCGCCGTCGCCGCCGGGTTGCCGCTGCTTTACTGGCTCCAGTTCGATTTCAATCCGCTTAACCTGCGCAGTACCCACGTCGAATCCGTCGCCACCTTCCTGGAGCTGCGAAGCGATCCCGCCATCGGCGCGAGCTCGATCTTCGTATTGGCGCCGAACCAGGAGGCCGCCCGGGCCGACGTGGAGAAGCTCTCAACGCTGCCCGAGGTGTCGAGCGTAAGGACCATCGAGAATTTCATTCCCAACGACCAGCAGCCCAAGCTTGCTGCCATCCGTCAGCTGGCGAGCGTGCTCGATCCCGTATTGCGGCCGGACCCGAATAAGAAACCGCCGACCGATGCCGATAACATCGCCGCGCTCAAGGCCGCGGTCGACGCTTTGAAGCAAGCGGCTGGGACCCAGACCGGGCGCGGCGCGGAGGCCGCCAAACGGCTGGCGGAGGACCTTGCCAAGCTCGTCCAAGGCGATGAAGCCATGCGCGTGCGGGCGCAGGCGGCAATGGTCTCTCCGCTCAACACCGCGCTCGACGAGCTGCGAAACTATTTGCAGGCGCAGCCGGTCACGCTCGAAACGCTGCCACCTGAGATCGCGCGCGAGTGGGTCACCCAAGACGGGCGATACAAGGTAGAAATCCTTCCCAAAGGCGATCCGACCGACAACGAAACGCTACGCCAGTTCGCCCGCGCCGTGCAGGCCGTCGAGCCGAACGCCACCGGCGGCCCCATTGCAATCCTCGAGTCGGGGCGCACCGTGATCCGGGCATTCTATGAAGCCGGCTTCTGGGCGCTCACGTCGATCATCATTCTGCTCTGGATCGTGTTGCGCCGCTTCGGCGACGTCCTCCTCACCATCATTCCATTGCTCATGGCCGGCGTCGTGACCATGGAGCTGATGGTCCTCTTGGGAATGAAGCTCAATTTCGCCAACATCATTGCACTGCCGTTGCTACTCGGCGTCGGTGTCGCCTTCAAGATCTACTACATCATGGCCTGGCGGGCCGGCCAAACCGACCTTCTGCAATCGAGCCTCACGCGGGCCGTCATGTTCAGCGCGCTCACCACCGCCACGGCGTTCGGCAGCCTGTGGCTATCCAGCCATCCCGGCACTTCGAGCATGGGCAAATTGATGGCGTTGGCGCTCGTCACCACGATGGCGGCGGCGGTGCTGTTCCAGCCGGTGCTGATGGGCCCGCCGCGCGAGCCAAAGCGTCTCAAGCGCCGCGTCGCCGCGGCCACGGCCGTGGGTCCAAGTGCAAGCGCAAGCGCCGGGCGGCCTCATGAGCCGGTCGTTGCCGGTGCCGACAAGTCGACATAGACCTGCCCCTCCTTCACTTCGGTGCGGAACGTCTTGAGATCGATGCAGCAGGGCTCGCGCACGGCTTTGCCGCTCGGCACGTGGAACGCGCCGAAATGCAGCGTGCACTCGACGACGTCGCCTTCCAGGATGCCGTCGCCGAGGTCAGCCATGGCGTGGGTGCAATACGCCTCCGTGGCGTAGAACGTGCCGTCGATGTTGTAGACGGCAACGCGCTCGTCCCCCACCTCGAAGCTCCTGACGCTGCCGGGCGGCAGATCGGCCGCCGCGCAGACGGGAACGGGCTTTTCGGCCATGCTCGATGACATCCTTGTTCAGTTCGTCATTTCCGCCGAGCCGCGATGACGGCGAGAGCCGCTCCATAAGCGGCAGTGGTGGCCATGGGCTGCGGTCGCGCTTTCATCCGCGCGGCGGAGGGACGTGTCCGACATTGACTGACGTGACTGCGCAAACATTATGCGTGCTTAGCGAGCTTGGCAAAAAGTTCAATAGGGTGGGTGCGTCGGCTGCGCCAGGAGTCGCCACGGCCGAATTGCCCGCTCGCGGACCGGCATGTACGTTCGTTGCCGAGCAGAGAGGTGCAGCACGAGGGAAAAATGGCCAAGCTCGATCAGCTCATCGAAGAGCTCGTTACTGCAAACCGCATTCTCGCGCGTGAAGGCGTGGTCGATTCCTTCGGCCATGTCAGCGCGCGCCATCCCGACAATCCGCAACATTATCTGCTGTCGCGTTCGCGCGCGCCCGACTGCATTGAGAGCAGCGACATCATGGAATTCACGCTCGACGGCACGCCGGTCGATCCGCGCGGTCGCGCCCCATATCTGGAGCGGTTCATCCATGGTGCGCTCTACGAGGCGCGGGCAGACATCATGTCGGTCGTTCACAATCACAGCGAAAGCGTCATTCCGTTCGGCGTGACCGGCCAGACGATCAAGCCGATTTTCCACATGGGCGCATCGATCGGCCACGAGGTGCCGGTCTGGGATTCCCACGACCGTTTCGGCGACACCGCATTGCTGGTCGAAAACATCGATATGGGACGCGACCTGGCAAAGCGCATGGGCGCGGGCGCGACCGCGCTGATGCGCGGTCATGGTGCAACCGTAGCCGGCCGCAACATCCGGCAGGCGGTGTATATTTCGGTCTATCTCGAGGCCAATGCGCGGCTGCAAAAGCAGGCGATGGACATGGGGAAGGTCAAATTCCTCACCGCCGGCGAGGTGGACAAGGTCGCCGAACGCACCGGGCCCTATGGCATCAATCGGGCGTGGGAGAATTGGTGCCGGCGCGCCGGGCGTCCATTCCAGGCAGAGGGCTGAGGCGCAGCGCCGCACGAAGGGGATGCGGCGGGAGTCGCGCAGGCTCGATGTGCTATAGGCGGGGGCGGGGCGCCATCAGGAGCAAGGTGAGCCGCGCCACGATAGAGGGCGGAAGGGAACGATAATGGCTGCCGTGCCATTCGAGCGGATTGACGCAGGCGCGCCGAAAACTGCGGGCCGCGATCCCATTCTGGTCGTCGACGACATCGTCAAGCGATTTGAAACTCCGGACGGCGTGCTCACCGCGGTGGACCACGTTTCGCTCAGCGTCGCGCCGGGCGAATTCGTCGGCGTGATCGGACCCTCCGGCTGCGGCAAATCGACCTTGTTCAACGTCATCGGCGGCTTGCTCGACGGCTACGAGGGAACGGTCAAGGTGGCAGGCGAGCGGGTGCGAGGCCCGCATCCCGCGGTCGGCATGATCTTCCAGGAGGAATCGACCTTTCCCTGGCGCAACGTCATCGACAACGTGGCGTTCCCGCTGGAGATCGCGGGCCGGCCCAAGGCCGAGCGCTACGAGCGCGCGCGCCATTTCGTCAAGCTCGTGGGCCTCGACGGATTCGAGCGGCGCTATCCGGCCGAGCTCTCGGGCGGCATGCGCCAGCGCGTGTCGATGGCGCGCACGCTCGCGGCGCAGCCGAAGATCCTGCTCATGGACGAGCCGTTCGCCGCGCTCGACGAGCAGACCCGCCTCCTGCTCGGCGACAAGGTCCTGCAGATCCAGCAGCAGCTCAAGCAGACGACGCTGCTGATCACCCACAACATCACCGAGGCGGTGCAGCTCTCCGACCGCATCCTGGTGATGACCTATCGCCCGGGCAAGGTGAAGCGGATCGTGGACATCAAGCTCCCGCGTCCGCGCTCGTCCGAAATCGTCTCGAGCGAGGCGTTCGGCCGCTACGTGGCGCAGATCTGGAACGACCTGCGGGAAGAGGCGAGCCGCGGGCTCCTCGACGAGGAGAGCCACAAGCTGCGCGAGGGCGAGAAGCGATGAGCGCCGCCGCCGCCACGCTCGCCAAGAACCGCTACGTGCCTGCCGTGCTCGGGCTCGTCTCGTTCGTCGTGTTCATCGCGCTCGTCGAGCTCCTCATCCGGGTCGGCGTCATCAATCGCTTCATCGTCCCGATGCCCTCCGACATCATCGCGGCCTTCCCGCGCGTGATCGTCGAGGAGCACGTGCTGCAGCGCTTCCTGCTCACCGCCGGCGAGGCCTTCTCCGCCAGCATCCTGGTGACCGTCTTCGGCGTCGCCGGCGGCGTCCTGCTCTACCGCTACAACCTGCTGCGCCTCGCCACCGAGACCTGGGTGGCGGCGGTCGCCGCCGCCCCGCTGGTGCTGATGTATCCGCTCTATCTCGTGATCTTCGGCAGGAGCGCGCTCACCATCGTGATGATGGGCTTCACCGCCGGGCTCGCCCCCATCATCCTCAAGACGCTCGAAGGCCTCTCCGCCACCCGCCGCGTGCTGATCAATGTCGGCAGGAGCTTCAATCTCACCCCGTCGCAGCAGTTCTGGAAGATTCTTTTCCCGGCGGCGCTGCCCACCATCTTCGTCGGGCTGCGGCTCGGGCTGATCTTCGCGCTCATCAACATCGTGGGGGTGGAGTTCCTGATCAACTTCGGCGGTTTGGGACAGCTGATCAACGAGCTCGCCGAGCGCTACGATCTCGCCGGCACCTATGCCGCGATCTGCTTCGTCATCCTGGTCAGCATCTGCGTGTTCATTCTGATGGAAAGGCTCGAGCGATGGCTGAGACCGGTCGACTGAGCCTGCCGGCCGCAAGCGCGCCGCGGCTGCGGGTGCGCCCGGTGACGGCACTGCGCATCGCCATCATCGTGGTGGTGGTGGTGATCTGGGAGGCGGTCTCCGCCTCGGGCCTCCTTTACCGCGACGTCGTGCCCTCGCTCACTGCCATCGGCAAGGCGCTTTATATCACGCTGAGCGATCCCACCTTCTATTTCCATCTCGGCACCACCGCCTACGAGATCGCCATCGCCATGGTGATCGGCGGCGTGAGCGGGCTTGCGGTAGGCATCCTGCTCGGCGGCAGCAAGTTCCTGGCGCGCGCCTATGAGGCCTATCTCTACTATCTCGGCCCCTGCCCCAAGATCATCTTCTTCCCCATCATGATCATGTGGTTCGGGGTCGGCCCCGGCTCGAAGGTGGCGATGGGAGCGATCTCCTGCTTCTTCCCGGTGGC
>Ga0081540_1003695_pt1 | contig 11992 bp, 14 predicted proteins | sample TabmetS2T1R1_FD_71024 | JGI IMG/M metagenome (GOLD analysis project Ga0081540, IMG submission 71024) | Tabebuia heterophylla rhizosphere microbial communities from the University of Puerto Rico - S2T1R1 | ecosystem: Host-associated > Plants > Roots > Rhizosphere ...
GCTGGTGGCAGACCGCGCGCAGACCCGCCGATTCCTCGGTCTGCAGCTTGCCGTGGACGTCATGATAGCTGATCCGGACCCGCGCGTGACGACTGACCTCGTCATTGACCCCAGGCATCGAGACGCTGCCTTCCCGATGCAGGATCATCTCGGGCGACGCCCAGATGATCTCCGGATTGATATAGGTTCGGGCGCCCTCGGTTGCGTCGAGGTCGAGCACCACGACCCGCAGGGAAATACCAATATGCGGCGCGGTGATCCCGATCCCCGGCGCGGCGTGCATCGTCTCCAGCAGATCCTCCGCAAGGTCGCGCAGCGCGTCGTCAAACACGGTCACAGGCTGCGCCGGGAGTGCGAGCCGAGGGTCGGGATAACGGACGATCGGACGGATGGTCATGATCTGTCACGCTTTGCCATTACATCCCATGCGCTAATGGTGCCCGTAGAGCCGTTCATCCCACCACACCGGCTCGGGCAGGGTGTGCGTGATGCCCTCGGCGTCGGGGTGCGCCGGGTTGATCAGAAAGTTGCGCTCCAGCCGCGCCGGGATGGAGGGGACGATCAGGAGCGCCGAACGCCTCTCCTCGCACCATTGCTGGCCGAAGGTCTGGCAGATCGTCTCGTTCCGCGAATCCCAGCCGGGATGCGCCGCGGTCTGAAAAATTTCATACGCGACGCCGTTTGGAATCGTGACCTCGATGAAGTGCTGATTGGCGGGCATCACCAGATTGGTGTGCACCAGCTTTTCCAGGAGCGTGGTGGAATAGTGCTCCGAGGTGTAGATCATCGGGCTGGTATGCGTATTCCAGCGGCCCGGATAGAGGCGGGCGCCTTCGGCATCATAGATCGGGAAGGCGCCGTCCGGGTCCCCGATGCGATAGCATGTCAGGATCCGGTCGGTCTTCTGAACGCTCATACGCCGCCGCTATACGCCGCCCGACCCATCAGGTTGATCACCGCGTCGGCGCCGGGGCCGGTCGCCAGCGCCACGTCGAGCGGCGCCTTGTCGTCCAGCATCGGGTGCGGCCGCTCGAGAAAGCTGCGGACCTTGGCCTCGTCACGGAAGACGTCGATCCCGAAGGCGAACACCTTGGCGACGCGCGCGAGGCGGTCGCTTTCCTCGCTCGTCAGGAGTTGCTTGTGCTTGCGCCGGCGTTCGAGTGTCGGCTTCGGCACCACCTGATAGGTGAAGCGGCGGGCATCGTTCGGGCTGACACGGTCCGCGAATTTGTCCAGCGCCGAGACCGGCAGGCCCTTCTCGACGGAATAGGCCAGCGTCAGCGTCGTCTCGGTGTTCTTCGGTTTGACGCCGAGCAGTTCGGCGGCGGTCGCAGCCTGGTAGCTCATGAAACCCTCTGCATCAGTTGAGGCAAATATATGCCTCAGATGAGACAAAGTCAAGGTGCCGTCGCTGGCCGTCCGAAGCCGCTACCGAGAGCTAGATGCAACTGTCACCGTAGCCATCAAGGATTCCAGCCGCCGCTGCCGTACTCGCGGGTAATAATTTCAAGAAGGTGTCCGTTTCGTTCCTTGAAGTAGATGCCGCGTCCGCCGTCGTGGTGGTTGACCTTGCCCGATTGAGTTTGTCCAGGGTCGGCCCAGTAGGGAATTTCTCGCTCCCGGATCCTGCCGAAGATCTCGTCGAACTCGCTTTCGCTGGTCAGAAATGCATAGTGCTGCGGAGCAATATCGCCATCGACATTCATGTAATCGAGGTTGGCGCCGTTTTCGGTGGTGACCATATAAAATGGCCCCCACCGCCGCGGGGCCGGGAGACCGAGCATCTCGGCCAGGAAGGTAGCAGATGCTTTGCTATCGTGGGTCGAAAGGATCGTGTGATTGAAGTGGACGGCCATGGCGATCTCCCGAAACAGAAAGTTCATCGTTCTGCGGCGTGGAGCTGATTTAACCAGGTCGCAAGTCATATCGTTCCACTGTCGAACCTTCGGCAAGACAGAAATGGAATTTGTCGGCAGAGCGGGATATTCGAATCGTAATCCCGCTCCATCTTCCGGATCATACTCCTAAGCCGGGAAGAACTGATAGTCGACGAGGATCCGGCCTTGGTCGTCGATGATCAGAAATTCCAATCCCCTAGCCAGAACTGTGTCACCGTTGGCGGGTAGCATCTCCCAATGGAACGTCACGACGTCGTGCAGGCGGCGGGCGCCGGGTGCTGCGCGAAATTTGTTGCCGTTATCCCTGACATTCTTTTCGTGTGATCCCCGGACCCGCTTCTCCAGCTCCTCATACCCGCGCGCCTGCCGGCCTTCGACGAAGTGCTGGCCATTGGGCACCCAAAGCGTGGCGATGGCGTCCCGCCTGCGCTTCTCGTCGGCTTCATTCCATACGGCAACGTATCGATCGGCTAGCGTCTGTGGGTCGAGCATCGCTTTCTCTCCAATTGGCGATCTGGCGTTCTGAGCGAGAGCAGGGATCGCAAGCACTGCGCTCATCAGAAATGCGAGCAGGTAGTGATCAATCCTGGGCATGTTCCACCTCGAAGGTTCGCGGGTCTTGAGTTCGAACCGAAGCCCCGCGCCAGCATTCGCTTGAACATCAGCCGAAATCGATGACCCCGCAGGTCAAAAAGCGCCGGTTCCGCGCAACCGACTTGACCCCTGAGGTCATTGAGAACAGCTCGATCGGACGCTAGATTCGCGTGATGAACGCCTATCAGCTTCCTTTCGGCATCCTTCTTCGGCGTTGGCGCGAGCGGCGGCGCATGACGCAGGCCGACCTCGCGCACGCAGCGGAGAGTTCGACCAGGCATCTGTCTTGTCTTGAGACTGGCAAGTCGCAGCCCAGTCGTGAAATGATCATGGGACTTGCCGAGCACCTGGATCTGCCTCTTCGCGATCAGAACAAACTGCTTCTCGCCGCCGGTTTCGCTCCCGCCTTCCAGGAGCGCGGGCTGGAGGAATTGGAGGCGGCAAAGAGCGCTATTGATAGTGTGCTGAGGGCTCATCAGCCGTATCCGGCCTTCGCAGTCGATCGGCACTGGAACGTGGTGCTGTCGAATGCGGCGCTTCCGCAACTTTACGAAGGTTGCTCGGCGGAGCTGTTACGCAAGCCTGTCAACGCCATGCGTCTCATCCTGCATCCGGCCGGAATGGGACCGCGCATCGTGAACTTCGCGCAATGGCGCGTGCATTCACTGAATGTCCTTCGCCAACAGATCGAGACGGGGGCCGATCCGGTCATTCAGCGGTTGCATGCGGAACTAGCGGCCTATCCGGTTCCGTCCAATTCCGAACCGCTTGGTGGTTTCGAGGCCAGGCAGCATCTGGCAACACCACTTCGTATCGCGACACGTCTGGGGACGGTGTCATTCCTCAACACCGTAACCGTTTTCGGCACTCCGAATGATGTGACACTAGCGGAGCTCGCGCTGGAAATGCTTTTCCCGGCCGATGCCGAGACCGTTGAGATTGCGAGAAACATGGTGCGGGAGCAGGTCCTGCTAAACGACCCGCCCAGCGGCGAGGCTCGCTTGTTCGCGACTTAGTCACCCGATCCAGGACGTTTTGTCAGCTCCCGTTTCGCCGTTGCGGCAAGTTCGTCGATGCCCACCATCACGGCAGGATAGCGTGCGCCTTCGTCTGCTTCGCTCGCAAAAAAGTGAGCTACGGCGGCCGTCAACCTGTCGGTTCCGGCCCACCCCCTTCGTCTTCCAGGCAGAAAGAGCTGTGTTGGAGATCAGAAATGGAAAATTCTCGTTATCGCTGGGTCATCGTCGCGGCCGGCGGCTTGCTTGGCTGTGTCGCAATTGGCGGCATGTTTTCGCTGCCGGTGTTCCTGCAGCCGATTGCGCGGGATACCGGCTGGTCGGTGACCGGCATATCCAGCGCCATGACGATCGGCTTTCTCGCCATGGCGTTCACCAGCATGATCTGGGGCACTTTGTCCGACCGATTTGGGCCGCTGCCCGTGGTGTTGACCGGGTCGGTCGTGCTGGCGCTTAGCCTCGGGCTGGCGAGCCTTGCGACATCGCTGGTCGTATTTCAGTTCGTCTTCGGGCTGCTGGTCGGCAGCGCCGCCGCTGCGATCTTCGCGCCGATGATGGCGTGCGTCACCGGCTGGTTCGATACCCATCGCAGCCTTGCGGTGTCGCTGGTCTCAGCCGGCATGGGCATGGCGCCGATGACCATGTCGCCGCTCGCTGCCTGGCTGGTCTCAAACCATGACTGGCGGACTTCGATGCAGATCGTGGCGCTTGTCGTCGCCGCGATCATGATCCCGGTCTCGCTCATGGTGCGCCGCCCGCCCGCGCTCGAAAGCGGGGCGTCTACGCCGTCGGATGCGCCGGCGGAACCGGACATGACGCTGGCGCAGGCGCTGCGCTCGCCGCAATTCATCATCCTGATCGCGACAAACTTCTTCTGCTGCGCCACGCATTCGGGCCCGATCATCCACACCGTGAGCTACGCCATCAGTTGCGGCATCCCGATGATCGCCGCCGTCACCATCTACAGCGTGGAGGGTCTCGCCGGGATGGGCGGCCGCATTGCCTTCGGCCTGCTCGGTGATCGCTTTGGCGCCAAGCGCGTGCTCGTATTTGGCCTGCTGGCGCAGGCGTTCGGCGCGCTCGGTTATGTCTTCGTGCGCGAGCTCGCCGCGTTCTATGCGGTCGCGGCGCTGTTCGGCTTCATCTATGCCGGCACCATGCCGCTCTACGCCGTTCTGGTGCGCGAAAACTTTCCGCTGCGGATGATGGGCACCGTGATCGGCGGCACGGCGATGGCCGGCAGCCTCGGCATGGCGACGGGTCCGCTCGCCGGCGGCCTGATCTACGACACCTTTGCCAGCTACGCTTGGCTTTATATTGGCTCGTGGCTCATGGGGCTCGGCGCGTTCCTGATCATACTGACGTTCAGGCCGATGCCGGTCGCACGGGCTGTGCCAGTGCCGGCGTGAGCGCGAAGGTGTTGCCTGGTGGCTCATGCGCGCTGGATGCGCAGTTTCAGTGCTGCGCCTTCAGCCGGTGTCGGTGAGCCGCCTGCTTCGCGCGATTTCCGCAGAGCGCCATGCTGCACCACCGTCGCGTCCGGCCGCGCGTATGGTCGGCAAAGAGAAGCGTGCAGGCCGGTCCTTCGCAGGCCTTCACGTCTGAGAAGTCTTCCGTGCAAACAAGCTGCGCCAGCGCCTCGGCGATCGGGGAGAGCAGGGCTTCGGGCGTACGCCATCGGCGGATCGTCTGAAGCTGAGGCGGATTCTTCTCGCCCTTTGGCCCGGGAACGACCCGCTTGAAGGAGTCATCGCGCTCCAGCAAGCGATTCAGTGGCTCAAGCTCGGCAGGACTCTTCGCCGTCAGCGGGCGCCCCTTGTGCTTGCGTACAAAGCCTCTGAACCACTCGCGCAGGCTCCGCGCCTGATCGGCGACCTTGTCGAGTTCACCGGGGAGCGCCTCTGCCCGAATGCGCTTGATCGCGTCGGCAGGCGCTAGCTGCGCCTGTTCCAGCCAGTTCAGCAAGCCGTCGCCGTCATCGATCCAGTCGATCGGCGTATCTATCGGCGTCGCGATTGAATTGAGGAAATCCAGTCCGCGCGCGTCGCCGACGAAAATCGCTGGAGGGTGTTGGTCCATCTCATCTTCTGTTCCTGGCGCTGGGCGCCGATCCCATCACCCATCCGTGAACGTGTTCCATGGGTAACCCCCTTAACGGGCGTTGACAAGTTATGCTTAGTCGAAGTAACCGCTATAATATAGATAAGATGGTTACTATTCTGATCCTCGAAGGAGAGCTGCGATGTCATCGAACGATGTGACTGTTGTGCTTGCCCATGGCGCATGGGCCGATGGATCGAGCTGGGCGAAGGTCATCGGTTCCCTCGTGGCCGAGGGCATCAAGGTGGCGGCGGCGCCGCTGCCGCTGACATCGTTCAGCGACGACGTCGCGGCGCTCGAACGAACGCTCGCGCGCGTGACGGGGCCGGTCGTTCTCGCCGGCCACGCCTATGCCGGGGCCGTGATCGGGGCCACACGGAACGAGAAGGTCAGGGCACTCGTTTACGTGGCTGCTCTCGCTCCGGACGAGGGCGAAACGGTTGCCGACGTTTTCTATCGCACTGAGCCGCATCCGCAGGCGCCCAAGCTCGCGCCCGACGATCACGGGCTGATCTATCTGCCTGAGACGGCCTTCGCTGCCGCCTTCGCGCAGCATGCCGCAGCCGAAGCGCAGACTCTGCTGGCGGCGGTTCAGCGGCCGATTTCGACGGCTTGCATCACCGTCGCCGTCGACCGGCCGCTGTGGAAGGACCGTCCCTCCTGGTTTCTCGTCGCGGAGGAGGACCGCATGATTGCTCCCGAAACCCAACGCTTCATGGCGACGCGAATGAAGGCACATGTGCGATCGCACCAGGTCGATCACACCCCCATCGTCACTGCGCCCGGTGTCGTCGTGGAAATCATTCGCGATGCCGTGCGTGACGCAGCCACGCGGCAAACGCCGCAGTCGTAACCTAATTAAAGCGATTCAGAAAGTTGCAAAACCAAGGAGAAAGCCAATGGCCGCCATCAACTATCGCATCGCTGACGTCGACGACTTGAAGATCTTCTATCGCGAGGCGGGGTTAAAGGATGCGCCGACGCTGCTGCTGCTTCATGGTTTCCCGAGCGCGGGGCACATGTTCCGCGACCTCATCCCGCATCTCGCCGATCGCTTTCATCTCGTGGCGCCCGATCTGCCCGGCTTTGGTCAATCGGACATGCCGGCGCGAGGCAAGTTCGCTTACACGTTCGATCATATTGCCGATGTCATCGACCGCTTCACCGAGGTGATCGGCCTCAAGCGCTTCGCAATCTATGTGTTCGACTATGGCGCGCCGACTGGTTTCCGGATCGCGGCAAAACATCCGGAGCGGATCACAGCAATCATCTCCCAGAACGGCAATGCCTATCGGGAGGGGTTGAGCGACGGCTGGACGCCGATCCGCGCCTACTGGGAAGACGCATCGCCGAAAAACCGTGAGGCGCTGCGCGCCTTCCTGAAGCCCGAGACGACGGTCTGGCAATATACGCACGGCGTTCCTGACGCGACGACGGTGTCCCCGGACGGCTACTCGCTCGACAACTTCTATCTCTCACGGCCCGGCGCCGATGAGGTGCAGCTCGATCTGTTTGGCGACTACAAGAGCAACGTCGCGCTCTACCCGGCCTTCCAGGATTATTTCCGCACCCACAAGCCGCCCTTCCTCGCGGTGTGGGGCAGGAATGATCCGTTCTTCCTGCCGCCCGGCGCCGACGCGTTCAAGCGTGACATTCCGAACGCCACGGTGCGCTTCTTCGACACCGGCCATTTCGCGCTGGAAACCCACGCCGCCGAAATCGCGGCTGCCATCCGCGATTTCCTGCCCCGCTGACATCATCAAGTCGCGCCTGCTCGCTGCGCCAGGCAGGGCGCCTAATCCCAGGGAGAGTTCATCATGCGTGCCATCGTTCTCGAAAAATTCGGTGGGCTGGACAGTCTGGTCTACAGGGACCTCCCTGAGCCGGAGCCCAAGGCCGGTCACGTGGTGATTGAGATCAAGGCGTTCGGTATCAACCACGCCGAGATTCATATGCGCCGAGGCGAATGGGCCGAAGCGGCACCCGTCAGCGGTATCGAATGCGTCGGCATCGTAAAATCGTGCCCCGGCGGCGAGTTTCCGGTCGGCGCGAAAGTCGCAGCCTTGATGGGTGGCCTTGGCCGTACCATCAATGGCAGCTACGCCCAATACACCCGGGCGCCGGTGTCGAATGTCGCCCTGATCGACGCCGACCTGCCATGGGCCGAGCTTGCGGCGATCCCGGAGACCTACGCGACCGCCTGGACCTGCCTGTTCCGCAATCTGGAGATCAAGAAAGGACAGTTGCTCGTCATTCGCGGTGCGACATCGTCCTTCGGTCAGGCCGCGCTCAAGATGGCGGTCAATGCCGGAGTTCGGGTGATCGCGACGACCCGCAACCGCGACCGCTTTGATCTTTTGGAGAAACTCGGTGCCGAGCGCTGCGAGATCGAGCGTCCTGACCTCTCGAAGCATGTCGCCGAAGCCAAACAGATCGACGCGGTGCTCGACCTCGTGGGCAACTCCGTCGTGCTCGATTCCCTCGCCATGCTTCGCCGTGGCGGCCGATCCTGTCTGGCCGGCTGGCTCGGTGGCCTCGATCCAATCCCCGATTTCAACCCGCTGCTGCAGATGGCGAGCGGCGTCTATCTGACCTTCTTCGGCAGTTTTGTCTTCGGCACGCCGGGCTTCCCGCTCTCCGACGTGCCGCTGCAACAGATCGCGAAGGACGCAGCCGCAGGTCGGCTCGACGTCAAGCCAGTCAGGGTTTTCCGCTTCGACGAGATCCGTGAGGCGCACCGCGTCATGGAGGCCAACGAGGCTCGCGGAAAAATGGTCGTGGTTCACGACTGATAGTTACGCGTTGGAATGAAGGAGAATGGAAATGTCGAACTCGGTAGCGATCGTCACAGGTGCCAGCCAGGGCATCGGCCGGGCCACGGCGATCCGTCTTGCACGCGATTTTTCCGCGCTGGTCCTGGTGGCGCGGGACCGCGCGCATCTGGACGAGACGGCCGCGGCGGTGAAGGCCGCCGGCGCAGAGGCGCTGGTCGTCGATGCTGATCTGAGCCAGCCTTCGGCGACGCGGACGGTGGTCGATCGGACGCTGGGCGCCTTTGGCCGCATCGACGCGCTGCTCAATATTGCCGGCGCCGTGCCGCAGATCGACCTGTTCGAGATGACCGACGAACAGTGGGAGGGCGGCCTCTCCCTGAAGCTGCACGGCGCGCGGCGACTCACGATCGCCGCGTGGCCGGCGCTGAAGGCGACAAAGGGTTCGGTGGTGCTGATGTCGGGCAACTCGGCGCTCTTCCCGAAAGCGCCTTACGCGGCGGTGGGAACGATCAATGCCGCCATCGTCGCACTGGCAAAGGCGTTCTCCGATCGCGGCATCGCCGATGGCGTGCAGGTGAACAGCGTCCTGCCCGGTCCCGTCATGACGGGCCGCCGCCGCTCCTACCTCCAGCACTGGGCGCCGCTGCACGACATGACGGTGCAGGAGGCGACGGCCAACTTCCCGAAGGAAGTCGGCATTGCCCGCTATGGCGAGCCGGAGGAAATCGCGGAGTTGATGGCGTTCCTGGCTTCGCCTGGCGCACGCTGGATGACCGGTTCGACGCTTCGCATGGATGGCGGTGAAGTGAAATCGATCTGACGAAAGCGCGACAGCAGCGGCTCAGGATTGCGTCGCGCGATCGCGCTCAGCCGAACGTAAGGCTGTAGGCGCTGAGGCCGGCCTTGGGCGCGCGCAGGCGCAACACGTGCTCACCGCTGGGGCCGCTGTAGACGGAATAAAGCCTGCTTCCATCGACGGTGACCGGCGGTTGCTGCACGCCGTCGACGATCACGGACAATGCTTGTGGGGAAGCGCTGCCGGCCACGAGATTGACCTTGGGTGCGTTGAAACGCAGCACGATTTCGTCGCCGTCCGCCGACGACGTGGCACGGTCTCCGGTCACATCCCAGCGGCCGGAGAGCGCGAACCTGTTCTGGGGCACGCTGTCCGGCAGCGCGTAAAGCTTTTCGCCTGATGTGGCGATCTGCTGATCCACGATGGCGCCATCGTTCTTCTCCGAACCAAGATACATCTCGGGCGTTGCGACCGCGCTCAGATCCGGATCCGTCGTTTGCGCGATGGGTGCGCGATCGCCGACGAGGCGCGCGATGGCGTTTTCCATTTGCTGGTAGCCGCCTTCACCGAACTGCGTCGCGACGACGGTACCGGACCTGTCGATCAGATATGCGGCCGGCCAGTACTGGTTTCCGAAGGCGCGCCAGGTGCGGTACTGATTGTCCTGCGCCACCGGATAATGGATGCCCAGGCGCTTGATCGCGGTCTCGACATTGGCGCGCTCCTTCTCGAAGGCGAATTCGGGCGTGTGCACGCCGACCACGACGAGGCCTTTGTCCTTGTATTGCTCGTGCCATTTGGTGACGTAGGGCAGCGTGCGCAGGCAGTTGATGCAGGAATAGGTCCAGAACTGAACCAACGCGACTTTGCCGCGGAGGCCTTCCATCGTCAGCGGCGGCGAATTCAGCCAGGCGGAAATCCCCGAAAACTCCGGCGCGGGCCGGGGGTCCTGCCGCGTTGTTTCTTCGCTGAGCAGCGCGGATGGGCCAAACTGCGCGATGGCGAGAATGGCAACGATAACGAGCACGATCAGGCCGAGAAGTTTGCGCATTGTCATAATCCCAGTTGAAGATTCGGATAGAAATCCGAGAGCCACACCGCCACGACCGTGTCGTATTGCGTGTAGAAGGCGAGTGCGACGAGCAGCACCGCGGCACCAAAAGTTCGCTGCAAGGCAGGGGTATAGGGCGTGAACCTGCGCACGTGGGTGGTCGCGTATTGTCCGCCATAGGCGATGAGCAGGATCGGCATGCCGGCGCCGATCGCGTACGTGACGAGCAGCAGCGCGGCGTGTGTCAGGTTTTCAGACGTGGCGATCAGCGTGAGAATGGAACCGAGCACCGGCCCGGCGCAGGGTGTCCAGAGCACGCCGAGCGTCAGTCCAAGAACAAGGCCACCCGCATTTCCTGATCCGGCGCGCGGGACGACGCGGTCGGCGAAAGAGACCAGGCCGCTCGACCGCGCCATAAGCCACTCGTATGGTTGCGGCCAAAGGAGCAAAACGCCAAAGCTGCCGAGCAGGACGACGGATGCTTTCCGCAGCGTGTCGTGCGACAATCCCAGTACGGTCGAGAACGAGCCGAACAGGATCGCGAATCCGGCAAAGGCCGTGATGAAACCGGTCAGGAGAAAGAGCGGCCGCCACCGGTCTTGCTGGCCGATGGAGGCGCCCAGCAGAACCGGAAGCAACGGCAGGATGCAGGGTGCGCCTGCCGTCAGCAAACCAGCGGCAAATGCCAGGGCGATCTCGATCATGTCACGCTTCCTCTCATCGGTCCGGACTACAGCCGTCACTTCACCAGCGTGAGGAGCGGCTTGCCTTTCTCGACGATGTAGGTGGCGAGCTCGCTGCCGGTGACGCTACCGGGGTTCTTGGCCGAATGCGGCGTGTTGGCGGGAATGAAGAGGACGTCGCCGGCTTTCAGCGTGACCGGCGGTTTGTCCCCAACCTGATATTCGAGCGAGCCCTCCAGGACATAAATAATCTCTTCGCCGGGATGGGTGTGCTTGCCGAACGCCACGCCGGGTGCGAGGTCGACGCGTACCTGAACGGCCTCGCGTCCGGGCGCGCTGAGATCGTGCCGCTGCAGATCGGTCCGCGTGACTCCGCTCTGCTGCGCCTGCGCGCCAAGCGGCGCCAGAACGGCTCCGGCGACAAGCGCCGCCATCGCCATGATTTGCATCTTGTTCAGCTTGCTCATGTTGAGCTCCTTGGTGTTTGAGATTTTCATCGAACTTGCGGATCGGTGCTGAAGGCGTCAGATCGATTTGCGCAGGGGGCGGAAGCCTGCGCGAACCTCTTCTGAGAAGAGCTGCGGCTGCTCCCACGCCGCAAAGTGCCCACCTTTGTCGAGGACGTTGAAATGGATGAGGTTGTGATACGCGCGCTCGGTCCAACTCCGCGGTGCCTGATAGATTTCGCCGGGAAAGACGCTTACGGCGGCCGGAACGGACAGGTTGGCGGCGTTCAAGGCGCTCATCCCCTTGTTCTCCCAATAGAAGCGCGCCGCAGAAATCGCCGTGTTGGTCAACCAATAGAGCGTGATGTCGTCGAGAACGTCGTCGCGGGTGACATCGCCAGCGGGGTGTCCGTTGACCGTGCGGCCAAGCACGGCCGATGTGATCGTCGCTGCCGGCTGGGCATCACCGTCACCATGGTCAAGGATCCACGCTGCCAGGCCGACCGGTGAATCCGCCAGTCCGTAGAGCGTCTGCGGTCGCGTCGACATCATGGCTGCGTAAGCGAAGTGTTTCGTTCTGAAGTCCTTGACCTGTTCGTAGGCACGCCGCTCATCGGCCGAAAGGCCTGACGGT
>Ga0081540_1003696_pt1 | contig 11992 bp, 9 predicted proteins | sample TabmetS2T1R1_FD_71024 | JGI IMG/M metagenome (GOLD analysis project Ga0081540, IMG submission 71024) | Tabebuia heterophylla rhizosphere microbial communities from the University of Puerto Rico - S2T1R1 | ecosystem: Host-associated > Plants > Roots > Rhizosphere ...
GTTGTTGCGTGCCGTCGAGCTTGAAGATTTCTGCCATGATTTAGTCTGCCTTGTTAACCAAAAGTTCGATTAGCCTTGCACGGCGCTTTGGCCTGCAACGCGGCGTACCGGCCGCAGCGTACGGGTCGGCTGCAGCGCCGTCAGATTGCCGAGGAACTGCCGGGCACTGTTCTCCCAGGAACGCTCCAGCGCAAAGTTGCGGCATGTCTCTCGTGACATATTGAGCGCGCGCAAACAGGCGGCGCGCAGGTCCTGATCGATGGCGCCGATCGGATGATCGGCAATGACGTCAAGCGGACCCGTGACCGGGAAAGCCGCAACGGGCGTGCCGCAGGCCAGCGCCTCGAGCTGAACGACACCGAAAGTGTCGGTCAGACTCGGGAACACGAAGACATCCGCCGCGGCCAGATGCGACGACAGGTCCTTGCCCTTCTTCTCACCCAGGAAATGGACATGGGGGAATTTGCGCTGCAGCTCCGCCTTCTGCGGACCGTCGCCGATGACGACTTTGGATCCCGGCAAATCGAGCGACAGGAAAGCCTCGAGATTCTTCTCGACGGCGACGCGGCCCATGGTCATGAAGATCGGGCGCGGCAGATCGAGCTTGGCAGGCTCGTCCGGCCGGAACAGCTCGGTGTTGACGCCGCGTGTCCAGTAACCAAGCCGTCGGAATCCGCGCTCTGCAAGCTCGCGGCGCAGCGAGTCGGTTGCTACCATCACCATGGATGAGGCAGAGTGGAACTGCCGCATCACCGCGTAGCCGAGGCTTTCCGGAATGCCGGTGCGGACCGAAACATATTCGGGAAAGCGCGTCGTATAGGAGGTCGTGAAAGCCAGCTTGTGCCGGCGGCAATAGGCCCGCACGGCCCAGCCGATCGGCCCCTCCGTTGCGATGTGGATCGCATCGGGCGCAGCGGCCTCGATCCTGCGGGCGATCTCGCGCCGGTTCGGCAGCGCGACCCGCAGGCCCGGATAGGTCGGCAGCGGGAAGGTTCGAAAGCCTTCCGGCGTTAAGAATTCGATTTCGGAGCCGAGCGCGGATGCGCTATTGGCAAGCGAAGTCAAAGTCCGAACGACGCCGTTAACCTGAGGATGCCAGGCGTCGGTCGCTATCAATATCGGCATGTCCCACCTTGGGATTGCGGTTGATTCTTAATCCCAACGTTCGGACATCAATATTTCATGCGTGTGACGTCATGCACCTGTCAGGTTCTTTTCCGATCCCTTAGCGCTCCTTTTTCGGCTAACATGACAGAACGATGTCAGAAGTAGACCAGAATTCCCGGGTTTCCCGGCGGCGGCGGCAGCGAAAGGGCTATGCCCTTCTGATCCTCGCAGCGGGCATCTTCCTGTTCGGGATCGCCGCGGGCACGCTTTATCTGTTCCTGCGGCCGACCACCCTGCGCATCGCCGTGGGCCCGCCCAACAGCGACGATCAGAAACTGGTCCAGACGCTCGCCCAGATCTTTGCCAGGGAACGCAGCCCGATCAGGCTCGCGCCGATCACGACAGACGGCGCGGCAGAAAGCATCGCACTGTTCGCAGCAGGCAAGACCGACCTTGCGGTGGCGCGCGGTGACCTGAGCCTGCCGGCTGACGCTGAGTCCGTCCTTATCCTGCGCAAGAACGTGGTCGTGCTCTGGGCGCCATCCGGCCTGCCGAAGGGCTCGAAGCGCAAGCCGGCGCCAAAGGTCAAGTCGATCGATGAACTCGCCGGCCGCCGCATCGGCGTCATCGGCCGGACGCAAGCCAATGTCACGTTGCTGCGCGTCATCCTCACGGAGTCCGGCGTTGACGCCGACAAGGTCGCGGTCACCCAGTTCGCCGTCAACCAGATCGCGGAGATGGCGCGGGATGCTTCGCTCGATGCCTACATGACGGTCGGCCCGCTCGATAGCAAGATCACCAGGGATGCGATTGCGGCGACGGCCGCAAGCCGCGGCGATCCGAAATTCCTGCCGATCGATGTTTCCGAAACGATAGCCCAGAAGCATCCGCTGTACGAGGCCGAGGAAATCCCGGCCAGCATCTTCAGCTCATCGCCCGCGCGTCCGGAAGACAAGATCGACACCGTCAGCGTCAATCATTTGATCATCGCGCCGCGCACGCTCTCCGACACCAAGGTTGGTGCCTTCGCACGGCAGGTGTTCAACGTCCGCCAGCAGCTCGCCAGGGAACTGCCGGGCGCACCGAAGATCGAGAAGCCGGACACGGACAAGGATGCCGCCCTGCCCGCGCATGAGGGTGCCGCGGCCTATTTCGATGGCAACGAGCGCACGTTCCTCGAAAAATACACCGACTACATCTGGGGCATCATCCTGATACTTTCCGGCCTTGGGTCGGCCGGCGCATGGTTGCGCCACTATTGGAGGCGCGACGAGCGCGAGGCATACGAGACTCACCGCGACAACCTTCTCGACCTCATTTCCAAGGCACGTCGGGCGGAATCGCCGCAAGCGCTGTCGGACATGCAGGGCCGGGCCGACGAGGTGCTGCGCGAGGCGCTCAACTGTTTCGAGGACGGCGCAATCGAGGAAGGCGATCTCTCCGCAATTGGCCTTGCGCTCGAACAATTCCACCGCGCCGTGACCGACCGCCGGGCGACGCTCGGAATGGAACCACCCGATCTGCCGCGCATGCGGGCGATGTAAAGGTTTCATGCTGACGACCATGGGCATCGAGACCGAAATCAAGTTTGAAGTTTCTCCGGCGGACCTGCAGAAGCTTGCCGCCTCGCGCAGCCTTCGGCCCAGCGACGGGCAGCTCCCCGAGCATCGGCATCTGGTCTCCACCTATTTCGACACGCCAAACCATCTGCTCAAGCGCCACGGCATCTCGCTGCGCGTCAGGCAGGCCGGCAAGAAGCGCATCCAAACCATCAAGACATCAGCCAATGGCGTCGCAATCGATCGCGGCGAATGGGAGAAGCGCATCGACGGCGACGAACCGGATTTGCGCGCGGCGCGCGGCACGCCGCTACAACGATTGCTGTCCAGGCAATTGAAGCGTGACCTCAATGCGGTGTTCTCGACCCATGTACACCGCACCCTGGTGCCGCTACGCCCCGGCAACAGCCGGGTCGAGCTCGCGCTCGATGAAGGACATATCCGTGCCGGGCTTTATTCCAGCCCGCTTACGGAGGTCGAGCTCGAACTGAAGAGCGGCTCGATCGGCGATCTCTTCAAGACGGCGCGAACCGTCGCTCAGCTTGTCCCCGCAAGGCTTGCGCTGAAGGCCAAATCACAGCAGGGCTACGATCTTATCACCGATCAGCCGATCGCTTCCGTCTCGGCGACGAAGATTATCTTGCCCCGCAAGGCGACGTTGCCGACCGCGTTCCAGGTCATTGGCCGCTCGGCGCTGCATCATGTCGCTGCCAATGAGCCGGCGGTGCTGGCTGGCCTCCCGGAGGGCGTGCACCAGATGCGGGTCGGCGTGCGCCGCTTGCGTGCCGCCCTGTGGGTCTTTTCTGATCTGCTTCGCTGCAAGCAAACCGAAGCGATCAAGAACGATCTCAAATGGCTTGCGGACAAGCTCGGTCCGGTCCGCGACCTCGATGTCTTCCTGGCGACCCGGGTCAAGCGCCTCGAGGAAGCTGACCCGCCGATTGCCGGCCTTGATGACCTCGTGGCCGAGCTCGAGTACCGGCGGGCGGTGGCAGCCGAAGCGGCGAAGGCCGCCATTGCCAGTGCCCGCTATCGCTTGCTCATCCTGAACACGCTGGAATGGATCGAGGACGGCAACTGGCTGAAGCTGCGGCCTGCGCTTCGCCAGCAGCGCATCAAGCCATTCGCTACGGATCTCTTTCACCGGCGCATCGCCAAAGTGCGGAAGCGCGCCAAAGAGATCAGCAAGCTGAACGTGCATGACCGCCACAAGCTGCGTATCGGCATGAAGAAGCTGCGCTACAGCATCTATTTCTTCGAGAGCCTGTTCGACGGTCAGGCCTGCAAGAAAGCGCTCTCTAGCCACAAGAAGTTCCTCGGCAGTCTGCAGGACAGTCTGGGTGCCCTCAACGATATCGCGGTGCACCAACGCATGGTCACCCGATTAAGGAGCGATATCGAGAACCGGAAATCGGAGCCGGTGGCCTTCGCCGCTGGCGCCGTGGTGGGCACCGAGCGCAGCGAAACCGAAAAGCTGCTGGCCGCGGCAGAAAAGGCCGCCCAAAAGCTGCAGCGCGCAAAGAAGTTCTGGGGCTAGCCGCCTGGCTGGCAAATGCCCGCGATTGCGCTACTCTTCCTGCCTCGGAGGAAACGCGATGAATAAGCCAGCCGACATCAAGACCTCGACGGATTATCCGATTCCATCACAAATGAAGGCCTGGGTGCTTGGCGGACCGGATGAGCTTTTCCTGCGCGACAAGCCGGTGCCCATGCCGGGCCGCGCCGAAGTGCTCGTCCGCATCGACGCGGTGGCGATCTGCGCCACTGATCTGGAGATCATCCATACGGGCTCACCCGCCAGCATTCAGGGCGGCCTGCCCTTCAACAAGAACTTTACGCCGGGCCATGAATATATGGGCACGGTGGTCGCGCTCGGCCCTGACGTCGACGAATACCAGATCGGCCAGCGCATCAGCGTGGAAATCCATGCCGGCTGCGGCCAATGCAAGCGCTGCCGCCAGGGCATGTACACTTCCTGCCTGAACTACGGCAAGCCCGAGAAGGGTCACCGCGCCAACGGCTTCACCACCGATGGCGGCTTTGCCGAATACGCGGTCAATCACATCAACACGCTGGCGCGCGTGCCCGACACCATGAGCGATGCCGAGGCGACGCTGGTCGTCACCGCCGGCACCTCCATGTACGGCTTGACCGAACTGGGGGGCCTCGTGGCTGGCGAAAGCGTGGTCGTGATCGGACCCGGCCCGATCGGACTGTTGGCGGTAGCGGTCGCGAAGGCACTCGGCGCGAGCCCGGTGATCCTCACGGGAACGCGCAACGGGCGCCTTGCCATCGGCAAGGAACTTGGCGCGGACCGCACCATCAATATCAATGACGAAGATGCCGTTGCCGTCGTCAAGGAGCTCACCGGCGGGATCGGTGCCGACTATGTTGTCGAATGTGCCGGCACCGAACCCACGATCGAGCAAGCCATCCACATGACCAACCGCGGCGGCAAGATTTGCCTTGCCGCCTTCCCGCATGAGCGGGTCACGCTCGACATCGCGCAGCTCGCCAAGAACAACATCTATCTCTACGGAATTCGCGGCGAAGGCCGCAGCGCCACCCGTCGTGCCATGGCGCTGATGGCGGAAAAGCGCTTCGACGCGACGAAGATCCACACCCACACCTTTCCGCTTGCCGACCTGCCGACGGCGCTCCGCTACGCCCGCGAGCGGGTCGATGACGCCATCAAGGTGGTGGTGACCAACCGGCAGGCCGCGGCCGTCGCCAGCGCGGCGGAGTAGCGGTCCGGCACGGCCAGGAGCCAGATCACGCAGCTCCGCCGAGATAGAGCCGCTTGACGATGTCGTTGCCCTTCAATTCGTCGACCGAGGCCGCGGCGACGACGATTTCACCGTGAACGATGATGTAGCCGCGGTTGGCGATCCGGATCGCCTGGTTGAAGTTCTGCTCCGCCATGAGCACGGTGAGGCCGAGGTTCTGGTTGAGCTCGCCGATCTTGGTGATGGTCTGCGAGACCAGCAGCGGCGACAGGCCGACCGAGGGTTCGTCGACCAGCAGCAGGCGCGGCGAGGACATCAGCGCCCGCGCAATCGCCAGCATCTGCTGCTGCCCGCCCGACATCGTGCCGGCCAACTGGCCTTGCCGCTCCTTCAGCACCGGAAAGGTTTCAAAGGCGACCGCGAGATTGCGATCGATATTGCGTCGCGCCTCTTTACGGAAGGCGCCGAGCATCAGGTTTTCCACCACGGTAAGCCTGGGAAACAACCGCCTCCCCTCCGGCACCATCGCCACGCCGAGATCGACGATATCCTCCGCCGACAGCCTCGACAGATCGTGCGCGGTGCCATCGATCGTCAACCATATGCTGCCGCGCTGCGGCCGCACGAGGCCCGCGATGCACTTCATCAGCGTGCTCTTGCCGTTGCCGTTGGTGCCGAGCAGAGCCACGGTCTCACCGGACTCGACATCGAGCGAGACACCGCGAAGCGCCTTTACGGCGCCGTAACCCGCATCAAGGTCGTTGATGGCAAGGCTAAGTGCCAAGATACGCCTCCTGCACACGCTGGTTGGCCATTACCTCGGACGGCGTGCCGATCGCGATGATCTTGCCGGCGTCGAGGCACATCACGCGGTCCGAAAACCGCATCACTGCCTGCATGATGTGTTCGATCATGATGATGGTGATGTCCTTACCCGCCAGGCCCATCAAGAGATCCAGCACCTCATCGACTTCCGAGCTGGAAAGGCCGGCCATGGCCTCGTCGGAAATCAGGAGCTTGGGGTGCGTCGCCATCGCGCGCGCCAGCTCCATCTTGCGCAGCTCCACCTGGCTGAGTTGTATCGCCGAAACATTGGCCTTCGACGCGAGCCCCATTTGCGTCAGGATCGACATCATGGTGTCGCGCCGCTGCGCCACCGAGACGTGCTCGTGCGCGGCAAAGTCGAGCGCTACCATCAGATTTTCGGCGACCGTCATGCTGCGGAACGGCCGCGGGATCTGGAAGCTGCGCGCAATGCCGCGCCGGGTGCGCACATGCGGTTGCAGCGGCGTGATGTCCTCGTCGCGGAACATGACGGTGCCGGGCTCGGTGCGGAAAGCGCCGGATATGCAATTGATCAGCGTGGTCTTTCCCGAACCGTTGGGGCCGATCAGGCCGAAACGCTCGCCCGGACGAATGTCGACGCTGACGTTGTCGACCGCGACGAAACCTCCAAAGCGCTTCGTGAGCGAGACGATCCGCAGCAAGGGAACCGGAGCTTCGGAGAGCATCATGCTTCACCCTCCTTGCGATTGCCGCGCAGCCTGCGGATCAGGCCAATGATGCCCTCCGGTGCGCCGACCACGAACAGCACCAGCATCACGCCGAGCACAAGCACGTTCACTTCCGACGAGATCGTCACCGTCAGCAATTGTTGCGTCGTGCTCAGCAGGATCGCGCCGATAATCGGGCCAGACCAATGCGCGGTTCCACCGATCAGCGACATTGCGAGCGTCGAAACGGAGTAGTTAAGGTTGAACGCGGACTCCGGGTTGGCAAACTGCAGGTACATCGCCGACGGGGCGCCGACGGCACACAACAGCGCCCCCGAGATGACGCACGCCAGCAGCTTCAGCCGCAGCGTCGGAACACCCGAGCATTCGGCGGCGAGTTCGTCGTCCTTGAGCGCCTGCAAACCGCGGCCGATCCATGAATTCTGGATGTAACGCGAGACAGCCACCGCCACCACCACGAGCAGCGCCTGAACGAAGAACAGCATCTGCACGTAATTGTCGAATAGCGGCGTCACCGGTGGCCGCTGGATCTGAATGCCGGCGGCGCCGCCGACGAACCGCCAGTTGGTGACTGCCGTCTCGATGATGATCGCCAGCGCGATGGTCGCGATCGAGAAGAAGATGCCCTGCATGCGAAGCGTCAGAAGACCAAGCGCGAACCCCATCAGCGCGCCGATGGCAGCCGCCGTGAGGATTTGCAGCGGCAACGGTGCGCCGAACGCCTTGACCAGGAATACAGAAGTATAGACACCAACGCCGAAGAAGGCGCTGGTGCCGAAATTCACATAGCCGGCGTAGCCGCCAAGGATGCTCCATGCCACCGCGAGCGCGATGAACTGCAGGATCACGTAGCCGGCAAAGAACGGATACTGGTTGCCGACAACCTTGGTCATGATGAAGGCAGCGGCGAGAAAGCCAGCCGCGCCAATCCAGAATGCGATCCCGCTACGCTTCATGATCGCCGTCCAAACAGGCCCTGCGGCCGCACCGCAAGAACGCCTAGCAGCATCGCAAAGGAAACCGCCGGCGCCCAGGAGGCGCCGAACATGGTCAGCACGATCGATTCGGCAACACCGAGGATGATGGCCGCAACCAGCGTGCCGCTCATGCTGCCAAGGCCGGCCATGACAACGACGCAGAATGTGCGGCCGATATAGGCGCGGTCCAGCGTCGGGTCGACTGGAGCTACGATGATCAGCAGGGCACCGGCAACGCCGAGCACGGCGGTCGCGATGCCGAACGCCCATTGCTTGACCTTGATCGGATTGGCGCCCATGAGCCGCAGCGCCTCCTGGTCCTGCGCGACGGCGCGGATCGCGCGTCCCATGAACGTCTTCGACAGATACAGCGTCAGCACGATGGTAAGCGCCGCGGCGACCGCGAACGCCACCAGCAGCCGATATGGAATCCGCATGTCGGCGATGCGCAGGGACTTGCCGATATAGGTCGCGGTGACCGAGCGCTGATCCACGCCGAACTGCATGATGATCAACACCTCGATGATGAAGGCGACGCCGAAAAAGAACGCGATGCCGCGCACGCCGGCATCGCTGCCGCGCTTCTCGAACGTCTCGTAATACAGGCGGTAGGCGAGAAGGCCGAACACGAAAAGCAGCGGCGTAATCAATAGTCCGGCAACCAGCGGATCGACTCCGTAGTGCTCGTTGATGACGAACACCCCGTAGGACGCCAGCACCAGAAAGGCGGGATGCGCGACGTGGGGGACGTCGAGCAACCCGAACGACACGGACAGACCGAGGCTGACGGCGCCATAGAAGCAGCCGAGCAGCACCCCGATCACCACCGCATCGAGCAGCAGGTCCATTGAAAACAATCGAGCCCCCTTGATGCGGCCTGGGCCGCCTCCCCGATCAGCACCTACCGGCTGTTCAATCCACCGCCCGGGACCGTTCGCAACGACCCCGGGCAGCGTACCATGTCTGCTTACTTCCGGGCGGCCTCAAACGGAGCAACAAGCTCGCCGGATTTCAGATTGTCCGGGAACAGGATCACCTGCTTGCCCGCACTGCGGAACTGCTCGATGTTCTTGTCCGCGACGCCGCGGAACTGCGCCTGCAGCACAGCCGTTTCCTTGCGCTCGCCATCTGCCGAGAATGCGATCGGACCGACGATGGTCTTGTGGGTGTTCTCGCGCAGGTACTTGGCGAGGCCTTTCTGGTCGAGCGATTTCGTCGCGTTGATGGCCTGCTCGACAAGCTGGCCGCTGGCATAGCCGAACGGCGCCAGATAGTAGCCGAGCGGATCGACTTTCGCCTCGATGGCGCGCTTCGTATACTTCTCGAAGAACTCCTTGGTCCCGTCGAAATACATGCTCTTCTCGGGGAGCCAGGAGTTGTAGTTGACGACGCCGTTGAGCAGCGAACCGAGATTTTCCATCACCGCGCCGAACTGCAGGCCGACCATACCGCCGCCGAAAAGCTTGACGTTGTCGCCGACGCCGATCTCGTTGACGGCGCGCAGGATGCCGGCCGAGTCCGGCGGATAGGACGCGACATAGACAATGTCGGGCTTGGCGGCTTTCACGGCGCGTATGATGCTAGAAAACTCCACCGTGTTGGGCGGATAGGCCTGATCGAAGACAACAGGCATGTTGCGCTTCGCTGCCACCTCCCGCGTGGTCTTGACCAGGTTCTGGGCGAATTCCTGGTCCGATGTCAGAAGCGCGATGGATTTGCCGCCGGCCTTCTGGCCGATATCGAGGAACGACGTCGCCCAGCTGTCGGGCGGTCCCCACGGGGCATTGTTGAACCACATGTCGTGGCCGACCTTGCTGTTGACCTGGAACGAGAAGTTGCCGATCAGCAAGAGCCCGCGCTGCTTGACCAGCGGCATGATCGGCGCGGTCGGTACGGTCGCATAGGGCGCGAACAACAGATCGACCTTGTCGACATCGATCAGCTTGGAATAGATCGCCGGCGTCTCCGCAGCGCTCGACTTGTCGTCATAGACGACGAGTTCGACCTTGCGGCCGAGCAGGCCGCCCTTGGCATTGACATCGTCCTTCCAGATCTCGATACCGAGCAGCGAAGGCTTGCCGCCGCCGGCAAGGCCGCCGGTCTGCGGCATGCTCATGCCGATCTTGATCGGCGAACCTTCCGCCTGCGCCAGATTGATGCCGAACGGCGATGCCGCCAGCGCCGCACCTGCGCTCGCGGTTGCAAGCAAACGGCGGCGGGAAATTGATCCTGACTTGGTGTCCCTCTTCGACATAGGCTGTGTTCCTCTCCTTGGTTTTGCTCTTTGGCGTGATTGTATTTGGTTTTGCCGACGGCGTCCCTCGTCAGATTCGCCTCAAGGCCGTCAGGATAACCTGCGGCGTCAGGGGAATCTCCGTAATTATGGTCCCGAACGGTTGCAGCGCATCGTTAACAGCATTGCTGACGGCCGCCGCGGCGCCTGCCGTGCCGGCCTCGCCCGCGCCCTTGGCGCCGAGCTCGGACTCACGCGTCGGTGAGACGACATGGCCGACATCGATGTCGGGCATCTCACCCGACATCGGCACCAGATAGTCGGCCATGTTGGCGTTGGTCAGTTGCCCACGCTCGTCATAGATGCACTTCTCGAACAGCGCCGCGCCAAGTCCCTGCACCACCCCGCCCCGGATCTGTTCATCGACCAGCTGGGGATTGATGATGGTGCCGCAATCCTCGACCACCCAGTGCCTGAGCAGCTTGATGAAGCCGGTGTCGGTGTCAACCTCGACCCATGCCGCCTGAACGCCATTGGTGAAGGCGAACGGATATTCGCGCGGCACGAAGTGTTTCGTGGCCATCAATTCGGGCTGCACGCCCGGCGGCAGCGTATCGGGGCGGAAATAGACGACACGGGCCAGTTCGTTCAGCTCGATGCGCGGTGCGCCGTCGCTGACATTGACCACGACACCATTGACAATGTCGAGTTCGGAAGGATTTGACTGCAGGATCACGGCGGCAACGTCGAGAATGTTCTTGCGCAGGATCTTGGTCGCCTGCAGTGCCGCCTCGCCACCGATGCCGGCGCCGCGCGAGGCCCAGGTGCCGCCGCCATAGGGCGTCATGTCGGTATCGCCGAGGATGACGCGGACTCGATCCATGGGAACGCCCAGCACACTGCCCACGATCTGCGCCGTCAGCGATTCCGACCCCTGCCCCTGTTCGGTGATGCTGGTCTGGCAGATCACCGAACCCTGTGCGTCCAGCCGAACCGCCACGCCATCCTGCGACGATATCTTCGCACCTCCGACGCCATAGAATGCCGCGCTGGGGTTGGTCACCTCGATGAAGCTGGCAATGCCGATGCCGCGATGGATGCCCTTCTGGCGCAGCGCCGCCTGCTCGGCCCGCAACGCATCGTAGTCCATCATCTCGATCAGCTTGTACAGCGACGCGTGGTGCGACAATTGCTCGAACCGCAGACCTGACGGCGAAGCGCACGGATAGGCGTTGTCGGCAATCAGATTGCGGCGGCGGATTTCGATCGGATCCATGCCGATCTTCATAGCGGCCAGATCGACCAGCCCTTCCGTCACCGAGCAGGCGATGGGGTGGCCGACCGCGCGGTACTGGCACATGACGTTCTTATTCTGGAACACCACCCGCGCCCGCGCGCGATAGTTCTTGTTGGTGTAGGGCCCGCCGACGAGGTTGACGACCTGGTTGGCCTCGATCGCGCTGGTGCGCGGATACATCGAATAAGGTCCGATGCCGGTGAGATCGTCGATCTCGAACGCGGTAATGGTGCCGTCGCGCTTGACGCCGATCTTGCCCTTACAGCGATGATCCCTGGCGTGGATGTCCGTATTGAAACTCTCGACGCGGTCGGCGACGAACTTGACCGGCCGCCGCAATAGCTTTGACAGCGCATAGGTCGCCATCTCGTCGGCATAGATGTGCACCTTGATGCCGAAAGAACCGCCGACGTCCTTGCAGACGACGCGCACCTGGGATTCGCGCAGGCCCAGATGCAGCGCCGCGATGTTCTGCACCATGTGCGGCGCCTGTGTGCCCTGATAGATCGTGAGCCTGGCTTCGCCGGCATTCCAGTCGGCCACGACGGAGCGCGGCTCCAGCGTCACGCCGGTGTGGCG
>Ga0081540_1003697_pt1 | contig 11991 bp, 8 predicted proteins | sample TabmetS2T1R1_FD_71024 | JGI IMG/M metagenome (GOLD analysis project Ga0081540, IMG submission 71024) | Tabebuia heterophylla rhizosphere microbial communities from the University of Puerto Rico - S2T1R1 | ecosystem: Host-associated > Plants > Roots > Rhizosphere ...
CTCCACGTAGCCCTCGGCGAGCTGGAGGGTACCCGGGGCGAGGAGGATCGTGCCGGGCTCCGCGATCTGCTCGAGCCGCGCGGCGAGATGCGTGGTCTGGCCGACGGCCGTGTAGTCCATCCGGAGGTCGCTGCCGATGGTACGCACCACCACCTCGCCGGAGTTGAGCCCGACGCGGAGGCGCGCGGTGGCTGCGTACCGCTTCACCGACTCCAGCATGCGGAGGGCCGCGAAGCAGGCGCGCACCGCGTGATCCTCGTGAGCCACGGGGGCGCCGAAGAGCGCCATGATCCCGTCGCCCATCACCTGATTCACGGTGCCCTCGTAATGATGGACCGCTTCGATCATGCGCTCCAGCGCGGGATCGAGGAGCTGCTGCGCCTCCTCGGGATCGCGGCCGGCCAGAAGCTCCAGCGAGCCCTTGAGGTCCGCGAAGAGCACGGTGACCTGCTTGCGCTCGCCTTCGAGGGCGCTCCGCGAGGTGAGGATCTTGTCCGCGAGGTGCTTGGGCGTGTAGGCGGCGGGGGCGTGGAAGCGGGAAGCGTGCGAGCCGGCAAGGGCCGCTCCGCACTGGCCGCAGAACTTGTGCGCGGGAGGATTGGCGGCACCGCACGCGGCGCAGGCCACCACCAGCGCCGCCCCGCACTGGCCGCAGAAGCGTGTGCCGTCGGGATTGTCAGCCTGGCACCGGGGACACGTCATGCCGTCACTCCGGCTCGCGTTATGGTGGAGCAGGTCGTCAGGATGATGGCGGTTCCTCGCGTCGATCGTGCCAGAGGCAGAACGGGAGGTCAATGCGCGTCACGCGCGCGCTCGCGTCGCGGGCCGGGTGTATCATCGGCCTCACGCGCCACGCCGGCGCGGAAGGAGGACATCATGGCCACGGAACAGAAAGGACGGACGGCCGTCGATCCGGAGATCACGATCGCGCCGAATCCCCATCGCGTGGTGGTGAAGCTGGGGGGAAAGATCATCGCGGATTCGAAACGGGCGCTGGTGATGCGGGCGCGCGACGCCGCGCCCTCGCTGTACATCCCGCAGGAAGACGTGGTGATGGGCGCGCTCACTCGCACCTCGCACCACACTCAATGCCCCTACAAGGGCGAAGCCTCCTACTGGACGGCCCGGAGCGGAGGGCGCGTGAGCGAGAACGCGGTGTGGTCGTACGAGACGCCCTTCGCGAGCATGGCGCAGATCCAGGGTTACCTCTCCTTCTACCCGGACCGGGTGGATAGCATCGAAGAGCTCGCCGCCTGACCCGCGCGACGGTCAGTGTATAGTGGGGAGGCTGGGCCCGCGCCCGGCCTCACCCATGAAGATCGGCTCGATCGAGATCCGTGAGCTGTGCCGGCTGGCCCCCATGGCCGCCATCACCAATGCACCCTTCCGCCTGATCGCACGGGAATGCGGCAGCGGCCTCACCACTACCGAAGAGATGGATGCCTTCGCGCTCCTCATGGAGACGCCGCGCGCCGGTGAGATGACCTCCTCCTACCCGGAGGAGCAGCCCCTCGCCATGCAGCTCCTCGGGCGCGATCCGCAGGCCCTGATCCGCGCCGCTCATCGCTGTGAGGAGCTGGGCGCCGACATCGTGGACCTCAACATGGGCTGCCCCATGCCCAAGATCACCGGTAAGGGCAAGGGCGCCGCTCTCATGCGCGACGTGCCCGCCACCGCGCGCCTGCTGCGCGCCATGCGGCAGACCATCACTGTCCCCTTCACCATCAAGATCCGCGGAGGCTGGGACGACGAGCATCTCAACGCCGTGGAGGTGGCGCGCATGGCGGAGAGCGAAGGGGTGGACGCCATCACCGTGCACCCGCGCACGCGGTCGCAGCGCTTCACGGGCAAGGCGCCGTGGACCATCATCGCGGAGGTGGTGGACGCCGTGCGCATCCCCGTCACCGGCAACGGCGACGTGGACTCCATGGCGACCGCGCGCCGCATGGTGGCGGAGACGGGCTGTGAGTCGGTGATGATCGGCCGCGGCGCCCTCGGCCGTCCGTGGGTCTTCGACGAAACCTTCGAGGCGCTTCCGCCCGCCGCCCAGCGCGAGTACAAGGATCGCGTGATCCGCCGACACATGACCCTGATCCAGGAGCACTGTCTCGAGCGGCAAGTCCTCGCCCAGATGAAGAAGCAACTTGCCTGGTACACGGAGGGTCTGCCCTACGCCACGGACTGCCGCGCCCGCATCTTCCAGACGCGCACTCCGGACGAGGTGTGGGAGCTCTTCCAGGAATATTGGGCCGCCTCGGAGCAAGTCGCCGAGGCCGCTCTCCTCCAGTAATTCCTCCTCCCCTCTTCCCCTTGGGGGAGGGTCAGGGTGAGGGGGCCTCGTCCGCGCACTTGACCGGTCGGCCCAGCGCGCCTTACGCTCGGATGATGTTCGCCGGCGCGACGCGGTCGGGTACCCACCGGCTTGGACTCGCGGAGGAGCAACATGACGTGTTCCCGCTGCGGGCTCGACGCTCCACGCGGGGCACGGCTCTGCCCGCATTGCGGAGTCTCGCTCGCGGCGAATCCACGTCCCGGTAATGACGGAGGGATCGAGCCGATCCTGGGCGCGATTGCCCGCACGGCGGCCCAGCTCTGCGACGGCCGGGATGCCCAGATCTTCCTCGCCGAGGGCACGACCCTCCGACTCGTCGCCCACCACGGCCCCATCGGGACCACGCGCGCGCCAAGCGAGCCGTTTTCCCTGAACCTCGGCACCGTTCATGGGCGCGCCGTGCTCGAGGGACAGGTCGTCCACGTCCGCGACCTGAAGGCGGCCGTGCGGACGCAGTACCCCGAGCTCTCAGAGCGGCAGCGGGCGACCGGGGTTAGGACCATGCTGGCCGCCCCCCTCCTCTCCGACGGCGCGGCCATCGGCGTCATCACGGTCCGTCGCACCCGCGTCCGTCCGTTCACCGCCAAGCAGATCGCGCTCCTCAAGACCTTTGCTGCTCAGGCCGCCGTCGCGCTCGCGAAGGCCCGGCTCGCGGAAGAGTTGACCGCTCGAAACTCCGATCTCGCCGAGGCCCTCGAGCACCAGACGGCGACGAGTGAAATCCTGGGCGTCATCAGCGCCTCGCCCACCAACGTCCAGTCGGTCTTCGAGACGATCGTCAGCAGCGCGAGGCGGCTGTGCGAAGCCTCCTTCAGCTCGTTGAACCTCCTCGAGGGCGACCGGCTGATGCTCACGGCCGTGCACGGCTTTGACAGGTCCGTCCTCGACGCCGCACGCCAGGCATACCCGCAGTCGGTCGACCGCACCAGCACGTCCGGACGCGCCATCCTGGAGCGGCGTGTCGTCCATATCGAAGACTCGACGCTCGACCCCGAGTACACGAACCCCGTCCGGGCCGCGCTGGGGCTCCGATGCGTGCTCACCATCCCGCTGCTGCGGGACGGCGAGCCCCTCGGTGCCGTCAGTGTCTGGCGAAGCGAGGTGAGGCCGTTCACGGACAAGCAGATCGCCATCCTCCAGACATTCGCCGATCAGGCCGTCATCGCCATCGAGAACGCACGCCTGTTCGCCGAATTGACCGAAGCACTGGAGCAGCAGACGGCTACCGCGGAGATCCTGCAGGCGATCAGCACCTCGACGATGGACGCTCAGCCGGTCTTCCAGACCATTCTCGAGGCCGGCGTGCGCCTGATCGGCGCGCTCTTCGGATCCGTCTATCGCTTCGACGGGACGCAGCTCGACATGATCGCGCACCACAACTACCCGGCCGCCGCTCTGGAATTTTCCTTGCGCACCTTTCCGGCTCCGCCCACGCGGCAGCTCGTCACGGGACGGGCGATCCTCGAACGTGCTGTCGTGCACGTGTCCGACGTGCTGAGCGACGAGGAACGCGCTTCCGTGCAGGAATTCGCGGAGGTGGCGGGATTCCGGAGCGCCCTCTCGGTGCCCATGCTCCGCGACGGGCAGCCGATCGGGGCGATTACGCTGTGGCACTCCGCTCCGTTCTCCGACAAGGACATCGCCCTGCTCAAGACCTTCGCCGATCAGGCCGTCATCGCCGTCGAGAACGTGCGCCTCTTCAAGGAGCTAGAGGCACGCAACCGTGATCTGACCCAGGCCCTCGAGCGGGAAACGGCTACGGGGGAGATCCTCCGGGTGATCTCCTCCTCCCCGACGGACATCCAGCCGGTTCTGGAGGCGATCCTCGACAGTGGGAAGCGCCTGTGCGATGCGGAGTTCGGCGCCATCTTCCGCTTCGACGGCGACGCGTTCCTCATCGCGGCCTCGACGATGGTGTCCTCTGAGTTTTCCACGTGGCTTCGGAACCATCCGATCCGACCCGGGCCTGCAACTCCGCTTACCCGGGTTGGACTCGAGCGTCGTCCGGTCCAGGTCGCGGATATCCTGGCCAACCCCGACTTCACGCCGCCCGACGTTTATCGCCGCGAGGGCATGCGAACAGCACTGGCCGTCCCCATGCTCAAGGACGGAGCGCTCGTGGGCGCCCTGACCTTCCATCGGCACACGGTCGAGCCCTTCACGGACCAGCAGATCGCGCTGCTCGAGACCTTCGCCGCCCAGGCCGTGATCGCCATCGAGAACGTGCGGCTGTTCACCGAGCTGCAGGAGAAGAACCACGCGCTGACCTTGGCGCACGCGCAGGTGAGCGAGACGCTGGAGCAGCAGACCGCGACGAGCGAGATCCTGCGGACGATCGCACGCGCGCAGACGGATGTGCAGCCGGTGTTCGAGACCATCGTCCGTAACGCCGCCCAGCTCTGCCAAGCGACATCGAGCTTGATCTGGCTCTTGGAGGGTGAGCGGTTTCGGGTTTTGGCGCCTTACAATGTTGCGCCCGATGCTCCCTCGGAGATTGGGGTCGCTGAAGCTCCCAATCTGTTCCGGGTCATCCATGACGGCACGACCCACCACGTCGGTGACATTGAAAGCGATCCGCGCGTGACGCCGGGAGCTCTGAAGATCACTCGGGCGATGGGTGCCCGCGCCGTGCTCCAGGTGCCGATGATGCGAGATCGCGAGGCGATCGGGGCACTCACGGTGCTTCGGAGCACCTCGGGCACGTTTACGGACGGTCAGGTCGAGCTTCTCAAGACTTTTGCCGACCAAGCCGTGATCGCCATCGAAAACGTCCGTCTGTTCAAGGAGCTGGAGACGCGCAATCGCGACCTGACCGAAGCGCTGGAGCAGCAGACGGCGACGAGCGAGATCCTGCGTGTGATCAGCCAGTCGCAGACCGCTGTCCAGCCGGTGTTCGACACGATTGTCAGGAGTGCCGTGGAGTTGTGCGATGCCGTTTTGGGCAGCCTCCAGCAATTCGACGGCGAGCACATGCATCTGGTCGCTACTCACAATCTCGTGGAGCAGGAGCGGAGGCAGTATCCCAGACGGCTGGACAAGAGTCGGGCAGCGAGCCGGGCGGTCCTGAATCGAGCCGTGGTGAACATTCCAGACGTGTTCGAAGATCCCGATTATGGAAGCGGTGAAGCGCGCGTGGGCGGCTGGAGAAGCGTCCTCTCTGTGCCGATGCTCCGAGAGGGAGAATCCATCGGAGTGATAACGGTCGCCCGAGCTGCTGCCGGGATGTTCTCCGAAAACCAGGTGGACCTCTTGAAAACCTTCGCGGACCAGGCTGTTATCGCCGTGGAGAACGTGCGCCTCTTCAAGGAATTGCAGGCCCGCACCACTGAGCTCACGCAATCCGTCGAGCAGCTGACCGCGCTGGGCGAGGTCGGCCGGGCGGTCACGTCGACGCTCGATGTCGAGACGGTGCTCGACACGGTCGTGTCGCGGGCGCGCCAGCTTGCCGGCGCCGACGGGTGCCTGATCTACGAGTACGACGAGGGGAGCCAGCAGTTCCACAGCCGCGCCACCGACAACCTCGACGCAGCGTACGCGGAGGCCCTCCGCGGCGCACCCATCCGGAAGGGCGAGGGCGTCTCCGGGAGGGCTGCAGAGATGCGCGAGGCGGTCCAAGTCGCCGACATCACCGAGCCCTTCGCATACCAGAGCAGCGCGCGCGACGTCACCATTCGGGCCGGGTATCGGGCTGTGCTCTCGGTGCCGCTTCTCCGTGAAGACGAGATCATCGGCAGCCTGATCCTCATCCGGAAAACGCCCGGCGAGTTCTCTCCGGAGATCGTCGAGCTGCTCAAGACCTTCGCGACCCAGTCGGCTCTCGCCATCCAGAACGCGCGCCTGTTCCGCGAGATCGAGGACAAGGGACGGGAGCTGGAGCTGGCCAGCAAGCACAAGTCCCAGTTCCTCGCCAACATGAGCCACGAGCTCCGCACGCCGCTCAACGCCATCCTCGGCTACACGGAGCTCCTCCTCGACGGCATCTACGGAGAAATGCCCGAGAAGGCGCTCGAGACCATGGGGCGCATTGAGCGAAGTGGCCGGCATCTCCTCGCCCTGATCAATGACGTCCTCGATCTCTCCAAGATCGAGGCGGGGCAGCTCACCTTGTCGCTCGCCGACTACTCGCTGAGCGACATCCTCAACACGGTGGTGACGGCTATGGAGCCGCTGGCGGCCGAGAAGGGGCTGGCGCTGAGAGTCGCCCTCGACCCTGGGCTCCCGCTCGCGCGCGGAGACGATCGCCGGCTCAGCCAAGTGCTCTTAAACCTGGTCGGCAACGCGGTCAAGTTCACCGACGCTGGCGAAGTGCGCATCGCGGGCAAGGTCTCCGACGGCGCCTTCCTCGTCTCGGTCTCCGACACGGGTCCCGGGATCGCGACCGAGGATCAAGCCCGCATCTTCGACGAGTTTCAGCAGGTCGACGCTTCGAACACGCGAAAGAAGGGCGGCACGGGGTTGGGCCTCTCCATCGCGCGACGCATCCTCGCCCTGCACGGCGGGCGCATCTGGGTCGAGTCCGCTCCCGGGCAGGGCGCGACCTTCTCCTTCACCCTGCCCGTGCGCGTCGAGCGGATGGTGCAGACCTCATGAGCCGCCGTATCCTGCTCATCGAGGATCACGAGGACAATCGGCGCATCGTGCGCGATCTCCTCACGCCCGCCGGCTACGAGGTGGTCGAGGCGCTGACGGGGGAGGACGGGGTAATGATGGCCGACTCGCACCGGCCGGACCTTATCCTGATGGACATCCAGCTCCCGGGGCTCGACGGCTACGAGGCCACGCGGCGGATCAAGGCCAATCCGGCGCTCCGGGCCATTCCCATCATCGCGGTCACCTCATACGCGCTGAGCGGCGACGACGTCAAGGCACGCGAGGCTGGCTGCGACGCCTATGTCACCAAGCCGTTCAGCCCGCGGGCGCTCCTCGCCAAGATCCGCGAGTTCGTGCCGTGAGGAATCCGCCGTGCATCCTCATCGCGGACGACAACGCGATGAATCTCGAGATCCTCCAGACGCGTCTGGCGGTCCACGGCTACGACATCGTGACGGCGACGGACGGCGAGGCCGCCCTCGCCCTCGCGCGCGAGAACCTGCCAGACCTCATTCTGCTGGACGTGATGATGCCCAAGCTGGACGGCTTCGGGGTGTGCCGTCACCTCCGCAGCGACGCGTCCCTGCCCTTCATGCCGATCATCCTCGTCACGGCCCGCTCCGATCCCAAGGACGTGGTGGCGGGCCTCGAGGCAGGCGGTGACGAGTACCTGACCAAGCCCGTGGATCAGGCGGCCCTGGTGGCGCGGGTCAAGTCCATGCTGAGGATCAAGGCGCTCCACGACACCGTGCAGGAGCAGGCGGCGCGGCTCGAGGGCCAGGCGGGCGAGCTCCGCGACCTCAACCGCACCCTCGAGGAGCGCGTCCGCGATCAGGTGGGCCAGCTCGAGCGGCTCGGCCGCTTGAAGCGCTTCTTTTCCCCGCAGCTCGCGGAGGCGATCGTGGCTGGCGGCGCTGACGATCCCCTCCAGAGCCACCGGAGACAAGTGACCGTCGTCTTCCTCGACCTTCGCGGCTTCACGGCCTTCGCCGAGACAGCCGAGCCCGAAGACTTGATGATGGTCCTGCGCGAGTACCACGCGGAGATGGGCAAGCTCATCCTCCAGCACGAGGGCACGCTCGAACGCTTCACGGGCGACGGCATGATGATCTTCTTCAACGATCCCGTGGCGGTGCCCAATCCCGCCGAACGCGCCATCCGGATGGCCCTGGCCATGCGCGAGCGGGTCGGCGATCTGAGCGCGGGATGGCGCAAGCGCGGCTACGACCTGGCTCTGGGCGTGGGCATTGCAGAAGGCTATGCCACCATCGGCGCCATCGGCTTCGAGGGCCGCTGGGACTACGGGGCCATCGGCACCGTGACAAATCTCGCCGCGCGGCTGTGTGGCGAGGCCAAGGGCGGCCAGGTCCTCGTCACCTCGCGTGTGTCCACGGCCCTCGAGGACCTGATCGCGTGTGAGGAAGTTGGCGCGCTCACCCTCAAAGGACTGCTCAAGCCGGTTCCCGCCTTCAGCGTCATCGGCCTCAGGCCCACCGCCTGAGGCGGACTCAGGGGCCGCCGGCGTCCCTGAGGTTCCGAGACCAGCCTCCGGAGAGGACGAAGCGCGGAAACGTGACCCACTGCTCCGAGAAAAAGCGGCTGACAAAGTCTACGGGCCCGTCGAATGGCGTCGGCGTTCGGGGCTCGAGCCTGTGCCCTCGCCCCTGGGCCACGAGCGCAACGACCATGCAGGCCGTGCCGAGCGTGGCCGCGGCGCCCGAGAATCTCATCGCCGCATACGCCAGGATCACCGTGCCAAGCTGGAAGAGCGGAACTGAGACCATGTGGAGGAGGAGGTTGACGCGGCTGCGGTGCTTCTCGCTGTAGTCGCTCCACTGCCACTCGAGGAGATGCGGGCGGACCATCAGCAGTAGCGGCAGGGCGGGAAGTCGCGCGAGTATACCGGCTGCTTGAGAAACTCCTCGGGACTGTATTTCCAGAACTGGCTGACGGCTGGGTAGGTGTAGATCACCGTGTTCTGCAGCTTGCCGTTCACCCGCTCGACCTTCCGGATGTAGATGTTCTGGGTGGGATTGCCGTAGGGATCCATCTTCACCGGCCCCCGCGGGACATCGCTGATCTCCACCGCGCGCAAGGCGGCCATGAAGGCCGCGCGATCCTCCACGCGTCCGTTGACCGCCTTGGCCGCCTCCGCCACCACGCGCGCTCCCGTGTAGCAGTTCTCCGAGTAGAACGAGGGGAGGCGGTTGTACTTCTTCTCGAAGGCGGCGCGGAAGCGCCGGTTGGCCGGCGTGTCGAGAGCGGCCGAGTAGTGATGCGCGCTGATGACGCCAAGGGACTCGTCACCCAGCTCGGGCAGCACGTGCTCGTCGCTGTAGGTGCCGCCCGCGATGAGCGGCATCTTCCCCGCGAGCCCGCTCACCGCCCACTGCTTGTCGAAGAGGATCGTCCACCGCCCCAGGGCGAGCACGAACACCGCGTCGGCGTCCTTCCGGATCTGGGTGAGATAGGGCGCGTAGTCCTGCACGTTCAGCGGCACCCAGATTTTCTGGACGACGCGGCCCCCATTGTCCTCGAACGTTTGCTGGAAGCCTCCCACGATCTCCCATCCGAAGGCGTAATCGAGGGAGACCACGGCGATCTTCTTGTAGCCGAGGGTCTTCGCCGCGTACTCCCCGAAGGGATGCATGTTGCCACCCGCGGAAAAGCCGGTGCGGACGAGCCACTTGGGCCGCTTGCGCTGAGTCAGGTCGTCGGCGGAGTTGATCGGGTAGATGGTGGGGATGCCCTGCTGCTCGATATACGGCACCAGCGCGTAGGCCACGTTGGAGAGGATGACACCGGCCAGCATGTTCACGTGATCGGCATCGACGAGCTTGCGCGCCTTGGCCAGCGTGGTCGCGGGCACGCCCTCGTTGTCCTCGAGGATGACCTCGAGCTTGCGGCCGGCCATCTGCCAGCCGCTCTCCTCCCAGAAGAGCTCGCAGCCGCTGTACATGTCCTTGCCCGCCTGGGCGATGGCGCCCGACAGCGGGGCGAGGAAGCCGATCTTGATCGAGCCCTGAGCCGCCGCGGGCCCCGCGGGAGCGAGGATCGCGAGCAGGCCGAGCATCACGAGCATGGCCAGCCGGGGCATGGGCAGGATCCTCCGCGATGAGTGTCGGGCAGGGACGACGACACGCTGCTTCAGCGAGGATCGCCGTGAAAGAACCGGCGCGGGCATGGCGCTGATCCTGCCAGACCCGGGGGCGCCGGTCAAACGGCGGTCGCCAGGAGCTTGCGCTCCTACGGTGAGGTGGCGCGCACCGGCTCGGGCTGGTAGAGGCCCGCTCGTCGCCGGGGTCGCCGCCAGGCCACGGCACGAGCCAGCTTTGCCAAGACCCATCGAGAGACCACCGCCGGTCGCCAGGTATGGGAAGCAGGAGCGAGCAGGAAAGCATCGTTCTGGGGACCCTGCAGCGACGGCGGAACCTCGGCGCTTAGCGTCTCATCGAGCACATGAGCCAGCTCGAGGGCGAGCGTTGGATAGCCGAGCCGCTCCGCCATCTCCGGGCAGCGGTGGAGCGCCGTCCGGATGAACTCGCGGCGCCGCTCGACCGCGCTGACATAGAGCATGCCCAGGTCCTGATGGTCGTCGACCTCGTTGGCAAGCCGCATGAGGAGGACCTGGCTGTCCTTTGACGATGCCGCCGTGTCAGCGAGGGCGCCGATCGTCTCCACGGTCCACGGCAGGCGCGTGTACCCGAGCACGAGCGCCTCGACCTCCTCGCCGACCGCGGTCACCACCAGGGCGCGCTTCGCCTGGTCGGGGCCCCGCCAGTAGTTGCCGAACTCCCCGTACGAGTACGCGGAATGGAGCAAGCCCGCCGTCACCACCTCGATCGGCGCGCGAACCGATGCGAGGACGCTGGCTGTGCCGACGAGGTGCGAGAGAAACGGTCGTCCAGAGCCACGGTAGAGACCCGTGAAGAGCTTCATGGCGAGGCCATGGCCACGATGCACGCGGCTCACGTCCGTGGAAGGATAGCCGAGCTCGGCGAGCTGCCGGTACAGCTGGATGTTGGTCTGGGCGTAGCCGCTGATCACCGCGCTCGCACCGCGCTGGCGGGCCGCGGATGCTCCCCTCTCCCCCCCTCCTGACGCTCACGTCGCGCGCGCTTCATCTGGCCCCACGTCGTCCCCGCGACCATGGCGCAGTCGAGCACGTCGTCGAACGCCCCGGTGCGCCGACAGACGACCGCGGCGAGGGAGCTGCCGAACAGCCGGGCGAGGTGGCGGAAGCGCCAGCGCGGTACCCCTGCCACCGTCGGAGGCGCCGGCGGATCGTCGGCGGCGAGCGCCTGCCCTTCTCCCATGTCCCACATCACGCGCCGGAAGTAGGCGCGCGTCACGCGATCGCGGGGGATGCGGTGGAAGACCACGAGGTCGGGATCGTAGACGACGGGGCGGCCCGCCTGGAGCATGCGCTCCACGATGTCGACGTCCTCGGCGCAGTAGCGTCGGCCGCCCACGGGCCCCAGGGTGACGTCGAATCCGCCAATGGCGAGGAGGGCCGAGCGGCGGAACACCATGTTCGCGCCCCACACCTGGGGGTGTGCGCCCGCGGGCGTGGGGAGCTTCGCGGCGCCGTCGAAGTCCATGATGGCCAGCAAATCGAGAAGGCGACGGTTGGCGAGCAGCCACGCGGGCGGCTCCGCCTGCCATTGGGGCAGGATGCGGCCGCCCGCGCCGTCGGCGCCCCACTTCTCCAGCACCGTCGCCGCGGCCGCGACCCAGTCGTCCGCGGGCGAGACGTCATCGTCCGTCAGGGCCACCACGGCGCCGCGAGCTACCTTGAGGCCGGCGTTGAGGGCGCGGCTCTTGCCGAGCCTCGGCTCCGACACGTAGCGGAGGCGGCCGGGTGCCTGCATGGCCATGGTGCGGAACACTTCCAGGGTGTCGTCGGTGGAGCCGTTGTCCACCACCACGACCTCCCACCCGAGGCCGTCGGGCGTCTTCTGCGCGAGGAGTGACGTGAGCGTCTCCCGGAGTCGGGAGGCCCGGTTGTGGGTGGCGATGATGACGGACACGGCGATGGTATGGTTCACGCTCATGGTCTGGGTTCCGGA
>Ga0081540_1003698_pt1 | contig 11983 bp, 11 predicted proteins | sample TabmetS2T1R1_FD_71024 | JGI IMG/M metagenome (GOLD analysis project Ga0081540, IMG submission 71024) | Tabebuia heterophylla rhizosphere microbial communities from the University of Puerto Rico - S2T1R1 | ecosystem: Host-associated > Plants > Roots > Rhizosphere ...
GCTCAATGCGGGGCCGCAGGTCGATATCGCCGTCGACCCGCTCGAGGGCACCACGCTGTGCGCGAAGAACATGCCGGGCGCGATCGCCACCATGGCGATGGCCGATGGCGGCACGCTGTTGCATGCGCCCGACGTCTACATGGAAAAGATCGCGATCGGTCCCGGCTACGCCAAGAACGTGATCGATCTCGACGCCCCGCCCGCAGAAAACATCCAGCGCCTGGCGAAAGCCAAGGACGTGCCGACCTCCGCCATCACCGCGCTTGTGCTCGACCGGCCGCGCCATGCCGAGATCATTGCGTCGGTCCGCTCAACCGGCGCGGCGGTGCGTCTGATCACCGACGGCGACGTCGCGGGTGTGATCCACACAGCGACCCCCGAAGAGACCGGTGTCGACATCTACATGGGCACCGGCGGCGCGCCGGAAGGCGTGCTCGCGGCGGCAGCACTGCGCTGCATCGGCGGACAGATGCAGTGCCGCCTCGTGCTCGATTCTGCCGAGAAGCGCGAGCGCGCCGCCAAGATGGGCGTCAGCGATCCCCGCCTGATCTACGGCATTGAGGACATGGTGAGGGGCGACTGCCTGTTTGCCGCAACCGGCGTCACCACGGGTTCGCTGCTGACGGGCGTGAAATTCCGCAAGGACAATGTGATCGAGACGGAAACGGTGGTCATGCGCTCCGTCACCGGCACCGTGCGCATCATCAAGGCCGAGCACCGCGAATTGCAGAAATTCTACCTCGACTGACGGAGGTAGCGATGGCGGGCGACATCATCGTCCGGCCGGTGCGACCGGACGATCGCGCCGCCTGGGATCCGCTCTGGCAGGGCTATCTCACCTTCTACAAATCCTCGCTCGCGCCCGAAGTGACGGACGCGACATGGGAGCGCTTCTTCGATCCGATCGAGCCGCTCTATGCGCTGGTCGCCGAGCGCGACGACAAGCTCGTCGGGCTGGCGCATTATCTGCTGCATCGCTCGACCTGGGCGCCGGTTTGCTACTGCTACCTCGAGGATCTCTTTGTGGAGCCGTCGATGCGCGGCGGCGGCACGGGGCGCAAGTTGATATCGGCGGTCGAGGCTGCGGCTCGGGCGGCCGGCGCCAGCCGTCTCTATTGGATGACCCACGAGACCAACGAAACCGCGCAATTGCTCTATGACAAGGTCGCAGACCGTCCCGGGTTTGTGCAGTATAGCAGAAAGCTTTAGCCAGCTTACAAGAACCAGAACAACAAGAGGGAGCGACCATGTCTGACATTTTCGGGGTGAAGGCGCTGGTCTTCGATGTGTTCGGCACCTGCGTCGACTGGCGCACCAGCCTGATCAACGATTTTACAAAGTGGTCGGAAACGCGCGGCATCAAGGCGGACTGGACCGCGCTGGTCGACGGCTGGCGCGCGGTCTATGCGGCCTCGATGGATGAGGTACGCAAGAATCCGCAGAACGGATACGTCATCCTCGATGTACTGCATCGCCGCTCGCTGGAAAAGCTGGTCGCGCAATTCGACATCAAGGGACTGAACGACGCCGACTTGCACCATCTCACCTTGGGCTGGCACCGCCTGCATTGCTGGCCCGACACCAATGCCGGGCTCACGCGGCTGAAGACAAAATACGTCATCTCCCCGCTCTCGAATGGCAATGTTGCGCTGCTCACCAACATGGCGAAGTTCGCGGGCATGCCCTGGGATCTCATCATGTCGGCGGAGCTGTTCGAGCATTACAAGCCCGATCCCGAGACCTATCTCGGCGCGGCAAAGCTGCTCTGCCTTAAGCCAGAGGAAGTGATGATGGTCGCAGCCCACAACAACGATCTGAAAGCCGCGCGGAAGCTCGGATTGAAGACCGCCTTTGTTGCAAGGCCCACCGAATACGGCCCGCACCAGAAATACGATTTCGAGGCCAAGGATAATTGGGAGATCGTGGCCAAGGATTTCGGTGGGATAGCGGACCGGATGGGTTGCTAAGCCCGCGCGATCGCGCGAATCATTGCAGCGTCGCGCTTCGTGCTTAGCTCAGAGAGCATCATGACGCTTCCCGCATCCGCATTGCCCGTCGAACTGCCGCAGGCCTTCCTCGGCGTCACCAAGTCCGCGACCGGCAAACTGTGGCGCGACCGGCTGGACGCGCGCGGGCAGGCGCGGGCGCTTGCCATCGTGCAACGCTACCAATTGCCGGAAATGTTGGCGCGCCTGCTCGCGGGCCGCAACGTCGAGATCGATGCGGTGGAGGATTTTCTCGATCCGACCATCCGCAAGCTGATGCCCGATCCCTTCACGGTGACGCAGATGGAGGCCGCCGCCGAACGCATTGCCGATGCAGCGGTGCACGGCGAGAAGGTTGCGATTTTCGGCGACTATGATGTCGATGGCGCTACATCTGCAGCGCTGCTCGCCTGGCACTTGCGTCATTGCGGGCTCGATCCGCTGATCCACATCCCGGATCGCCTGTTCGAAGGCTACGGCCCCAACACCGAAGCCGTGCGCATGCTGGCGGGCAAGGGCGCCACGCTGCTGGTCAGCGTGGACTGCGGCACCACCAGCCTCGAAGCGCTGGCCGAAGCGAAGAAGCTCGGACTGTCCGTCGTCGTCATCGACCACCATCAATGCGGCGAGCAATTGCCCGAGGTCGATGCGCTGGTGAACCCGAACCGGCCGGATGATCTTTCCGGCCTCGGTTATCTCGCTGCCGTCGGCCTGGTGCTGGTGACGCTGGTCGCGGTCAATCGCGAATTGCGCCAGCGCGGGTTTTGGAGCGCGGAGATGCCCGAGCCAGATCTGCTCGGCGCGCTGCATCATGTGGCGCTCGGCACCGTCGCTGACGTCGCGCCGCTGACGGGGCTGAACCGCGCCTTCGTTGCCAAGGGACTGATCGCGATGCGCCGCCGCGACCATGTCGGGCATACCGCGCTGATGGACATATCGCGGCTCAACGGTCCGCCGGAAGCCTGGCATCTCGGTTTTATGCTGGGGCCGCGCATCAATGCCGGCGGTCGCATCGGCCGCGCCGATCTCGGCGTGCGGCTGCTCCTGGAAGGCGATGTCTCCGAGGCCGCGCGTATCGCCGCCGAGCTCGACCGCCTCAACAGCGAGCGCCGGATGATCGAGCAGGCTGCGGAAGCGCAGGCCGAGGCCGAAGCGCTGGCCTCGCTCGGCGCCGAGGACAAGGGTGCCGTCATCGTCACGGCGTCCGAAGGCTGGCATCCCGGCGTGGTCGGCCTCGTCGCCTCGCGGCTGAAGGAGAAATTCGGCCGTCCGGCCTTTGTGATTGCGCTCGAGCCCGGCGGCATCGGCACCGGTTCCGGCCGCTCGATCTCCGGCGTCGATCTCGGCAAGGCGGTGCGGCAGGCGGTGAAGGACGGCCTATTGATGAAGGGCGGCGGCCACGCCATGGCCGCAGGCGTGACGCTACGCAAGGAACGCCTCGCCGAATTTCGCGCCTATATGGAAAGCGCGCTCGCCGCCGATGTCGCCAATTCCCGCCACGAGAACGAGCTTTTCGTCGACGGCGCGGTCAGCGCCCGCGCGGTGACGCCGGAATTCGTCCAAACGCTCAATCGCGCCGGTCCGTTCGGCGCCGGCAATCCGGAGCCGGTGATTGCGCTGCCGTCGCACCAGCTGATCTTTGCCGACGAGGTTGGCCAGGCGCATTTGCGGCTGCGCTTCAAGGCGGGCGACGGCGCCATTGTCAACGCCATGGCATTCCGTGCGGTGGGACAAAAGCTGGGGAATGCGCTGGTTCAGAATCGCAGCCAGCCATTGCATGTCGCGGGCTCACTCGCGGTAGACCGTTGGCAAGGCGCCGAACGTGTGCAAATGCGTGTGGTCGATATCGCGGTGCCCGACGAGGGGCCGTCGGTGATCAGGTAGCAATCAAGAAGCGTCGCGTAGGAGTGAAAATGGCAGGGCAGGTTGCAGGCAAGGTCGCGCTGGTCACGGGCGGCGCGTCGGGCATTGGCGAAGCGGTCTCCGAGTTGCTGGCGCGCGAAGGTGCCTCCGTGGCGGTCACCGATATCGACGACCTCCGCGGTCCGGATCTTGTTGCCCGCATCAAGAAGGCCGGCGGCGAGGCGACATTCTGGCATCAAGACGTCACCAGTGAAGAGCGATGGATCGAAGTCGTGACTGAGGTAGTCGCGCCCTATGGCCGGCTCGACATCCTCGTCTCCAATGCCGGCATCGGCATCGGCGTGCCTTCTATCACAGAGATGACGCTGGAGGACTGGCGGCGGCAGACTGCGATCAATCTCGACGGCGTATTCCTGTCGGTGAAGCACTGCCTGCCGGCGATGCGAAAAGGCGGCCGTGGCGGTTCGATCATCCTGATGTCGTCGCTCGCGGGCCTCCGCGGCGCGCAGTCGCTTGCCGGTTACTGCGCGACGAAGGGCGGCGTGCGGCTGTTTGCCAAGGCGATCGCGATGGAGTGCGCCTCATTCGGTGACGGCGTGCGCGTCAACTCCGTGCATCCCGGCATCATCGACACGCCGATCTGGGGCAAGATTCCGGCGGGAGCGAGCGGACACGGACAGAATGCGCCGATCGATCCGGAGGAGCGCGCGAAATGGGCGACGCCGTTCGGCCGCGCCGGCCATGCCATGGAAGTCGCGCAGGGCGTGCTGTATCTGGCGTCGGACGCGTCGAGCTACGTAACCGGAATGGAGCTTGTCATCGATGGCGGCATGAATGCGGGTGGCGCGCTGCGGCTGCCCGACGCGCCTGCGCATCCAATGCCGACGTTTGCCGAATAGAGCGTGTGCTCATCAATCGTCCAGCCGCGTCCGCTTTCGGGCAAACTGGACGTCAAGCCAGTATCGCCAGTAACCGAGTCTGACCCCAAAGCAGAACTATGGACGGTCGTATGCTAGATCACCTCAGGAGGACATGGCACCTGGAGAAAATTGATGCCCGGGTCAATGACTATTCGATTGATATCGCGAAATGATGTCGAGCCTCTCCGCTCGATTGAGAAGAACGCGCGTGGTCGGTATCGCTCGCTGAGTGACTTCGAAAAGTTCGCAGATACGCCGCCTATCGCGGCCGATCGGTTTGCCGAGGGATGGACTATTGTCGCAACGCAGGACGAAGAGCCGGTAGGATTCGCGATACTTCAGAAGGTCGACGCACTAGCGTATTTGGCCAACATTTCGGTTGCACTAGAAGCCTCAGGCCAAAGGATCGGGACGTCGCTCATGGCGAACGTGGAGCGATACGCAATAGGAATGGGTTTCTCAAGAATGGTCTTAACGACTTTCAAAGAACCACGTTGGAACGGTCCCTGGTTTCGACGACTTGGCTTTTCTCCAATACCCACGGAACAGATCGGCCCCGGCTTGCGAACGATCCTGCAACGTCATGCAACGTTTCTCGATATGTCGACCCGAGAGACCCTTTGGAAATCTTTCATGTAGTCGTGTCTGGAATTGGCACTAGCCGCCCTGGCGCAAGCGCGCGAGCACCTTCAAGCCGCCGTAACCGTCGGCCGGCAGCAGCCCCATCTTGGTTTGATAATCCCTGACCGCCTTCATGGTGTCGTTGCCGACGCGGCCGTCGGTGCCGCCGGTATCGAAACCGGCCTTGGTCAGCCGCGTCTGCATTTCCTGCACTTCTGCAAGCGTCAGCGCGCGCTCGGAGCCCGGGAAGGGTTGGATGAAAGTCGGTCCGCCCAGGATGCGGTCGCCGAGATGGCAGATCGCGAGCGCATAGTTCATCGAGGGATTGTAGCTCTTCACGGCATTGAAGTTCGGGCCGAGCAGGAAGGTCGGACCGCCTGCGACCGGCACCCACATCTGCGCCGAGGCGTTTGCTTGCGGAAACGGCTGGCCGTCGGCGCGGGTGACGCCGGCGCTGGCCCATGCGGCATAGGTGCGGCTGCCGCCGGCTGCACCGCTCGCGCCGCGAACCTCATAGCCCCAGTGCTCGCCGCGGTGATATTTGCCGCGGTTGACCAGGTATTTTGCGGTCGAGCCGAGCGCATCGTCCGGCTTGCCGAAGGGCGACACCTTTCCATCGCGGTCATAGTCGATGCCGACATTGAGCCAGACTTCCGGCATCCACTGTGTGTGGCCCATCGCGCCGGCCCAGGAGCCGCGCATCTCTTCCGGCGTGCTCCAGCCGCGGTCGACGATGCGCAGCGCATTGATCAGCTCGGTCTCCCAATAGGCTTTGCGGCGCGGCTCGTTCCAGGCAAGCGCCGCGAGCGAAGGAAAAATTGGCCGCATATGGTTCTGCTGCACCAGCGGATCGCCATAGGCGGACTCGACGCCCCACAGCGCAAGCAGCGTGCCGCGCTCGACGCCATACTCCTGCTCGATGCGCGCAAACAGCGCCTCGTTCTTCTTCAGCGCCTCGCGGCCGTTGGTGATGCGCCAGTCGGAAACGCGGCGGTTGATGTATTGCCAGATCTGTTCGGTGAATTCTGGCTGCTTCTGGAATTGCTTGAACACGGACATGTCCGGCTCAATGCGGCCCATCACGCGGGCCCAAGTCGCGTCCGAAATGCCTTTTGCGGACGCGCGCGCACGGAAGGAGTCGCGCCATTGGTCGAAGCCGGGTGGCGCAGCTGCGAGCGCCGGGCTTGCGAGCAGGGCGGTTGCGCCGAGACCCGCCTGCAGCAGCGTGCGGCGGGTGGGCGAGAACGGGGAATCGGGTTGTTTCATGGAGCCAGCTTATAGCGGCGCAATATTTCGGCACCAAAGGCCATGTCGCCGCGGGAACTAGTCTTCCTGCAAATCTGTGGCGATTTTGGACAGCCAGCGGCGCACCATGGCGTGCGATTTCGCGTTCAGCCCGGCCGCGAGCCGAAGTTCCAGCGCCAGTGCGTGGCGGCGGCAATTTTCCAGGAGCCGGCTGCCGCGTCGGGTCAGCGTCCACTGCAGCGCGCGGCCGTGCACGGGATGCGGCGTCTTTGCGATGGCCCCGTCGCGTTCGAGATTGCGGATGATGACGCCGACGGTCTGCGGCGTCAGCAACGCGACCCGGGCAAGATCCGCGCCGGACAGGCCGGGATAGGCACGCAGCATGGTCAGCACCACAAATTGCGGCGGTGTCACCCCGAGGTTCGCCAGCGACCGCTCCATCGACAGCCGTGACGCGGCCTGAGCCTGACGCAGCAGGTAGGCGAGATAACCCTGCTCGCCGCGCTTGCCCTGGCCGGGCGGCGGGGGGAGGATTGTTGCTTGTTTCCAGCCTCGCGATGGCCTTCCGGCGCGCGACGGTTTTCCGCGGCGTTCCGCTCTTGGAACCGATTTGCGCGTCGATGAGGCCGCAGCCTTGCGAGACATATAAGAGCTCTTATAATAAATCAGTACACTGATAACATGAGCTGGTGTCGATGTCACATGCCCGCAGTGAATACGCGGATTTCCAGGCTCTCGCGCCCGATGCCTTCGAGGTGGTCCGCACGCTTGGCCAGCTCGCCGGCAAGGCCGGTCTCGACAAGCAGCTCCTGGAGCTGGTGAAATTGCGGGCATCGCAGATCAATGGCTGCGCCTTCTGCGTGCAGTATCACATCCTGCAGGGCGAAGGCCTCGGCATCCCCGCCGACAAGCTCAACCTCGTGGTAGTTTGGCGGGAGGCGCCGCAATTCTCGCCGCGCGAGCGCGCGGCGCTGGCCTGGACGGAGGCCCTGACCTTGCTGCCGAATGGTGTGAGCGACGAGGTCTACACTCAGGCCAATGCGGAGTTCTCCGAAAAGGAACTGGTCTATCTCACCTCGGCCATCGCCTCGATCAACACCTGGAACCGGTTCGGCGCCGCGTTTCGCTGGACCCCGCCGGCACGAAAGACCGTCGGCGCGGCCGCTTCCTGAAGATAGTCACGGCAACGCGCGCATCACGTCTAGGACAGCGCCACCAACGCGCAATCGCCGGTCGCGGTCCTGCTAGTGCTCTGAATTTACTTCTGCTTCCGCCGGCATAACGGATATCGCCGGACTTGCTGCTGGTCCGGCCCCATCGCGAATGACCCACAGCTGACCTCACCAGGCTCTTGTGCTAGTAGAGCGCCCCGCCGCCGCTCAGAGGATTCGCCATGCTCTCAGATGTCGTGATCATTCAAGGTCCACTTGTGGGCGCTTCAGGGATGATGCGGCTGGCGGATCGGCTTCGTGCGCGAGGACTGCGTGTTTACGTACCCGATGTTCTTCACGGGCAGGAAAACCCTCCGCCCTGGAGCGCGTGGTCAACGCATCTCATGCACCTCGTATCGCTTGACGGAAGAAGACCTGTATTGGTCGGCTACAGTGCGTCGACAACGCTGGCTGCCGAACTTGCGACCAGGATTCCAACTCAAGGTATCGTCTTCTTGGACGGAGACATCCCGCCTGCCGCAGGGCGGGTCACGCCCGGGTCGGAACGGCTGCGAAAACGCGTGGAAGCTCTCGATGACAGCGATGGACGACTACCACTCTGGTCCGATTGGTTCACCACCGATGAGGATAAGGCGGCCATAGGAATTACCTCGCTTCAGGCCGATCGGAAGGCCTGGGACGCTTTCCAACGCGATCAGCCGCGAATGACACGAGATTGGTTTCGTGACGAGGTCGACCTCCTACCTTGGAGTGACGTCGCAGCCGGATACGTGCAGCTGTCCAAGTTTTTCGACCGGAGCGCTGGCGACGCGGAGGAGCGCGGGTGGCCCGTGGTGCGGCTAAAGGGGACACACCTGCATCCAACTCTTGAGCCGGAGGAGACTGCAGAGGCCATCCTACGAGTCTGTGGGAGCTTGGCGTGAAGCTTCAATTGAGCAGTACACCTCCGTCATTGGCCTATCGCGTCATTTCGCTGCGATACGGAATTTGGTCGCTACCGGAGCACAGCGGACTCTCGCGAGCCTCGGCCGACTTATAGGTTCACGCCCTAATTCTCTCCGCCCTCATGCAGGTCGGGACGAATGGCCGCTGCCGGCATGGCGTGCGCCACCGCCGCGGCGGTGACCGGCTCGGTGCCGATCTCGCGGCCGCGGCCGCGGATCTTCCGCTCATAGGCCGAGACCAGGGTGGTGTAGGGATTGACCCAGAGCCAGCCGTCGCGCGTGAACACCTGCACGTCGAAATGCAGATGCCGGCTGGTGCCGCCGGGGCGATCGAGATAATTCGAGACCACGCCGATCAGTTCGCCCTCATTGACGCGGCGGCCGTTGAGCAGCCCGTCGGCGTCCATGGCTGACGGGTTCATGTGCATGTAGCGGAAGCGGATGTGCTCGGTGCGGGTATTGATCTGCAGCGTGGCGGCCTGCTGCTTGGGCGCGCGAATCACGACGGCATCGCGCACCGCGACGATCGCCTGCCGCCTGTTATCGCAACCCTCCGCGCTCTCTTCGGCCGTGCAGGGACGCGGCCGGATGTCCTGTCCCTGATGGCCAAAACCGCTGGAGCACTGGCCGACGTTGAAGCTGCGGTCCTCACAGAAATTGTCGCGCCAGGGATAGGTGCTGCCAACGAGTTTGGTCTTGTCGCGCCGTGCGAATTGCTGCGAGCGGATCGCGACGGGCACGCGCACCAGCGGAAAGCGGATCTGCGAATAGGCCGTATTGTCGGCGTGACCGGATTGTCGCCGCGATCCAGTCTTCGCGATGATGTCGCCGCTCGGCCGATAAGTGAAATCGGCTGACACGGCGGACGGGCGCTCGGTATTGCTCGAGGCAATATCCCGCCGCGGCGGCGACGGCAGGCCGCCGACCACCCGCAGCGCCTTCAAAAAGCGCTCGGCAATCGGATAGGCCTCGCGGCAAGCCAGGCGCCGCGGGCGCGGCGCCGAGTCCAGGCATTGGATCGAGACCACATAGGGCACGCCGAATTTGGTGAAGGCGTAGCGCACATAGCCTTCCCGGATGAAGCGGCGCATGTCCGGAAACTGCGACGCCAGCGATTTCACCGACTCGCCCTTGCCGCCGGCGGGATCAGCGAGGTCGTAGACCAGGAGCGAGCCCGTGATCTGCACCTCAACCGGTCTTGCAAACGTCCGGTGCGGCAGGCCTTCGCCGACGCCCGGCGCCAGCGAGAAGGTGGCGTCATAGCCGGAGAGGCCGGCATGGAAGACATCGACGGGACGGAACTCGGCCTGATAACGGCTGAGATTGGTGGCATCAGTCGTGCCGTTCTGCCGCGCTTCGATCCAGGCTGAGGTGTCGAACGGCAGCAGCACCGGAATCGGACTGCGGCCGATGCCGGCGAAAATCTCCGAGGTGATCGCGTTGAGCTGCACCAGCGCCGGCATTGAGCGCGGCTCGGAAGCAGGAAAGCGCTGCTGGATCGCGAAGCTGAAAGTGGCGTTGGCAGCGGGCTGGCCGCTCACCTCGGTGCGGAACTGGTCGAGCGCGGCGCGCCATTCGACGCGCATCGCCGAGATCGGGGGGGTGTGGAATTCATCGGCCGCAACAAGGCTTGTGCCGGCCAATTGCAAGAGGAAAGCTGCCAGCAGGCGCAGGACGGACCGCTCAGTTCTATTCCCCAACTCCCTCGCCCCCCGGGCGATTCCCCGATTCCAGAGAGTCGGCAGTTTAGTCTTTTGCGCGCTCCACGTAAGACCCGTCCTCCGTCATGACGACGATTCGTGTCCCCGCGGTCACATGTGGCGGCACCGAGGTGCGCACGCCGTTGGAGAGAATCGCGGGCTTGTAGGAGGACGACGCAGTCTGGCCCTTGGTGACCGGCTCGGTTTCCACAACTTCCAGCGTCGCGCGCTGGGGCAGGGTGATGGCGACCGGGTTCATCTCATGCAGTGAGATTTTGACGGTCATGTTTTCCTGCAGGTAAGGCGCACCGCTGCCGACGATGTCCTTGGCGACCTGGATCTGGTCATAGGTCTCGGTGTTCATGAAGTGAAAGCCGTCGCCGTCCTCGTAGAGGTAGTTGAAGTTGCGGTCCTCGACCGTGGCCTTCTCGACCTGGTCGGTGGTCTTGTAGCGCTCGGACACCTTCACGCCGTCGCCGATGCGACGCATTTCGATCTGGCTGACCGGGGTTCCCTTGCCGGGATGGATGTTTTCGGCGGAGAGGACGACGTAGAGCCTGCCGTCCTGTTCGATGATGTTGCCCTTGCGGATAGAACTGGCGATGACTTTCAAAGCTGCTTTCCTGAATTTCTGGCCTTCGGCCAATCCGGACATGGGCGTCCGCAGGGCCAATCAGGCGGTTTCGGGCTGCAACATACTGATTTTGCCCGTCGATGCCAGCGTTTTGCGGCCATTTCAGCCGCCCGCTTGAGGCCGTAACGGCCCTGTTTCGGCGGCTTTACCGGCTGGCCTGAGCGCGCCGTTTGAGGGCCGTGGCATTGTGCTCGGCGAAGTCGGGTGGGACCGTAAATTTACCGATCTTCATATCGTAGACGCAGTGCCACCCTTCGACCCACGGCGAGGGCTTTTTCTGGCCCTGGATGTCGAATGAGAGGCTGAGCACGAGATAGCGGCTGTCGGGCCAATGCTTTCCGAGCGAGGTGTAATTGTCGTCCAATCCCTTCAGCAGGTGCACTTGCGCATGACTGAGCACACCGGCGTCCTCGGGGTGCCTCTGCATGCCCTTGGATACCGGCAGACCGAACAGATAGTCCCAGGCGAGTTCGCCGAGCGGCTTTGCGGTTGCCGGTAAAAATCGATTTCCGTCGCGCCGGTAGAGCAGCAGCGTGTGAAACCCTGCGCCGATCTTCTGCATGCGCACCAGCCATTGGCTGTCGGGACTGAAGCGGAATCCGGCGCGGTATCCCGCCAGATCGGCGTCTTCGCCAGGATTCAGGAGAGAGCCGTGCTGCAGCGGGTCGAATATCCAGAACTGGTAGAGAATGTCGTTGTCGCGTTCCGTCGAATACTGCTCGATGCGCACCTGCCCGTCGGGAGAGGTGAACGTCTCGTCCGCCAGATGCTTGTATTCGGGCCCCGGTCCATCAGCGCCGGCTGGCGCCACGGTGGCGAGGCCAATTAGCAAGACAATTGCAGTCCTTCTTAGCCAGCCGCCAGACATGTCCGCACTCCCCGCGAATTCAGGTCATTGG
>Ga0081540_1003699_pt1 | contig 11981 bp, 10 predicted proteins | sample TabmetS2T1R1_FD_71024 | JGI IMG/M metagenome (GOLD analysis project Ga0081540, IMG submission 71024) | Tabebuia heterophylla rhizosphere microbial communities from the University of Puerto Rico - S2T1R1 | ecosystem: Host-associated > Plants > Roots > Rhizosphere ...
AGCGCGTCGGGCATCGGCAGGTAGGTGTTGCGCCGGGCCAGGTCACCGTCCCACTTCGGGATCTCGTAGTGCAGCACGAACTGGTCGCGGAAGACCGTCGGCACCTGCTCGGCCAGCAGCCGGTGGTCCTGGTGTGCGTCGTTGGTCGCCGGGCACAGCACGACATCCGGCGTGAGCACGTCGACGGCATCGCGCAGGATGTCCTTGACCGCGCCCCAGTGGGCGGGCAGGCGCCCGTCCGGCAGGTCATGAAGCGCGAAGGACAGCCGCGCGCCGGGCAGGAACGCGGACGCGGCGGCCCGCGCCTCGGCGTGGCGCTCGGGCGTGCCGGAACAGAGGACATAGTGGACCCGTAGGCCCGGGCGCGCGGCCGCCAGCGACAGCAGCAGGCCACCGGCGGCGATCTCGATGTCGTCCGGGTGGGCGCCGATCGCGACCACCGACTCCACGCCGGTCAGCGAGAGGCCCAGCATGGCTTGCTAGCCCGCCATCACGGTGTCGGTCGGCTGCGTCGACAGCCTCGACACCGCGCTCGACGGAGTGCCGCCACGGTGCGGGTCCCACAGCATCCACGGGCAGTGTCCACTGTGGAACATGTCCTCCAGCTCGGCGCGATCCTTGAAGGTGTCCGCGGCGCGCCAGAAACCCGAGTATGGCTGGGCCAACAGCCTGCCTTGGGGCACCAACCGGGTGAACGCGTGCGGCACCATGTCCTCGCCAGCGCGCAACGCATCGAAGATGCCGGCGCGCATGACAAAGTAGCCGCCGTTCTCCCACTGCATCAGCTCACTGACCGCCCGCACGCCGGTGACCCTTCCCTCCACGCCCACCTCGACAATGTGGTGGGTGGAGACCGGTGGCACGGCGAGCATGCTGGCCACCGCCTCCGGTACCTGACGGAACCGATCGATCAGATTGTCCAGCGGCGCGTCGGTAAGGGTGTCGGCGTAGTTGGCCAGGAACATCTCCTCCTGCTCGACGAGGGATCGCACCCGCATCAGCCGCTCTCCGATCGACGACCGCAGCCCGGTGTCGATGAAGGTGATGTTCCAGTCGGTGATGTCCGTACTGTGTAACTTGATGCCGCGCCCGCCGCCGGTGAGGGTGAAGTCGTTGGACTGTGTCTCGTCGTACCGGACGAAGTAGTCTTTCACGGCCGCGGCGCCGTACCCGAGGCACAGGATGAAATCCGTGTGACCGAAGTGTGCGTAGTAGCGCATCACGTGCCACAGCAACGGCCTGTCGCCGATCATGTTCATCGGCTTCGGCGCACTGGCCGGCCCCTCCCTCATTCGCATGCCGAGGCCACCGCAGAAGAGCACGACCTTCATGTCACACCACCTCCAGCGCGGGGATCGGGTAGACCAGGCGTCCGCCCCATTCCGACACGTAATGTAGTTGTGCGGATATCTCGTTACGCAGGTTCCACGGAAGGACCAGGACGTAGTCGGGCCGATCGGCGGCGATCCGGTCGGGATGGTGGATCGGGATGTGCGTACCCGGCAGGAACCAGCCCTGCTTGTGCGGGCTGCGGTCGACTGTGTACGCCAGCAGGTCGGAGCGGATCCCGCAGTGGTTGAGCAGAGTGTTGCCCTTGCCCGGCGCACCGTAGCCGACGACGGTTTTGCCCTCTGCCCGCGCCGCCAACAGGAAGCTCAACAGGTCGCGCTTGATGCCGAAGACCGCCTCGGCGAATCCCGCGTGGCCCTCCAGCGTGTGCAACCCCGCCGCCTCCTCGGAGGCCAGCACGTCCTTCACGCCCGGCGCCGGCTCCCCGGCAGCGTCCACCGGACGGGCGTGCACCCGCAGCGACCCGCCATGCGTGCTCAGCTCGTCCACGTCAACGACGGCCAGTCCTCCGGTCGCCAAGGCACGGGACGCCGTGAGCAGCGACAGGTACTGGTAATGCTCGTGGTAGATCGTGTCGTACTGGCGCCGCTCGATCAGGCGCAGCAGGTGCGGAAACTCCAGGGTCACCGTTCCGGACGGCTTGACAAGCGCCGCCAGGCCCGCGGTGAAGTCGCGGATGTCCGGCACGTGGGCGTAGACGTTGTTGGCCACGACCAGGTCGGCCAGGCCGTAGCGCTGGGCCACCTCGGCCCCCGACTGCGCGCCGAGAAAGCGCACTTCGGTACGAACACCCTTGGCGCGAGCCACCTCTGCGACATTCGCCGCTGGTTCCACTCCCACCACCGGAATGCCCGCGGCGACGAAGTGCTGCAGCAGATAGCCGTCGTTGCTCGCCACCTCCGCCACCAGTGAACCCGCGCCGAGGCCCAGCCGTCGCGTCATCTCGTCGGCGTACCGCCTGGCGTGCGCGACCCAGGAGTCGGAGTAGGACGAGAAGTAGAGGTAGTCGGAGAAGATGTCCTCTCCGCTGACGTAGGCCGGCAACTGTACGAGCAGGCAGGTCGAACAGATCCGGACGTGCAGCGGGTAGAAGGACTCCGGGCCGTCGAGCGACCCGGCCGGCACATAGCTTTCACACAGCGGTGACATGCCGAGGTCCACGAAGGTCTCGGTCAGTTGTGCGCCACAAAGCCGACAGACCGGCGCTGTCATCAGGCCCCCAGATCCGCGTCGCGTTCGTTCCGGGGATCAACCTACCGGCGGCGTCGGGTGTGCGGCGGGCCGCTGCAAAAAATCCGTCACCCCAGCCCGAACGACCGGTGGTACGCTGCCCGGCCGACATGAACGGGCCGGCTTGCCGGTCGATTCGGGGTACCTGAGCGGGTGCCGGATGGCGCCGGTCGGTGGGTCGGTGATGTCCCGCCGTCCTCCGGCACCGCCCGCTGATCGGTATTGTCCACTTTTGACAGTCGTCTCCATGCCAGTCCGTCTGTCGGTCCGCAACGCGTACGTCGTGTTTCCGACTTAAGCGAGACGCCGCAGCGGTCCGCGCTAGCGTTGCCGGTCGTGCAGGACCAGATGTCGAGCAGCCGCCTTCCGTCACTGACCGGGCTGCGCTTCATCGCCGCGCTCCTCGTGTCGGGATTCCACATCCACACGGCCGGTCTCTTTGCCGACGCCACGGTCGATCGGAGCCTCGGCCGCGTGTTCGGTGCCGGCGCGATCGGTGTGTCGTTCTTCTTCCTGCTCAGCGGTTTCGTGCTGACGTGGTCGTCGCGTCCCGGAGACACGGCGCCGATGTTCTGGCGCCGGCGCCTGACGAAGATCTGGCCGAACCACGTGGTCACCGCGATCGTCGCGGGAGCCGCGCTATTCGCCTTCGGTGAGGCTCCGACCGTGGTGGCCATCGTCTGCAATCTGTTCCTGGTTCAGGCGTGGGTACCCGTCGAACACGTCTTCTACGGACTCAACACTCCGAGCTGGTCGCTGTCCTGCGAGCTGCTGTTCTACCTGTGCTTCCCACTGCTGCTGTGGCTGAGCGCGAAGGTGCGCCGGCGGCGGCTGTGGCCGGCCCTGCTCGCGGCCCTCGCTGCCGTCTGGGTGGTACCACTGGTCGCGGGCGTGCTGCCGCGCGGCATCCAGTACTGGTTGGTGTATGTGTGCCCGCCGATCCGAATGATCGAGTTCGTGGCGGGCGTCCTCCTCGCCCGGATAGTGCGCAATGGGCTCTGGATCCGGCTCGGGGTGGTGCCGGCCGCCGTGCTCGCCGTCGGCGCCTATCTCGCCGCTGGGCTGAGCCTCGGCCCGTATTCGTACGCGGCGGTCACGGTGGCTCCGCTGGCCTTGCTCATCGGGGCCGTCGCGGCCGCCGATGTGGCTGGTCGGTCCTCCCCCCTGGCCTCACCGCTGGCGGTGCGGCTCGGCGAGTTGTCCTTCGCCTTCTATCTGGTCCACCAATTGGTGATTCGCGTCGTCGCCGGAGTGCTCGGCCAGCACAATTGGTCAACGCCGGCGGGTGCCGGCGTCGCGCTGCTCATCCTGGCCGGCTCGCTCGCGGCGGCATGGCTGTTGTGGCGTCTCATCGAGACTCCGGCGATGCGCCTGGCCCGGCCTCGTCGCGCCTCCGTGCACGCGCCGGCCTACAGGAACCCGAGCCTCGTCCTGGGTGCGGTCGACAGTCCGGCCGTCGCCGACGAGGGTGCGACGGCGGCCTAGCGTCCCTGGGCGATTCCGGCGCGCTTCATGGCCGCCAGGCACGAATCAGCACGCCCGCTCGACGGTGAAGGCCTTCACCGTCGCGACCCACTGATACGGAATCTGCGTGAACCACTTCAGTGCCGGCAGCGGCGTCGTGGCCACATAGACGTCGCCGTCGAAACACCTGGTCACCCGGACACGGGCCCGCCACGCCTGATCCGGGGTGGTGACGAGGATGATGGACCTCCAGTTGTGCTGCGCGGCGAGACGCCTGACCGCCTGGGCCTCGCCCCGGGTCGTGTTGGGCTCGGCGTGGAAGCAGAGGACGCTCACCCCGTCGACAGGTGGAAAACAGTCGCCGGACTCCGCGGCCGATTTGGCCGTCGACACGACGACGACGCTGGCGCGGTGTTCGCGAGCCAGAGCCAGAGCCGCCGCGTCGCGGTCACCCGGACCGCCGAGTTCGACGATCGCGTCGACCAGCGGCGGCGGGGGCGACAACTGCGGCCAGACGAACAGGCGCGCGGTCGCGCCGCCGAAGGCCAGTATTGGAATTGCCACCGCGGCCGCCACGATCCAAGACCGTCGACGCTTCGGCCTTCTGCGGCCGGCCTCGTGCACCGGTGGGAAAGTCATCGACCGCGCCCTCGTCATCCGTCAGCGAACGCCGAAGTCACGGCCCAGTATAGATGCCGTACGTTTACTCCACGTGGACGCGATGTGACGGTCGGCGGGTGCCTGACGCCACCCGCCGACCGTCCGGCTACGTCAGCCCGACCACGTCAGCTGGACTTGAGGAACGTCATCAGCTCGGCGTTGATCTCGTCCGCGTGCGTCCACGGGATGCCGTGCGGCGCACCCTCCAATGTGGTCAGATGGCTGCCGGGCAGCATGTCCACCAGACGCTTTCCGGTGATCGGATAAGGCAGCACCCGGTCCTGGTCACCCTGGATGATGTGCACCGGCACGTCGATCCGGGGCAGATCCGGGCGGAAGTCCGTCAGCCAGGCCGGGATGCAGGCGACGGTACCGATCGGGGACGCCTGCATCGCGACGTTCCAGTGGTAGTGCATCGCGTCCTCACTGACCCGCTTGCCCAGGTTCTGGTCCGGGTTGAAGAAGTTGTCCGTGAACTGCTTCTCGAACGCGGCCCGGTCGTTCATGATGCTCTGCATGAACCCGTCGAACATGCTCTTGTCGAGGCCCTCGGGGTTGTCAGACGTCTTCATGAGGAACGGCGGGATCGGCGAGATGAGCACCGCCCTGGTGATCCGCTCCGAACCGTAGGCACTCAGGTAACGCGTGACCTCGCCGGTACCCATCGAGTGCCCGACGAGCGTGACGTCCTGCAGATCCAGCGCCATGATGACCTTCGCCAGGTCGCCGGCGAAGGTGTCGTAGTCGTACCCGGTCGCCGGTTGACTGGACCGGCCGAAACCACGCCGGTCATAGGTGATGGTGCGGTACCCGCCCATCAGCAGCGGGCCGACCTGCTTCTCCCAGGCGCCTCCGCTGTACGGGAACCCGTGGATCATGACGACCGGCGGCCCGGAGCCGTGGTCCTCGTAGTACAGATCGATCGGGCAGGCATTTTCCTCACCAACGGTGATGTACGGCACGAGACTCTCCTCTGCGTCCTCGCTTGTGGTTCAGGTATCCATGCTGTGCCACGACCGGGTGAGGCCGGTCCACCATCCAGGGGTGATCCTCCGGAAGCCGGTACCGTCGGGGCCATGACCGAGCGGGCGGGGCGCAGCCAGAAGGAACGGATGCTCGCGGGCGAGCACTACAACGCCGCCGACGCGGAGCTGGTCGGGGAGCGCGAGCGGTCGCTGCGGCTGATGGCGCGGTTCAACGCGACCGATCCGGCGGATCAGGTGGCGTTGCGCGCGGTGCTGACCGAACTGCTCGGCGCGCTCGGCGAGGGCACCGACATCCGGCCGCCGCTCTACTGCGACTACGGGTACCAGACGTTCGTCGGCAGCGGTTGCTTCATCAACTTCGGGGTCGTGCTGCTGGACGTGGCCCGGGTGACCATCGGCGACCACGTGCAGATCGGCCCGAACGTCCAGTTCCTCACCCCGACGCACCCCTTGGAGCCGGACGCCCGCAGGTCCGGCCTCGAGGCGGCCGAGCCGATCACGGTCGGCGACAACGCCTGGCTCGGTGGCGGCGTGATCCTGCTGCCCGGGGTCACCATCGGCGCGGACACCGTGGTGGGCGCCGGCTCGGTGGTGACGAAGAGCCTGCCCGAAAGGGTGGTCGCCGTGGGCAACCCGGCCCGGGTGATCCGCACCCTCTGACCGGCGCCAAACCGGCTCCCGGGCTAGCTTCCCAGCAGCCGCAGGATCGCGCGGATGCTCGGCCGGCGGACCACCTCGTCGAACCTCAGCCGCCCCTGGCAGAACATGCTGAACATGCGGAACCCGGGCGGCGTGGCCAGCGCGCCGTGGAACGCCCACGGGTGCCTGTTGAACGCGGCGATCAGCCGCCGCCCCGCGCGCATCTCCGGCTCCAGTTCCCGATCGACCGCCGCCACGTAACCGTCGAGGTCGCCCCGCGCGGCCGCCGCGCCGGCCAGCGCCCCGGAGCGCAGCGCGAAGCTGATCCCCTCCCGGGTCCACGGCTCCAGCAGGCCGGCCGCGTCCCCGGCGACCAGCACCGCACCCCTGCGCAGCGGCGAGTCGGCGGCCCGGCACCGGGTCAGGTGCCCGGAGTCGTGCACCGGCTCGATACCGGCCAGGCCCAGCCGGGCCACGAAGTCGTCGAGGTACCGGCGGGTCGCCTCGCCCTGCCCGCGCGAGGCGATGACGCCGACGGTCAGCACGTCGCCCTTGGGGAAGACCCAGGCGTAGGAGCCGGGCAGCGGTCCCCAGTCGATGAGCAGCCTGCCCCGCCAGTGTTCGGCGACCTCGTCCGGTACCGGCAGCTCCAGCTCCAGCCCCAGGTCGACCTGCTCGTAGCGGACCCCGACATGCCGGGCGGTGACCCCGGACGAACCGTCCGCGCCCACCACCACTGTGCCGACCAGCCGGGTACCGTCGGCCAGCCGCACGGCCGCGCCGTCCGGGTCCTCCTCGACCGCGCGCACCGTGGACCTCTCCAGGACCTGCGCCCCCGCCTCGACGGCCGCCTTGCGCAGGGCGTCGTCGAACTCCTCGCGGCGCACCATGCTGATCAGCGGCCCGGACCGGCTGGACCGGACGATGCGGCGCCGGCCGTCGAGCGTGAACACGGCGTGCCGCACCCGGTCCCGGGCCGGTACCTCGACGGACCCCGCGACCGCCGCCAGCGAGGTGCCGATGAGCCCGCCGCCGCACGTCTTGTACCGCGGGTGCGCGGCCCGCTCGAGTACCAGCGTCCGGGCACCCCGGGCGGCGGCGACCCGGGCCGCGGTCAACCCGGCCGGCCCGGCACCCACCACGATCACGTCCCATTCCGCCATCCGGGCAGCCTATGTGGCCCCCGTACCATGCCCTGCATGAGGATCGCGGCCGCCGAGGTCATCGTCACCAGTCCAGCGCGCAACTTCGTGACTCTCAAGATCACTACGGACGACGGGGTGGTCGGCTATGGCGACGGTACCCTCAACGGTCGTGAACTCGCGGTGGCCAGTTACCTGCGCGACCACGTCGCCCCCCTGCTGATCGGCCGGGACCCGCACCGCATCGAGGACACCTGGCAGTACCTCTACCGCGGCGCCTACTGGCGTCGGGGCCCGGTGACGATGGCGGCCATCGCGGCGGTCGACGTCGCCCTGTGGGACATCAAGGGCAAGGTCGCCGGGCTGCCGCTCTACCAGCTGCTCGGCGGCGCGAGCCGCGACGCGGTGCGGACCTACGGGCACGCCAGCGGGCGGGACATCCCGGCGCTGCTCGACTCGGTGCGCGAGCACCGCGAGCGCGGCTTCACCGCGATCCGCATCCAGTGCGGGGTACCGGGCCTGGACCGGATGTACGCGGTGTCCCGCCCCTCGTCCCCTGGTTCCGGGCCGGCAGGGCCGCCGATGCCGGAGGTCGAGCAGTGGGACACGCCGGCATACCTGCGCTTCCTGCCGAAGGCGTTCGCCGCGGTACGCGAGGAGTTCGGCGAGGACCTGCCGCTGCTGCACGACGCGCACCACCGGCTGACCCCGATCGAGGCGGCCCGGCTGGGCAGGGCATTGGAACCGTTCGACCTGTTCTGGCTGGAGGACCCGACTCCGGCGGAGAACCAGGAGGCGCTGCGCCTGGTGCGGCAGCACACGGTGACGCCGCTGGCGATCGGCGAGGTGTTCAACACGGTGTGGGACTACCAGACGCTGATCCGGGAGCAGCTCATCGACTACGTTCGGTCCTCCGTCACGCACGCGGGTGGGGTGTCCGCGCTGCGCAAGATCTTCGACTACGCGGCGCAGTACCAGATCAAGGCGGCCATCCACGGCCCGGTCGACATCTCACCCATCGGGATGGCGGCCGGGCTGCACCTGGACCTGGCGATCCACAACTTCGGTATCCAGGAGTTCGCGCCACATCGCCCGGAGACACTGGAGGTGTTCCGGGTCGGGTACCGCTTCGAGGACGGGTACCTGCACCCGGGCGAGGCGCCGGGGATCGGTGTGACGGTCGACGAGCAGGCCGCCGCCCGGTACCCCTACTCCCCCGCGTACCTGCCGGTCAACACGCTCCAGGACGGTACCGTTCACGACTGGTAGGCGGCGCGCACCTCGACGGCCGCGTAGGCGACGAGCACGTAGCCGACCAGCGGATCGGCCCACCACCACTGGGCGGTCGCGTTGAGCACCAACCCGGCGAGCACGGCGGCGGCGAGCAGCCCGTCGACGAGGGTGACCCGGCCCTCGGCGCGCAGCACCGGATCGCGCAGCGCCCGACCGGTGCGCACCTTGCCCGCGGCGAGGCCGAACATGACGGCGGCGGTGACCGCGGTCCAGCCGATGCCCGCGGGGCTGTGGTGCGGCCGCAGGTGCGCGGCGAGCGCGACGGTCGACTGGACGGCCAGGTAGAGCCCGAGACCGGCGAAGGCGGCGCCGATCAGCCGCAGTCCCTTGCGCTGCCTGGTCTCGGGCGCGCCGGACAGCTCCCAGATGACGACCACGGACGCGCCGATCTCGATGAGCGAGTCGAGGCCGAACCCGGCGAGCGCGACGGAGCTGGCGGTTACCGCGGCGATGGCGAGCACGACGACGCCGACGACGTTCCAGGCGAGGGTGGCGTACTCGAGCGCGAAGCCGCGCCTGCGCAGCCGCGCGGTCGCGGCGGTCACGTCAGTCACGGTCATGGAGCGCAGTCTGCCACGCCGCGGCGTGGTGTGTCTGCCGTCCTTTGCTCTGCTTACCTGGACGCAACACCGCGCGGGGATGGCGTTGGACGTGGGTGCGGAATCTTGGGGTGGTTGATTGTGTTGCCGCGTCCAATGCCTGCGGTCGGTCGGTTTCCGGGGTCGGCATTGGTCGCGGTGGCGGAATCTTGGGTGCCATGATTCTGTTGCCGCGTCCAACACCCCGACCGAACTTCGTCCACTGTGGACGATGCCCGGTTCTGTCATACCCGCCCGGTAGTTTGCTGGTGTGGACGAGGCGCTGGCGGTGATCGACGAGGCAGTGACCGGGTGTCTCGCGGTGCCGTTGTGGCCCGGTCGCCGGAGCAGGTCGTCGGTTACCTGGACGCGGTGCAGGTGTTGGAGCAACGGCTCGCCGGGTTGAAACTGCGCCTGGTCCGGGAGGTCGACAGCCTCGGAGTGCCGCAGAAGCAGGGCGCGGCCAGCACGGTGTCCTGGTTGCGGGACCGGCACCGGGTCTCCGGTGGGGCAGCCAAACGCGCCGTGGAGCTGGCCCGGGCGCTGAACTCCGAAGCGCCGGCCGTGGCGGCCGCGTTGGACGCCGGTGCGGTCAACGTGGAACAGGCCCGGCTGATCGCGGCCACCGTGGACCGGGTCCCCCGTACGGTGAAGGGCAAGGCGGAGACCGGCCTGGTCGGCTACGCGAACACGTTCCCACCCAAAGAACTCGGCCGGCTGGCCGAACGGATCCTGGAACACCTCGACGCCGAACTGGCCGAACAACAACAGGTGTCCCAAGTCGAGGCCGCCGAACGCGACGCGTACAGCCGGCGGGAACTGACCCTCGTGGACGTGCCGGGCAGCAGCCGGGTACGGGTACACGGCTGGCTGGACCGGGAAGCCGCCGCCGTGCTCCGCGCCGCGATCGACCCGCTGTCCGCACCACGACGCGGCCCGAACGAAACAGACCTGCGCTCCCCCGGGCAACGCCGCGCCGACGCCCTGACCGAGGTCTGCCACCGGGTCCTCGCCTTCGGGAAGCTCCCCGAGACCGGTGGGGAACGCCCCCACCTCGTGGTGACCGTGGACTACGACAAACTCCGCGCCGGGGTGGCCGCCGCCACCCTGGACGACGGTGGGCTGCTCAGCGCGGCGACGGTGCGGCGGATGGCCTGCGACGCCGGCATCATCCCGGTCGTACTCAAAGGTGCCGGGCAGGTACTGGACATCGGACGCGACCGGCGCCTGTTCAACGGCCACCTCCGCCGCGCCCTGGTCGCCCGCGACAAAGGCTGCGCCTTCCCCGCCTGCGACCGCGCCCCGAGATACTGCGACGGGCACCACATCACACACTGGACCGACGGCGGACCCACCGCACTACACAACGCGGTGCTGCTGTGCAGATTCCACCACCGCGTCATCCACGAAGGCGAATGGCAAGTGGAACTCAAGGACAACCAGCCCCGCTTCATCCCACCCGACTACATCGACCCCGAACACAAACCACTCACCAACACCTACCACCGAAGACCGTGAACAGCCGGACGCACGCCACGGGAGGCCGTGGTCAATGAGCCGCGCGCGCCGCTCGACGATCCGGCGAAGCGCCCTCCCCGCTGGCAGCGCTCTCCTGCTCAGCAGGTAGGTCACCGCCGGCCGACGATGACGCGCGGGTATCCGGCATCGCGACGACCGCCAGCCCCATCACCACCGCGACCACCGCCACGCCGAGGAAGACGTGGTGGGACGCGCGGGCCAGGTCGGCAGGCGGGCGCCGCGCGCCGGAGCCGAGCGTCGCGTTCGCGATGGCGCCGAACACCGCCACCCCGAGGGCGCTGCCGATGGACCGGCCGAACATGTTGGTACCGGTCACCACGCCGCGCTCCGACCAGCCGACGGTCGCCTGCGCGGCGATCAGCGCCGGGCCGGCCACCAGGCCGAGCCCGGCGCCCGCGACGAAGCAGACCGCGGCGACCTCGAGGACCGTAGTGTGCATGGCGTGCGCGGTCAGCACGGCGGTGAGCGCCGCGCCGAGGATGGTGACCGCGGACCCGATCAGCGCGGTCGTGCGGAAGCCGTGGCGCAGGTAGACCCTGCTCGACTGCCAGGCGCTGACCGGCCAGCCGAGGGTCAGCGTGGCCAGGGCGAAGCCGGCGAGCAGCGGGCCGGTACCGAGGACGCCCTGCACGTAGGTCGGCACGTAGGACGTCAGCCCGATGAGCACCGCGCCCACGCTGAGCGAGACCAGCGTGCTGGTGACCAGCATCCGGCGGCGGAACACCCACAGCGGCAGCACCGGCTCGGCGGCCCGCCGCTCGACCAGGAGGAAGGCGCCGACCAGCGCGACGCCGGCCGCCGGGACCCCGATGCCGGGCGCGGACACCCAGCGCCACGCCTCGCCGCCCTCCAGCAGCCCCAGGATGAGCAGCGTGCAGCCGGCGGTGAGCAGCCCGGCGCCCGCGTAGTCGAGGGTGTGCCGGCGCCGGGTGACCTGCTCTCGGAAGTTGCGCACCAGCGCCCAGGCCGCGAGCAGGCACAGCGGCACGTTGACGAAGAAGATCCAGCGCCAGGTGAGGTACTCGGAGAAGACGCCGCCCAGCGTCGGGCCGACCACCGCCGAGGCGCCCCACACGGCGCCGAGGTAGCCCTGCACCTTG
>Ga0081540_1003700_pt1 | contig 11979 bp, 11 predicted proteins | sample TabmetS2T1R1_FD_71024 | JGI IMG/M metagenome (GOLD analysis project Ga0081540, IMG submission 71024) | Tabebuia heterophylla rhizosphere microbial communities from the University of Puerto Rico - S2T1R1 | ecosystem: Host-associated > Plants > Roots > Rhizosphere ...
TCTCCTTGATGCGCGGGTCTTCCAGCCGGGTCAGCGCGCTGGCATAGGGCATGTGGGTGTGGAACACGGCCTTGGCCTGCGGCAGCGCCTTGTGGATCGGCGCGTGGATGCAATAGCAGGAACGCTCGACATCGCCCTCGCCGCTTTTCACTTCGCTGTCGTCGATGCCGACTTCCATGAAGGTCGAGGCCGTCACTTCCGACCAGTGGGTGCCGAAAGGTATCTGGTAGTAGCGGTCGCCCTGGCCGGGCACCACGAGGGTCAGATGATTGAAGATGCCCTCGGAGAAGCCGTGCATGTAGGCCAAGCGATGCGCGGCCGCGAGATCGACCCGCGCCTGCCACTGTTCGTCGGATACATTGTCGCGAACCGATTTCGGCGAAACCCTGTCGTGCATGCGCATGCTCCCGTGCGGCTTGTTGTTATCGGGGCAGTATAGCGGATTTCGCGAAAAGGGGCGGCGAGAATTGTCGCGGGGGTGGTATCCGGAAAAGCGCGGCACCCCACCGCTGTCGTCCCGGCGAAGGCCGGGACCCATAACCACAGATGTCAGTGGTTACGCTGAATTGGAGCCCCGGCCTTGCTTCTACAACGGGCAGTCGTGGTTATGGGCCCCGGCCTTCGCCGGGGCGACAACTCACGCCGATCGCGCCAGCGCCCCGTCGATCATGGCGATCGCATTCGCCACGCCGTAGACGGCGACGAAGGAGCCGAAGCGCGGGCCTTTTTCCTGACCGAGCAGCACCTGATAGAGCATGTTGAACCAGTCGAGCGAGACCCCCGGACGGCCGTCCTTGCCCTTCTTGACGGGATCGAGGAACGGCTCGCGGCGGCCGATTTCGTAGACGACGTTCTGGATGTCCTCGGCCGAGGCGCCGGCGTCCATATTGGACAGCGCATCGCGCAGGTCCTGCAGCGCCGCGCGCTCGCCTTCCGTCGGCTCGCGGAACTGCTTCGTCGGCGCGACGAAGTCGCGGTAGTAGTTGATGGCGTAGTTCACCATCGCATCGAGCTTGGGATGCGTCTGCGGCGTCACACCGGGGCGGTAGCGACCGATGAAACCCCACAGCGTTTCAGCATTCTCCGCATTCGACGATGACACCAGCGTCAGCAGCATCTGGAACGTGACCGGCATGTCAGATTTAGGCGGCTTGCCGGAATGAATGTGCCAGACAGGATTCTGTAACTGCTGTTTTGCGTCTTGCCGCGCGAACCCGTCGAGGAATTGCTGGTAGTCGTCGACATTGCGCGGAATGACGTCGAAGTACAGCCGCTTCGCCGCCTTTGGCTCGCGGTACATGAACAGCGATAGCGATTCGGGCGAGGCATAGCGCAGCCATTCGTCGATGGTCAGGCCATTGCCCTTGGACTTGGAAATCTTCTGGCCGTGCTCGTCGAGGAAGAGCTCGTAGTTGAAGCCTTCCGGCGGCGTGCCGCCGAGCACACGGCATATCTTGCTTGAGATCTTGACGTTGTCGATATGGTCCTTACCGGACATTTCGTAGTCAACGCCGAGCGCGGCCCAGCGGAGCGCCCAGTCGGGCTTCCACTGCGCCTTGGCATGGCCCCCCGTCACCGGCGTCTCGAACCGCTTGCCACTGTCGGGATCAGTCCAAACGATTGTACCGCGCGACACATCGCGCCCTTCGACCGGCACCTGCATGACAACCCCGGTTTCCGGATGGACCGGCAGGAAAGGAGCATAGGTCTTGCGTCGTTCTTCACGCAGTGTCGGCAGCATGATCTTCATGACGTCGTCGTAGTGCGTGAGCATGACCAGCAGCTTCTCGTCCAGCTTGCCGGTCAGGTAATAGTCCGTGGCGCTCGCAAACTCGTAGTCGAAGCCGAAGGCGTCAAGGAACGCGCGCAGCCGCGCGTTGTTGTGCGCGCCAAAGCTGTCATGGGTGCCGAAGGGATCGGGCACCCTGGTCAGCGGCTTGCCGAGGTTCTTCTCCAGCAGCTCCCTGTTCGGCACGTTGTCCGGCACCTTGCGCATGCCGTCCATGTCGTCGGAAAAGGCCAGGAGGCGCGTCTTGATCTTGTCGTCGGTGAGCACGCGGAAGGCATGGCGCACCATGGTGGTGCGCGCGACCTCGCCGAACGTGCCGATATGCGGCAGGCCCGACGGGCCGTAGCCGGTCTCGAACAGCACCTCGTCCTTCGGGTTTTTCTTCAGCCGCGCGACGATCGCTTTCGCCTGCTCGAACGGCCAGGCGTTGGATTGTTCGGCGAGCGAGCGCAGATCGCTCGGGCTAAAGGCAAGGTCGATAACGGACATTTTTAAAGGCTCTCTCCGGAAGCCGCGGAAACTAGCGCTTCCGGGCGAAAATGCAAAATGACGGCCGAGCCGTCATTCCGGGATGGTGCGCAAGCACCAGACCCGGAATCTCGAGATTCCGGGTTCGATGCGTTCGCATCGCCCCGGAATGACTGCGTCAACAGGCTTAAGCAAAGGCGCACTTGCGCCGTGCCCACCATCTTTCGCCGATCTGCGCCGCAAATGGTGGGCACGCTTCGCTTTGCCCACCCTACGAAATAGTGTCAAAACGGGCTGATCGAAAAATACCGCAGCCACAAATCAGTGAAGCGGCCTTTTTCCCAGATCCGGAACAGCGCCCAGTTCAGCGACGTCCGGAGCAGATCGTTGCCCTTGCGGACGGCAATGCCGATGCCCTCGCCGAAATAACGGCTCTCGACAAAGGGCCCGCCCGAGAACGCGCAGCAGTCCGCGGAATCGGTGCCGTTGATCCAGAACGCCAGCGAGATCGCATCGCCGAAGATGAAATCGACCTCGCTTCGCCGCAGCGCCAGCCGCAGCGCATCGTCATTCGGATAGGACTTGATCTCGGCGTCGGTGAACATCGCCTTCAGATAGGCCTCGTGCGAGGTGCCAGCGATGACGCCGACCTTCTTGCCTTCGAGATATTCGGGGCGGATCTCCGGCATCACGGCGTCGCGCCGCGATACGAAGCGCGCCGGTGCGCGGTAATAGGGATCGGTGAAATCGAGCCGGGCGCGCAGCGCCGGCGTCACCGCCATGGAGGCGATGATGGCGTCGCCGCGATTGCTGGTGATGGCGTCGACCAGCGTCTCGAACCGGCGCATCTGGATGGTGCAGGAAATCTTGATCTCGTCGCACAGCGCACGCGCCAGATCGACGTTGAAGCCGGCGGGATTGCCGTCGGCGCCGGTGAAGTTGAACGGCGGATAATCCGTCTCGGTCAGGAACCGGATCACGGTGAGGCGCGACATGTCCGGCCGGTCCGGGCGCCGCCGCGGGTCCCAGAAGCCTGGCACCGCCTGCGGGGCCGCCTCAACCGCCGGGCGGGGCTGGGTTTGCGCCTGCGCCGCAGCACCGCCGGCCACCACCAATGCGGACGCTATCGACAAGCCGGCCAGCCAGGCGCGGCATGCGCGGTGCAGTCTTGCAATGGTTAACGTGGCGGTAAGATATGGCATCGTCTGCAATGGCTTGCGGGAATTTCAAGGCCTTATAGACCATCCGGCCCGCGATGCGAGGGCCGTTTTCGGCTTTTGACCGGGGGATTTGCCGCTTAGAGATAGCGTTTCAAATCCTTGGCGGCTTCCTCCGGCGTCCGTTTCAGGTTGAACGGTGCTACGAAATTGCCGTCGCGATCCATCAGGTAGATCAGCGCGGTGTGGTCCATGGTGTAATCGCCGTCCTTGAGCGGGACCTTTCGCGCATAGACCCGGTAGGCCGACAGCACCTTGGTGACCGCCGCGGGCTCGCCGGTCAGCCCCTTCAGATGCGGATCGAAGCTGGACAGATAATCCTTCATCGCGGCGGTCGTATCGCGCTCGGGATCGACGGACACGAACCAGGCGTTAACCTTGTCGGCGTCCGTGCCCATCGCCTTCAAGACCTCCGAAATCTCGAACAGCGAGGTCGGGCAGACGTCGGGGCAATGGGTGAAGCCGAAGAAGATCAGCGTCGGCTTGCCCTTCAGATTCTGCTCGGTGACGGTCTGGCCGGCCTGGTCGGTCAGTTGAAACGGCCCGCCGATCGCAGCCGGCGCCGTGACGGTGCGCAAGCCGCCCAGCGCCCACAGCATGATCAAAAGCCCGACGGCGAGGCTTCCGGCAAAGGCCGCAACGATCACCAGCGGGCGAATGGCTCGGTCCATGGGAGGAATTCCTTTTGCCCGATCAGAAGCAGGCCGAGATGCCGGCGGCGATCGTTTCGAAAAACACCGTGGCGCCGTAATGGAACCACAATGCGGCCGCGCCGAGCACGACCAGCGCACCGATGCCGGCGGCGCCCCAGGCAATCATCGCGGCCACCCCGCTCTGCGGCCGGGCGGCCGCCATCATGCCCTGTCGGGTGGAGATCGGCTGAACCATCAAACTGAAATAGGGCCTGTTCCCCGGGCAGGCAAGCGGAATGGCCGGGCAGCAGATCACGTCATGCGGAGGGGGTGCCCTTCAAAAGCAAATGGCCGGGACATCTGCGCGAAGACGCGCTTCTGCCCGGCCACGACGTCGCCGCTTGGCACGCTTAACGCGACGCCGGCTTGTTGGTGGAAGCCTGCGCGTCGAGATAGCAGGGCTTGTACATCGACTGCAGCTGCTTGCCGCGCAGGAAGATCATGCGCTGGGTCAGGCCGCCGCGCGCCGAAATCCACTTCCGCACCGGAGGCGGATACATCGAATACAGCATGTGGGTCGCTTCGGCGTTGGTGACGGCGCGGCCCTGGGGTCCGAAATCCCAGGCGGCATGGAAGCCGAGGTTGGCGTGCGAGGTCACGCAGATCCGGTCGTGGGGAACCGCGCCGAGAACGATGGTGCAGGCGGAGGCGCACAGGCCGTCGATGATTACTGTTTCGCCCGAGGTACGTAGGCCCTGGTACTTGTCGACATAGGTGCCGATCCGGCCGCCGCGATCATCGGCTATCCGCACCACTGCTTGGCTCGCCCCTACCCCCGCCAGCAGCAGCACCGCGGCAAGCAACCCCGTCACCAGCTTCATATCCCAGCCCCAGTCCAAAGTGTCGAAACCGAATCTGATCGTCTTCGTGATGCAAGACAGGATGTAACGTCGTTTGAGATCGTGATTTTGTCTAGGCAGCCACAGCAGGTCAAAACAAATTCAAATTAAGTGTTGCCGGGCCGCTGCACCCTCCGCGCGAAAAGGTCCCAAACTGGAACAAGCGACTCTCCTCGAGGTGGCGACGCGGTCACAGGCAAGAGTCCATTTGCCGTTGACCGCGCGCGAGGACGCGGGCTTGAATCATAAATGGCACGGGGGAGGAAACGATGACTGAGGTCACAGACGTAATCGTGGTCGGCGGTGGACTGGCGGGGCTTGTTGCAGCAACCGAGATCGCAGACGCCGGCAAGCGCGTCATCGTCGTCGACCAGGAAGGCGAGCAAAGCCTTGGCGGACAAGCCTTTTGGTCGTTCGGCGGATTGTTTCTGGTCGACTCTCCCGAACAACGCCGGCTCGGCATTAAGGATTCCTACGATCTCGCACTGCAGGACTGGATGGGCACCGCGGGCTTTGACCGCGATGACGACCATTGGCCGAAACGATGGGCGGAAGCCTATGTCGCATTTGCTGCCGGCGAGAAGCGCGACTGGCTGCGCGCGATGGGACACCGTATCTTTCCGGTGGTCGGCTGGGCCGAGCGCGGCGGCTATGACGCGATGGGCCACGGCAATTCGGTGCCGCGCTTTCATGTCACCTGGGGCACCGGCCCCGGCATCGTCGAGCCGTTCGAACGCCGCGCACGCGAAGCGCAAAAAAATGGCCGATTAACGTTCAGGTTTCGCCACCGCGTCGACACACTCATGACGACGAACGGCGCGGTCGATGGCGTCAGCGGTTCGGTGCTCGAGCCCGACAGCGTCGAGCGCGGCAAGAGTTCCTCACGCAAGGTGGTCGGCGATTTCACGCTGCGCGCGCAGGTCGTGATCGTCGCTTCCGGCGGCATCGGCGGCAATCACGATCTGGTCCGGCAGAACTGGCCGGAGCGCCTGGGCGAGCCGCCGAAATTCATGATCTCCGGCGTCCCCGAACATGTAGACGGACGCATGATCGGAATTACCGAGGCCGCCGGCGCGCGGCTGATCAACCGCGACCGGATGTGGCACTACGTCGAAGGTATCCAGAACTGGAACCCGATCTGGCCGCGCCATGGCATCCGCATCCTGCCCGGCCCGTCCTCGATGTGGTTCGACGCGTCAGGCAAGCGCCTGCCCGCGCCGCTCTTCCCCGGCTCCGACACGCTCGGCCAACTGCAGTACATCATGGGCACGGGATATGAGTATTCCTGGTTCATCCTGACCCAGAGCATCATCAAGAAGGAGTTCGCGCTCTCCGGCTCCGAACAGAATCCCGACCTCACCGGCAAGAGCTGGCGCATGACGATCAAGCGCGCCACCAACAAGGGTGCGCCCGCGCCGGTGGAGGCGTTCAAGAAGAACGGCGCCGACTTCATCGTGCGCGACAATCTCGCCGACCTCGTCAGTGCGATGAACGCGCTCGCAGGCAGCGACCTGCTCAAGCACGATCACATCAAGGCGCAGATCGAGGCGCGCGACCGCGAGATCACCAACCCCTACGTCAAGGATGCGCAGGTGATGAACCTGCACAATGCGCGACGCTATATCGGCGACAAATTGATCCGCACGGCAAAACCGCACCGGATTCTCGATCCCGACCACGGCCCGCTGATCGCGGTGAAGCTGAATATCCTCACCCGCAAGACGCTGGGCGGTTTCGAGACCGATCTTGACTCGCGCGTGTTCGGCACGGACCGCCAGATCATCAGGGGACTCTATGCGGCGGGCGAAGCCGCCGGCTTCGGCGGCGGCGGCGTGCACGGCTACCGTTCGCTGGAGGGCACGTTCCTGGGCGGGTGCCTGTTCTCGGGCCGGAATGCGGGACGCGCTGCGGCGAAGGCTGTGGGGTAGGCCGTCTAGTTCGTCCCGGCATCGAGAAAACGGACGTCAAAGGACGCCGCGTTGTCCGCGCCCCAATCGTAGAGTGCCTGAAGCATGGGCTTCAGCATTTCGCCGCGCCTGGTCAGGCAATATCGGGATGCTCCGCCACTGCGTTCCTGCTTGACGAATCCGGCCTCGCTGAGATCGCGCAACCGCTCCGTAAGCACCTTGTCGCTTAACGCCGGAATGGCTTCACGCAATTCGCCATAGCGCATCGGCCGAAGTTTCAGCCTGCTCAAAATCACCGTCTTCCACTTGCCGCTGAGAAGATCGATCGAGAATTCGACGGGGCAACCGTATCTTCGCTTGGTCTTACGCATGATCCGCGCTCCGATTCCACTTTCCATCTGGTGCGTTGAGGGCTGCCGTCGAACCCTTTAAGCACGGCTTGAGATTCCAGAGAGCTGTAACGGACGTTTCCATACCATGATCGAACAAGAACGTGAGGCCGATCCGGCGGCCGACACCCTCCATCAGCCTACGCTGTTCGAATGGGCGGGCGGCTATCCCGCGCTGCTGGGCCTGACCCGGATTTTTTACAGCCGATACGTGCCGGAAGATCCGCTGCTGGGGCCGCTGTTTGCGAATATGTCGCCGGATCATCCCGAACGCGTCGCGGCATGGCTCAGCGAAGTGTTTGGAGGGCCGCCGCTCTATTCGCAAAGATATGGCGGATACCAACGCATGGTGAGCGAGCACGTCGGCAAGCAAATCACGCCGGAACAGCGCGCGCGGTGGGCCAGCTACATGCTGCGAAGCGCCGAGGATGCCGGACTGCCCTCCGACGCGGAATTCCGCGCCGCCTTTGTCGCCTATATCGAGTGGGGCTCGCGCATCGCCATGGAAAATTCCGCGGCCGGCGCCAGGCCTCCACCCAACATGCCGGTGCCGAAATGGTGGTGGGTCTGTAACGCGACGCCGGGCTCGCGCCCTTCCGCAAAGGCCATGGATGAACCGGTTGCGGCCGGCGCCGCGCCGATAGTGCCGGGCGCAGACGAAGCCGTCCGGTTCGACGACCATATCCGTCCGCTGTTTCGTCCAATGGACCGCAACTCGATGCTGTTCGCGTTCGATCTGTGGAGGGAGGCGGACGTTGCCTCGCATCGCCAGCAAATATTGTCCCGGCTGCGCGCCGGCACCATGCCCTGCGACGGCGCATGGCCGGACGAGAAGATCGCGCTTTTCGAGCGCTGGGTGGTCAGCCAGTCGTGAGGAGGAGGCAATTTCAGGACACTTCCCTGAAAAGAACGCAGTAGCCGATGGCAAGCCGGCGCGCTAAGAAACCGCGGTCCCCCATCAGGAGAACAATATGACCATCCAGCGTTTCGAAACCGGACCTCGCATGAGCCAGGTCGTCATCCACGGCGACACCGTCTATCTCGCCGGCGTCGTCGCCGGCAAGGCGGCCGGCAAGAGCGTGACCGAGCAGACCCAGGACGTCCTCTCGATCATCGACGGCCATCTGGCCAAGGCCGGCACCGACAAGTCGAAGCTGCTGTCAGCGACGATCTACATCACCGACATGAAGACCTTTCCCGAGATGAACGCGGTGTGGGACGGCTGGGTGTCGGCGGGCAACACGCCGGCGCGCGCGACCGTCGAGGCCAAGCTGGCGGCGCCGCAGTACAATGTCGAGATCATGGTGATCGCGGCGAAGTAAAGTCTTCCGCACGACGGTTGGCTGCCTCGGATTGCGACCCGCAAATCCGGGGCATTTTTCATTTGCATGTCACGCGCTGATTTTGGTGTCGGCGGCATCGCCGATGTCGGCCTGAAGCCACCGCGCGATTCGCCACCACGAATGGCTCAAGACCTTTCGCCCCATGAAAAGGCTGAGGTGATCGCACGGGAGGGAGGCGCGTTCCAGCCACGCCGGCTGCGTGCCCAACAGCCGCGCCGTCGCGAACGCCTGGTCGCGCGGGACGACGATGTCGTCGTCGCCGGCCAGCAGGAAGACCGGCACGCGCACCCCGGCGAGATCGATCCTGCGGCCGAGCGCGACAAAGCGGCCTCCAGCAATCAGGTTCTGCCGGAAAACCTGTTCGGTCACCTCCAGATAATAGGTCCCCGGCAGATCCAGCGTCGCGCGATCCCAGCGCTCGAAACGATCCAGCAGCACCTTTGCCTCGTCCGATCCGTCGCGAAGATTTCTTTGCAGCACGGCTTCCACGTCGTGCTGACTGAACGGAATGTTCCAGAATCTGAGCATGTGCTCGCCGCTCACGATTCCGTCTCCCTGGCGCACCATCTGCTCGAACGCCTGCTGGGGAACAGCGGCGACCATCTTCGAGATTTCAGACGGTGCGGAGACATCGACGGGAGCACCGGCGAGCACGAGCCGCCGCACCTTGCCGGGAAACCGCGCGGCATAGACCAGCGACAGCCACCCGCCCTGACACAGGCCGACAAGATCGACCGGCGCGCCGATCTCATCGACCGCCACATTGAGCTCGGCAAGATAATTGTCGATCGACAGGTTGCGCATTTCCGGCGTCGCCGAGCACCAGTCGGTGACATAGATGCGGTCCACGCCATTTCGTTGCAGCGCCTCGACGAGGCTATGGCCAGGTGCGAAATCCGCGATCAGCGCACCATGCAGCGCATAAGGCGCGCAGACGAGAACCGGCTGCCCTGCCGCACTTCCCTTCGAAAACCGCCGCAACTGCATCGATTGAAGTTGCAGCACCACCGCGTTTGGCGTGGTCCAGGCCAGCGGCGCCTGCTCCGGTGCGGGGGAAGGCGCGGGCTTTTGATCGGGGAGCCATTGCGCGTAGCTGTTGAGCGCCAGCCGCGTGGCGTGCAGCGGCCACAGCCACATCTGCTGTGCCCAGTCGGCGCCCGCGTGCTGCTCCGGCTTGTTGGTTTCTTCTGCCACGGATTGATCGCCCCATTAGGAGGAGAATGGCAAAGACCAAAACTTTGACGTTTGACCGACGAACCCGACAAGATCGAGATCGTCCTTTTACGCCAAATCCGGCCCGTGCCCCAGCCCGATCATCGGTCACGCTCCCGCGACGGCAACGTCGCCACCGCGGTACCGTTCCGCTACGCCGCCCGCGCCGTATTCCCCTCCGCCTCGATCCGCCGCGCCAGCAACCAGCGGAAATAGGTCAGCGCTGCGTCCGCACCGATGGCGAGCAACTGATAGTTCGGGTCGGCATCGAACACCTTCTGCTGCGCCTCGATGAGCGCCAGATCTTCGTGAAACGCCTCTTCGAGGCTGTTGCGCAGCGACAGCGCGATGTTCGGGTTGTCGAGATCGAAATCGTGCAGATAGTTCCAGAAGAAATGTGTCGTGCTGCGCGTCTCCGGCGTCATGAACTGTGCGTTGCGATATTGCCTTGTGCCCGGCACCGGCACGCCCTTCTCGGCGCCCTGGCCGGCCGGCGCGAACATGGTGTCGAGCAGGAAGATGCCGGGGATCAGCATGCGGCCGATGTTACGACGGTCGATCTTGTCGTTCCTGTTCGGTATCACCTTGCAGTGATAGGGCGGTGGATCGGCGCTCATGTGCCAGCGCTCGACGCGAAAACCGTCGTCGAGTTTCTCGATCGCGACCGGCTTGGTCTTGTAGGCATATTCCTCGGAGCCGCCGAGCGTATGGGTATGCACGAAGGCGAGATGGGCGAAGTCGCTCAAATTGTCGACAATCAAGAGCCAGTTGGCCTTGTAGTGCATGTAGCCGGGCAAGCCGCGCCATTTGGGATCGGCGAGCGGCGGATAATCCACGATCAAATTCGGATCGGCCTTTTCGGCGTCGCCCATCCAGATCCAGATCAGATTGTAGCGCTCGACCACGGGATAGCTGCGCACGCCGAGCTTTGGCGGGATCATGTCCTGACCTGGGATCTGGATGCATTTGCCGCCGGGCTCGAACTTCATGCCGTGATACATGCAGCGGATATCGTCGCCTTCGATCCGGCCCATCGAGAGCGGCGCGGCACGGTGGCAGCAGCGATCGTCGAGGGCAACCACCCTGCCGCTCGTGCCGCGATAGATCACGACAGGCTTTTCCAGGATGGTGCGGGCGAGTTTTCTTCCGTCGATCAGCTCATGATTCCAGGCTGCGACGTACCAGCAATTGCGCAGAAAGATTCCGTCGTCCGACATGCCGTTTCTCCCCTCGGTCTGGTTTTGCGAACCGCGCTGCTTTTGTGTCATCTTCTAGGGCATCGGCATTTCGGCGGATATCCGGATTCCCTGGACAGACCGTCCCGCCACATGGACGATTGCCCCGATGGACTGGCGCGATTGGGAGCTGTTTTGCGAGGTGGTGCAGCATGGCGGCTTCAGCGCCGCCGCGCGCGTGCTCGGGCATCCCAAATCGAGCCTGAGTGCTGCAGTGCAGCGGCTCGAGGCCAATCTCGGCCTGCGGCTGATCGAGCGCACCACACGCCATCTGCGGCTGACCGAGGCCGGCGACACGCTCTATCAGAAGGTCCGTCCGCTGTTCGTTGCGCTGCACGATACGCATGGCGAGGCGTTGGCGATGAGCAGCGCGATTTCAGGCACGCTGCGCATCAAGTCGCCTTACGAGTTCGGCGCGCACCATGCCGGCCCCGTCGCCATCGAATTGATTGACCGCTATCCGGATCTGGTGATCCGGATCGATGTCGAGCACGAGATCGTCAGCCCGGTCGCCGAGAATTACGACATCGTGTTCGCCATGCTGGAGCAGCCCCTGCCCTCGACGGGGATCGTGATCCGCAAGGTCTCGTCGCTGGAACGCGGCCTGTATGCCGCGCCTGCATTGCTGGAAAAATTCGGCGAGCCGCGCACGCTGGAAGAGCTCGGCCATCTTCCGATGCTGACCGGGCCGAACGATGCGCCCTGGGCGCTGACCACGCCGTCCGGCGTCACCGAACATCTCGCGGTTCAGAAGGCGCGGCTGGTCAGTTCGAACGCCGACATCCGGTTGCAGGCCGCGCTTGCAGGGCTCGGCGTGTTGCGGGTGACGGCGAGCTTCACCAACCCGGCGGTGGAAGCGGGTTTGCTGCGACGGGTCCTCGCCGATCA
>Ga0081540_1003701_pt1 | contig 11978 bp, 13 predicted proteins | sample TabmetS2T1R1_FD_71024 | JGI IMG/M metagenome (GOLD analysis project Ga0081540, IMG submission 71024) | Tabebuia heterophylla rhizosphere microbial communities from the University of Puerto Rico - S2T1R1 | ecosystem: Host-associated > Plants > Roots > Rhizosphere ...
ATGCCCTGGTCCGCCCCGTGCACATGATCAGCTGCCGCCGGAGGTCCGCAACGAGGAGGCGCGCCGGCCTGGTTGGTGCTGGAATCGCGCGTCGAATCCATTCGGTGGCCCGGCATCCGAGCAACACGCGAGCAACCGCAAGATCCATTGATCGATCAGTCCCGGCCGGCACGCCAGCCGTGTTCCTTGGTCCATCAGCCAGTGGATGTCCAGCCAGCCCTGGCGCAGGCCTTCGACAACTGAGTGCTGGCGGTGAAGAGGTTGATGGTGGCTGCGGTCGAGGCGGGGTCGTCGGTCGCGGTGACCGCGAGCCCGTACTGAGTCTTGAGTGCGTTGGCCTGGGTCTTGATGTCGATGATGGCGGAGTTGCCGGCCAGCGCTTGGATCTGGTTGATCGTCGCACCTTGGTCTCGGAGGTCTTCGTTTGTCGCGGTCTTACGCATCTGGTCGTTGAGATCGCATGCCTGCGTGACACCTGGGGGCAGCACCTGCGCGGGATCGGCGGAGTGCTGAAGCGGGCTGCCGCCGCTGGGTGCCTTGGATTGGCAGCCGGTGGTTCCGGTCGTGTGGCAGGTCGGGGTCGCCCAGGCCGCAGCGGTGGGATTGCCGGTGTGGGCGATGCCGAACGCGATGGCGGCACCGCCAAGCAGCAGCGCCAGCGTGGTGGCTGCGACGGCAATGGGCAGGACGGCGCAGCGGCGGCGGAGCGGGCTGGCTTGTGGTGGGACTGGTCGCGGATTCCCGGGTGGGTCGGGTGGCTGCTGTCGCGGTTGGCTGGCGGCGGGGACCGGGGGCATCCGGATATTGAACCTCCTGTTAGCTGTCCGGGCGCTGCTGGGCCTCGGGCCGTTCATGCTGGCCACGGGCAGCGCAGGTCTGTCGAGTCGCGCCGGACCATTCCTGACCGGCTGGGGATGCCGTGTTGGGGTCAGAGGCCAGCGGGGAAGTTGTACTGGTCGGGTGGCTGGGTGCCGGCGGGGAGGCTGCCGTAGACGGCGGCGATCTCCTGGTGTGCTTTGAGGACGATGGTGGTGGGGTCCCCGGTGTAGGGCACGCCGTTGAGGTAGAAGTGCCAGGTCTTGTCCGAGGCGGCGCACAGGTCCTTGACGCAGGTGCCGGTGAGCGGCACTTGCCATTCGGTGAAGAACTGGCCGAGGGTGAACGTGGCGTTGACGGGTGACTCGATGTGGATGATCCCGGTCGGGTCGTGGGTGTGCATGCTCGAGATCGCGGTCTGCCCGGCGATGCCGATCTGCGCGGGTACCGGCACCGGCTGCCCGTCGACGATGACGTCGAGGTGGGCGTGGAAGTGCACGTCGGTGGCTTCCATGGTCAGCAGGGGCAGGCCGGCTGCTTTGACGGCGGCCGGAACTTGGGCGGGTGCCGGTGCGGGCCAGGTGGGAGCAGCCGGCGTGGTGGGCGGGGTCTGAGCGTTTGAGTGGCCGGAGCCGCTGGTGTTCAGGACGATGACGGCGATCACACCGCCGATGACGAGGACCCCGGCCGCGATGCCGGTCACAATGAGCGTCCGCCGTCGGCGTTCGCGGCGGCGGGCTGCCTCGAGGGCTGCGGCGGCGCGCTGCCGGCGTCGCTCGGCCTTGGTCGCTCCCGGTTGGCCGCGTTGGGCTGTGGGCATCCGCACTCCTTCCGGCGGCTCGGATCTAGACGAGCGACCGAGGTGAGTTGACCAATGGGCCGACCGGGCAATGTGGCTCATTGACCCTACAGCCAGTCGGTGATGGGTTTCCGCGTCGATGAAACCGTGGTTACACTCGTCGAGTCAAGAGGTGTACCGGCCGGGTCCGGTCGGCCTCAGCCCTGCGGAACCTCGCGTTTGCCTGATCGGGGATGACGATGACGTTCAGTACGGCCCACATCGTGTTGACGGCCTTGATCACCGGTGTGTTGGTGTTCGGGGTCGGGGTTTGGCGCCTGCCGGGCCGGCAGTGGCGTGAAGCGCTGGTGGTGGCGCTGCTGGCTGGCGCGTCGGTGTTCCTGTGGCGGCTGTCGGCGAACAAGCCGCAGCTCAACGAGGATGGGATGCTGGGGAAGTTCTCCGCGAACGACTGGGCCGCGCCGGTGCTGACCTACGTGATCCTGGGTGGCTACGCCGACCTTCGCCGGCCGGCCGACGCGGTGCGCTTCCGGCAGGTGCGTGCCCTGGCCGCCCTGGTGTCGTTGGCCGTCAATGTCATCACCATCTGACCTCGAACCCGCGTGATGGCAGGCCGGGCCGATAAGCGTGGCTTCCGGGCCGTCCGGGGCCGAGGGCGTTGGTGGCTGTGGCTGGTCGGTGCGCTGGTGGTGGTGGTCGCCGCCGTGGTGGCGGTAATGGTGCTGCGCGGGCGGCAGCCGAGGCCGGTGCCGTTGGGGCTGCGGGCGGCCGGGCAGGTTGCGTTGCCGGGGGACAGTTCCCGGTTTGACTACGCCAGCCTGGACTCCGGCCGGGGTTTGCTGTTCATCGCGCATCTGGGCACGAGCGAGGTGGTTGAGGTCGACGTGCACGCCCAGCGGGTGGTCCGCGCGATTGGCGACCTGCCCGGCGTGCACGGCGTGCTGGTGGTGCCGGCCCGGCACCGGGTGTACGCGACCGCGACGGATGCGAACCAGATGGTGATCCTGGACGAGGACACCGGTGCCAGGATCGCAAACGGTCCTACCGGGGCCTACCCGGACGGGCTGGCCTACGATCCGGTACGCGGCACGGTGTGGACCACCAACGAGACCGGCGGGTCGGAAACCGTCCTGGACGCGGTCACCGCGACCCCACGCGGCACGGTGGAGTTGGGCGGCGAGGCCGGCAACGTCGCGTACGACCCGCCAACGGGGCAGATGATCGTGGACGTGCAGGGTGCCAACGTGCTCGCCGTCATCGACCCGGCATCCCTGACCGTCACCCGGCGCGTCGGGCTGCCCGGCTGCGACCACGACCACGGCCTGGCGCTGGACCCGGACCGCCGGTTGGCGTTCGTGGCCTGTGACGGCAACGCGGTGCTGCTGACCGTGGACCTCAACACCTGGCGGGTGACCGGCACCGACCGGGTCGGTCAGGGCCCGGACGTGTTGGCGTTCGACCCCGGTACCCGTCGGCTGTACGTGGCCGCGGAGAGCGGTTGGCTGGCAATCCTCGACGAGCACGACCGGCACCTGGTGGTGACCGGCAGCGGGCACCTGGCCGACGGTGCGCACGTGGTGGCCCTCGACCCGGGCACGCACCGCAGCTACTACCCGGTCCCGGCCGGCCGCGACGGCCACCCTGTCCTGCTGGCCTTTGACCAGGCATCCTGATCGGCCCGCTGAGCCGCGAGCGGCCATGGCGCGGCCTGTCGCACTGTTTGACCTGGTCAGTGGCGGGTACCGGCCGGACCACGCGAACACCTCGACATCGGTGTAACCACGGTTACACTGACCGTCATGGTGGGTGACTTCGGGTCGGGTAAGTGGGTGTTGTTGTGCTACCGGCTGCCTCGGGATCCATCCACACCCCGGATCACCACCTGGCGCAAGCTCAAGCGCCTCGGTGTGGCGCAGCTGGCCGACGGGCTGGTCACGTTGCCGGCCGATGCGCGGACTCGGGAGCAGCTGGAGTGGATCGCGCAGGAGGTCACCGAGGCAGGCGGGGAGGCGTCGATCTGGCTGGCTCAGCCCACATCCCAGGAACAGGAACGCGAACTCGCCACCCGGATGGCCGAAGCCCGCGCCGCCGAATACACGGCCGTGCTGGCCGAAGCGCTGGCCGCCGCGACGCTGCCGGAGCGCGAACGGCGACGCAACGGGGACCGGCTGCGGGCGGAGCTGCGCCGCATCACCCGCCGCGACTACTTCCCCCCGGCCCAGCGAGACGAGGCCCAAGCGGCGGTTCGGGCGCTACTGGAACTCACCCCGGCCGACAACGGCGTCGTAGAGGAGGCAGGCCGGTGAAATGGGCGACCCGCAGCGGGGTACACATCGACCGAGCCGCCTGCGCCTGGTTGATCCGCCGCTTCCTCGACCAGGACGCCCAGTTCGTGTTCGTCACCGACCCGCAGCAGATCCCGCCGGACGCGACCGGGTTCGACATGCGCGGCATCGACCTGACCCACCACACCGGCGCGGATGGGTTGGAGGACTGCACGTTCGAGACGATCCTGCGCCGCCATGACCTGACCGACCCGGTGCTGTGGCGCATTGCGCAGATCGTGCACGAGGCCGACCTGGACGACGAACGGTACGACGCCCCGGAGGCACCGGGCCTGGACGTGGTGCTGCGCGGCTTGTCGATGGTCTGCTCGGACGACGAACTCGTGCTGGAGCTGACCAGGCCGATGTTCGACGGCCTGTACGAATACCACCGGCGAGCCACCCTGCTCGGACGTGAACCGGCATGACCAACCCCGAACCCGCTTCTCAACCCGGACCCGCTGACCAAGTCGCCGCAGCGACCCCGGAGCCGGACCTGCGTTCCGTGCCGTGGCGCCCGTTCCTGGGCTACTTCCTCGGGCTGGGCACCTGGGGTTTCGGCGGGCCGATCGCCACCGTCGGGTACATGCAGCGCGACCTGGTCGACCGCCGGCAGTGGTTGACCCGCAAAGACTTCCTCGACGGCGTCGCCCTCGGCCAGAGCACACCAGGCCCACTCGCCGCGCAGGTCGTGATGTGGCTGGGGTTCCTCCGCGCGGGCACCCTCGGGGCGCTGGCCACCTCAGCGGCGTTCATCGGCCCGTCGTTCGTGTTCGTCCTCGCTGTCGCCGCCGTGTACGCCCACTACCAGGGGCTGCGGGTTGTGCAGGCGCTGTTCTTCGGTATCGCCCCTGCGGTGATGGCCATCATCGCCATCGCCGCATACCGCCTGGCCAAACTGACCAACCACCGCGACTGGCGGCTGTGGACCATCAGCGTCATTCTCGCCGTGGTCACTGCCACCACCGGCTCAGAGATCGCGGTGCTGGTCATCGCGGCCGGCATGTTCATGATCGTGCTAGATGCCCGGCCGCGCTGGCTGCGCCGCCGGCCACCCGAGCACAGGGCTGTTCCGGTGCTGGTACCCCTGTCCGTGAAGACGCTCGCAGGTAAGACGCTGACCGCGAAAACCCTTGCTTTCGGCGCGGCCACAGGCGGGACGCTGCTCGCGCTGAGCTGGTTCTTCCTCAAGGCCGGCGCGCTGATCTTCGGCAGCGGACTGGCGATCGTGCCGTTTCTCCGCCAAGGCGTAGTACACCAGCACCACTGGCTGACCAACACCCAGTTCCTCGACGCCGTCGCCATCGGCCTGATCACCCCCGGCCCTGTTGTCATCACCGCCACGTTCATCGGCTACCTCACCGCCGGTTGGCAGGGCGCGATCGTGGCCACCGTAGCGATCTTCATCCCGATCTACGCCGCCGTCGTGCTGGTCGGCCGGTGGCTGATCCGGCACCGCGACAACCCCCAGATCAAAGCGTTCGTCACCGGCGCCACCGCTGCCGCGGCCGGCGCCATCACCGGAGCCGTGGTGGTGCTGTCCCGCCAAACCATTCACGAGTGGACCGGCATCGCCATCGCGGTCATCGCGCTGGCAGTGCTCCTGAAATGGAAGGTCAAGGAACCGATCGTGGTCGCCGCCGGCGCCGCCGCCGGCCTCGCCCTGCACTGGCCCTGGTGACCACCTGGACACTCGAACCCAGCACGCTGACCGGAGGTACGACATGAAATGGGTGACCCGAGCCCGCCCCAAGACTGACCGCATCGCCTGCCCATGGCTGATCCGTCGGTTCGTCGACCCCGACGCCGAGATCCTGTACGTGCCAGCCGATCAGGTCCTGGCAGTGGCGGCCGACCAGGGTGGCCACTCATTCGACGCTAAGGACGCGACCTACACCCACCGCGGCAACCAATGCACCTTCGAAGTCCTCATCGACGACTACCACCTCGGCGACGACCCCGCACTGGCCCGGCTGGCCCACATCGTCCACGCCGCCGACATCAAAGACGACCTGAGCACCGATCCGCTCGGCCCCGGCCTGCTCGCCATCGGCCAAGGTGGTCTGCACGTCGAGGACGACGACCACCGCCTCCTGGAGCGCGGCCTGTTCGTCTACGACGCCCTCTACGCGTGGTGCCAGCACCACACCGACGCTCAGCCCTAGCACCTACCACGACGCGGTCGTCTGCTCGTACGCCCGGAGCCTCGGCTGACGGTCTGCATGATCAAGTGCCAAAGATCGCTACCGCGGACTGCACCGTGTGTCACGCTGCCCAACGGAAGCCGACGGCATCGCGGCGCGCACCAGGACGTGCGTGGGCGGTGCTGGGTGGAGGGGGACCACATCGACGTGAACAGTCTTACCCATGCCCCGGCGCTGGTACGAGTCGCGATCGGGGCCGTCGGCGGGGTGTGCGCGGTGATCCTCGACGTGATCTTCGGACCTGTCAGCGCGGCCCCGCTCGTCGGCTGGGACGCGCTCGCGCTGATCTACCTCGGGCTGACCTGGTCGCTGATCTGGCCGTTGGATGCCGAGCAGACCGGGCGCCGGGCCATCCGGCATGACCCCACTCGTGCGGTCTCGGGTGTGTTGCTGCTGATCGCCGCGTTAGCCAGCCTGGTCGCGGTCGGTGCCGTCCTGTTCGGGGCCAGTCGAACCAGCGGCAGCGGAGAGGTGCTGCGGGTGGCGCTCGGCGTGGGCAGCGTGGTGGTGTCCTGGGCGGTGGTGCACACGGTGTACACCCTGCGTTATGCCACGGCCTACTACGGCGGCCCGGGCGATGGCGTCGACTTTCACCAGCCGAGTCGGCCCACCTACCGCGATTTCGCCTATCTGGCCTTCGCCATTGGCATGACCTCCCAGGTGTCCGACACGCCCCTGACGGGCACACTGACCCGGCGTACCGCGCTGTTCCACGCGCTGGTGTCATACCTGCTGGGCACCGTGACTCTGGCCGCGACGGTGAACCTGATCGCCGGGCTCAGCCAATAGCGCCTCGTTGATCCGTTATCGCCGATGCGGATCCTGCGTGGCGAGCTGGGACAGGTATTCGTTGTAGGCGTCGTGGGCGGCCTGACCGTGGCGGTCGGCTCGGTTTTGGTCGCGCTGGTCGGCGCGGATCCACTGGGCGACGAGGATAAGAGCGACGGCCAGAGCGGGTAGTTCACCGAAGGCCCAGGCGATGCCGCCTGCGGTGTGTTGGTCGGTCAGCGATGTGGGTCCCCAGGGTCGCGCCAGCGTGGTGTACCAGGCATCGGCTAGGACGTGCCCGGTCTGCATGAGGGTGAGGCCGAAGAAGGCGTGCAGAGCCATCGCGGCCAGGAGCAGCAGGATGCGCAGCGGATGGGCGATGGGGCGGGGTGGGCGGTCAGTGCCGATGAGGACCCAGAAGAACAGGTACCCGGTCGCGAGTAGGTGCAGGTACATGGCCAGGTGGGCGGGGTGCGAGCGCAACGCGGTCTCGTAGAGGCGGGTGAAGTACATCGCGTAGAGGCTGCCGATGAAGACGGCGGTGGCCACGAGCGGATGCGCGGCGAGGCGAGTGGTGCGGGCGTGTAGGGCCGTGGTGAGCCATTCCCGGGGGCCGGGCATTCCGGGGTCGGGGCTGGGTTTGAGCGCGCGCAGGGCCAGGGTGATCGGGGCGCCGAGGACAAGCAGGATCGGTACCAGCATCGTCAGCGCCATGTGTTGGACCATGTGGACGCTGAGCAGCACGGGCCCGTAACGGGCCAGGCCGCTGTTGGTCACAACGAGCAGCAGCGCACAGCCGGCAAGCCAGAGGGCGACGCGGGAGACCGGCCAGGCGTCACCGCGGCGACGTAGCCGCCACACGCCCAGGCAGTACACGGCCGCGGCGGCGATAGCGGCGGCGGCGAACAGCGGTTCGGGCAGCCACTTGGTGATCAGGGCGGCGGCGCTGACCGGTGCGGGCATCGGGTAGCCGAGCAGATCGGTGCCCGGACCCGGGATCGGGGTGGCCGGGGTCGGGGTACGGGACAGGGCCACCGCCAACCCGAACGTCATCGCGAACACCGCGACCTCGACGGTCGCCAGCCGGGCGAACGCCCGGGGTCGGGCTGTGGCCAGGCTGGGCAGGGTCCGACGCCGGTGCAACCAGCCGAGTGCGGCGAGCAGGATCAGCGCGGCGGTCTTGGCGATGACGAGCAGCCCGTACCGGGTGGTGGTGAGGGCGGCCCAGTCGGGTAGCCGCGCGGCTGCGGTGGTGACGCCCGAGCCGGCGACGGCCGCGAGACAGACGGCGGCGACCAGCGAGTAGCGGCGCACGGCGGTGGTCAGCGCGGTCGGGGCGAGGGGGCGGGTCAGCAGCAGTGCGACCAGGCCGCCGGCCCACACCGTCGCGGCGACGACGTGGATGAGCAGAGATGAGGTGGCCAGCTGGTGGTTGCCGGCCGATGCGGCGTGGCCGCTGAACGCGACGGGCAGCAGCCCGGCCACCGCCACGCTGGCGGTGACCGCGGCGTGAGTCAGAGTCCGGGCGGTGACCGCGAGCACGGCGGCGGTCGCGGCGAGGAGAGCGGTGGCCAGCAACGCCCTGCCGGTGCCGGTACCGGTGGCCACCCGCAGCAGGCTCCCGGCGGGCAGGGCCGGCAGTGGTACTGCGGCCAGGTCCGACGCGGTGAGCGCGAGGGCGGCCAGGGTCGCTGCCGCCCACATGCAGGCGGCTACGGCCGAGATGCGGGTCCAGTACCGGCCGACCGCGCCGAGCCGGACGCGCCGCCCGGTGTCGGGCGTTCCGGGGGCGGCGAACGCGGCGGCGCCGGCCGTTCCGATCGCGACGACCGCCGCGAGTCGGCCGGCGAGGGTGGCCGCCGGCAGCCCCCAGTCGGTCCATGGGCCGGGGCCGGTCAGGCCGGGCAGGGTACGGGCGTCGACCGCGTGCCCGAACCGCAACGCAACCACCAGGACCACTAGCCCGCCCGTCGCGATCGCCGCCGCGATGCCCCATCGCCCGGCGCGTCGGTTCAGAAGGCTCATGGCTGTCCGGCAGCCTTCCTACGGCGCAGGGCGAACAGCACGGCGCCGGCCAAGGTCGCGAAACCGGCCGCTGCGATGGCCCAGCCCAGGCCGGGCCGGTCGGACGATCGGCGGGCGACGGCGGCCGGTACGCCGGTACCGGACGGGGCGCGGCTTGCCGCCGGGGCGACCTCCGCCGGAGCCGGGCTGGCCGGGCTCAAGGTGAAGGTGTGACTGCCCTGCACCGGGTGCCCGTCGGTGGAGCTGACCCGATAGGCGACCGTGTACAGCCCGGGCTCGGGTAGCGACACGTCGACCGTCAACCCGGTACCAGAGACACGCGGCACACCGGTCGTCACCACGGCGCCAGTAGGCCCGGTCACGGCGAGTTGGGCGTAGGCCAGATCCGGCGGTTCCCGGAAGGTGACAGTCACGCTGGCAGGCGGGTGTGCCAGCACCGCACCCGGCGCCGGAGTTGAGTTGACCATCGCATTGTGTGCCTGCGCCGGGCGACCACTGACACCAAGCGCCGCGACGATCGCAACCGCGGCCGTAACGGAGGCCACACCGCTCCGGCTCACCGCCCGGATCACGCCGTGGAGTCCGGGCGTGGCCGTCGCCGGCTCCACAGGACGCCGGCAACCGCCGCCGCGAGCACGACCGCGACAACGCCGACGATCCACCACAGTGGACTCTGGCCGCCGGCCGACCCGGCGGCGGAGGCCGGTGTGGCCGACACTGGTGTCGTCGCCGGCGCGGGCGCGGCGCTAGCCGGTGAACTTGATGCGGCGGTAACGGCGGCCGGTTGCAGGCTCAGCACCGGGGCCGGGTGCGGCGGCTCCGCCTGACCAGGGGTCGGAATCTCGATCCACCGGTCGGCGTCACCGTCGGCATAGGTGACCACCGTCTTGAACGCCACGCTGGTCACACCCGCCGGCAGGGCGGTCACCCGCACCTTGTACTCCGCGTTGGTGCCGACCGGCAGGGCGGCTCCGGCGACCGTATAGCCGGTACCGCTCGGGGTCAGCGCCCATCCGGCCGGCCCCGATACAAGGCTGACCGCGTTTGCCGGGATGCCGTCCGGGAGGACCACGTCGAGCTTGCTGATCCCTGCGGTGCTGGATTCGGCCTCGGCGACGAAGCTGAGCGTGACGTCGCTCGCGCCCGCCTGCGGCTTGTCCGCCTGCACCTCCACATGGGCCGCAGCAGGCCCGGCGAACATGGCCAGGATTCCGGCCGTCGCCAGAATCAACACGGCACAACCGGTCAGCCGTCGTTGCCAGGCCCTCATACTCATCGAACGTCTCCCTCGTTCTCCGCCGTTGTCTCGACCCGTCGCCGGGCCGGTCCGCACCAGCGCGACAATCACGGCCGGTTAGTCGAATCGGCGACGCGGAAAGTTCCCGTTGTCGCCTAGTCGTGGTCGGCCAACCCGGTCAGGTGATGGTCCGCGGCGAACAACACCTCGGTCACCAGCCGCCGCACGTGCCCACCGCGCGCCGTGTACAGCGCGCGGCGCCCATCCCGGTGAGTCCGGACCAGCCCGGCCAGCCGAAGCTTGCCCAAATGCTGGGAGACCGCCGGCCGGGCGGCGCCGACCAGCCCCGTGAGGCTGTTCACGTCGTACTCCCCCTGGCAGAGATGCCACATCAATCGCAGCCGGGTCGGGTCGGCCAGCATCCGCAACGCGGTCGCCGCTACCTCGATCTGGTCGGTACCGGGTGGTTGCTGCTGCACAGTCTTGGCAGTTGCCGCGTTGTCGCGTGCGTACATGGGCACCTATCATGCCAGACGGCCCCCGTAGCCGACACCACCCGAAGGAGCCCGCCGTGACCGGCGCAGCTGAGCACAACCACGACCACGACCACGGCGCCGCCACGGTGACGCCGGGTGGCACGAGGAACGGTGGCGCGGCACATGAGCACGACGAACGGGGGCACCACCACGACATGGACCAGGACCGCCACGCCGAACCCGTGGCCGAGCCCGAGCCGCACGATCATGACCACGACGGCGACCATGATCACAACCACGGGCATGACGAGGGCCACGGGCACGACCACGATCACGGGCATGACCACGATCACGGCGGCGGTCTGGCGGCGGTCTGGCACCGACTCAGCCACCTGATCACTCCGCACTCGCACGACGCCGCCGACAAGATCGACTCAGCGATGGAGGCCAGCCGTGACGGCATCCGCGCACTGTGGATCTCGCTGGCGGGACTCGGCGCCACCGCCATCCTGCAGGCTGTGATCGTCGTGCTGTCCGGGTCCGTCGCGCTGCTCGGCGACACCCTGCACAACGTCGCCGACGCGCTGACCGCCGTCCCACTCGGGATCGCGTTCCTCATCGGCCGCCGCGCAGCCACCCGGCGCTACACCTACGGGTACGGCCGGGCCGAAGACCTGGCCGGCATCGTCATCGTCGTGTTCATCGCCGGCTCCTCCGCCCTGGCCGGCTACGAAGCCATCCGCCGGCTACTGCACCCGGCCACCGTGTCCCACCTGCCCTACGTGGCCGGCGCCGCGATCATCGGCTTCCTCGGCAACGAGATCGTCGCCCGGTACCGCATCACCGTCGGCAAGAGGATCGGCTCGGCCGCACTGGTCGCCGACGGACTGCACGCCCGCACCGACGGGTTCACCTCCCTCGCGGTACTCGTGGGCGCCGGCGGTGTCGCGATCGGCTGGCGCTGGGCCGATCCGGTCGTCGGCCTACTCATCACCGTGGCCATCCTGTTCGTCCTCAAGGACGCCGCCCGCGAGGTGTACCGGCGGCTAATGGACGCGGTCGACCCCGCCCTGGTCGACACGGTCGAAGCCACCCTGCGCAGTACCCCTGGCGTGCTCGACGTGGGCGCCGTCCATCTGCGATGGATCGGTCACCAGCTGCGCGCCGAATGCGAGATCGTGGTGGATGCCGGCGTGACCATCGAACAGGCGCACCACGTCGCAGTGGACGCCGAACACCGACTGATCCACGCGGTACCCCGGCTGACCGCCGCGCTGGTCCACGCCGACCCGTACGGCGACGACCAGATCCACCACGCCGAACTGGCAC
>Ga0081540_1003702_pt1 | contig 11978 bp, 9 predicted proteins | sample TabmetS2T1R1_FD_71024 | JGI IMG/M metagenome (GOLD analysis project Ga0081540, IMG submission 71024) | Tabebuia heterophylla rhizosphere microbial communities from the University of Puerto Rico - S2T1R1 | ecosystem: Host-associated > Plants > Roots > Rhizosphere ...
AATGCCGTTGGCCAGTTTCGATCGACGACGCTTTTTCTGGCGGCTGTTCCCATGCGTTCTCGCAACGCAACATCCGTAGCCAGTGAACGGATAGCTCGCGTAAAATCATCAACATCGTGGGATCGAGTGATCATACCGTTCATTTTGTCCTCTACCAATTCCTTGGGCCCGCCAGAATCGGAAACAATTACCGGCACGCCGCTAGCCTGCGCTTCCAGAATGACGTTGCCGAATGTGTCGGTGGTGCTGGGGAACACAAAAATATCCGCTGAAGCGTAGGCGGCCGCCAATTCTTTTCCCGTGAGGTAGCCAGTAAAAACGGCCTCTGGTAGTGACTGTGCAAACTTCTTAGAGTACGGACCATGGCCGACGACAAAAAGCTGTACTGGAAGACCGTCATGGCGTAAGCGGCGATAGGCGTCTGCCAAAACATCGAGATCTTTCTCCCGGGAGATGCGGCCGACATAGAGCAAACGGATCTGTCCGTTGGCGGCAGTAAACCTTTCCCAGAACGCCGGCTCGCGTCGCGCTGGCGTGAAGAGTTCGATATCGAGGCCGCGGGGAAGGATTTTCAATTTCGCGGAATCGAAGCCGCGCTTGATCCAGCTTTGTCGATATTCTTCGGAGTTAACAAAAACGGTGTCGAGCTGGCCATAAAACCAGTGCATGTAACCCCACGCGACGCTTTCCAGGAAGCTGTCCTCGGTAAGAATCCGGACGTATTGCGGGAAATCGGTATGATAAATGCCGCTCGTTTGCAAATTGAGCATTTTGGCTGCAAGCAGCGCGGTAAGCCCGACTGGCCCGGGTGTGCTGATGATGATCTCGGTAAATTTTTCGCGCTGGATATAGTCGAGCATTTGAAGGACCGGCGGGAAGCTCAATTTTTGGAGCTCATACTCGGGTAATTCGAATTCGCCGATTGGTGGGAAGTTTTTGATCGGAATATCATCGATGTGCAATTCGCTGTTGGAGACAATCACCACCAGTTCCTTTCCGGCTTCAGCGCCGGCTGCCGTCATTTTGCGGATTGTAGTGGCGACGCCGTTGACATCATCCAGCGTGTCAGTGAACCAGGCGCGTTTGCGGTTTTGCAATGCGACCGGAATTTGGCCGGTCAAGTCCAGGAAGATAGACCGCAGCCACTTTCGGGAAGGCGCCTGGCTATGAAACCCATAGATGTAAGGCGTAAGAATCACCAGGATCGGCGCAATCGCGCTCAGAGCCTGCATGCTCTCGACCATGTTGCCGCCACGAATTTGCTGAACGAATTTTTGGAAAAACCGAAAGGTCAACTGCTCGGCCACCATGTTTGCCATGAGAAATGTGCGGCGCTCCGGTTCGTGGACTCCATTCAATTGCTCGGCAAGTTTCGCCTTTACTTCCGCCCGTGCGAAATAACCTGACAGTTCGTTCCATAGCGACACGTTTGCAGGCTTGACGAAATCGAAAATTTTTCCTGACAAAACGCCCTGCACGATGAATTCCATTTTTTCTTTGAGAGTGAATTCAGTCGGAGCGCGACCTTCCATGAACCGCGAAAACATTTTCTCCAACAAGGCTGCGCCCGGCCCCAGTTTTTCATTGAAACGATCCTGAATGAAACAGGCGACTGTGTTATAGAAACCGTGCGAAAGGACCAGCGGGGTGCCGCCCTGGCCGTGCGCGCTGCAGTCGCCCTTGCGGACGCATTCGAGAAATGTTTCCGCGGACTCCGCTGGAGGAGTTTCCGTAAAAACCGATGCGGCGAATTGCCCGCCGTGATCGTCCGACCCGCCGACAAAAATTTTCTTCCACGGCTCCGCGTGTGTAGGCGCCAGGTTATGGCGATTTGCGAACGCCTCGATTTTTTCCGGCGTCAGTTGTTTGAACAGTGCCTGGGCCAGATCGCTTAGCAGCGCATCGCGCAAACCGTTGATGCCCTCGAAATGCTTGAAGAGAAGAACGAGCAATTCCAGATGCCGGGAATCGAGTTTGCCGTTAATGCTGTAGAGGGGATGCGCTACTGCGTGCGCGATCTGCCCAGCCTGCAGGTAGCGTTGCAGTTCAAAAATATTACCGCGTATTTCATCGATCGCGCGATGCTGGTTCTCTGAAATTCCCCAAACGAGAATCTGCAGCTTGCACGGATCGTTGGGGAAATAGGTGCTGACTTGTTCGCTGATAAAGGTGCGAGGCCGATCACTGATTTGCAGGCAGCCTTCGATCGTATCGTGGTCGGTAATGGTGACATAGTCCATTCCCCGTTCGAGCAATTTTGCATACAGCTGTTTCGGGTTGGAATAGCTGTCGGGGAAATCGAGGCGACGAAAGAGCCATTCTTCAGAGCGCGCGCTGTAACGCGAATGAATATGAAGATCACATCTGCTCACGTTTACATTCCCCGTCTCAATCTTTGTTGCGCGATCCATTCCTGGTAGGTCGTGGCTGTGCGCGACCCAATCGCTCGCTCGATCATATCCGTGACCTGCCGCCAAATCGTCGGGTGCGAATAATCAGGCGGATGAATGCTAATGCGCAACAGTGGTTTTCCTTCTAGATATCGAAAGAGCGTGGCATTGCAGATTCGGCTAATTCCGCGGCGCCAGTTCCGTCGAACGCTGTAAACAATCGATCGGGCGGTGAACTCATTGCCGGCTCGGAGATCGCACACTTTGTGCAATCGTGTGGTGTATTCCATCCCGGCATCGCGCGCGGCGCGCTCAGCTTCTTTACTGAGCAACCACGCCGGAGCCACAAAACCTTGCGATTTAAATCCGGACGCACGAAATTCGTCTCGCGCCCTCGTAATTCGAGACAAGGCTTCGTCGTAGTCTAAGTCGTAGAACTCACCTTCCTGTTCCGTGTAGAATCTTGTCAGGAACTTGTCCTGCAAACTTTCTTTCGCGCGTTGAGGGCGTTCGTGAAAATACCCGTGAATAACGATTTCGTGACCGTCCGCTTCCAGGCCGCGTAGCCACGACACAAATTGTTGGTTTCTGGTGCACAGCCCTTGATGATGATAATCCGGGACGGCCAGAAGAGAACAAACGCTTACTCCGCGCCGAGCCAGTTCTGAAATGATTGTGTTCGCGATTTGCTGATTGGGAGGAGCGACGTCGTGCAGGGAGACGACCATAAAATCTCTTGTGGCAACGCCAGTTGCGACGAGCGGAAGGAACTCGGTTGCCGCAATTGTACTCATTCGGGAATTTTCGGCCTCCACACAGCTTTGAACAAGGCAAAAGGTGGAACGGTTGCCGCGGCGATTCCTCAACGCGGTGCAATCAAGCCACGGCTTTGCCGCCTGGTATTTCGCGTCTTAGGGACTGTTTGCCATCGCTCCCATCCGGACCGGCATCTTCCAGAGAAGCCGATCCACCTATGTTCCCATTTTCACAATTTCGCGAAATGCCGGCTCCGCCAACGGCATAACTGACAAACGCGACTGGCGGACCAGCGGTATGCCTTTAAGCTTGGAATGGCTTTTGATTTCTCGAAGCGTAACCGCCCGGCGCAGTGGTTTGACGGGAGCCAGATCGACAGTCGACCAATCGCCTTCCTTTGCAGTCGAATCTCGATATGCCGTCCGAACTACTTTGGCGATCCCGACAACAGCTTTGTCCTCTCCGCTATGATAGAAAAGGACTTCATCATTCTTCTCCATTCTGCGCAGATTGTTGCGCGCTGTGTAATTGCGCACACCAGTCCAACTGGTTTGGCCCTCCGCGACAAAGTCCGACCACGAATATGAGGACGGTTCCTGTTTCACCAGCCAGAAATTCTTCATGCATATATATGTACTGCGTCATCATCGTCGTCATTCCGAGCGAAGTCGAGGGCTCCCGTAACAGTACTTTGGGTCATTCTACGAGATCTCTCGACTTTGCTTCGCTGCGCCAGGGATGACGAATGCCACGAAAGCGGACGTGAGAATTGGAGCTTGAAAAACATGATTGCTGCGCGCATCTGACAACATGCGGCGGCTTCCATTCATCACGTTTGAAGGATCGGAGGGTAGTGGAAAATCCACACAGGTGCAGCGATTGGCCGCGCGACTGGAGCGTTCCGGTGTGCCGTATCTGGTCACCCGCGAACCCGGTGGCACGCCGATCGGCGAAACCATTCGTGAGCTACTGCAATTTGCCTCGCACAATTCCGGTATGACCCCGGAAGCCGAGTTGCTTCTCTTTGAAGCCAGTCGCAGCCAGCTCGTGCGCGAGATCATCAAGCCGGCGCTCGAACAAGGCATGTGCGTGATGGCCGATCGCTTCTTTGATTCCACCACTGCTTATCAAGGGGCGGCCCGGGCATTAGATCGTGACACGGTCGACCGTTTGAATGCATTTGCGGCCGGCGATTGTATTCCGGACGTTACTTTTGTTCTCGATATCGATGCAACCAGCGCGAAGTCGCGAATGAATCAACCGCGTCGACAAGATCGGATGGAGCAGGAGCCCGACGAATTCTACGAGCGCGTTCGGCAGGCATATCGCGACCTGGCCATTCGTGAGTCAAATCGCGTTGTCTTAATCAATGGCGCCCGCAGTGCGGATGAGATCGAGAATGAGATCTGGCGGACGCTTTGTTCTCGCTTCCCAACGCTCGCCGCAAATCCACAATCTGCAAAAACGGTCAGTCCGGCTTCAGACCGGGATCCGCGCTCCTAAAATGCCTTTCTCTCGCACAACAGCTCTCGGCTATTTGCATCGTGCCCATGAACAGAATCGGCTGGCGCATGCCTATTTGATTTCAGGGCCGCCAGGCAGTGGGAAACAGCAGCTTGCTGCCGACCTGGCGAGTCTCGTCAACGGCACTGCTTCCGGTGATGTTTTCTCAGACAAGGCCCGTGAAATTTTCGTTGCCCGGCCAGAATCGAAGTCGCGGCGTATTGTCACTGAGCAAATTCGCGATCTTGAGCACGCGCTGCAAATGCGCGCACGCAATGGGCGACACAAAGTGGCGATCATATCCGATGCCGATCGGCTCCAGCCTCAGGCTGCAAACGCGTTTCTCAAGACATTGGAAGAACCGCCCAAGGATTCTTTGTTGCTCTTGCTGAGCGCTTTGCCCGAAGCGCTACCGGAGACAATTCTTTCGCGCTGCATCGCGATTCCTCTTGCACGAGAAGGGGAGCTGCAGACGAGCAATGAAGAAAAAAACCTGGTGAACTTACTGCAACAGGCCTCCCATGAACAAACCTGGACCATTCAATTTGCCTATCGACTGGCTCAGGAATTTCAGCGTTTCCTCCGTTCGGTTCGTGAAGAAGTTAAACGCGAAACAGACGAGGCATTAAAGCAGGAACAACTTCGTTACAGGGATGCAACCGATGGCGCGTGGCTGGAAGAACGAGAACAGTACTATAAAGCTCGCGCCGAAAGTATTTACCTGCAACGGCGCGCTGGATTGATCGAGGCATTGTTCGCCTGGTGGTCAGATGTTTTGCGCTCCAGTAAAGGTGTCGCGCAACGTAGTTTGCCTCGTGCAGGAAAAGAAACCGCCGCGCTGGCAAGCCGATTCAATACAGCTGAAATCTTGAAGCGCGTCCGGTCTCTCGAGGAACTGCGCGATCATTTGAATCGGAATATTCACGAAGCACTCGCGATCGAAGTCACGTTTCTGACAATATTTACGGGCGAAACGGTAGCCGCTGGTCGCTGACTCCAGCCGCAAGCGAAGGGAGCCTGCCGCACCGTAGTTTCGGCAAAGGCGGGTTGACAAAAAGCCGTCCAATCTTATCCAGTATGCTCGTATGCGACATATTTCCCGATTACTCTTGCTGTGTGCTGGCGGTTCACTCCTGCTGCTGACTGGTTGTCAAACCGGGCATGTGTCCAGCGGCTCGTATCACGTGACGGCATATCGCCCGCACGATCCATCCAAGGTCAAAGTGAAACTCTCCACCTCGACACAAAACCTTTTTGTGATGGAAGGAGACCGGGTGTTAATGGCTGTCCAGGCTAATGTGGGAAAGCCTGGTGCGCCAACGCCGCATGGCCACTTCACGATTTATAGCAAACAAAAAGAACGCCGCCGGCAGAGCGAGCCGGACCGAGGTTATCCGATGGCTTATTGGTGTGAGTTCGCTCCGGCCTATGGATTCCACGAAGGGTTTGTCTGGGCCGTGCCGCATACGCATGGCTGTGTTCGTCTCCATCGCGAAGCGGCGGCGCGACTCTTCGCTTTGGTCCGGATCGGCACGCCGGTGGAAATCGCGAGCTCGCTCCCGGAGGACAAGGAATATGGGAAACTGGTTCGCCGGCTCGATCAGAGCCGCGACCCGGACCCCCCGCGCTCGCAAATGATGTCTGCCAGCTGGTTTAATGATCCTCCCGGTCCGCTGTTGGTCGATCAGTGATCGTCTGCAGATAAGGCGATTTCGATCCCAGGGGCGGCTGTTTGAAAACCGCCGGTTAGGGTTAGGTTGACCAAAGCCATGAGCACGAACCTTATTTCCAGCGGCACAACGGCTCGGGAGAAGGTGAACCTTCGTACGCCCGACGTAATGGCTGCTGTGCAGCAACAGGTCGAGTCACACTACCGGAGCGATATTGTCGAGAAGGTGCGCCGCGCAGGCGGGACCATTTCCGTGGGCGACACTACGGTGCGTTTGGCGAAACAATTTGGTTTTTGTTACGGTGTCGAGCGCGCGATTGATCTCGCGTATGCGGCTCGCAAAGTCTTCAAAGATCGCCGGCTTTTTATTGTAGGCGAAATCATTCATAACCCTGAGGTTAATCATCAAATCGCCTCGTTAGGGATTAAGAACCTGACCGGCAAAAACAAGGAGGCAGACATTTCCGATCTCGGCTCCGAAGACGTGGTTATCGTCCCCGCGTTCGGAACCGAATTATCGATCCAGCAACAGATCAAGGACCGTGGCTGCCAGATTGTCGATACCACGTGCGGAGACGTGATGAGCGTTTGGAAACGAGTGCGCAAATACGCGAGCGAGTCTGCCACTTCCATTATTCACGGCAAAGCCGAACACGAGGAAACCAAGGCGACCAGCTCGCGCGCGCTTGGCGATGGAAGCGGGCATTATGTCGTCGTTCTAACACTCGAAGATACGGATTACGTTTGCGACTATATCAGGCACGGCGGCGACAAGCACGCGTTCCTCGACAAGTTCAGGGGCGCGCATTCGCCCGGGTTCAATCCGGACGTGCATTTGAAAACTGTCGGTGTAGCAAATCAAACCACCATGCTACGCGGCGAGACGGAAGAAGTGCAGCGTCGCGTTCGGCGGGCCATTGTCGATCGAGATGGGCCGGAGCTTGCAGAGAAGAATTTTCGATTTTTCGACACGATATGCGGCGCCACGCAGGAGCGGCAGGACGCGTTGCGTGAATTGCTCGATGTGTCAATGGATCTTCTGCTGGTGGTGGGCGGTTATAACAGCTCGAATACATCCCACCTCGCAGAGATGGGCGAAGAAAAATTGCCGACCTATTTCGTCCTCAACGCTTCACGCCTGGTTTCCGCCACGGAGGTCAAGCATTACAACTTGCACGAAAAACGCGAAGTGGTGTCGCATTTCTGGTTACCGAACGGGCCTGCCGTCATCGGGATAACTGCCGGCGCATCGTGTCCGAACAATTTGATCGAAGAGACGTTAATCCGCCTTTTCGAATTGCGCGGCATTTCGCGCCAGCAACTCGAGCTAGCGGCGTAGAGGTCGAAAGCTGCAACAACGCGCCCCATCTTTGTCATTTCGAGTGCGGCGCGGCGGGGTCGAGGAATCTCCAACTTTTCTGCATTCCTAGTGTTGAGAACAATAAGACAGGTCTCGACTTCGCTCGGACATGATAAGGCAAGGACTCGTCGATTACAGACCGCCGGTGCCGAAGCGACATGCGAAATAATTGCGTATGGCACGCGCAATCTGGAAGGGCAGCATCAGCTTCGGGTTGGTTAATATCCCAATCGCTTTATATCCCGCCACCCGACGCGAGGAACTCAAGTTTCGTCTGCTGCGCAAAAGCGACTTGAGTCCCGTGAATTACAAGCGCGTTGCCGAAAAGGATGGCAGGGAAGTCCCCTGGGACCAAATCGCAAAAGGCTACGAATACGAAAAGGGAAAATACGTCATTTTGAAGGATGAAGATTTTCAGCGAGTTGATTTGGAGGCCACGCAGACTGTCGATATTCAGGACTTCGTCGAGCAGGAAGAGATCGACCCGATATTCTTCTACAAGCCATACTATCTGGAGCCGCAAAAAGGCGGCGACAAAGCATACGCGCTCTTGCGCGATGCGCTAAAGGATAGCGGCAGGGTGGGTATAGCAAAGGTTGTAATCAAGACGCGCGAATATCTCGCAGGGGTAAAACCGGAGGATGGCGTGCTCGTTCTTGAGCTCATGCATTTCGCGGATGAACTCGCGGATCCGGCCAAGCTTCATGTCCCAAAAAAGACCGAGGTCAGTAGACGCGAGATGAATATGGCAAAATCTCTCATCGACAGCATGAGCTCGAAATGGAATCCGGAAAAGTACAAAGACGATTATCGCGAAGCGCTGATGGAAGTAATCGAAGAGAAAGTAAAAGCCGGCGGGAAAGAAATCGAAGAAAAACTGAAGAAAGCGCCCAAGCCAACCAAGGTAATTGATCTTGTTTCCGTGTTGCAGAAGAGCTTGGAGCAAACCGGCACGAAGAAAAAAGCGACGACTAAATCGCGCAGGAAACAGAAGCAACCTGCAAAGAAAGCAGCTTAGCTGCGGGCTTGACAGAGAACGTCGGTATCATTCAGCCTAAGCTTCCATGAACGCTCTTAATCGATTTGCGGATCCGTTTTATTGCATCATGCGTTTGGTCGTCGGCCTGATGTTTGCGTGTCATGGGCTCGACAAAATCTTCGGCGCATTCAGCCCGAAAGGCGAAGCGCTTCCGACCTTGATGGTAGTCGGCGGCTGGGTGGAGATTGTTTGCGGACTTCTCATTGCGTTTGGTCTGCTGACGCGAGTCGCCGCGTTCATCGCCTCCGGTGAAATGGCGGCGGCGTTTTTCATGATGCATGCGCCCAAGGGCCTCATTCCTTACGTGAACAAGGGCGAGCTGGCGGTGGTTTACTGTTTCGTGTTTTTCTACATTTTTCTTCGTGGTTCCGGCGGTTGGAGCATCGATGCGATGATCGGCAAAGGAAAAGCCTCGGCCACGACGACCGCTTAGCCGGTTTGGAATACCTATTTTGCCGACGATGAATTGGTTTAGTCGTTATCCCGATCTGGCCTACTGGCTGTTGCGATTGATCGTAGGACTCATGTTTGCTTGCAATGGGGGACCATCGCTTTCCGCACAGGAGTACAAAGATTTCGGCAAAGACCGCCTGAACAATTCGCCACGCCACGGCGAATGGGTCGATATCAAATCAGACGACCGTACGATTAAAGCTTTCGTCGTTTATCCCGAGCGTAAAGACAAAGCCCCTGCCGTACTGGTCGTTCAGGAAATTTTTGGCCTGACGGATTGGCTGCGCAGCCTGTGCGATGAGCTGGCAGAAAATGGAGTCATCGCAATTGCGCCCGATTTTCTCAATGGTCAAAAGTTTGAAGATGCCGATAGCGCCAGCAAAGCAGTCTCGGCCGTGACGCAAGATCAGATCAAAGCGGTTCTTGACGCAACGGCCGATTACGCGCTCAAAATTCCGGCGTGCAACGGCGCGCTTGCTATTTGTGGATTTTGTCGGGGCGGCGGATGGGCGTTTGCGTACGCGAATGAAAATCCAAAACTAAAAGCGGCCTATTCGTTTTACGGGACCGCGCCTGATGAAGCCTCCAAGGTCGCGAATATTCAGTGCCCGGTTTACGGCTTTTACGGTGAGAACGACGAGCGGGTGAACGCGACTATTCCAAAAGCTGAAGAGTTAATGAAAGCCGCTGGCAAAAAGTACGAGCCAATGATTTACAAAGGCGCCGGACACGGTTTCATGCGTTCCGGCGAACCCTCCAATCCCGCCGTTCGCGAGGGCGACAAGAAAGCGCGCGACGAAGCCTGGGCGCGCTGGAAGACGTTGTTGAAACAACTGCCGTAACATTCCTGTCATTCCCAGCGGAAGTCGAGGAATCTCTCGATATTCGCTGGGAAAGTTCGGACTACCTGTTGGTATCTTCCAGTTCATCGACTAACGCGCCAGCGTCGTAAACCTTACGCAGTGCTTCGGTGATGGCACCGGAATCAACCGAGATAGCGCGTGATTGTGTGTCGGTGTAAATGCAATCGAGGACTAACGACTGAATGTTGCCGTCGAAAATAATGCCCACGAATTCGTTTGCCTTATTTACAACAGGGCTGCCACTGTTACCCCCGATGATGTCAGGGTCGGACACGAAATTAAAATGCGTCGCCAGATTCAAGCTGGCTTTCTTCTCGATCCAACGCTTTGGCAAATCGAACGGCGGCCGGTTGTCGTGCTCAGCAGAACGCTGATATAAACCAGCGAAATCGGTAAACGCGGGAATTTGTTTTCCGTCCTGTTCGTACCCGCGCACTGTTCCGTAGGAAAGGCGAAGGGTGAAAGTTGCATCCGGATAACTGTCTGTCCCCTCGGTCGCGAATCGTGCCCTGGCGATATCAGCGTATGCCTGTTTTTTGATCTCATCTTGTGCGTCGTAGATCTTCTTGGCTTCTCTAGCCGGCACATCCACGAGCCGCGCAAGGTCAATCATCGGATCGTGGGCTGCTTGCAATGCAACGGCGTCCTTTCCGTAAAGAACCTTGCGCACGGCGACGTCTTTCAATTTGGTTCCTGACACTAGCTCGACAGCGCAATCATGCGGCGATTTCCCAGCGAGCACCTTCTTTACGAGCGGATCGTCAGCGCCAAATACGGAAGCGAAATCGGTCAACGAATCCGTTAGGCGCAATATTTCATAATCGTCGTAAATAGGTTCGGTCGAAAAAAGTTCCAGCTCCAATGAATCGCGTGCGCTGTCGCGAAACTGGGGAATCCGTTCGCCATTCGGTTTGGTTCGGTCGTCCAGCGCGCGAACGAGCAGGCGAGCGTATTTAAAAAGATTTCCGAACAATGCACGCGGGCCGCGGTAACCGACCGGGCTCGGTCGTTCCTGTTCAAGATAGTTATATAGCCGCGCGTTTTTAGCGATTTCGGCCTGTGCATTTTTGATACGATCGTACGCGTCGGCGGCCGATCGCAATTTCGGATCGCTCGCGATTGCGTCGCGCAGTTTTTGTTCGCGTGTTTGAAGCGCCGACCAGATTTGCGGATCAAGCAGGCCGGCAAGATAACCGTTATACCGTTTCCGGTTATTCTGGTCGCCGAAAAGATCGTCGCGCGCTTTTCTCGCGTTTTCGAATGAGCGCGCGCCGTACGCTAGGTCCAACACCTCGCGTCGATTAAACATGCGTAGGACATACGGCAGATATCGATCGCGCATATCCGCCAACTCATCCAGCGTGAGTTGCCGGTCGGTTTTGCCCGGGCTTCCGCTGACGAAGATCAGCTCGCGATCGCTCGGTCCACGTGAATTCCATTTGAGGTAATGATCGATCTTCGCCGGTTGTCCATTTTCATAAACGCGAAATATGCAGATATCGAGGTCGTATCGCGGGTATTCGAAGTTGTCCGGATCACCACCGTAAAACGCGATCTGTTGCTCGGGCGCGAAGACAAGCCGCACATCGTCGTAACGTTTGTAGCGATAGAGATGGTATGCCCCGCCCTGGTAAAGGGTGACCACGTCAGAACGCAGTCCGGTCTTGTCTTTGCTTTCCTTCTCAATCGCTGCAATGACTGAGCTGCGCGCACCGGAAGCCTGCTCGTTCGTCATTCCTGGTTTCACCGCTTTATCCACGCGCGCTATAACGTCTTCGATTGACATCAGCACGTTGAGCTCGAGGTCGGTGGATTTGATTTCGTCCGCCTGCGTTTTTGCGCAGAAGCCGTCTTTTAAGTAATTGTGCCGTGGGTCGCTGATCTTTTGCAGGGTGTCGGCGCCGACATGGTGATTTGTTATAACACGACCATTCGCAGACACGAA
>Ga0081540_1003703_pt1 | contig 11977 bp, 10 predicted proteins | sample TabmetS2T1R1_FD_71024 | JGI IMG/M metagenome (GOLD analysis project Ga0081540, IMG submission 71024) | Tabebuia heterophylla rhizosphere microbial communities from the University of Puerto Rico - S2T1R1 | ecosystem: Host-associated > Plants > Roots > Rhizosphere ...
CGAGCACGAAGCGATCCTGGATGCGCTGCGCCGCCGCGCCGGAAGCGAACTCGCCGACATCCTTTTCCAGCATTTGCGTAACAAGCGAACCGCCGCTATCGAGCATCTGGCCACGGCGAAGGATGCCAATCCGGCGACAGCCGCAGGCGGCTAGCTTGGCGGTTATGAATTCATAATGTAACTCACCCGCGAAAAAGTGCATAATCCCGTTGAGGGGTTACAACAGCCCTCTTGGATCACTTTGGATTTGGGATGAAGAACGCCTCAACGCTCGAACGACGCCTGCGCTCGGAAATGACCGGCGATGTGTTCTTCGACGCCTTCAGCCGCGGCCGCTACGCCACCGATGCTTCGTTCTACCAGATCGTGCCCGCGGGGGTCGTAGTGCCCCGCAGCACGGACGAGGCGCTCAGGGCGCTGGCCATTTGCCGGGATGACGGCCGTATCGTCACGCCACGCGGAGGCGGCACGTCGCAATGCGGGCAGACGATCAATGAGGGCGTTGTCGTCGATTTCTCAAAATACCTGAATCGTCTTATCTCGCTCGACGTGGAAAACCGGACTTGCGTGGTCGAACCCGGCATCGTGCTCGACGATCTCAACCGGCAACTGAGGAAGCACGGGCTCTGGTTCCCGGTTGATGTCTCCACCGCCTCCCGCGCGACCATCGGCGGCATGGCCGGCAACAATTCCTGCGGCGGCCGTTCGCTGCGCTACGGCACCATGCGCGACAACACCCTGTCGATCGGCGCGGCGCTCGCCGATGGCACACGCCTGCATTTCGGCCAGGTACCCCGCGATCTTGCGCGGGTCAATTCACCGGAGAGTGGGCTTTCGCTATTCCGCGACATGCTCGATCTCGGTGAGCGCGAGGCGGCGGAGATCGCTGAGCGCTTCCCAAAGGTGCAGCGCAGGGTCGGCGGCTACAATCTCGACGCCCTGGTGCCGCGTAACGCGCCGAACAACATGGCGCATCTGCTCGTGGGCTCCGAGGGCACCCTCGCCTTCACCACACGGATCGAGCTGAAGCTGTGGCCTGTCATCCGCAACAAGGTGCTCGGCGTCTGCCATTTCGGCAGCTTTTACGAGGCGATGGATGCCGCCCAGCATCTGGTCAAGCTGAGGCCGATCGCCGTCGAACTGGTCGATCGCACCATGATCGCGCTGGGACGCGACATCGCCATGTTCCGGCCCGTCATCGAAGCGACCGTGCGCGGCGATCCCGCTGCGCTGTTGATCGTGGAATTCGCCGAAGAGAATCAGGCCGACAATCTGCAGAGGCTGAAGCAGCTCGGGGAGTTGATGGCCGATCTCGGCTTCGGCTGGAACAATCCGCAGCGCAAATGGGGCGGCGTCGTGGATGTCGTCGAACCCGCGACGCAAACAGCGATCGCGGATTTCCGTACCTCCGGCCTCAACGTCATGATGTCGATGAAGCAGGAGGGAAAGCCCGTCTCCTTTGTCGAGGACTGCGCGGTGCCGCTGCCGCATCTCGCCGACTATACCGAGCGTTTGAACGCGATCTTCGCCAAACACGGCACCCGCGGCACGATGTACGCGCACGCTTCTGAGGGCTGCTTGCACGTGCGCCCGGTACTAAATCTGAAGCTGGAAAAGGACGTCAAGGCGATGCGCGGCATCGCCGAAGAGGCTTTCGCGATGGTGCGGGAGTACAAGGGCTCGCATTCTGGCGAGCATGGCGACGGCCTTGTGCGCTCGGAGTTTCACGAGAGCATGTTCGGCGAGCGCATCATCGCCGACTTCAGAGAAGTGAAGCATCGCTTCGATCCGGGCGAGGTGCTCAATCCCGGCAAGATCGTCGATCCGCCCAAAATGGACGACCGCTTGTTGTTCCGCTATCCGCCCGACTATCGCGTGGGTGAACTGAAGACGCAGTTCGACTGGTCGGCCTGGCCCGGCGCCGGCGGCGGTTTGCAGGGCGCGATCGAGATGTGCAACAACAACGGCGCCTGCAGGAAACTCGAAGGCGGCGTGATGTGCCCGTCCTATCGCGCGACGCGCAACGAAAGGGATGTCACGCGCGGCCGCGCCAATACGCTGCGGCTTGCGATCTCCGGTCAGCTCGGACCGGATGCACTTTCCTCCGACGAGATGACGGAGACGCTGAAGCTGTGCGTGTCCTGCAAAGCCTGCCGCCATGAATGTCCGACTGGCGTTGACATGGCCAAGATGAAGATCGAGGTGCTGGCGGCGCGTGCGGCAACGCATGGGCTTTCGCTGCGGGACTGGCTGGTTGGGTACTTGCCCCGGTATGCGGGGCTTGCCTCGCGCCTCGCGCCCATCGCGAATTTGCGAAATAGCAGTCCGCTACTGCGCAGGCTGTTCGAAAAATTCGCCGGCATCAGCGCCGAGCGCGCCCTGCCCGCCTTCCGCAGGGACGTGTTCGCGCCCAATGCGGAAGCGTTCGGCCCGGCTGACGGACACGAGGTCGTATTGTTTGCCGACACTTTCAATCGTGCCTATGAGCGAGAGAATCTGGACGCCGCGCTGCGGGTGCTGGTCGCAGGCGGTTATCGGGTTCACGTTCCAAGGCCCGCCGATCGCGGTCGGCCGTTGTGCTGCGGGCGCACGTTCCTTTCCGCCGGTCTCGTCGATCAGGCGCGCCAGGAATTGACGCGGCTAGTTGAGACATATGCGCCGTTCGCCGCGCGCGGCGTGCCGATCGTGGGGCTGGAGCCGAGTTGCCTCCTTAGCTTGCGCGACGAGCTCCTGTCGCTACGCAACGACAACGACGCCAAGGCGATCAGTGCGCACGCGCTGTTGTTCGAGGAATTTCTGGTACGCGAAGCCGAGGCCGGCCGGCTCAGCCTTCGGCTCGGTGCCATCGCGGGCAAGGCGCTGGTGCACGGGCACTGCCACCAAAAATCGTTCGGCGCGTTCAAGCCGGTTGAGAAGACGCTACGGCTGATCCCGGAATTGAAGGTCGAGACCATCGAAAGCAGTTGCTGCGGCATGGCCGGTGCCTTCGGCTACGGCGCAGATACTTACTCGGCATCGATGGAGATGGCCGAACTCTCGCTGTTGCCGGCCGTACGCAGCGCCGATGCGGCCACGCTGATCGTAGCCGATGGCACTTCATGCCGACATCAGATCAAGGACGGTGCCGCGCGCAAAGCCGTCCACGTCGCGCGCGTGCTGGCGCTCAGTCTCGATCAATCGAAACCAACAATATCTGCCAACACGAAGGAATAGATGATGGCTGAACTGACCCTCTACGTCGCCCGCAAGATCCTTGATACCGCCTTGGCAAAAGGCGTCGAAAAGAATCTGAAACCGCTGGTCATCACCATTCTGGACGCACGCGGCGCGGTCAAGGTTACTGCCGCGCAGGACGGCACCAGCCTGATGCGGGCGGAGATCGCGCATGGCAAGGCCTATGGTGCGCTGGCACTCGGCATGGGCTCTCGGGCCTTGTTTCAGCGCGCGCAGGAGCAGGCCTATTTCGTCAGCGCGGTGAATGCGATCGCGCAAGGACGCCTGGTGCCGGTGCCCGGCGGCGTGCTGATCCAGGACGGCGCGAAACTGCTCGGCGCTGTCGGCGTCAGCGGCGACACGTCCGACAATGACGAGATTTGCGCGGTGGCGGGGATCGAGGCGGCCGGATTGAAGGCCAACGCCGGATAGTGCACACTATGGCGAAGCCACGGGGTCACGGAGCTAAGCGCGGCGCAATTCTTGGCCGAGCGCGCAGGTTACGCCGACGATCCAGAACTGACACGCTTTCGAATCGCACGCGAGGCGACCTTCGTCGCTGGGGCGGCCTTACGTAACTACATAGCCCCGCGCTCGATCCATTTGTCGAAACGCTATCGGCCACCAGGCGGTCGTGTCACATCTTGGACATCGGTGGCTCATTCGGATAGTTCGGCAAAGTACTGATCGCCCGGCATCGTAAAATGGTCGAAAGCTTCACCGCTCATCGCACGACGTTCCTCGCCGCCGATCGCCCGCGCTATTTTCGACAGCAGCCGTCGAAGTTTACTCCTCTATTCCTTGTTGATTTGCGTCATTTTGCTGGCCGCCGTCTTGACCATTCGCATGACCGCATCAGGCTCGTGGGGCATAATTCCCAAAAGGCGGAAGTCGCCGCTGCCATCCTGCGCAAAATCGAGCACGCCTAACTTCACGCCGACATATCCCGGCGTGAGGGGCGTGGCGGCAATGATCGGGGCCTTGTCGGGCTGCTCCCTCGGATCGACCAGCACCTCCGAAACGCGCCGCCACTCCTCATCACGCCTCGACCCGTCGCGCTCACGCATGATGCGACGATAGTCGCTGCAGGCCTTTTCGACCGGACGGGCCTTCAGCCAGTCCGGAAAAGCCTCAGGCGACACGTTTTCGTGAATCGCGAGAGCGGCGATCTGAGCGTATTTGCAGACCCGGTCACGCAACCATGGATGAGCCGTCTTGGTGAACGCCCGAAAGACCGGATAGCACGGGTTTCGCGTGGCACCATGCACCTTGACCTTACGCTCGGCCAGAAACTGAGTTTGCGCGCCCGCGGCTACGATGGCGTGGTACGCGGTGTAGATCACCGCGACCGTCCTTTCGGTCGGGACCTTGCGGCCGACCTTCTCGAGCTGATCGTGCAGGATGTCATTGCACGACGCGACCGCGCGGTCCGCTTCCGCGATCGTCTCGTTTGTTGCTTGAGCAGCATTTTTTCCTTCCTCCTGATGCTCATCCTGGAGTTCATCTTCCTGCAGATCCCGGCCAACGCATCGCTGCAGAGACTCATTGTAGTTCATGGTTGCTAGTCCTTCCCACTCAGCTATCCACCACCCCGTCGGGTCAAGTAGTCGAAGAGTTCATCGGCGAAGTTGAACGTTACGCAGGTGACCGTTAGAAGCTGCCGAAACCGGCGCTCGCATTGCGCTGAATTTCAATTCCGGACTGGGCGCCTTTGTCACATTCTCGCCGCAGGCACTAAGCGCGGCTCCAACTTGACGACCAGTCCGGGATCAAAGTGCGCATTCTCGCGACCAGCGAGATCCGGATATCCTCGGGGATTGGCGATCACCCGCGATTTGCCGACGACGTAGTCGCGGTTCTCGTGAATGTGCCCATGCACCCAAATCGACGGCGCGTAGTCGGCGTGCATCACGGACTCGAGGGAGCTTGCGTAGCACCAGTCGAGATCGCGGACCCGTTCGGGATCGGCAGCATCGTAGCCGCGCAGTGACTTCCGCGAGGGTGCATGGTGCGTGACCACGACGGCATCCTGGTCTGCGGCGCGCTTCTTGAGGGCTCCCACGATGAAATCAAGCGCCTCATGATGGGCCTCGATCGTCTGCGATGGAGTCAGACGGTCCTTCCCCCGGCCCGCACCCGTCTTGATCAGGCGAAAATCGTTCATCTTCAGCGCTTCGCGCTTGGCTGCATCGAGCGGCATGTAGGATGGCCGCAGCGCCATATCCGTCCACAGCGACGAGCCGACGAACAGTACCCCGTCGATCTCGACGGTCGCGTCGTCGAGGAGAATGACGTCATTGTCGAGGGCGGCTTTTGGCATCAGTTCGCCGCGTTGAGCCTCGTAGGTGGTCTTAAGCCAGGGGCGCTTACGATCGAAAACCGAATAAAAGTCGTGATTCCCCGGCACATAGATCAGGTTGGTTGCGTGGGGCATCAACTCCCGCACGCGCCGGATAGCCAGATGGCCGGGTGCCATCGCGTCGCCGGCCACGACCGTCACGTCGGCCTCGACCGCCGGCAGGGATTTGATGGCGTTGCCGGTGATGTCATCGTGCAGGTCCGAAAGGACATGAATTCGCACTTGGGTTTCTCCTTCGCCGGAAAGAGCACGCGATCGCTAAAATTTTGCCGGCCGACGAAGTGACTATGTAATATAAAGGATTTATATGTGCAACATATATTTGCGCTACCCTGGAGGAACCCAGCATTATGTCGTACAGTTCTCGCCCAGAATTCGATCCCGATGCCTTCTCGGCCGGCGCTTTCGTCGGCGCGACGGCCTTGGCCAGCGCCGTCGTGGCCGGTATCCGAAACGCTCATGCGAACAACTGGGGTTGCTGGAGCCGGCAGGCCTTGGTGTCGGGAATCGAGTTCAGCGAACTGCGGCGCGCTGAACTCTACAAGCAACTCCAAGTCTCCAACCGCAAGGTCTCCGAACTACGCAGCGAAGTGATACGGCTGCGAGCCGAACTCAAGGCCGAAAGGGCGCGGCATCTTCTCCGTAGTCGGTGACCTCGTTGCCGGATTCCGCCCCGGGCCGCGCCGGCCATCCACCCAGCAACGGCAATGGCCCCAAGGGACGCACCCCAGAAATTGCAAAAAAGCCCCGACAGTGAGCGGAGATGTCAACTATTTCGCAATTCACCACGATTTCGCACTCTTGCCGGCTCAGGCCCGGCAGCCATTCGCGTAGAGCGATCGGCAATCGCGGCGGCAGTGGGGCAGGCCGATCGCCCATTAGGGAGTCCGCGCACCAGCCGAGCACGGTGGCCGCGATGTCGTCGCAGACTTGTTGCTGGTTAAACGGCGGCTCAGCGGCCTTCATATTCTCTAGGGGGGCCAGGCTCGGGATGTCGCCGACGTCCGGCGGCACGCCCATCAGAACTCCGACCAGGCGGAACGGCAGCATGACCAGCCCCCGCAACACCGAGAGAACAGCTCTCAGAGCTGACGCGACGGCGGCGACAAAGCGCTTCATAGACACCTCCTGGTGATCCGGAGCCGGCCCAAGCAGCCGGCATCGGCAATTTATCACTCGACCAAACTTCTTGACAATATTTGTTGTATTTTATAGACATCATTTCATAGTGAAAGCAATGGCTGAGTTCAACTCGATCATGCCCCTTGTCGGCGAGTGGTGCTTCGACCGCAGCTTACGCATAGGCCAGCGCCGTGGTGCCCATCGCGCGACGCCTGGCATTCGAGCCTGCTGCAACCGCGCCCAGCACGGCATCGACGCCGCCTGCTCGAGTTGTGCGAGCGAAACGGCGAGATCAGACCGATGCGCCCCCAAAGTCGACTTCGGCAGCTACGCCAAGGGACCCAAGGCGCGGACGACGGCGGCCGGTTACGCCAATAACAGGCCGCGCGCCTGCGTTATGAGGATCGGACATTTTCTGCAGCAACCCCGGCTATCGCAGAGGCGGTCGCTGTGAGCAGTGAAACAAAGGAGTGCATGCGATGACCAAGCGCTTTCCCAACACCGAGACGCGGAAGACCGTCGCAGACGAGCTAAAGAAGGCTTACGGTCGCAGCTGGCGGCGTCGCGGCGAGGTATTGTTCGACGTCAAGCCTGGCGGCTTGCGGCGTCTCGTTGACCGCAAGCTCACCGATGGCGAGGCCGAGACCATCGAAGCGAAGATTGCAGAGATGCATAGCAGGCGGATCGCGTGCTGTCGTAACTCCCTTGCGCCGGCCGAGGGCGACGCCGATGCTTTCGAAGGGCTGCGGCAGCGCCGCGAAAAGGAACGGCTGGACGCCGCTCTCGAGAACGATCCCGAGTATTGGGCCGTGTTCGACGCGATCGCGCGCATGTCAGGAATTCCGGGTGGCTGGCCGCGCAACAACAGGATCGATTGATGATGGCTCAAGCTAACGGCTTCACCAAGAAAGCCCGGCGGCGGCGATAGCTGCATCCTAGCGAGACTTGCGCGCAGCCCAAGCCATGAAATGCAATGAGGATGTCCCAGGCAATGCCGAGGGCCGCACCGGCCGTCGTATTGATACATCCAGCGCCGATGGCGCCGTGATGGCAAAGCGACCTCCGCCTGGCGGAGAGGTCAAGCGTCGGGCATCCCGGCCGTTGATCGCGCCGACCTGCTAAGGTGTCGTATACAAGGCCAGTCCCCATCCGGCAAAGTCAGCCTGCAACACGACCGAGCCGGCCTCTTGGCCGGCCTTGCCAGAACATTACGGCTTCGTCATAAAACCAAATTATTCGCTACATTTTAGGTGAGTAACGGGGGCGTTTCCCAAATCGACGTCACCGGTATGGTTCGCGTGTGATGCCGTAGCAGAACCACGAGATCAACTGCCGCTATTTACCGCATGAGCACGTGAAAGGCGCATAGCCTGTCGTCTTCACGGGCGGCGATAACGGCGCGATATAAGACTGAAAGGGTCAGATTTGAATCCTATCCCTTGTCTCTTACAGGTTCTAGCTTGGCCGCGCCTTCCGGCTGCGGGTGCGGAGGTCCAAAACTCACCGCACGCACGCCGATTCTAATGACGACAGATTGACCTAGCGGCCTGTCTCCCCCGAGTGGTCCGGCGTCGGAGAGTCCTTCAAGCTCTTCGATAGCGAGCGATCGACCTAATCCAAGCTCGAATCGTGGGTCACGCGGTTGCCCGGCGCTCGACGTGAGCGCGACGCGAGCCTTCTATGACCGCGGCCCATTCTGACCCCGACCACCCCCCGCCCAACTCTTCGGAAAACAGGCTGCGCGCCGTTGGCTTTCTGTGTCGGCAGCCCGGAGCCAGCCAGATCAATACACTTAGCCTGAACGAGGAGATGCTGTCGGTTTACGAGATATGCTCCCATACCGGATGGCCTCTCCGGACCCAATGACGAGCCTCGGAAATCACCTCAAGCTCGTTAGCAGGATCTTCGACTGTCAGATCCGCGCGCCGGGAAATCAGAGACAGGTCACCAGAAGACAATCAAGCTGAAGTCAACTTCAGCTTGCTCCCGCGTACTTACTCCGTGCCATCGGACGTCGGCACGGTGGCCTCGCTGGCATCGTCCATCGGACCGACATGCTGCCGGCGAACCTTCCTCATCACCGCCTCGATCTGCTTGCGCTGGAATCCCCTGTCGATCATTTCGTTCACGGCGACCCGGATCACCGACAATTCTTCCTGCATCAGCTTCTCGAAATGCTGGCTAGTGCAGAAGGCCAGAAGCAAAGCGCTGCCGATCTGTTCGCTGGTTGGCCGGCCAAGCCGGTCGTTATTCAACCGCCATACGCGGGTCCGCAGACGCTGCTTGGCCTTCGCTAACTCCGGATCGACAGGACGCCGCACAAACCTGCCGTTGGGCCTGTCGGGCAAACGCTCGAACGATTGGGCGACCTCGTTGATTTCGTCGATGTCACTGCTACGCACCGCTTGACCCTTCTTCTGATCTATTCCACAAGCTTAGCGGGAACCAATTTCATGGCGGGCCGCAAGAGGCAAGGCGCATCACCATTGCAGGCGTCAAGGGCTTCGCATATGCGACCTGGCATGGTGGCCGACACGCATTCTTAAGCTAGGCATACTTCTGGGTGGATCAACGCGAGACGTGACTAAGATCGGCGCCGCCTCGGAAATCGGCAGGTAGCTCGCCAGACTCGGCCTCTCGAGCCCAACCACCTCAGGCGACATGTCGATCATCGCTTTCTGCCGCTGCCCTTATGCGGAAGTATCCTATCGGCTGGTTTGTGTGCGGGATGATCCGGCAGCGGTGGTCTCGGATCCTGGCGTTGACCATGACCCCGCTCGTCGCGTCCGTAGTCGTCAAACGACGGCTGCGCGGCCCCGTACGCCGACGGCACGTCCTCCCCTATGACGTCATGTCGCAACGCTTGCCATCGTCGCCACTGCGCTCCGAATGAAGCCAAGGAACCGGGCGGCGCCGGGCTGGTCGATGCAGTGTCAACCTTTCGACCAACGTGATTGAGCCGAATCCTTGGATCCTGGTTGACGAAGCTGATCAGGATTCGTTCGACAAAAAGCGAGCGGCTGAGACCGCTCTCATCGGACAAGAGGTTTAGCACGTCGGCGAGATCTGAATTCATGCGCATCACGAACCGGTAGGAACGCTTGGAGTCAGGGTCGATTCTCGGCCGGCCTCGGCCCTGCCTTCCGTCCGTTTCGGTCGATTTCTTAGGCATCTGTTCTTATCCTTTTAAGGATTTAATGTTATACCATATCTCATGGACGATTGTTACACTTTCTCCGATTCCAAATATTTTTGCTACCCCCAGCGACACCAAAAATGACCGCAGAGTGGCTCCGCTTGGTTGAAGAAGACCGGTCCGAATGCGCTAAAGGAATACAGCCAATGACCATCGCCGACCTCCATCCCGCGCTCGGAATGATGCTGTGCAAACGCTGGGACGAAGCTCTGGCATGGCTTGTCGAACGTACCAGCGAGGCGAAGTGCGGGATAACTCTGCTCAAGGCGCAGCCCATGGGGACCGGCAAGGAAGGCGCTCGCGCGTTCATCGCGAGGGTCGTCGAAGACCTCGTCGCCAACAAGACAATCGTGTCTCGTCAGCTCGCCCTGGCTTGGCGGATGCTGTCGCTGGATCCTTCGTATCCCGACACGTTCCGGACCGTGCTGCCTCAACTGCAGTTGGAACTCAACCAATGCGATCTCCATGAGGATATTCGTCGCGAACTGCGTCTACACGACCGGATGGATACCTGGTGGCAGGCGGCGGCGGGAAATTTCGTCGGTACCGAGCCCCGATCCGTCTTTGCGCTGGCCGAAGCCAACATAGTGAATCCCGGGCAATTCGAGGACCCGCCGTTGCACGAACCGGAGGCGGCAGGAATCGTCGTCATGCCGAAGGCGAAGTCGGCGAAACTTAAGGAAGATCACTCATCGTTCGAGGACATGATCGATGCCAACCTACCGCTCGTGGTAGCGCATGATCTTGCCAATGTGCGGCGGATGTTGCTGCTCGAGTATCCCTACGCCGCGACGGCAATCGACCTTGTGCTGCGCGAGCTGCGCGAAGGCGAACCGGCGCACCTGAAGCCGATCATCCTGTTAGGGCCGCCAGGTAACGGCAAGAGCCGCTTGGTGCGTCGCCTGGGTGATCTACTGCAACTCCCGGTTTATCGTTTCGATGGTGGCAGTTCGTGCGACGGGGTGGGTTTCGGCGGCACGCCACGCGGGTGGTCGGAGAGTACGCCGTCGGCGCCGGCCCGTGCCGTAAAGCAGTTCGCCATAGCTAATCCGGTCTGCCTGGTTGACGAGATCGAGAAGGCGTCGTCGAACCCACGCAGCGGATCGCTTTGGTCCGCGCTGCTCGCGCATCTCGAACGCGAGACGGCAGCGAGATTTCGCGATGCCGCGCTCGATGCCGAGCTCGATCTGTCGTGGGTGACACATGTCGCCACCGCCAATTCCGTGGATCCGCTGCCAGCCGAACTGCGCGACCGCTACTGCATCATCAGGGTACCGGCCCCTCGCCTCGCCGATCTGCCAGCGCTCGCAGCGAACGTATTGCGTGAACGGGCCGTCGAGGCGGGCGAGGAAGGGTTCGTGCAGGCGCTGGCGAACGACGAACTCGACGTGATTGCCGCTGCGTGGAAGCAGACGGGCTTCAGCCTCCGGAAGCTCCAAAAGATCGTCGTCTCGGTCATCGAGACCCGCGACGCCATGGCCATGAGGCACTGAATTGATGAAACCAGACGGTCGAGCTGCGGGCGGATATGCAACCACTTGCGAGGGGCGAAGATCCGTCGGTCCTCGAACTCGACTCTCGCACGTCCATAAAGGACTGGCGCGCCGCAACCCTGCACGGTCCGGGCGCGTACTCGCACGCTGTCCGGGGCAGCATTTACGGGGACAAAACGGTTTCGGACGGGGACGACTTCACGTCACATAAGGTCCTATGGATTGATCGGAAGCGCCGCTTCGTGCGCTTAGCGACGACTCTCCACAAGCTGAGGCGCAAACTCGACCAACAAGAACAGCCCGCCCGATGGCGTGGATACATGACGGCTTGGCCGGTCGCGTTAGCATGCCGGTGCGCGCGTTGCCATCCTGTCGGAATGGAAACCACCAGGAATCGATAACGTCGCGATCCGGCCTGGCCCCTGCGTGTCTCCTATTTCCCAGGCCATGATGGCTTGCGCTTCTCGCCGAAGGCTTTCATGCCCTCCTTGGCGTCCTCGGTCATCGCCAGCAGCGCGATCTGGCTTTCGGTATAGGCGATGCTCTCATCGAACGACATCGAGGCGATCGCGCGCATGGCGTATTTGCCGCGGC
>Ga0081540_1003704_pt1 | contig 11973 bp, 12 predicted proteins | sample TabmetS2T1R1_FD_71024 | JGI IMG/M metagenome (GOLD analysis project Ga0081540, IMG submission 71024) | Tabebuia heterophylla rhizosphere microbial communities from the University of Puerto Rico - S2T1R1 | ecosystem: Host-associated > Plants > Roots > Rhizosphere ...
GCTTCGAACCAGACGGCATGCCATGCGTTTTTCGGCGGGCCGAACTTTCAGTCTGCGAAACGACCCCCTAAATTGGACCCTGCGCCGTGCGCCCAACCGATCAAACGGATTGCTTATGATTGGGCGAGATCACCCGTCAGTATGACGGAACACAATAGCTGATGATGCAAATTCCACTGCGCCGTTCGCACCGGAGAAGGGCCTGCCACTTGGCATCGGCAGCAAAGAAGGCGCGACCGTAACCAACCGAGCGTGCGCCGACAGCTTGGCACACGAAATTCATGGCCGAGGCCTCGGAGGAAGCAAGCGCAAGCATTGCGGCCACGAATGCGAGCGAAGTTAGAGTTTTACCCATACCCAACCCCCCTTGAATAATTTTCTAGGTCTCGAGCCGTGCCAGAGCGGTGCGGCTCTTTTGTGGCGGCCGTTGGGAGCGTCAGCCAGTGGCCAGTTTATTCGGCAGGCCGCAACATCGCGGCCTGCTCGGAGGCGACCATGGGGACCAAGTTCGACATCGCCGCGACCGACCAGATGAGGCCAATCGCGACCACGACGGCCATTATCCATGCGAGCATTTGCATCTCCTCTACATCGCGGCGAGCTTGCCGATATTTCGCCGTCCCGATGTGAGGTAGTTCACAGATGCCCGAAACTTTTTTTGAATCAAAGGCCAAGGAAGGGTGGACATTCGCTAAGACCTGGCGACGGAAACATGCCCATCGCGCGCTTGCGAGGGCCGCTGGTGCGCGGCGCATGTCGCGTTCACAGTCACTCCTTGCCGAGGATCAGCAGGAGCAACCGCAGGCCCTGCCCAATGCCGATCATGCCAAGGCCGCCTGAGATCAGCCCGATCATCATCGCGTAATATCTGAACGGGACGCGCCCCGTTTTCGCCACCTCTTCGAACAGGAGCATCAAAGCGCCAAATGCGCCGGCGAGGAACGTTAGGAAGCCCGTGAACAGGATCAGGTAAGCAAGCACGGTGGTCGACATGACAGCCTCTTCCGGCTCCCACTGTAACCCGTTTCAACCCGGTTGCCACGGAACGCGCGCAATCGCATCGGTCGTGGCCTTGTGCTACCGGCGAAGACCTTTCACCATACGGGCATGATCGAACAGATGGGCATCACCCAAAAAGGATGGCGCGGAAATTCGATTTCGGCGCGCGCTCGCTCCGTGTCACGAATGCGGTCTACGACATTTTGCCTAGGTTGCACCCCGAGTCTGACACAAATCGGTAAGAACCTACCCCTGTTGGGAAGTGGGGGGCAATCATGCAGAAGCGGCTTTGGATAGGACTGCTCGTTGTAGCCTTCGTCTACGCGACTCCTTGCACGTCGGCGCAATCGCAGTCCTCATCGGGAAACGCGGAAAAGGCTGGCCGCATCGCACTTGTTCAAGAGTTCGTCCGTGAGATGGAAGTGCTCTACCGCTTGCAGCAAACTACAAAAAAGGAATTTGCCGAGGACGGTTCGACGTCTGGAAAATTAGCGACGGATATGAGGGTTGATTCTCGAATGCTCTTCGAGATGAACGACAGCATCAACCGGCTAGGCATGATTAATGTCGACGCTAGGTGGGCTCAGTTCAGGGACGCGCTTAAAAACCTTCATCAGGAGCGAATTGTACTCCTGCATGAGATGAACCAGATGTCCAAAACGGCCCTGGCGGGACCAGAACCGGGCATCAATTACGGCAAACTGACCGCGCGTGCGCCAGAAATTACGGCTCAAGTGGAACAAGTAGACAAGATAATTTTCACTGTGTCGAAAGCCATGTTCTTTGCGCTTGTCGACGATGATCGCGTCGGTCGCGACGGAAAGTTGCACCATCTCATACTAACGAAGAAGGATCGGACCAGCATGGTCCAGCTCATCGACAAAATATTTGGTCCAACTTTGGAAGAAAAGAACGCTAATTATATCGTCTCTTCCGCCTGGGTCGTCAAATATGGATTGACACGGCCCAATTATAAAGCTGCCGACGAAAAATAGATCCTCAGGTCATGCCGTGCCACGCCGTCGGCATGTCGAACCGAGACATCGCCGCGGCGATCGGCAACATACGCCGATGGAATAGGGCTCTTTGACTGGCTGGGGGACTAGGATTCGAACCTAGATTAACGGAGTCAGAGTCCGCTGTTCTACCATTGAACTATCCCCCAATGCGAAGGGCGCAAGCCTAGCTCCATCTCCAGCCTGGCCCCTTCTTCTGGTGGCGCACGGCCGAATATGGTCGCCAGCAGATTTAGGGCATCTCGGGCGCCTTTCCAAGCCGTACCCCCCGCACACGCTGGCCCCGCGATCCGCGGCGGGGGAGCGCGCTCACGCCGTGCGCCGGCCGGACATGCCGAACACGACGGTGGCGATGGCGACCAACGTGCAGGCGGCGACGAAGAGGAACACCCCGCGCGGATATCCGTGGTCGAGGAACTGCGCGAAGATCAACGGCGCCACGATGCCGCCGACGTGCAAGCCGGTGGTGACGAAGCCGAACACTTTGCCGAACGCCCCGGGCGGAGTGACCGAGCGCACGATCATGTCGCGCGAGGGCATGGCCGTGCCGCTGGCAAGACCGCTGAGCGAGGCGGTGAGAACAAGGAGTAGCGCGTTGAGGTCGATGAAGGCGATAAGCATGCTGGCGGCGCCGGTCATGAGCAATCCCGTGCACGCCACGACGCTGTGGCGCACGGTGCGCGCGGCGAGCGCGCCGCCGAGCAGGACGCCGATCGCGCTCATGGTGAGAAGGCCGGTGAGCGCGGTATTGGCGAGCGCGGGCGGCGTGGCGTAGAGCGCGCCGAGCGCCACAACGAGATACTGGTTGAGCCCGCCGCCGGCCATCGACAGCACGACGAAGAAAACGAGGTTGAGCAGGATCGGCGCCGAGAGGAGCAGCCGCCAACCATCGGTCGACGCGCTCGCTGCCTGCTCGCCGTGCGGTTTCGCATGGGGTGCGCGCGCGAGCGGCGGCTCGCCCTGAAGCGCCAGAAACAGCGCCGCAGCGACGCCCAGCAGCGCCGAGCAGAGAAATGCGCCGCGCCATCCCACCGCGGCCTGCATGAAGAGAAGGCTCACCGGCGCGACCGCCGAACCGATCATGCCCGAGCAGGTGTGGAACGAGAACACCTGGGTCATGCGCCGCGCCGACACGCGCTCGGAGAGGAGCGCATAGTCGGAGGGATGATAGACCGTGTTGGCGAGGCCCATCACCGCGAACATCGCGATGAACACCCAGAACGAATTGGCGGCGCCTGCGATCGCGAGGGCAGCGGAGCCCAAGAGCAGCCCGCCGATCAGATTGATGCGTGGGCCGGTGCGGTCGACGAAGAAGCCGACCGGCGTCTGCGACACCGCCGACACCACGTTGAAGGCGGTGAGCGCCAGGCTGAGCTCGGTATAGGTCACGCCGAAGTCCGCGCGTATGAACGCGAACAGCGGCGCAAGCGTAAGCATGTAGTAGTGGCTCACGAAATGCGCAAAGCACACGCCGGCGACGAGCTTGGTCTCGCTTGCGCGGCTGGCAGTCAGGGCTTCGGCGGCTTGGGTCATTTTTGCTTTTGCTGCGGCGCCGCCGCTCACACCGTGCGTGTCGCGCGCGCATCTTGAATGGCGCGCCAGACGCGGTAGGGCGTTGCCGGCATGTCCAGGTGCCGAATGCCGAATTCGGAGAGCGCATGGGCGATCGCATTCATCACCGCGGTGAGCGAGCCCGCGCAGCCGGCTTCCCCGCAGCCCTTCACGCCGAGCACGTTGGTCTTCGCCGGCACCGGATGCTGGATCACGGCGACCTCGGGCGAATCGCTCGCGCGCGGGAGCGCATAATCCATGAACGACCCGGTCAGGAAATGCCCGTCGTCGTCATAGACGGTCATCTCCATGAGCGCTTGGCCGATTCCCTGGATCACGCCGCCATGCAGCTGGCCCTCGACGATCGGCGGATTGACGACGGTGCCGAAATCGTTGACCGAGGTATACTTCACCACCTCGATCGTTCCGGTGTCCGGATCGAGCTCGACCTCACAGACGTGGCATCCATTGGGATAGGTGGAGGCGCCGGGGCCCTCGCTCACGTGACGCACGTCGAGCACCGCGGGCAGGCCCTCCGGCAGCTTGAGGCCGGCGCGCAGCCGCGCCGCCAGCTCCATGATGCCGATCGCGCGGTCCGTGCCGGCGATGACGAAGCGGCCGTTCGTGAATTCGATGTCGGAGGCGGAGGCTTCCAGCACGTGCGAGGCAATCTGTTTGCCTTGCTCGATCACCTTGGCGGCGGCTTCGACGATGGCGGTGCCGCTGTGCATGATCGATTTCGAGCCGCCCGTGCCGCCACCTGCCAAGAGCTCGTCGCTGTCGCCTTGCAGGAGACGGATGCGCTCGAATGGCACGCCGAGCCGCTCGCTCAGCACCTGCGCGAACGGCGCCGCGTGCCCTTGCCCGTAATCAAGCGTGCCGGTGATGATGGTGACGGTGCCGTCGGCCTCGAAGCGGATGCCGCCCATTTCCTTGCTCGGCGGCGCGGTAACCTCGAGAAAGTTGCCCACGCCGAGCCCGCGCACCTTTCCGCGTTTGCGGCTCTCGCGTTTGCGGCGGGCGAAGCCCTTGATATCGGCCGCCTCCAGCGCGTGCTTGAGCACGCCGGGAAAGTCGCCGCTGTCGTAGTTGCTCCCCGAGGCGGTCTTGATCGGGATCTCGCGCGGCCGGATCTGGTTGCGCCGGCGCAGCTCCAGGCGATCGATGTCCATCTCGGCGGCGGCGGCATCGATCAACCGCTCCATGTAGTAGTTGCCCTCGGGCCGGCCGGCGCCGCGATAGGCGGAGACGTGGGAGGTGTTGGTGAAGACGCACTTGGTGGAGACTTCGATCAAGGGCGTGCGGTAGACGCCTTGCACGTTCTTGACGATGTTGATGGTCGACGGCATCGGCGCCACGGGGGAGAGAAACGCGCCCATGTTGCCGAAATTGGTGATGCGTACCGCCAGGAAGGCGCCGTCGGCGTCGAGCGCGAGCTCGGCGGTGAGCTCGTGGTCGCGGCCGTGGCTGTCGGAGACGAAGCTTCCCGAGCGTTCGTCGGTCCACTTCACTGGCCGGCCGAGCGAGCGCGCCGCGTGCAGCACGCAGACGTATTCCGGAAACGGCGCGGCCTTCATGCCGAACGAGCCGCCCACGTGGCCGGTCAAGATGCGCACCTGCTTGGGCTCGACCTTGAGAATGTCGGCCATATTGGCGCGCAGGCCGAATACGCCCTGTGAGGGCGCATGCAAGGTGAAGCGTCCGCTGGATTGGTCGTAGACCCCGATCGCGGCGCGCGGCTCCATGGCGTTGACGACCACGCGGCTGTTGACGAGATTGAGCCGCGTCACATGCGCGGCCTTGGCGAAAGCGGCCGCGACCTGCTCGCTGTCGCCATAGTGATAATCGAGCGCGACATTGCCCGGCGCTTCCTCATAGAGGAGCGGCGCGCCGGGGCTTGTCGCCTCCTCGGGCCGCACCACGGCGGGAAGGGCATCGATCTCGACCTCGACGGCCTCGGCGGCATCCTTCGCTTGCAGCAGCGTCTCGGCGACGACACAGGCAACCGGATCGCCGACGAAACGCACCTTGTCGGTCGCCAGCGCCGGTCGCGGCGGCTGCCGCATGGGCGAGCCGTCGCGGTTCTTGAACGGCACCATGCATTTGAGCAGGCCGTAGCCGGTGAGATCGGCGCCAGTGTAGACGCCGAGCACGCCCGGCATGCCGCGCGCCGCCGAGGTCTCGATCGCCTTGATCACGCCATGGGGGACGCGGCTGCGGACCATCACCGCATAGGCCTCGCCATCGAGCTTGAGATCGTCGGTGTAGGAACCTTCTCCCCGCACCAGGATCGGATCCTCGCTGCGCGGCACCGGCTGGCCGATGCCGAACTTCATCAGCGCGAAGGTCTCCGGATCGTTTTGCAGATTCATCAACGAATGCCTTGATCAATAGATCGCCTGCAACCCCGGTCGGCCGCAGGCGATAGCTCCATGCGCCTGCCCGCCTGGCGCAGAGCCCGATCGGGCGGCGCGGTTTGAAATAAAGGAGCCAAGCCGCCTCGACAAGGATTTCGGGCCGCGCCATGCGCGCGGCGCGTATCTGTTGCGCAGCGCGCCCGCGTGTTACAGTCGACGCGATCTTGGTTCGGACAAGGCCGCGGCCGTCGAGCTAGGCAAGGCTTCGGCGCGGGGGAAGGAACTTGATGAAGGACGAGGGCCGGGCAGCCGGCGGCCTCGACCCTGTCCATGAGCGGGTGCCGCAACAGCGCTCCCGGTGGGGTCACCGCACGCCCTATGGCTACCCGCACCACGAAGGCGCCCAGGGCGGCAGTCATCGCTCCGGCGCAACCTATGCCGCGCTCGATCTCGGCACCAATAACTGCCGGCTGCTGGTCGCTCGCCCGACCGGCGAGAGCTTTCGCGTCATCGATGCGTTCTCGCGCATCATCCGGCTCGGCGAGGGGGTCTCGACATCCGGCCGCATCAGCGATGCGGCCGTCGACCGCGCGGTGGCGGCGCTGGCGATCTGCCGCGACAAGATGCACAACCGCGGTGTCAGCCGGGCGCGGCTGATCGCGACCGAGGCATGTCGTGCGGCCGTCAACGGAGACGAGTTTCGCGCCCGCATCGCGGACGAAGTCGGCCTCGAGCTCGACGTCATCGACCGAGAAACCGAGGCCACGCTGGCGGCGACCGGCTGCACGCCGTTGATCGACCCCCGTGCCGACAGTGTCGTCCTGTTCGACATCGGCGGCGGCTCCTCCGAGCTCGTCTGGCTCGAGCGTTCGCCGCCCACACCATGCGGGCCGCCGCTGCCGCAGATCAAAGCCTGGGCGTCGCTGCCGGTCGGCGTGGTGACGCTCGCGGAGCGCCACGGCGGACACCGGGTCACGCGCGAAATCTACGCCGCGATGACTGCCGAGGTCGCCGCCTTCGTCGATGATTTCGTCGCCAAACAAGGCCGGCTCAGCGGCGAGCATGTGCACCTGCTCGGTACCTCGGGAACGGTAACGACGATCGCCGGCGTCCATCTCGAACTCAGGCGCTACGAGCGGCGCCGGGTCGACGGCTGCTGGATGGTGGACGAAGAGGTAACGCGGGTGATCGAGCGCCTGCTGGGCTGGAGCTATGAAGACCGCGTCGCCAATGCCTGTATCGGCGCCGACCGCGCCGATCTCGTGCTCGCGGGTTGCGCCATTCTCGACGCGATCCGCCGCGCGTTTCCCTGTCAGCGGCTGCGCGTTGCCGATCGCGGGTTGCGCGAAGGCATGCTGGTGCAGATGATGCGCGAGGACGGCGTGTGGGACGGTAAGGCGAGGGGCGCCGCGATCTAGGCTTTGGTCTTCCCGAGGCGATTCCATGAACGCCGCCCCCAGCAAGCGCCCGCTCAAGGTCCGCATCAAATCGGGCAAGGGCCGCTCGCTGTCGTCCAAGCTCTGGCTCGAGCGGCAGCTCAACGACCCGTACGTCGCGCGCGCCAAGCGCGAGGGCTTTCGCGGACGCGCCGCCTTCAAGCTCATCGAGATCGACGACAAGCACCATCTGCTCAAGCCGGGCGCGCGCGTCGTCGACCTCGGCGCCGCACCGGGCGGCTGGAGCCAGGTCGCGGCCCAGCGCGCCGGCAGTGCGCAGGGCAGGGGCAAGCTGGTGGCGATCGACCGCCTCGACATGGCGCCAACCGCCGGGGTCGACTTCATCCGGCGCGATTTCCTCGAGCCGGGCGCGGGGGATGCGATTAAGGCGCTGCTCGGCGGCCCGGCCGATGTCGTGCTCTCCGACATGGCGGCGAACGCCACGGGCCACCGCGCAACCGACCATCTGCGGGTGATGGCGCTGGCCGAAGCCGCGGCCGATTTCGCCCGCGCGGTGCTCGCCCCGGGCGGCGCGTTTCTCTGCAAAGTGCTGCAAGGCGGCACCGAGGCTAATCTGCTCGCGGCGCTCAAGCGCGACTTCTCCCAGGTGAAACACGTCAAGCCCGCGGCGAGCCGATCGGACTCGGCGGAGCTCTATCTGTTGGCGACGGGATTTCGCGCCAACCGTCATCCCATTCGCTGATCGCTGGCCTCGGTGGGTCCGGCGGCGGGCGCCGTGGCGCGGCGCGCGAGTTCCGCCCCGGCATCGGCCGGCAGCCGCGCGAAAACGAGAGAGGCGCTCCCCGCGATCGCGGCAATCGCGAGATAGGCGGGCTGAAAGTCGGCGGCCGTGATCGTGTCGCGCCCTCGCGCCCACAAGGTCAGATCGACCGCGAGCGCGCCGATGGCGACCCCGACCGAAATGGAGACCTGCTGGGCAACCGAGACTAGTGCGGTGGCGCGGCTCATGCGGCGATTATCGACGTCGGCATAGGCGATGGTGTTGATGCTCGTAAACTCGAGCGAACGAAAAAAGCCGCCGACGATCAAGACTGCGACGATCCAGGCAAAGGAAACGCCCGGCGTGAACGTCGCACAGGTGGCGACCATCGCGGCGCTGACCAGCGCGTTGACGACGAGGACGCGGCGGAATCCGTACTGGCGCAGAATAATCGGGATCACGGTCTTCATGCCCATGGCGCCGACGACGTTCGACAGCGTGATCAGGCCCGACTCAAACGGGGTGAGATTGAAGCCGAGTTGCAGCAGCAGCGGAAGCAGAAACGGCATCGCTCCGATACCGGAGCGATAGATGAAGCCGCCGAGGACGGCGGCGCGCATGGTCGGGATGGCGAGCAGGGAGAGATCGAGGACCGGCGCGGGCGTACGCCGCGCATGCAGCACGTAGGCATAGGCGGCGACCGCGCCGAGCATGATGAGGGCGAGCACGGCGCTGGTCGGCAGCAGGTTGAGCCCGAGCAGGGAGCCGCCGAATGCCAGTCCGCTGATGCCCACCCCAGCCAGCACGGCGCCGAGCGGGTCGAACGGGTCGGGCGTTTGTGCCCGCACATCCTCGATGAAGATCGTCGCCAACACGATGCCGGCGAGACCGATCGGAATGTTGATCAGGAAGATCCAGTGCCAGGAAATGAAAGTGGTGATGAAGCCGCCGAGCGCGGGGCCGATCAGCGGGCCGACCAGCGCCGGCAGGGTGACCCAGACCATCGCGTTGACCAACTCGCGCCGATCGATGCTGCGCACGAGAATGAGGCGCGCTACGGGCGTCATCATCGCCCCTCCCATGCCCTGGACGATCCGCGCCGCCACGAATTGATAAAGCGACTCCGACAGCGCGCAGCCAATCGAGCCGAGCATGAAGACGGCGATCGCCGCGCGAAACACCGTGCGCGCGCCGAAGCGATCGGCGGTCCAGCCGCTGACCGGAATGAACACCGCAAGCGACAGCAGGTAGGAGGTGACCGCCAGCTTGAGCGTCAATGGGCTCGTGCCGATGTCGGCGGCAATCGCCGGCAGCGACGTTGCGATGACGGTCGAGTCCATGTTCTCCATGAACAGGGCGACCGCCACGACCAGCGGAACGATGCGTTGGGTGAGCATCGGCCTAGCGCCGCGGCACCGCTGGTTGCGCGCGCGGCGAGCGGGAGCGGCACGCCCGAGCGCGCACAGGGTTCATCGCAACGTTCGATGTGGCGGGGAGCTCGGCCATGCTGGGACGTTAACAGAATTGCCGCCGCCTCGGAGGGGCGCCCATTGTGCTGCGGCGAGCGCCGCCCCACATAGAGATGGGTTCAGCTCAGGGAGGTTGGCCGATGATCTATCTGCTTGCCGTAATTCTTCCGCCGCTCGGGCTGCTGCTCAATGGCCAGCCGTTCGCGGCTATTTTCAACCTGATCCTGATCGTGCCCTGCATCCTGCTCGGGTTCATTTTTCCCGGCGCCTTCCTGGTTCCGTCGCTGCACGCCGTGATTGCGGTCCATATGAAGCGCGAGGATCGCAAGCACCGCGAGCTGGTGAACGCGATCGAACAGCACGGCCCGCCGCCGGGATGGCGGCCCTGATTCGGGGGCGAAACAGGCCACGGCGGCGCAGCGCTCGCGGCGAGATAGCGCATGTTTTGGTGACTTGCCGCCAAACCGCTAGGATTCGCGGCCAAGCCGTGCTATCGCCCGGCGCCAACCCAAAATGGGCCGCCGCGCCGCGCGTGCGCTGGGTCAGTGCCCCTCGCGCCATCGGCGATGGCGCAGACGAGCAAGCCCGCAAGGCGGGCCACTGGAGTTGGCGATGGAGCAGAAATCCAACGGAACGCTGCGCGAAGCGCTGACGTTCGACGACGTCCTGCTTAAGCCGGGATTGTCAGAGCTGCTCCCGTCCGACGCCGACATCCGCTCCCGCATCACCCGCGACATTCCGCTCAATATCCCGATCGTCGCCTCGGCCATGGACACCGTGACCGAAGCCAAGATGGCGATTGCCATGGCGCAAGCCGGAGGGCTGGGCGTCATCCACCGCAATCTGGAGCCGGACGAGCAGGCCGCGCAGGTCCGCCAGGTCAAGAAGTTCGAGTCCGGCATGGTGGTCAATCCGGTCACCATCGATCCCGGCGCCACGCTCGCGGACGCGCTCGCTTTGATGCAGGACCACCGCATTTCCGGCATCCCGGTGGTCGAAGGCGCCGGCAACGGTCGCGCCGGCAAGCTCGTCGGCATTCTCACCAATCGCGACGTGCGGTTCGCCACCGATCCCCGCCAGAAAGTGGCGGAGCTCATGACCAAGGATCGGCTCATCACGGTACGCGAGGGCGTTGGTCAGGCCGACGCCAAGCGCCTTCTGCATCAGCACCGCATCGAAAAGCTGCTCGTGGTTGACGATCAATATCGCTGCGTGGGGTTGATCACGGTCAAGGATATCGAGAAGGCGGTGGCCAACCCGCACGCCTGCAAGGACGAGCAAGGGCGTCTGCGCGTCGCCGCCGCCACCACGGTCGGCGACAAGGGCTTCGAGCGCACCTCGCGGCTGATCGCGGCCGGCGTCGATCTCGTGGTGGTCGACACTGCGCACGGCCATTCGCGTTCGGTGCTCGATGCCGTCACCCGCATCAAGCGGCAGTCGAATGCGGTGCAGGTGGTCGCCGGCAATGTCGCCACGGCGGAAGGCGCGAGAGCCCTGATCGACTCCGGCGCGGACGCGATCAAGGTGGGCATCGGTCCCGGCTCGATCTGCACCACCCGCATCGTCGCCGGTGTCGGCGTGCCGCAGCTCACCGCCATCATGGATACGGTCGAGGTCGCGCGCAGGACCAGCACGCCGGTGATCGCCGACGGCGGCATCAAATATTCCGGCGATCTCGCCAAGGCGCTCGCCGCCGGCGCCGATTGCGCCATGGTGGGATCGCTGCTTGCCGGCACCGATGAAACGCCGGGCGAGGTCTTTCTCTATCAGGGCCGTTCGTACAAGACCTATCGCGGCATGGGATCGGTCGGCGCCATGGCGCGGGGCTCTGCCGACCGTTATTTCCAGCAGGACATCAAGGATACGCTCAAGCTCGTGCCCGAAGGCGTCGAAGGTCAGGTCCCGTACAAGGGCGCGGCGGCGACCGTGCTGCATCAATTGAGCGGCGGATTGCGCGCGGCCATGGGCTATGTCGGCGCGAGAAACTTGCAGGAGCTGCACGAGAAGGCCGAATTCGTGCGCGTCTCGGCGGCGGGCATGCGCGAGAGTCACGTGCACGACGTAACGATCACGCGCGAGAGCCCGAACTATCCGAGCCGGGCCTGATCCTCTTGTCAGCATCGCCAACGAGCAGCGTGCGAGGCTGAACGCGCGAGCGCCCGGCGGTTGCTTTCGCCGCCGCGGCTCGCCAAGGTAGGCGGCCCTCTCCAGGAGCCCGCCGCCATGTTGATCCAGGCCGCCTTGCTTCCGCTCTTTGTCGAGGTCGCGCTCACCTTCGTGCTGCTGTTCTGGAAGGGAGGCCTGAACATCGCCGCGGTGCAAAGCGGAGCGGTGCGACCGCAGGAGGTCGCGCTGCGCGAGCCGAACTGGCCCGCGCCCAACGGCCAGGTTCAGAACGCGTATCTGAACCGGCTCCAACTTGCG
>Ga0081540_1003705_pt1 | contig 11972 bp, 8 predicted proteins | sample TabmetS2T1R1_FD_71024 | JGI IMG/M metagenome (GOLD analysis project Ga0081540, IMG submission 71024) | Tabebuia heterophylla rhizosphere microbial communities from the University of Puerto Rico - S2T1R1 | ecosystem: Host-associated > Plants > Roots > Rhizosphere ...
GATCCAGAACGCCGGTGACAAGGGCAACGACCGCCAGGCGGTGATCGACGCGTTCTTCAAGATCAAGGACCGCGACTCCGTTCTTGGCAAGTACTCGATCGACGAGAACGGCGACACGACGCTGACCGACTACGGCGCCAATCGCGTGAAGGACAAGAAGCTCGTCTTCGACAAGGTGATCAAGGCGCAGACGACCGGCTAGGCCCGCCTCGGAGCGCTAGAGCGTGAACCGCCCCACGAGCTCGTCGAGCTCGTGGGCGGCGCGCGACAGCTCGTGCGCGGAGGCGGCGATCTGCTGCTGCGACGCGCTCGTCTCCTCGGCCGCCGCGGAGACCTGCTGGGCGGTGGCCGAGGACTGCTCGGCGACCGTGACGACCTCGCCCATGTCGGTCGAGACCTGGGCCGCGCCGCCGGCGATCTGGTCGACCGCGGTCGAGACCTGGCTGATGCGCTCGGAGACGACCTCGATGCTCGCGGCGATCCGCGTGAAGGCGTCGCGCGCCTCGGCCACCGTCGCCGCGCCGGTCTCCCCGCGCGCCGCTCCGGCTTCGACCACCGCGACGGTCCGCTCGGTCTCGTTGCGGATCTCGGCGACCAGCTCGGCGATCGAGCTCGCCGCGGCCTGCGACTCCTCGGCCAGCTTGCGCACCTCGTCGGCGACGACCGCGAAGCCACGGCCCTGCTCGCCGGCGCGGGCCGCCTCGATCGCCGCGTTGAGAGCGAGCAGGTTGGTCTGCTCGCTGATCGCGGTGATGGCGTCGACGATCCCGCCGATCCGCTGGCTCTTTGCCCCCAGCTCGCGGATGGCGCGGCTGGCCTCGGAAGAGGCGTCTCGGGCGGCCGACATCGCCTCGTTGGCGCGGACGATCGTCTCGGCGCCGGCGTCGGCGACGCTGCGCGCCTCGGCTGCGGCGCGCGAGGTCTCGTGGGCGTCGCGCGCCGAAGCGGTGGTGGCGCCCGCGACCTGCTCGGTCGTCGTCTGCGCCGAGGCGACCGAGCGCACCTGGCGCTCGGCGCCGGCGGCCACGTCGCCCAGTGCGCGCGCGATCTCGTCGATCGCGCGACCGGCGTCCGACGAGGAGCCGGCGACCTGCTGTGAGGCGTTGGCGACGCTGGCGGCGGTGCGCGACATCTGCGTCACCGCGCCGCGCAGCTCCGCGACGAGCCCCGCGAAGGCGGCACCGAGACGATCGCGCTCGGAGCGCGGCTGCACCTCGACGGACAGGTCGCCGGTCGCGACGCGGTCGGCCGCGCGGGCGAGCGCGCGCAGGTGGTCGACCATGTCGACCAGGGCGTTGGCCGTGCGGCCGACCTCGTCGCGCCCGCGGACGGTGAGCTCGTGGTCGACGTCGCCCTCGGCGATCGCCTCGGCCGCGTGGGTCACCGCGCGCAGCCGGCGCGTGACGTGGCGCGCGAGGGCCACGACGAAGAACAGGGCCACGAGGAAGGCGATGATCCCCAGCGTGATGGTCACGCGCGTGGCCTGGTGCTCGAGCGACAGGAAGCGCGCGTCGGCCTTGGCACGGTCGGCGTTGGCGACAGCGATGTAGCCCTCGATCGCCGACGTGACGCCGTCGGCGGCCTCGTCGGCCATGCCGGCCACGAGGTCCGCCGCGCCCTTGCGATCGCCGCGCTGCACGGCGGCGTAGACCTTGGCGTCCATGGTGTTGAACGACACGTAGGCGGCGTCGACGTTGGCCAGGCCAGAGCCCGACGAGGACCCTGCGACCGCCTTGCGCAGCTCGCCCAGCGAGCGCTCGAAGACCTTCATGTCGCCGAGCTGGTCGGCACGCTCGGCACCGTCGGTGAGCACCATCTGCGTCTGCGCGAAGTGCACGTCGGCGAAGCTCGCCTCGGCCTGCTGCGCGGCCAGGATCCGCGGCACGACGCCCTCGGTGACGGCGCGATGAGCGGTCTCGAGGCGCGCCGTGTCGCGCACGTCGACCGCGATGATCGCAGCGGTCAGCGCGAGCACGACCCCGAAGGCGAGGGCGAGCTTCGCGGAGAGACGCACGTTGCCGAGACGCGGCATACGGGGGAGATCGGCTCTCGGCGCGGCGGCTTGAACTCGCCTGCCACCATGTGCGGATGGGCACCGGCTCCATCCAGCTCGCACGGATCTTCGGGATCCGCATCGGCGCGAGCCCGAGCTGGTTCGTCGTGCTCTTCCTCGTGATCCTGGCACTCTCGGCGTCCTATGACGACCGGTACAGCCAGACGACGGCCTACGGCGTCGCCGTCGCCAGCGCCGCCCTGTTCAGCCTGTCGCTGACCCTGCACGAGCTCGGCCACGCCCTCGTGGCGCGCCGTCACGGCATCGAGATCGCCGGCATCGACCTGTGGTTCTTCGGCGGCATCGCCAAGCTCAGCCGCGACAGCCGCTCGCCCAGCGAGGAGTTCAAGGTCGCCGCCGCCGGCCCCGCGGTGACGCTGCTCATCGTCATCGTCTGCTGCGCGATCGGGGTCGCCAGCGCGGGCTACGGCGACTTCATCGACTCGGTCGAGCTCAACGGCAACCCGTCGCCCGGGCTGGCCCTGCTCGGCTGGCTGGCGCTGCTGAACTGGATCCTCTTCGTCTTCAACCTCGTCCCCGCCTTCCCGCTCGACGGCGGCCGCATCGCGCGCGCCGCGGCGTGGAAGATCACCGGCGACCGCAACCGCGGGACGCGGTTCTCGGCCCGGCTGGGCCAGGGCTTCTCCTACCTGCTCATCGGCGGCGGCATCTACCTGCTGACGCGCTCAGACGCCTATACCGGGCTGTGGTTCATCGTCATGGGCTGGTTCCTCGGGCAGGCCGCGACCGGCGCAGTCGCATCCAGCCGCTTCTACGAGCGCCTCGAAGGAGTGACGGTCGCCGACGTCATGGACACCCAGCCCGTCTGGGTTCCGGGCGAGACGACGATCGTCCAGGCCCAGGACGAGTTCTTCCTGCGCTACCGCTGGCCGTGGTTCCCGGTCGCCGACTCGGCCTCGGGGCACTTCCTCGGCCTGCTGCGCCAGGAGTTCGTCGATGCCGCGCTGCGCGACGGGCGCCCCGCGCTGGCCGTCTCGGAGGTCGTCGACGCCAAGGCCGACGAGGCCTACAGCGTGCACGACGACACGCCGATCGAGCACCTGCTGGGCTCCGACGGGCTGCGTTCGCTGGGCGCGCTCATGGTCATCGACAGCGAAGACCGGCTGCGCGGCGTCGTCACGCTCGAGCAGGTCCGCCGGGCGCTGACCGCAGCCGTGCCCGGGCGCGCGGGCTAGCGGGTGCCGACGGTCCGCCACGTGGCGACCGGAGGCGGGCCCCGCTCAGGTGTTCAATAGAGTCCAGAGGCAGATGCCTGCACACGACGTCCTCATCATCGGGGCGGGCCTGGCCGGCCAGCGGGCGGCCACGGCCGCCGCCGATGCGGGTGCGACGGTGGCTCTCCTGAGCAAGGTGCACCCGGTCCGCTCGCACTCCGTCGCCGCCGCCGGCGGCATCAACGCGGCGATCAACCCCGCGGACGACTGGCGCTCGCACGCCTTCGACACGGTCAAGGGGTCCGACTACCTGGGCGACCAGGACGCCATCGAGATCATGTGCGCCGAGGCCCCCGCCGAAGTCATGCACCTCGAGCACATCGGCGTGACCTTCCACCGCAACGACAAGGGCGAGCTCGACCTGCGGCCGTTCGGCGGCGCCTCCTTCAACCGCACGGCCTACGTCGCGGACATCACCGGCCAGGCGCTGCTGCACGTCCTCTACGAGCAGATCCTCAAGTACACCGAGAAGGTCGATCGCTTCGAGGAGTGGTTCGTCACGTCGCTGATCCTCGACGACGAGGGCCAGTGCGTCGGCGCGGTCGCGCGCGACGTTCGCTCGGGGCGCATGGAGACCTTCGCGGCCAAGAACGTGATCCTCGCCTCCGGCGGCTCGGGGCAGTGCTACAAGCCGACCACCAACGCGCTCATCTGCACCGGCGACGGCATGGCTCAGGCCTACCGCGTCGGCGCGCCGCTGATGGACATGGAGATGGTCCAGTACCACCCCACCACCCTCCTGGAGAACGGCTTCCTCATCACCGAGGGCGCGCGCGGCGAGGGTGCCTACCTGCTCAACGCCGATGGCGAGCGCTTCATGGAGAAGTACGCGCCCAACAAGATGGAGCTCGCCTCGCGCGACGTCGTCTCGCGCGCCGAGCAGACCGAGATCAACGAGGGCCGGGGCGTGGGGGACGACGGCGCGGGCATCTACCTCGACATCACCGTCGTGCCGCGCAAGCGCACGCTCGAGGCGCTGCGCGAGATCGTCAACATCGGCAAGGACTTCGCGGGCGTCGACATCACGCGCGAGCCGATCCTCATCCGCCCCGGCCAGCACTACATCATGGGCGGCGTCAAGACCGACATCAACGGCGCGACGTCGATCCCCGGGCTCTACGCGGCCGGCGAGGTCGCCTGCGTCTCGGTTCACGGCGGCAACCGCCTCGGCGCGAACTCGCTGCTCGACACCCTGATCTTCGGCCGGCGCTCGGGCGAGCACGCGGCCGCGCGCGCCGCCGTCATGCCGATGCCACACGTCAACGACGACGCGCTGCGCAGCGACAGCGACATGATCAGCGAGATCATCGGCCGCGATCGCGCCGGCCGGCGCGTGTCGGAGATCAAGGAGGAGCTCGGCACCGAGATGAACCGCAACGTCGCAGTGTTCCGCGACGAGGCGGGGCTGCGCCACGCCCACGAGGTCGTGCGGCGCCTCAAGGAGGAGGCACAGAGCGCCTACATCGACGACCGCGGGACGGTCTTCAATCAGGATGTCCTCGGCGCCATCGAGCTCGGCTACATGCTCGACGTCGCCGAAGCGACGGTGATCGCGGCGATCGAGCGCAAGGAGTCGCGCGGAGCGCAGTTCCGCACCGACTACCCCGAGCGCAACGACGACGAGTGGCTCAAGCACATCGACATCTCCCGCAACGGAGACGACACGCCCGATGTCTTCTACTCGCCCGTGACCATCACCCAGTGGCAGCCCGAAGAGAGGAAGTACTAGTGGCAGAGGCCCACAAGCCGCCGCAGGACTTCACCCTGCGGCTGCGCCGCTACAACCCGGAGTCGGGCGACGCGCCGTACTGGGACGAGCACACGATCCAGCTCGAGCCGCACCGCTCGGTCCTCGAGGGGATCCTCCAGGCCAAGGCGCGCTTCGACGGCTCGATCGGCATCCGCTGCTCGTGTCGCGCCGCGATCTGCGGATCCTGCGGGGTGCGCATCAACGGCCAGCCCGGTCTCGCCTGCCAGACCCATCTCGACAAGGCGCTGGCGTCCTCGCGCGACGGCGCCATCGAGGTCGAGCCGATGGGCAACATGCCCGTCATCAAGGACCTCATCGTGGACATGGACGCCGTCCACTGGAAGAAGGTCCAGCGCGTCACGCCATGGCTCATCAACAAGCAGCCCGTGCCCGAGCGCGAGTACCTCGTCCCGCGCGAGTCGATGATCGACGTCACGCAGACGATGGCCTGCATCCAGTGCGGCGCCTGCGTCAGCGACTGCCTGTCGATGGAGGTCGACCCGCTGTTCATCGGCCCCGCCGCGTTGTCGAAGGCCTACCGCTTCGTGGGCGACCCGCGCGACGCCGAGCAGTTCGAGCGCCTGAAGGACCTCGCCGAGGACCCGCACGGCATCTACGACTGCACCCACTGCTTCAAGTGCATCGACGCCTGCCCCAAGGGCGTGGCGCCCATGAGCCAGATCATGCGCCTGCGTCGCCGCGCCGGCGACGACCACGGCATCTCGGATCGCAACAACGGCCACCGGCACGAGAAGGCCTTCACGAGCCTCGTGCGCGACAACGGCCTGCTCTGGGAGGCCGAGCTGCTGCCGCGCTCCTACGGCGGCGACTCGTTCTTCGGCAAGTTCGCGCCGCCCGCGGCGCTCGAGCTCGTCGACTCGCTGCCCGTCATCACCAAGGCGCTGGTGCGGCGCAAGGTCACGCCGATGGGCGCGCTGAAGCCGCACAAGATCCCCAAGGAGGATCTGCGCCAGGTCAAGCGGATCTACGACACGGTCGAGGGCCGCGACGAGCGAATCGAGCTCAACCTCTACGTCAGCGGCTACGACGAGGATGCCGAGCCCGGCTACGCGGCGCCCGACGACGCGATGGCGAGCGCCGGCGGGCCCGAAGGGAGCGAGGAGTGAGGGTCGCGTACTGGCCGGGCTGCGTGAGCCGCGGGTTCACGCCGGAGCTCCACGGCTCGATGGCGCAGGTCGCGCCGCTGCTCGACATCGAGCTCGTCGAGCTCGACCGTGCCGCCTGCTGCGGCGCCGGCGTCATCGCCGAGCACAGCCAGGAGCTCGCGGACACGCTCAACGCGCGCACCTTCGCGCTCGCCCAGCGCGTCGACGGCGCCGAGCTGATGATGAACATCTGCTCGACCTGCCAGGGCGCGCAGAGCGAGTGCCAGGAGCGCCTGGATGCCAGCGCCGAGTACCGATCGCTCATCAACGAGAACATCTCGGCCGAGGGCCTGCACTACGAGCAGGGCCTGACCAACAAGAACTTCCTCTGGCTGCTCGTGGAGGAGATCGGGCTCGACGACCTGCGCGCGCGCGTCAAGCGCCCGCTGACGGACCTCAAGGTCGGCCCGTTCTACGGCTGCTACATCGTGCGCCCGGTCGATCGCCTCGGCATCGACTCGGTCGAGCGCCCGCGCGACCGCTACCTGGGCATGGTCATCGAGGCGCTCGGCGGCACGGTCATCGAGTACGCCGGCTCGCACAAGTGCTGTGGCTTCCCGATCATCACGATGAACAAGGAAGCCTCGCTCAAGCAGGCCGGGCGCCACCTCGGCGACGCGGTCGACGCCGACGCGGACTGCCTGGTCACGCCCTGCCCGCTGTGCCACCTCAACCTCGACCTCCAGCAGCCGCTGGCCGAGCGCACGGTCGGCCGCCAGCTCAACATGCCGGTCCTGCACCTCCCGCAGCTCGTCGGCCTCGCCCTCGGGCTGGAGCCCAAGGAGCTCGGCATGCAGCGCCACGTCGTCAAGCCGGCCAGCGTGATCGACTGGTCGGCGTCGGTGGTTGCCGGCGTCGGCGCCGAAGCCGCCTAGTCGTCCAACCACCCGCTGAACAGGCTGAACACCGCGTTCTGCGGATCGCGCAGGACGACGAAGCGCCCGCTGTTCGGGATGTCCATGGGGCCCACCACGATCGCCGCTCCCAGCTCCTGGGCGCGGGCGAGCGCGGCGTCGACGTCGTCGACGGCGAAGTAGAGGTTCCACGCGGGGTGGCCGCCCTCGAGCATCGGCACCATCCCGCCGTTCTGGCGCCCGCCGTTGGTGATCGACCAGTACCCGCCGTCGGACTCCGGGACCTCGTCGATCTGCCAGCCGAACAGGCCACGGTAGAACTCCGCCGAGGCCGCGAGGTCCGGGGAGACGAGCTCGTTCCAGGACAGCGCGCCCGGGACGTTGACGAGCTCGGCGCCGATGCTGTCCTTCGCCTGCCAGACCGACAGCACGGCGCCCTGCGGATCGGCGAACGCCGACATCCGGCCGGCGTCGAAGACGTCGAACGGCGGTGCCAGGACCGTGGCGCCCAGCTCACCCGCGCGCTCGGCGGCCGCGTCCGCGCTCTCGACGGTCACGTAGCAGTTCCAGTGCGGCGGCATCGACGGGTCCTGCAGGCCGCCGATCGCCGCCACCGACTTGCCCTGCACCTTGGCCATCGAGTACGTGGAGCCGTCGCCGATCGGGATGTCCTCGTAGTCCCAGCCGAGCAGTTCGGAGTAGAAGGACTGGGCGGCGTCCTGGTCGCTGGTCTGCAGGTCGACCCAGCTGAACGTGCCGGGTGCGTAGCTCGTGCGTTCGGCCATGGCTCGACGCTACCAGCGGCGATGTCGCGCCCGCGTGAAGAGTCAGGCGGCGGCGCCGACGCGTCCGCGCGCGTACAGCAGCTCGGCGATCTGGACCGTGTTGAGCGCGGCGCCCTTGAGCAGGTTGTCGCCGACCACGAAGAAGTTGAGGCTGTGGTCATCGAAGAGGTCGCGGCGCACGCGGCCGACCGCGACCTCGTCGCGGCCCGCCCACTCCAGCGGGGTGGGCAGGTCGTCGAGCTCGAGGTTGGGGAAGGCGCGCATCGCCTCCAGGGCGCCGTCGACCGAGACGGGGCGCGCGAACGTCGCCCGCACCTCGATCGCATGACCGACCATGACCGGAACGCGCACGCAGGTCGGCGCGACCTCGAGGCCGGGGATGGCGAGGATCTTGCGCGACTCGTTGATGAGCTTCATCTCCTCGTCGCTGTAGCCGTCGCCGACCTCCTTGCCCAGCCACGGCACGACGTTGAAGGCCAGCGCCTTGGCGTGGACGCTCGGCTGGACCGAGGCGGCGGCGGCGGCGCCGTCGTTGACGAGGTCGTGGCCGCGGACGGTGTCGACCTGTGCGGCGAGCTCGTCCATTCCCTTCTGCCCGGCCCCGCCCGCAGCCTGGAAGGAGGTGCAGACCATCGCCTTCAGGCCGAAGGCGTCGTGCAGCGCCTTGGCCGGCAGCATGACTGCCATCGTCGTGCAGTTCGGGTTGGCGACGATGCCCTTGCCGATGCCGTCGAGCGCATCGGGGTTGACCTCGCTGACCACGAGCGGGACGTCGTCGTCCATCCGCCAGGCCGACGAGTTGTCGACCACGAGCGCGCCCGCGGCGGCGAAGCGCGGCGACCACTCGCGCGAGGTGCCGCCGCCGGCGCTGAACAGCGCGACGTCGAAGCCCGCGATGGTGTCGTCGCGCAGCGGCTGGACGGTGAGGTCGCCGATGCGCCTGCCCGCCGAGCGCTCGGAGGCGAAGGGCACGATCTCGGATGCCGGGAAGACCCGCTTCTCGAGCAGGCCGAGCATGATCGTCCCGACCGCGCCGGTAGCCCCTACGACCGCGACGCGCATCAGGCGAACTCCCCGAAGGGCTGCTCGGGCCGGATGGTGCCCTCGCCGGAGAGCTCGAAGGCGCCGTGGAGGGCCTTGACCGCGTCGGGGACGCGCTCGCCCGGGACGACGCAGGAGATGCGGATGGGTGACGTGGAGATCATCTCGATGTTGATGCCGTGCTCGCCCAACGTCGTGAACACCTTCGCGGCGACGCCGGGATGGGTCTTCATTCCCGCCCCGACGATCGAGACCTTCCCCATGCTCTCGTCGGTCGCCACCTTCATGCCGAGCTCGTCGGCGATCGGCGCCAGCGCGCCGCGCGCGCTGTGCACGTCGTCGCGCGGGATGGTGAACGACATGTCGGCCCGCAGGCCCTCGGTCTCCGGCTCGCCCTGGACGATCATGTCGATGTTCACGTTGGCCTCCGCCAGCGCCGTGGTCACCCGGCCGGCGACGCCGGGCGTGTCCGGCACGCCCATGAGCGTGACGCGGGCCTCGCCGAGCGAGTGGGTGACGGCGGTGATGAGAGGCTGCTCCATGGTCTCTTCCTCGGAGACGACAACGGTACCGGGCGCGTCGTCGAAGCTCGATCGACAGTGGATGCGCACGCCGTGGTTGCGCGCGTACTCGACCGATCGCAGCTGCAGGACGCCGGCGCCGGAGGCCGCCATCTCGAGCATCTCCTCGAAGGAGACGATCGGCAGCTTGCGGGCGTTGGGGACGATGCGCGGGTCGGCGGAGAAGACGCCGGGGACGTCGGTGTAGATCTCGCAGACCTCGGCGCCGACGGCCGCGGCGAGCGCGACCGCCGTGGTGTCCGAGCCGCCGCGGCCCAGAGTGGTCACGTCGCGTGCGGTGCTCACGCCCTGGAAGCCGGCGACGAGCACGATCGAGTCCTCGTCGAGCGCGGTGAAGATGCGGTCGGCGCGGACGTCGAGGATGCGCGCCTTCGTGTGCGAGGTGTCGGTGACGATGCCCGCCTGCGAGCCGGTCAGGCTGATCGCGCGGTGGCCGAGGTCGTTGATCGCCATCGCGCACAGCGCGCAGGACACGCGCTCACCGGTGGAGAGCAGCATGTCCATCTCGCGCGGATCCGGGTGCGGCGAGACCTCGTGGGCGTCGGCGATGAGGCGATCGGTCTCCTTGCCGCGAGCGCTCAGGACCGCGACCACGCGGTGGCCGGCCTCGCGCTTGGCCACGATGCGCTGCGCAGCGCGCTTCAAACGTTCGGCGTCGGCAACGGACGTACCGCCGAACTTCATGACCACGGTCCCGTTCTCCATGGGAGGCGCAAGGGTACGTGACGAGCATGCGCCGTCTCATGCTCGCCGTCCTGGCGGCAGCGCTCGTCGCTGCGCCGACCGCCCTCGCCCACCAGCCCCAGGCCCCGGCCAAGGAGCCGACGGCGATCGGCGGCGGAGGTGCCGCGGCGTCGGTCGACGAGCAGGGCACCCGGGCGGCCGTCGACGCGCTGCGGCGCGGCGGCAACGCGGTCGACGCGGCGATCGCGGCCGCCGGGGTCCTCGGCGTCGTCGAGCCCTACTCCTGCGGGCTGGGCGGCGGCGGGTTCCTCTCGGTCTACACGGCGCGCGACGGCAGGGTCCACACGATCGACGGGCGCGAGACCGCGCCGGCCAGGATGGACCCGCACGCGTTCGACGGGCTGACGCCGTTCGAGACCCAGCGAGTCAGCGGGATGAGCGTCGGCGTGCCGGGGACGCTGCGCGCGTGGGAGAAGGCGCTGGACGACTACGGCACGTGGCCGCTGCGCAAGGCGCTCAAGCCGGGCATCGCCGCCGCGCTGCACGGCTTCAGCGTCGACCAGACCTTCTACAACCAGACCGACGAGGCGAAGGCGATCTTCGCCGACTTCCCGGCCACCGCGGCGCTCTACCTCGACCCCGACGGTTCTCCGCGCGACGTCGGCACGGTCATCCGCAACCCGGAGCTCGCCAAGACCTACGCCCTGATCGCGGCGTTCGGCCCGAAGGCCTTCTACACCGGGCCGCTGGCCAAGGCGATCGTCGACACGGTGGCGCACCCGCCGCTGCGGGCGGGCGCGACGCGCACGGTGCGGCCCGGCGTCATGCAGCTCGGCGACCTCGCCGGCTACCGTGCCCTCGACCGCGACCCCACGCACATCGGCTATCGCGGCCTGGACATCTACGGCATGGCGCCGCCGTCGAGCGGGGGATCGACGGTCGGCGAGATCCTCAACATCCTCGAGGGGTATCCGATGGGGACGCTCCCGCGCGAGGAGGCGCTGCACGACTTCATCGAGGCCTCGCGCTACGCCTACGCCGACCGCGGAGCGTTCGTGGCCGACCCCGGCTTCGTGAGCGTCCCGCTCGAGAAGCTCCTGTCCGACGCGTTCGCCGCCCAGCGGCGCGCGAAGATCACCGGCACGGCCGCGACGAGCCCGGTCGACCCCGGCGACCCGGACGCGGTGCCCGACGGCAGCGCGTCGGCGACCCGGACCGGCTCGACGACCAACCTCACCGTGAGCGACCGCTGGGGCAACGTCGTCGACTACACCTTCACCATCGAGCAGACGGGTGGCAACGGCATGGTCGTGCCGGGCTACGGGTTCCTGCTCAACAACGAGCTGACGGACTTCAACCTGACGACCGACCCCGACGCGAGCGGCAACCCCAACCCGCCGGGCGGCGTGAGCACGGGCGCCAACAAGGTCGAGGGCGGCAAGCGGCCGCGCTCGTCGATCGCACCGACGATCGTGCTGCGCAACGGCCGCCCCTTCCTGGCGCTGGGCTCGCCCGGCGGCGCGTCGATCATCACGACGGTCGCGCAGATCCTCGTCAACCGCCTCGACTTCGGCATGTCGCTTCCCGACGCCGTCGCGGCGCCGCGCCTGAGCCAGCGCAACAGCGCGCAGACGCAGACCGAGACGCCGTTCCTGTCGACGCCCGAGGCGGCCGCGCTGCAGGCGCGCGGGCAGAGCTTCACGGTCTCGACGGGGACCGGCGCCGAGATCGGCGCGGCGACCGGGATCGAGTTCCTGCCCGGCGGGGCGCTGCAGGCGGTGGCGGAGCCGGTGCGCCGCGGCGGCGGCAGCGCTGCCGTGCTA
>Ga0081540_1003706_pt1 | contig 11968 bp, 11 predicted proteins | sample TabmetS2T1R1_FD_71024 | JGI IMG/M metagenome (GOLD analysis project Ga0081540, IMG submission 71024) | Tabebuia heterophylla rhizosphere microbial communities from the University of Puerto Rico - S2T1R1 | ecosystem: Host-associated > Plants > Roots > Rhizosphere ...
CTGGGCCGAGCAGCTGCTCGCAGAGTCGACGGGCAAGGAGGGCAAGGGGCTGATCCCTGCGCCCGGCGAGCCGGCCGACGCGCCCGACCGCCAGGCGCCTGAGGTGCGGCTGCCGGGCCCGTACGAGCTCGGCCAGGAGTTCTACCGCTGGGAGTTCGCGACCGCCGTCGCCGGCTCGATCCTCGGCATCAACCCGTTCGACCAGCCGAACGTGCAGGCCGCCAAGGACAAGACCAACGAGGTGCTCGCCGCCGGCGGGGACCCGGACGTGGAGCCGCGCGGCTCGCTCGAGGAGCTGTTCGAGCAGGCCCAGACGGGTGACTACGTCGCGATTCAGGCGTTCGTCGACCCCGCGCGGCAAGCCGAGCTCGACCCGCTGGTCGAGCGCGCCCGCGCGGAGACCGGCTGCGTCGTCGCGCACGGCTTCGGCCCGCGCTACCTGCACTCGACCGGCCAGCTGCACAAGGGCGGTCCGAACACGGGGCTGTTCGTTCAGGTCGTGGACGACGCGGGTGACGAGCTTCCGATTCCGGGCCGCGACTTCGGCTTCCGGCGGCTGATCCACTCACAGGCGGCCGGCGACCTCGCCTCGCTCGAGGAACGCGGCCGCCGCATCGTCCGCATCCGATTGGAGGACCTCTAGATGCAGCTCGGGATGGTCGGCCTAGGCCGCATGGGCGCCAACATGACGAAGCGCCTCGAGTCGGCCGGACACGAGATCAAGACATTCGATCCCAACGTCGACTCGACGGCTTCATCCCTCGAAGGGCTTGCCCAGCAGCTCGACGCGCCGCGATCGGTCTGGTTGATGGTCCCGGCCGGAATCGTCGACTCGGTCATCTCCGAGCTCGCGCCGCACCTCGAGCAGGGCGACACGATCGTCGACGGCGGCAACTCGTACTACGTCGACGATCTGCGTCGCTCGCGCGAGCTGCAGGAGCAGGGTCTCCACTACGTCGACGTGGGCGTCAGCGGCGGCGTCTTCGGTCTGAAGCGCGGTTTCTGCCTGATGATCGGCGGCGACGACGAGGCCGTCGGGCGGCTGGAGCCTGTCTTCGAGGCTCTCGCGCCGGGGATGGAGGCGGCCCCGCGAACGCCCGGCCGCGACGGCGACCCCGCACCCGAGGAGCAGGGCTGGCTGCACTGCGGCCCGGTCGGCGCCGGCCACTTCGTGAAGATGGTCCACAACGGGATCGAGTACGGGCTGATGCAGGCCTACGCCGAAGGGATGAACGTTCTGAAGCACGCCAACATCGGCCTGCACGCTCAGGAGACGGACGCCGAGACCACGCCGCTCCGCGACCCGGACCACTACAAGTACGAGCTCGACGTCGCGGCCGTCGCGGAGCTCTGGCGCCGCGGCTCCGTGGTCTCGTCGTGGCTGCTCGACCTGTCGGCGCAGGCCCTGCACGAGTCGCCGAACCTCGACGACTACGCCGGCCGCGTCAGTGACTCGGGCGAGGGGCGCTGGACGGTGCAGGCCGCGGTCGAGACCGGGGTCCCCGCACCGGTGCTGGCCGCCTCGCTCTTCGACCGTTTCGCCTCGCGCGGCGAGGCGGACTGGGGCAACCGCGTCCTCTCGGCGATGCGCAAGGCGTTCGGCGGGCACCTCGAGAAGAGCCCGGAGGCATGACCGAGACCGCCCAGCCGGAGCAGCAGCTCGAGAACCCGCTGCTCGAGGGCCTGCGGCTGCAGCGAACGCCCGAGCCCTGCGCGCTCGTGATCTTCGGCGCCTCCGGCGACCTGACCCGTCGCAAACTCTTCCCGGCGCTCTACTCGCTCGCGTTACGGCGGCTGCTGCCGGAGAAGTTCGGCGTCGTCGGCGTCGCGCGCAGCGAGGAGTCCGACGACGAGTTCCGTGAACGGATGAAGCGCGCCGTCCAGGAGTTCGGCCGCGACGAGTTCCGCGACGACGTCTGGGAGTGGCTCGCCGAGGGGATGCGCTACGTCTCGACCGACTTCGCGAACGACGAGGGGCAGGACCGCGTCGTCTCGGTTCTGAACGACCTCGACAAGAAGCGGGGCACCGGTGGCAACCGCGTCTATTACTTCGCGGTCCCGCCGGACGCGATCGCCATGCTGGTTCACGAGATCGGTGAGCGTGGCTCGCCCAAGGGTTGGAGGCGCCTGATCGTGGAGAAACCGTTCGGCCACGACCTCGCCTCCGCGCGTGAGCTGAACGCGGAGATCCTGCGCCACTTCGACGAGGGCGAGATCTTCCGGATCGACCACTACCTCGGCAAGGAGACCGTCCAGAACCTGCTGGCCCTGCGGTTCGCGAACGGGATCTTCGAGCCGATCTGGAACCGCCAGTTCGTCGACCACGTCCAGATCACCGTCGCCGAGACGATCGGGATCGAGGGACGCTCCGCGTTCTACGAGCGGGCCGGCGCGATCCGGGACGTCTTCCAGAACCACCTCCTCCAGTTGGTCGCACTGACCGCGATGGAGCCGCCGATCGACTTCGCCGCCGACTCGGTCCGCAACGAGAAGGTGAAGGTGCTCCGCGCGCTGCACACGCCCGGCCCGAAGCGCGTCGTCCGCGGGCAGTACGGACGCGGCTTCGTCGAGGGCCAGGAGGTGCCCGGCTACCGCGAGGAGGACGGCGTCGCGCCGGACTCGACGACGGAGACCTACGTCGCCGCGGAACTCTACGTCGACAACTGGCGCTGGGCCGACACGCCGTTTTACGTGCGCGCGGGCAAGCGGCTGGCGCGGCGCGAGACCACGATCGCGATCGAGTTCAAGCGCGCGCCGCACCCACCGTTCGAGATCACCGAGGACGGCCTGCGGCCGAACGTGCTCGTCTGCCACATCCAGCCGGACGAAGGCGTCTCCCTGGAGTTCGCGGCCAAGGTGCCGGGCCAGGGGATGACGCTGCGGACGGTGCACATGGACTTCCTCTACGGCGGCGTGTTCCGCACCGGGATTCCCGAGGCGTACGAGCGGTTGCTGCTCGATTGCTTCCTGGGCGACGCGACGCTGTTCACGCGCGCGGACGAGGTCGAGGAGCAGTGGTCGCTCGTGGACGCGATCGTCGCGGCCTGGCCGCGTGACCGCCCCTCGTTCCCGAACTACGCCGCGGGCACCTGGGGGCCGCCGGTCGCCGAAGAGCTCCTGCGGCAGGACGGCCGGATGTGGCGACGGCACTAGCCTCCATCCCGGAGATCGACCGCGAGCTAGCGCGGCTCCGGTGCAAGGACGAGAGCGGCGCCCCGTTCCAGCGGACGAGCGTGATGACGCACCTCGCCTGGGTGCCGGCGGAGTGGGTCGAGATGGCCGAGGACGTGCTGTCCGGGCTGGCGGAGCGGCACCCGTCGCGGACGATCGTGCTCGTGCCGGACCCCGAGGCGGAGGACGCGCTCGAGGCGAATGTCGAGGTCGAGACCTTCTCGGCCGGCGAGGCGCGGCAGGTCGCGGTCGAGACGATCCGGCTGCGGCTCTGCGGCTCGCGCGCGGAGGCGCCCGCGAGCATCGTGCAGCCGCTGCTGCTGCCGGACCTGCCGGTGTTCCTGCGCTGGCGCGGGCTGCCGCCCTTCGGGGAGTCGCCCTTCGAGCAGCTGGTGGACGTCGTCGACCGCCTGATCGTCGACTCGGCCGAGTGGCCGGGCCTGCCCGACCCCTATGCGCGCTTTGCGGAGGTCTTCGACCAGGTCGTGGTCTCGGACATCGCCTGGGCGCGGACGAGCCGCTGGCGTCCGCAGCTCGCGTCGCTCTGGCCCGGGATCGGCGGCGTGAAGCGGATCAAGGTGAAGGGCACGCAGGCGCAGGCATGCCTGCTCGCAGGGTGGCTGCGCTCGCGGCTCGGGCACGACGTGGAGCTCGAGCACGAGGAGGCGAAGCGGCTCGAAGGGGTCGACGTCGACGGCGAGCCGGCGCCCTTCCCGCCCGGAGACCCGCCCGACCCGGCGGATCTGCTGAGCGACGAGCTGGAGCGCTTCTCGCGCGACCGGGTGTACGAGGAGGCCGTAAGAGCGGCCTGATCCCGCGTTACCTTTGGCCCGGGTGCACGAGAAACCGGGCGTGAACGACGTAGCCGAGAAGGCGTTTCGCCGTCACTACGACCAGGTCTATCGCTACCTCCGCTGGAGGACGCAGGACCACTACCGGGCGGAGGAGCTGACGCAGCAGGTCTTTGCGGAGGCCGCCGCCTCCCTCCGGGACACGGGGGGTCCGGAGCTTGCGTGGCTCTACACCGTCGCCAAGCGTCGCTTCGCAGACGAAGCGAGGAAACGCGGCGCTCAGCTCTCGACGGTGCCTCCGCCCGAGACGAGTGAGTACGGACCCGATGTCGCGGTGGCACTGCGGTCGGCGCTGGAGCGACTTCCCGAAGGTCAGCGCCAGATCGTGGTGCTGAAGCTGCTCCGCGGAGCACGCTTTGCCGAGATCGGCGAGACGCTTGGCCTCACCGAGGCCGCGGCCAAGATGCGCTTCGTGCGCGCACTCGATGCGCTGCGAAGCGAGCTCGAAGATGAAGGGGTTACACCATGACTATTCGCGATCCGGAAGTTCTCGAAGCGCTGAGCGAGCAGCCGGAGCTGCTGGCTATCGCCGACGCGGTAGCGGAGACCCAGCGGCTGCCGCGACGTTCTCACCGCCGCGCCTTCGCGCGCGCGGCCGCCGTCGCCGCAGTCGGGGCGGCCGTGCTCGTCGCGCTGCTGCTCTGGCCGAGCGGCGGTGAAAGGAACCCGATCCTCGACCGGGCGCTCGCGGCCATCGGCGACGGGCCGGTCCTGCACATCGTCGTTCGGGTCCCGGCCGGGGAGGAGCTCCTGAACCTGGACTCGGGCAGGAGCATCGTCCCGACCGTGGATCTCGAGAGCTGGAGCGACCGGAGCCTCGAGCGGTTCCACGTCCTCATCCGCGAAAACGGCCGGGTCATCGGCGAGATTCTGTTCCCGCAAGATCGTACGAAGGACGTAGACGTCTACGCCAACGACGCCGCGTACGCCGCGCTCTGGTCCGGTTACCGCGATGCGCTTCATAGCGGGAAGGCGAAGATCTTGCGAGAGGGATCGGTCGACGGGCGCCCGGTTTACTGGCTGAGCTTCGGCTCGCAACGGGACGAGGTCGCCGTCGACCGCCGGACGTACAGGCCCATCGTCTTTAGGTCGATCTCTGCGAGCGGACGACGCACTGATACTCGCGTGTTGCTCATGCGAACCGAGCCCTTCAGCGCCTCGGCATTCGAACGCCAGACCTCTGCCCCGAGCCCGCTCGAGGGCGAGTCGCGCGGCTCGAGCGGCTCGTCGGGCCCCGTCTCGCCCGGCCAGACGGGGCAGCCGTGGCTCCGCGCGGGATCGACAATCGCCGGCCTCGAGCGCACCGGCGTCACCCCGACGCAGACCGTGACGGACGGAAAGACGATCAACGGCTATCAACTCCTTTACGGCTCGGAGAGCGGCTTCGGCAAGGACTCGCTGACGATCGACGAGGCGAAGCGACCGGACGATCCCGCCGAGTGGAAAGGGATCCCCGAAGGCTTCATGCGGATCTCGACCGGCGAAGGGTCTGAGGGCAACAACCGTGTCTACACGGTGTGGACCGGAAACCTCGTCAGGAACGGCGTCTACGTGACGATCACGACCGGCGTCAGCCGTGCTGCCGTGCTCGAAGCCGCCCGAGCCTTGCGGCCCGCATGATGTGACGTGATGGGCAAGCGGCGACGTATAGACGCCGTGCAAACGGAATTCGCAGAGGCGGCCGAGCGCCACCTCGACGATGTCCACGCCTATCTCGTGTACCTGACCGGAGACAGAGCAACCGCCGAGGAGCTCGCGGCCGAGACGTTTGCCCGCGCGTGCGAGCGCTGGCACCGCTTCGACCCGCGGCGCGCCGCCGCGCGGACGTGGCTCTGCCAGCTCGCGCGCTCGACGGCGCTCGACCACTTCCGCGCTGAGGAACGGCGGCGGCGGCGAGAGGGCCGCTACGCGGTCTCCGTGCCCGAGAGCGAGGAGCAGGTCTTCGGCGAAGGGTTGTCACCCGCGCTGGAGGCGGCGCTGTCGCGGCTGTCCGCCGCTGAGCGCGAGGTGGTTGCGCTGCGGATCGTGCTTGAGCTCGACGGCGACGCCGCGGCCCGCGTGCTCGGGATCAGCGCAACCGCGTGCTCGACACGGTTGAGCCGGGCTCTGCAGAAGCTGGAGAAGGAGGTGAGCGCCGGTGTCGCGGCGTAGACGGCCGCACGGGCAGAGCCCGCACGGCCTCTCTGGTCGGCGGCGCCAAGTCGCCGCCTTGGAGCTCGTGGACGACCGGTTCGACAAGCTCGCGGAGGAGCTGCGCGCGTCGCGTCCCGTCGCGCCGGCTGCGCTGCGGGCGCAGGTGGGTGCGCTGGAGCCGCCGGGGCCGCGGTGGACGTTCCGGTGGCCGTCGCGGCGCCTGGTGCTCGTGCTTGCAGCGGTTGCGGTACTTGGATCGCTCTTCGTTGCGGGTATCACGGGCGTCACGCGCTCGGGAAACCAGCGATCGTCAGCGGACTCACGCTTCCGGCCGGTGCTCCCAACGCGAAAGGCGCCTTCGGTCGAGAAGGGGTCGGCTTCGCAGGCGCTGAAGTCAATCGCGCCCGCCCTCGGGACGGTTACCCGATCTTCGGATCTCGCTCCGGCGGCCGGTCGGTTGCAGCGCTACCAAGCAACGCTCCGGCTGCGCGTGAAGGACGTCGACGCCATGTCGAGCGCGGCCAAGCGAGCGATGAACCTCGCGCACGGGCTCGGCGGCTACGTCGCGTCGGTGCAGTACGCGACGCGCAGCAAGGGCGGCGGTGCGACTCTCGTGCTGCGGGTGCCGGTGGGCAACATCCAGACGGCGCTGACGGAGCTCGCCTCGCTCGGGACGATCCTGCAGCAGCACACCGGGATCCTCGACGTGACGCGTCGAGTCGACCGCGAGGCGCTACAGATCGCCGAGCTCGAGCGCGCACTTGCCCACGCCTCGCCCACGGAGGCGCCTGTCATCCGCGCCAAGCTCGCGACCCTGCGTGCCAAGCACGCGCGGCTGCTGAAGAGCGCCCACCTCGCGCGGATCACGCTCGGCCTGACGACCCCTGCGAAGCAGGCGGCCGCGGCGCCGAGCCGCTTCGACCGGACACTCGACGACGCCGGCTCGGTCCTTCTGCGCGAGCTCGAGATCCTGCTCTACGCCCTGGTGGTAGCAGGCCCGCTTCTGCTGCTAGGCGCCGCGGGAGTCGCGGCCGCGCGAGCCCAGCGCCGGCGCGCCGACTCCCGCGTCCTCGAACGAGCCTAGTAACAGACTGTCAGTTGATTGGACTCGGCCCTAGCGGACGACCCGGAAGCGCGGCTTCGTGACCACGATCCGGACCGGGTCCGACCACGACATCTGGGGCTTCGAGCCCATCATCAGGTAGTCGAGCCCGCGAACGCGGTAGTACCAGGTGCCGGGCGAGAGCGGCAGCTTCAGCGAAGTCGCCCACGTCACCTCCGAGCCGCGGGTCGCCCATGGGTAGAGCTTCTTGCTCCATTGCACCTCGTACTGGCCGGCGCCCGGGATCGGGCTCCACGCGACCAGCGGCTGGCCGTAGAAGCGCGGATTGGGCTTGCGCGCCGCGACGAGCTTTCCGTCCGGCGAGAGCCCGGACGCGAACGGCGTGCCGGCCTGGCCGGTCACGACCGGCTCGCTTTGCTTCGCGAAGGTCAGCTTGCGGCCAGAGGCACAGGCGTCCTGCGTCAGCTCGCCGTCCACGTACTTGATGCCGCCGCTCGGCCGCACGACCGTGTCGCCGAGCCCGTAGGCGTTGCGGAGGCCCGCCGCGAGGGTGACGAGGTTGCCGCTGACAGCGTTGACCAGCGCGGGCTCCGACGGAGTCGAGCCGACCGTGAGCGTGTCGCCGACCGAGATCGAAGTGGCGTTCGCGACGGTGATCGTCGTGTCGCCGGGGCTCGCCGGCGCCGCCAGCGTCGTCGCGACCGCGCTGTCGGCGACGGTCTTCACCGGCACGACCGTCCAGTAGTAGCGCCCGCTGTCCCAGAGGTCGACCTTCGCCGGCTTGACCACCTGGGACGGCGGAAGGCCGGTGGCGTTGGTGCCGTCGTCGGCGGCAAGGTCGAGCTCGGTGGTCTTGACGTTGATGCCCTCGGCGGTCTTCGACTCCGGCTCCTGGCCGAACGAGAGGAAGGTGCTCCGGGCGGCGAGCATCGACGTCGTGTCGGTCGGCATCACGAGTGGGCCGACCTCGCGCGGCACGTAGGCCGGGCTGCCGACGATCGCGCCGCGGAAGACGGTGTTCAGGCAGTCCTCGTCGGTGAAGACGAGGACGCGGTAGAGCTCGCTCGCCGAGCGCCAGATCGACGTGTCTCCGCGGTAGACGAAGGCCGGGGTCGTCTCGTGGGTGCGCATGTGGCCCGGGTCGGAGACGACGTTGGAGACGGTTGCCTGCGCTGTGAGCGGCCCGGTGGCGAACGGCGGGTTGTAGCTCGTGTAGACGGGGCTCCACGGGCCGTACGACACGACGGGGAGCCCGTTGTCGGTCGCGCCGTAGAGCCAGCGCATCGGCCGCACCCGCCAGTGGACGGCGCCCGTCCAGGTCGCGTTCTGGTGGAAGGCGTAGTACTCGCGCTCGTCCGCCATGTTGGAGCGGGTCGTGAACCAGTGGCCGGTGTCGACCAGCCAGACCATGTAGCCGCTCGCGCCGGCGACCTTGCTCCAGCGCAGCAGGCCCGGGTACGCGGGGGTGAGCGGCGTGGGGACGGCCGACCAGCGCATGTTGAAGCCGAACGGCTTGCTCCAGGCCGTCGGGCCGCGCCGGGTGATCGCGCGCACGTGGGCGTAGAGCGAATACGGGTTGCCCGTCGCCCAGGGGAGGGCGAGCGGCACGGCGGCCGCGGGGGTCTTCACGCCGCGCGTCTGCCAGACCAGGCCGTTGTCGGGGAAGCTCCGGCTGGTCGAGAGCTCGAAGTCGTACGACTTCGCCCCTGCGACCGGGCTCCAGGCAAACGACGGCGTGCGCGTGAACGTGTGGGTGAGCGCCTCGTCCGCGCGCAGCGTGAAGGCGTGCAGGTTCTGCGGCGCCGCGGCGTCGGCAGCCGCGGTCGGCAGGGCAACCGCGAGCGCGGCGGCCACAGCGGCAGCGAGACGGGCGCAGACCATCACGAGCAGTTGTCGGCAGGCCCGGTCCCCGCGGCGTCCCTCGTTCGGGTGACGTCAATCGAGGGACAGCGCCCGCTCCAGCGCCGCGGCGGCGCCGAGCACGAGCGCGTCCTGCCCCTGCGGCGCCGCGAGCTGCACCGACGCGGGCAGCCCGTCCTCGGCAGGGCCGCACGGCAGCGCTGCCGCCGGCCAACCGACCGCGTTCAGCGGGAACGTCAGCTTCGTCAGCCGGCCGCGCAGCGCGAGCTCGTCCGCGGGCGCTGCGGGCGCAACGCATTCGAGCGTCGGCGTCAGCACGAGGTCGACCTCGGCCGCGCACTCGGCGAGCTGCTCGCGGTAGCGCTCGCGCGCCGCGACCGCGAGCTCGTACTCGCCGTCGGTCACGGCGAGGCAGCGCTCGACCTTCACGCGGACCGTCGGGCCGTACTCGTCCGCGTGCTCGGCGAACAGCTCCCGGTGCACGTCGGCCACCTCGCGGCTGAAGCTCGGGTAGACGCCGTCCGGGTGCGGCAGCTCGAGGCGTCGACGCCGCGGGAACAGCGCCGCGGCCTCGTCCACGCGCGCCCGCACCAGCGGGTCGGCGAGCTCGGTCCACCCGACGCCGACCTCGACGTCCTCGAGCTCGAGCCGCCGCGCCTCGAAGCCCGGCACGAGTGCCGCCAGCATCAGTTCACACGTCGGAACGTCCCGAGCCATCGGCCCCGCGTGGTCGAAGGTGGGCGCGAGCGGGAAGCAGCCGTCGAGCGACACCAGCCCCCAGGTCGGTTTGAAGCCGACGATCCCGCAGCACGCCGCCGGGATCCGGATCGAGCCGCCGGAGTCGGTCCCGATCGCCGCCTCGGCGAGCCCGGCCGCCAGCGCGGCCGCCGAGCCGCCGCTAGAGCCACCCGCGACCCGCCCCGGGTAACGCGGGTTCGGCACGGAGCCGAAGTGCTCGTTCTCGGAGGTCGTGCCGTAGGCGAACTCGTGCAGGTTGGTCTTGCCCACGTTGGCGTAACCCGCGGCCTCGAGACGGCGCACCGCCTCGGCAGACTCATTCGGCACGTGGTCGGCGAACAGGATCGAGCCGTAGGTCGTGACGAGCCCCGCGGTGTCGAACAGGTCCTTGACCGCGAGCCGAATCCCCTCGCCGACGCGCTCCGGCCGGGCGAGGAAGATCCCCTCGGGCTCGCTCAGTCGACGGCCAGGTAGACGAGCCCGACCACGAAGGTGAGCACGAACAGGACCACGAACAGCCCGAACAGGGCGAGCCCGAGGTTCGTGTTCGCGGTGCCGTCGTGCTCGTTCATCCGATCAGCGGGTCGATCGCGAGGGCAACGAAGAGCAGCGCGAGATAGAGCAGCGAGTAGCGGAAGAGCGCGCCGGCGCGAGCGGTCGTCGTCTCGCGTTGCAGCCGCCAGGCGAGGCGGAGGAAGAGCGCCCCGAGCAGCAGCGCCGCGGCGAGATAGAGCACGCCCACGGTGTGCCACGCGAACGGCAGCAGCGTGACCGCGACGAGGACGAGGGAGTACCAGACGATCTGTCTCGCGGTCTCGTCGTCGCCTCGCACGACCGGCAGCATCGGCACGTGTGCGGCCGCGTAGTCGCGCTTGATCACGAGCGCGAGCGCCCAGAAGTGCGGCGGCGTCCAGAAGAAGACGATCAGGAACAGGAACAGGGCCGGCAGCGTCAGGTTCCCGGTCGCGGCGGCCCAGCCGACGAGCGGAGGCACCGCCCCGGCTGCTCCGCCGATGACGATGTTCTGCGGCGTCGTGCGCTTCAGCCAGCGCGTGTAGACGAGCACGTAGAAGAGGCCGCCGACCAGCGCGAGCGCCGCGGTCAGCACGTTCACCAGCGACGCGAGCAGGACGAAGGAGAACGCCATCAGTGCGAGCCCGAACTCGAGCGCGCGCGCCGGCGTGACGCGCTCCTCGGCCACGGGCCGGTGCCCGGTGCGGCGCATCAGCCGGTCGAGGTCCCGGTCGAGCACGTGGTTGAGGGCGCTGGCGCCACCGCAGGCGAGCGCGAGGCCGACCGTCATCACCGCGAGGTCGCCGAGCGCGGGCACGCCGCGGGCTCCGACGAACATCCCCGCCACACCGGTCAACAGGAGCAACGTCATGATCCGCGGCTTGGTCAGGATCACGTAGTCGCGCCAGGACGCGGCGGCTACCGGCGCGCCGCGGAAGGTCTCCACCGCAGCCCAGAGCGCCGCGGCCAGCGAGAGCCCGGCTAGCGCGAGGTGGGCCGGCCTCGGCGTCACGAGCGCGGCCAGGAGGAACGCGCCGAGAGCAGTGAGCGACGGCACGAGCAGCCGCCGGTGCGCGACCCACGCCGCGGCGACGAGGGCCGCCAGCGGCGGCAGCGCCAGCGCGGCGAGGCCACGGTGCGCGGCTCCCAGCTCCAACGCGCCCGTCACCACGGCCGCGGTGCACGCGGCGGCCGCGGCGAACGCGGTCAGCCGCAGCCAGGCGCCTGGGCGGGTGTCAGGCACCGGCCTCCGCGATCCGCCTGCGCAGGTCGCGCAGCGGCCGCGCGCTCGAGATGTACGGCACCTTGTCGAAGTTGTGCGGCGGCGGCGGCGAGGTCGTGTACCACTCCAGCGTGTAGCCGAGCCAGGGGTCGTTGACGGCGCGGTCGCCGGAGCGCTGGGTCTTGAGGATGTTGAACGCGAACACGAACAGCCCGAGTGCCATCACGCCCGATCCGATCGTCGAGGTTAGGTTGTACCACTCCCAGATCCCGCCCTCGGAGTAGGTGTAGATCCGCCTCGGCATCCCGAGCAGGCCGAGCATGTGCATCGGGAAGAAGGTCAGGTTCATCCCCACGAGCACGAGCCAGAAGCTGATCTTCCCGAGCCGCTCGTCGAGCATCTTCCCGAACATTTTCG
>Ga0081540_1003707_pt1 | contig 11966 bp, 10 predicted proteins | sample TabmetS2T1R1_FD_71024 | JGI IMG/M metagenome (GOLD analysis project Ga0081540, IMG submission 71024) | Tabebuia heterophylla rhizosphere microbial communities from the University of Puerto Rico - S2T1R1 | ecosystem: Host-associated > Plants > Roots > Rhizosphere ...
GGACCGGCCCGGGCATCTCGGGCGCGGGATCGGCGCGGGCGGGCGGTCCTGACGGCGGGCCAGGCGGCTATCCGGGGTACCGGCGCGGCTTGGCGGCCTTCGGCTTCTTGGGCGGCAGGCCGGCCACATAGGCCAGGGACCGGCCGATCCAGTCGGTCGCCGTGCCGGCGGGCCAGCCGGCCCACGACGAACAAGCCGAGCACCGCGGTCGGCGAAATGTCCAGCCGCTCCCGCTCGACCAGTCGGCGGTTCTCCTCCTCCAGACGCTGCGGCGTCATGCCCAGGCCGCGGTCGAGCACGGTCAGCCGGCACCCGTCGAAGGTGACGACGGCGGAGACCTCGACCGGCACGCCCGGTGGCGAGAAGCTGGTCGCGTTCTCCAACAGTTCCGCCAGCAGCAGTCGCAGGTCGGCGACGAAGCCGGCGGAGACGGTTGCCCGCTCCACCCGGGCGATCCGCACCGCGGAAGCGTCCTCGATCTCCGCCGTCGCCGCGACGATCACGTCGGCCAACGCCATGGGTGTGCCGCCCGCGCCCGCGTCGAGCGTTCCGGAGACCACGAGCAGGCTGTCCGCGCTGCGCCGCAGGCGCGCGGCAAGATGGTCCAGCTGGCGGTAGCCGTCGACCACTGGGGCTCGCCACTCGAACCGGTTGAGGCTGCCGACCACGGCGTGCTGCCGGCCGACGAGGCTCTGGGTGCGCCTGGCGATGTTGGCGAACATCACCGCGACGTTGCGGCGACCGTTGAGCTGGCGCTCGACGAGCAGCCCGGCGCTTTCCTGGACCCGGTTGAACGCGGCGGCGAGGGCGCCGATCTCGCCGCCACCGCGGATGGGTACCGAGGCGAACCTGGGCGGCGCCTGGGCGACGTCCTCAGAGTCGGCCACCCGGGACAGCTCGGCCCCGGCCAGGTCGGCAACCGCGGTCGCGGCCGCCGTGAGCCGGCCCAGTGGCCGGGAGATGGATCGCCCGACGACGACGCCCACCCACACCACCACGACGAGAAGCAGGCCACCCGCGGCACCCACGCCGATCGCGATCGCCTGTGCGCTGGCCGCCCGATCGATGCCGGCGGTCGTGATCTCTCTGGCGATCCGGTCCTGCGCGACCCGGCGCAACCGGGTGTACGACAGCGCGACGGTCAACACGTCACCCACCGCGGCCGGCGACGCGTCGGCCTGCGACGCGGTCGCCGCCACTGCCAGTTCGCTGATGCGCTGGCCCGCCTTGCCCTGCTCGACCAGGTCGAGCAACATGACCTGAGCCGCACTGCCCAGCACCCGGAACCGCTGGACGAGCTGCTGCTGGGCGGACAGCGCAGCGCTGAGTGCGGTGCTGCCGAGCGACCGGCCGCTGGCGACCGCGACCAGGAGCGCGGCAGCGCTCGTCGCCTCCTCGTCAGCGCGCATCAGGCCGTCGAGCGCGCCGAGCTGACGCAGTCCGGCCGCATCCACGCCGGGCGGGTTGGACAGCCGCAACGCGTCCAACAGGGCCGCGTCTGCCTTGCGGTACGCCGAGTACACGTCGCCGAGGTCCGCCTCGCGACTGGTCACGCGGTCCCGGATCGAGGCGAGCGCCGCCAGCGCGGGCGCCGCCGCGCGCATGGTCGAGGCGGTGTCGCGGGCCGCGGCCAGCGTGGCCGCCTCTTCGACGGCGGTCTCGATCTGGCTCGCCAGAGCGCTGCGGTCCATTTGGGGGGTGGTCAGGAATCCCATCGCGAGCAGCCGCTCGAGTTGCAGGTCCTGGATCAGCTCGCCCACGTCGCGTGCCGCCTCTCCGGCCCGGGCCGTGGCGCCCGCCGACCGCGCCTCGCTGACCCGGTCCCAGATCAGTGGGGCCATCGTCGCCAGCACCGCCAGCACGGGAATGACGAGCAGCAGAGCAAGCTTGCGACGGATGCCGATCCTATCGAGCATGCCGGCTCTCTAGCTGCCAGGACGCGAACGGGGTCGCGCCCGCCCATGCCTTGTCCGGGTCCGCCGGCCCGCCCGGTCCCGTCGGCGGACCGGGCGGCTGCGCCGGACCGGACACCGCGCGCTGCGATCGTCTGCGGCGCCGCCACTGCGCGACCGTCACCATCACCAGCACCAGTGCGATCGTGGCGCCCGCGCCCGCCGCCTCCGTCGTGAAGCGCTGGCGCGCGGCAATCGCCTGCTGCCGGGCGGCCAGCAGTGCGTCCAGCTCGGACAGCAGCTTGTGGGCCAGCGGCAGGGCCGTTTCGAAGACCTGGTGCGCACCGGCCGCGAGATCGGCCGCCTTCACCGAGCCCGCGAGCTGCGCGAGCATGGTGGGCGGCGCGAACGCGTCGACGGCCGCCCGGAACGCGTCAAGCTGCAGGGCGATGTCGGTGCCGAGTGCGGCTCTCGACGTCGCCTCGATGCTCTTGTTGAGACCGGCCGTTACCTGCTCGCCGGCGGTGGCCACGTCGTACCGGGCGACGGCGGCCCTGATCGCGTCGTCGCCGGCGAGCTCGCTGCCGCCGGCGAGGCTGACCAGGTCGGCGGCGCGACCAGCGAACACCATGGCGTTGGGCAGCCGGACCAGCGCCGAGTCCATGACGTAGTACGAGTCGAGGTCCTGGTCGTGGATCAGGTGGGAGCTGTCGCCCACCCGTTCGGCGAGGTCGACGGCGAGGGCGACCAGGTCCGTGTACGTCTGGTAGGCCTCCCGACCGTGCTCGGCGCGCGAGAGCGCGGCTTCCACGCGGTCCCGCAGGTCGGCGAAGCGTTGCTGGACACCGAGAGCGCCGCCGACGGAGCGGTCCGCCGTCGCCACCTCGGCCAGCGACTTGCGCAGTGCGGCGGCGTCCACGGCCCCCCCGCGTACCGCCGCGGACTGGGTCTCCACCAGTTGGCCGATGAGTCCGACCATTTCGTGCAGGTACACCACGCCACTGCGTTCTGCCTTCGCAACACCGGCCTCGTCCGTGCTGGCCTGCCACGTTTGGCGCAGCACCGTACCGAACAGCCCGGCGATCGCCAGCGAACAGGCGCCGACGATGACGACGACGAGCCGGCTCGCTCGTCGCGATGAACCGCGCGCAGTGACAACCACGGTCACCCTCCCCTCGCGTGCGCACCCGGTGCCTGTAACCCCTTCAAGAGGCACGAGGCTCCGAGCCGGCGGACCGCGCGGTGACCCGGCCTCCACCCGGCCCCCCTGTGCGGCCTGCCACCATGCCACGGTCGCGAGTGGACGGGACGCGCACAATAGCCGATCAGGCAACAGGCATGGGGCGAGCGGCCAGGTATTGGGGCCCGCAAAAGGGGGAGGTCCTCGGCGGTGCGGCGCCCGGATCGCGGGATTCGCACGATTCGGGCGACCCACCGCCACTTGTGGTCCGGCGATCAGGCGAGCTTTGACGCGTGCGACTCGTGGCGCACGTCGAGCGAGACGTGCGCGGACAGCGCGCGGAGGAAGTCGGGCGCGTCGAAGATTTCGCCGGCGGACGCCACGCCGGTCGTCCTGGTCCGACCGCTGAGGATGCGATGGACCGCTTCGACCGCCAGCGGTGCGCTGACGGCGTAGATGTCCTGGCCGCTGGCCACGACGCGTCGCTGCGTGTCGCCGCGGTGGACGATGACGTCGACGGTGAACGTCTGGGCTGACCGGCCGCGCTCGTCGACCGCGGTTGGTGAGGGTGTGTCTGGAGCGGCCAGGTCCCTGGCCGCGTCGGTGGTCATGTACGTGCGCACCTCGGGGATGGCCAGGTGGCTGGGGACGGTGACGACATCGGCCATGGTGAACCCGCCGAGGACCGTCCGGGGGCCCACCGGAGCGGGAAAGTCCCATTCCAGCCTCGGCAGGTCGGCATCGTCTGCGTAGTACTCCAGCTGGCCACCGGCGTAGCGGACGCGTCGGCCGTCGCGCCGTTGCCGGGAGACGGTGCCGGAGGCGAGCGTCCCGGCCGTGGGGTGCCAGCTGCTCAGGCCGTACGCGACGTGAGCCTCGTCGGCCGCCGTCCAATCGCCCATCGCGGTGGTGACCAGCAGATCGCCGAGCCCGCCGAAGAAGGCCATCGCCGGTACCACCGCGACGCCGGCGGTCCGGGCGCGGTCGGTGAAGTGCGTAAACGTGTCGACGTTGGCCTCGATCTCGGCTGCCACGTCCACGTACGGGACCCCGGTGCGCAGGGCGGCCTCGATCACGGGGGCCGCGGTGGAGGCGAACGGGCCGGCGCAGTTGATGACCGCGGCCGCACCGTTCAACGCCCGGTCGAGCGAGGCCGGGTCGTCGAGCAACGTCACCCGGTACTCGAGGCCCGGGTGCGAGGCCGCCAGTACCTGGAGCTTGCCCGCGTCGCGACCGAGGAGAAGCGGGACGAACCCGCGATCGCACAACTCCGTCACCATGAACCGCCCGGTGTGTCCGTACGCACCGAACACCGCCACGGTCTGACTCGAACCCATGTGCAGTTCCTCCGTGCTCCTCGAAAGATCGACTGAGGAGATCCTCTCCGCGGCGGCCGGGCGCGGCGAGTGTCCGGAACGACATGTCCCGTACAATTTCGGACATGACCACAGTCGCGGTCGCCGCCGCAGACGGGATGCTGCACTTCGAGCTCGCCATGGCCTGCGAGGTCTTCGTCCGGGACCCCTCCGGCCTGGCAGACCCGTGGTACGACCTCGTGGTCTGCGGCCCGGGCCCGGTCCGGATCGGCAGATTCCATCTGGAACCTGACGACGGGTTTGACCGGCTCGCCCACGCCGACACCGTGGTCATCCCTGCCCTGGAAGACGTCGACGCGGACGTGCCACCCGACCTGCTCGACGCCGTCCGCGCGGCCCACGAGGCGGGCGCCCGGATGGTCTCGCTGTGCACCGGTGCGTTCGTGCTGGCCGCCGCCGGGGTCCTGGACGGGCTGCGCGCGACCACGCACTGGGCCCACACCGAGGCGCTGGCCGCCCGCTACCCCCGGGTGACCGTCGACCCGGACGTGCTCTACGTCGACAACGGCAACGTGCTCGCCTCCGCCGGCAAGGCCGCGGCGATCGACTTGTGCCTGCACCTGATCCGCCGCGACCACGGCTCGACGGTCGCCAACGCCGTTGCCCGCCGCCTGGTCGTCCCGCCGCACCGCGCCGGCGGCCAGGCGCAGTTCGTCACCACGCCTGTGCCCGCCCGAGACGACCATCCCCTCGCCAGCCTGTTCCCGTGGGCGATGGAACGGCTGAACCGTCCGCTGACCGTGGAGGACCTGGCTCGCCAGGCGAACATGAGCTCGCGCAACCTGGCCCGCCAGTTCAGGTCGGCAACGGGCACCACGCCGCTGCAGTGGCTGTCGACGCAGCGGATCCGGCGGGCACAGGAATTGCTGGAGAACACGGACGACAGCATCGACGCCATCGCGGAGGCGGCGGGCATGGGAACCGCCACGACATTGCGCCGGCACTTCCACCGCGCCGTCGGTGTACCTCCGGACGCCTACCGTCGCACCTTCCGCAGCGCTTGGCCCCCACCAGAGTCGTGATCGCCATTGCTGTAGGGGACGGTCCGAGCTCGGCGATGCGCAACAGGTTCTGCATCGCGGCTGTTGCTACTGGCTCCAGCCGACGCTCGGGGTCACGGGGCGGTTGTCGGGGGTGGGCGGTTCGATCGGGCGGCCTTCGTACTGGGTCGACAGGACCACGTGGGAGTTCATCTCCCCGTGTTGACCGAGGCGTTCGAGCAGTCCTTCCAGGTGGGGCATCGAGGCCACCCGTACCCTGAGCATCGAGCAGGAGTTGCCGCTGAGCTTGTGGATCTCGACGACCTCGGGCAGGTCGTCGGCGGTTGTGGTCTTGAGCAGGCAGCGGCCGTGCGCGCACCGCATCTGGACGAAGGCGGTCAGCGGCAGCCCCGCGCGAGCCGGGTCGATACGGGCCTGGTAACCGGCGATCACTCCGGACTCTTCGAGTCGCCGTACCCGTTCGGCAACCGCCGGCGAGGACAGGTTCACCCGGCGGGCCAGCTGGTTGTAGGACAGCCTCCCGTCGCGCTGCAACTCGGCGATGATCCGCCAATCAGTCTGATCCAGGTCTCTGTTCACATCGAAACCTTCTCCCCGAGAACGCGTTCCGATCGCAAAGCTAGTAGGCAACATGGGCGGTCACAAGCCCTTCATTGGGCCGATCGACCTTCCTACCGTTGAACGCATGTCCATCGCTGAGGCCCAAGCGACCACGACGACCCGTCGGCGTGCGATGCCAGCGCTGTTCACCGCTGCGGCTCTGATGAACGCGGCGATGGCCGCCGCGAGCGCGGTGAGCACGATCGCCGCTGCCGACGAGCTCGGTCCCGCCTGGGGCGCCGTACCGAACACGGCCGCAATCGTGGGTACCGGGATCGGCGCGGTCGCCCTGACCCGCGTGACGAGCCGATGGGGCCGACGCGTCGCGCTGGTCCTCGGATACGTCGCGGCGACGGCCGGTGCCGCGATCGCGGCGATGGCGGTGGCGGCCGGTCACGTCGCCGACCTCAGCTTCGGGATGCTCCTGCTCGGCGTCGGCAATGCCGGGGCGCAACTGTCGCGGTACGCCGCCGCGGAGCTGTATCCGATGGGGCGGCGCGGGTCCGCCATCGGCGTGGTGATGTGGGCGGGGACCGTCGGCGCGGTCGGCGGCCCGCTGCTGCTCGCTCTGTCCAGCGAGGTCGTGGTCGGCCTGGGCGGGGCGGCGCTGGTCGGGCCCTTCCTGTTCGCGTCAGTGGCCGGGTCGGTGGCGGTCGTCGCCGCCACCGGTGCGCCGGCGGGCACGGCGCGTACCGGCCGGTCACGGCTGCCGCTGCGAGATCTCGTACGACCGCCGGCCACCCGATCGGCATTCGCGGTCATGGCTACGGCGCAGGTGGTCATGGTCGCCGTCATGACGGCGGCGCCGGTGGACATGCACCTGCACGGACACGGGCTCGGCTCGGTGGGAGAGGTCCTGTCCGCGCACACCCTGGGCATGTTCGCGCTGTCACCGTTGACCGGACGGATGCTCGACCGGTTCGGCTCCCGGCCGGTCATGCGCGGTGGGCTGCTCACCTTGGCCGTCGCGGCCGGCCTCGCCGCAACCACCGGCCAGCCGTTGTTCCGGACGGCGGCCCTGTTTCTTCTCGGCTGCGGGTGGAACCTGTGCTTCATCGGTGGCAGCGGCCGGCTCGCCGGTGAGCTGCCCGCGTCGGAGCGCGCCTACGTCGAAGGCACCGTCGACGCCGCGATCTGGACCATCGCCGCGGTCGGGAGCCTGTCGTCTACCGTGGTCCTGTCCGCCGGCGGATACCCGGTGCTCGCGGCCGCTGCCGGCGCGCTCACCATCGTCGCGGCAATCCTGCTCACACGGATGGGACCTGGGGTCACCCAAGACCCGCGCTCAGCTGCTCTGGTCAGCGGTCGCTCTGTCCGCGGTGGGGCGATCCAGTTTGGCGGCCTCGGCGAGGTAGCGCTCGCCGTGGCGGATGGGGCTGAAGGCGAAAGCGATGGCGATCGCCGCGATCAGAACACCGATGACGAAGTAGACGAGCCGCACGTTGCCGGTTGCCTGGATCGCCGCCGCGCCGGCCAGGGCGCCCAGCGGGTTGGCCGACCAGGCGAGCACGCCCGCGATGCTGATGACGCGGCCGAACATGTGGCTGGGCACGATCGCCTGCCTTAACGCGCCGGTGTTGATGTTCAGTAGCAGCCCGAAGCCCGTGGCGGCGGCCCACAGCACGACAGCGGCCGGGTACCACGGCACGACCGCCATCACCGCGGTGGCGACCCCGTCGACCACGAGCGCGCCCAGCGCGACGACCGGGAACGACAAACGGCGCCGCAGCGGTCCGGCCAACGTGCTGACCAGGAAGATGCCGGCCGCTCCGGCGCCGTACAGCACACCGACCTGGAAGTCGCTGGCGTCGAAGGCTCGCTTCCCGAACAGCACGAGCTGCGCCCAGGTGCTCGTAGCGACGAAGTTGATCAGCGCCATCATGACCGAGATCGACCGCAGTACCGGATGGTGCAGCACGTAGGACAGGCCCTCGCGGACGTCGCCGAGCAGGCTGCGCAGCTTCGCCCCGAGACCCGCAACGGCGGCGCGTGCCTGAGCGGGGTCGTTGAACGAGCGGCGGATCGTCAGCAGCGCCAATGACGAGGCCAGGAACGTGCCCGCGTCGATGAACAGCAGGTAGACGACGCTCGGCAACAGCACCACCAGTGCACCGGCGAGGACGGGTCCGACGATCTGGCCCGCCGAGTTGGTCGCCATGATCCGCGCGTTGGCGGTGACCAGCTCGTCGCGGCCGACGAGACTCGGTACCGCGGCGAACTCACCGGAGTCGAACAGGATGCCCATGGTCGCCTGCACGAAGGCGATCGCGTAGATCTCCTCCACCCGCAGGACGCCCAGCAGCGACAGGACGGGCAGCACGGCGATGACCGCTCCGCGGACAAGGTCCACCGAGATCATCAGGCGCTTGCGATCCACGCGGTCGACAACGGCGCCCAGCACGAGCCCGAACAGCAGGTACGGCACGAACTCCGCGGCGGTGGTCAGCGCGAGGTTCGTCGGCGATCCGGTCAGCTTGAACACCAGCAGCGGCAGGGCGAAGTTGGTGAACGCGCTGCCGACCTGCGAGATCGTCTGACCGGTGAAGTAGATCCAGAAGTCGCGCTGCAAGCGCCCTACGCGGAGCATCACCGCACTCTCGCACCCGCGCGACGTACGCGCCACCCGGATACCCCCCGCGCGAGCGGTTATCTGGGGCGCTTCTCGGCGCCGCCGCCCACCTGAGCCTCGTCAGCTGGTCGTCGCATCCACCACCCGGCCCAGCCGGCGAGCGCCCTCCGCCAACTCCGCCGGTGGCAGCATCGAGTACGACAGCCGCAGCTGGTCCACTGTGGACACAGGGTCAACATAGAACCGGTACCCGGGCACGTACGAGACTCCGGCGCGTTCGGCCGGTACGAGCAACCGCCGTGTGTCCACTGTGGACGTAATGGTGAGCCAGAGGAACCAACCGCCGTCCGGTACAACGAACCGTGCGCTGTCGATCCCGTCCCGTACCGCCTCGACGAGCGCGTCCCGGCGGCCGCGGTACAGCTCCCGGACCGCGCTCACGTGCCGCTCGTAGCGGCCGGACGCGCCGAAAGACGCCATGGCGAGCGCCACCGAGTGGTTCACGCCGCCACCGCTGTCCACGTATCCCCGCTCGACGAGCCGGCGTACGAACGGAGCCTGCGCGGTGAGCCAGCCGAGGCGCAGCCCGGGCGCGACCGACTTCGAGAATGAGCCCAGCCGGATCACCTGGGCACCTGCCTCGCCGGCCGCACTCCAGAGCGACGGCGGGGCGGAGCCGGAGTAGCTCAGTTCCCGGTAGGTGTCGTCCTCCACGATGGGGACCCGGGTGCGGCCGGCGACCTCGATCAGCTCTCGTCGACGCTGCGCCGGTAGGGACGCTCCGGTCGGGTTTCCGAATATTGGTACCAGGTAGATGAGCGCGACCCGCCGACCGGCCCGGCGTAGCCGCGCGACGAGTTCGCCGGTCTGCGCCGGGAGGATCCCGTCGCCGTCGGCCGGCGCGGCCCGCAGGTCCACGCCGTGGTCGGCAAGGATGCGCAGGGCCAGGTGATAGGTGGGGGAGTCGACCAGCACGATGTCGCCTGGGCCGGCGAGGACGCCGGCGACCAGGTCCAGGCCCTGCGAGACGCCGGCCGTCACGAACACCTCGCCGGGCTCAGGCTTTGCCGCGTCAGTGGCCGCCATCCGGTCGCACAGCCATTCGATGAGCGGCCCGGGCCCGGCGCCCGCCCCGTAGGTCAGGGCCGTCCAGCCGTACCGACGGAGGGCGGCGACGCTCGCCTCCGCCCACTCCTGCGTCGGCAGGCTGTCGGGGTCGGGGTGCCCCCAGCCGAGGTCGATGATCCCGGGCCGCTCGACGTACTGGATGGTCAACCCGCTGGGGCACGGTCCGGCGGGAAGCCGCCGGTGGCCACCGGTCCCCAGTCGTCAACGGTTATGCGGATCAGTGACTTGCCCTGTCGGCGCATGGCCTCGCGGTACTCGTCCCAGTCGGGGTGCTCGCCTGCGATGCAGCGGAAGTACTCGACGAGCGCGTCCTCCGTCGCGGGCGCCGGCATGTCCAGCACCTCGGCCCTGCCGTCGACCTGCACGTACGGGCCGTTCCACTCGTCGGAGTGGACGAGTACGGTGGCCTCCGGATTGCGCCGCAGGTTGACCGCCTTGGCCCGGTCCGGGTACGTCGAGATCACCAACCGGCCCTGGCTGTCGACGCCCCCGGTGACCGGTGACACCTGCGGCCGACCGTCACGACGGAACGTCACCAGAGTCAGCCGATGCCGGGTCCGAACGAAGTCGAGAAGATGCTCGCGGTCCACCCGCACGGCAGTGGCGATCGTAGGCACAGCAGCGACTATACGTGCTCCTCCCTGCACGACGACCCGGTGCGGCAGCCGGCGCTGGGCCGGAGAGGGTCAGGCTCGGAATGCACGATCTTGGGCATGCCGCCGGCCGCCGATTGGCTCTCGACCTGGAACGGCGCGCCGGGGAGGCTGGCGATCAGACGCCGTACTTCAGGGAGCTTGTGATGCAGGTAGCCGTGGTCACGTTCGACGGGTTCAACGAGCTCGACAGCTTTATCGCTTCCGCCCTGATCAACCGGTGGCGCAAGAACGGCTTGGAGGCCTTCATTACGACGCCAACGCCGGTGGTCACGTCGATGAACGGCGTCGAGGTGACTGGGCAACGCCCGATGGAGTTCGTGACCGAGGCCGGCGTCGTGCTGATCGGTAGCGGAGTGCGGACACGCGACGTGGTCGCCGACGACCGGCTGCTGTCCATGCTGCCGCTGGACCCTTCGCGACAGCTGATCGGTTCGCAGTGCTCCGGCGCGCTGGTGCTGGCGCGCCTCGAGCTGCTCAGTGGCATGCCGGCGTGCACTGACGTGACGAGCCGGCCGTTTGTCGAAGCCTGCGACGTCACCGTGCTGGACGCGCCGTTCCACGCCGAGGGGAACATTGCAACCGCGGGCGGTTGCCTGGCGTCCCAGTATCTCGCCACCTGGGTGATCAGCCGAGTACTCGGGGAGACCGCCGCGCGCGACGTCATCGACTACGTGGCCCCGGTCGGCGAAAACCAGGAGACCGTCGAGCGCGCCGTGCGTGCCGTCCACGCGGGCGAGGTCGCACTGCGCTGACGGGCCCTGGGACGGCTCGGAAAGGGATCACGCCGAGAGGAGGTCATCGACGTCCTCGTAGGCGTCCTCGACGACGAATCGGTGGTGGCCTTCGCGATCACCGCGTTGATGAAGCTCAACGCCACCCGCGCGGTGGACCAGATCGCAGGCACCTCGACAGCCCGTGCGAAGCGAATGGCTCGGAACGCGGTCGCCAAACTTGGCGCCACGACGCCGGACGCTAGAAACCTGAAGGTTCCAAGTGAGGGCCTGCTCCGGCTGGCCAGACCGCGAGCGTGAGACGTAGTCAGGCCTCGGCGATCACAAGGTATAACGTGAAGCCTGCAACGACGGGGCCGGTCGCTAGGCGCCGTATCCATGCCTCGGCGTCCGTCTCGGCAAGCTTTCCCGCCAGCACGGCACGGGCCGCGTTGCGCCGAAGTCCGAGGATCTGATCGGCGATGTCGAAGTCGCGGAACAGCACCGCGATCGGCTCGACCGTTCGCACCCGTAGACCCGCCTGGATGCACAGGCGCACCAGTTCGCGGCCGATCGTCGCGTTGCGCACACGACCGGCCAGGAAGTCGGCGAACCGGCGGCTTGTCTGGATGTCTTCGTCGGCGACCGTGACGCTGTCCCAGTCGGGTTCGGCCAAGCCGAGCAGTCCGCCTGGCCGCAGTACTCGACGTGCCTCGGCGATGGCCTCCGCGGGATCCGGAGCCGTACCCGTCGGCCCGTATGGGTACGACGAGGGAAGTACGGCCATTGCCGTCCGTGGTTGTACGCACCGGCCTCTCGGCCTCGTGATACTGGGCAGGTGGCCAGTGGATCGA
>Ga0081540_1003708_pt1 | contig 11966 bp, 8 predicted proteins | sample TabmetS2T1R1_FD_71024 | JGI IMG/M metagenome (GOLD analysis project Ga0081540, IMG submission 71024) | Tabebuia heterophylla rhizosphere microbial communities from the University of Puerto Rico - S2T1R1 | ecosystem: Host-associated > Plants > Roots > Rhizosphere ...
TCGTCGAGTCGCCTGCCGTGGCCGCAGAAGTCGTGGTAGCTGGAGTCGCCGAAGGCCAGCACGGCGAACCGGACACCGTCCAGCCGGGGCGCGTCGCCGGCATGCAGCGCGTCCAGGAAACCGAGGCCGCTGTCCGGGGGATCGCCGTCGCCGAAGGTACTCGTGACGACCAGTACCTCGGCGCGCTCCGCGAGGGTACCCACGGGGAAGTCGGCCATCCGGTGCGGGACGGCGGGGATGCCCGCCTCGCGCAGCCGGTGCGCGGTCAGCGTCGCGAACTGCTCGGCGTTGCCGGTCTGCGAGGCCCACAGCACCGCCACCTCGTGCCCGCCGGGCGGCCCGACCACGGCGACGGGGGCCACGGCAGCGGGGACTTCGGCGGCCGCGACCCGGGTCAGCCGCACCGCGCACACCTTGAGCTCCGGCTGCAGCGACACCGGGTCCACCGCGTCGCTGGTGACCGCGTTGACCGCGAGGTCCGCGCCGAACAGGTCGCTCCAGTGGAACGGCGCGAAGCAGCAGCCGGGCAGCACCCGTGCGGTCACCACGGCCGGCAGCAGGGCCCGCCCGCGCCGCGAGGCGACCTCGACCATGTCGCCGTCGCCGATGCCCAGCCGCGCCGCGTCCTGCGGGTGCAGCTCCACGAAGGGGCCCGGGTTCAGCTTGTTGAGCTTGTCCACCTTGCCGGTCTTGGTGAGGGTGTGCCACTGGTGCTGCAGCCGCCCGGTGTTGAGCAGCAGCGGGAAGTCGTCGTCCGGCAGCTCCGCGGCGGGCAGGTGCGGGCGGGGGTAGAACACCGCGCGGCCGCCCGGGGTCGCGAAGGCCAGGCGCGGGCGGCCGCCATCGGGTCGCACGACCGACCGCGCACTGGTGCCGTCGTTGAGGTAACGCACCGGGTTGCGGCGCGGTCCGCCGGGCGCGGCGGGCCACTGCACCGGGCCCTCGCGCAGCCGCGCGTAGTCCACCCCGCGCAGGTCCCAGCCGGTCTGCGGGTTCCACGCCCCGCGCAGTTCGTCGAAGATGTCCTCCGCGCCGCCGTAGTCGAAGGCCTCCGCGTAGCCAAGCTCGGCCGCCATCCGCGCGACCAGCTCCCAGTCCGGCAGCGCCTGCCCGGGCGAATCGGTGGCCGGGCGTAGCAGGGTGAGGGAGCGCTCGGAGTTCACCATGACGCCGTCGGACTCGGCCCACATCGCCGCCGGCAGGATCACGTCGGCGTAGGCGTTCGTCTCGGTACCGGAGAACGTGTCCTGGGTGATGACGAGTTCGGCGGATGTCAACGCCTCGATGACCCGTGAACGGTTCGCCATGGAGGCCACCGGGTTGGTGCAGATGATCCAGCACGCCTTGACGGTGCCGTCGGCGAGGCGCCCGAACAGGTCCACAGCGCCCGGCCCCGGCTCCGGCCGCAGCGTACCGGCCGGGACGCCCCACAGCCGCTCGACGAACGCGCGGTCCTGTTCGACCGTGACCGACCGCTGCCCGGGTAGCCCCGGGCCGAGGTAGCCCATCTCCCGCCCGCCCATGGCGTTGGGCTGACCGGTCAGGGAGAAGGGGCCGCTGCCGGGCCGGCAGATCGCGCCGGTGGCCAGGTGCAGGTTGCACAGAGCATTGGTGTTCCAGGTGCCGTGCGTGCTCTGGTTGAGCCCCATGGTCCAGCAGCTCATCCAGTTGTCCGCCGCGCCGATCCAGCGGGCCGCCGTGCGGAGGTCCCCGGCGTCGATGCCGGTCAGACCCGCGACCACCTCCGGTGGGTACCCGGACACGTGCGCCGGCATCGCGTCCCAGCCGTCGGTGAACTCCGCGATGAAGTCCGTGTCGATCCGGCCGGCTGTGACCAGCAGGTGCAGCAGCCCGTTCAGCAGGGCCAGGTCGGTGCCGGGGCGGAGCTGCAGGAACAGGTCGGCCTTGTCCGCGGTCGCGGTCCGCCGCGGGTCCACGACGATCAGCTTCGCGCCCGCCCGGACCCGCTCCATCATGCGCAGGAACAGGATCGGGTGGCAGTCGGCCATGTTGGCGCCGATGACGAGGAACACGTCGGCGTGGTCGAAGTCGTCGTAGGAGCCGGGCGGCCCGTCGGCACCGAGCGACAGCTTGTACCCGCTGGCCGCGCTCGCCATGCACAGCCGCGAGTTGGACTCGATCTGGTTGGTACCGATGAATCCCTTGGCCAGCTTGTTGGCCAGGTACTGGGCCTCCAGCGTCATCTGGCCCGAGACGTAGAGCGCGACCGAGTCCGGCCCGTACCGGTCGAGGATGCCGCGCAGCCGGTTGGCCGCGTCCCGGATCGCGGTGTCCACGTCGACAGGTACCGGCGGGGCGCCGCGGGACGGACGCACCAGGGCGGTTGTGAGCCGGCCCGGGGCGGCGAGCAGCTCGGTCGTTGTCGCGCCCTTGGTGCACATCCGCCCCGAGTTGGCCGGGTGCGCGCGGTCGCCCGAGGTCCTGACGACCCTGCCGGTACCGTCGACGTCCAGCACCAGCCCGCAGCCGACGCCGCAGTAGGAGCACACCGTCCGCACGCCCGCCGCCCGGGCGCCCGCCGTCGCCGTCACAGCCGTGACGGTAGGAAGGCCGCGTTTCCTCCCGGTGACGCATCGTGTCGCCCGCCGGTTACCTGCGGCGCACAATCGCCGGTCGGGACCGGAGAGCGAGACGTTTCCCCGCTGTAACGCGACGGAACGGTCGGGATAACGCGCGCACCGCAAGGTACCGGAGTGGACCTGGTCGTGGTGGGCAACGGAATGGTGGGGCAGCGCCTGGTGGAGGCGGTGCGCGAGCGTGACCGCGAGGGGCGGTGGCGGGTCACGGTGTTCGGCGAGGAGCCGCGCCGGGCCTATGACCGGGTGGCGCTGTCCTCCTACTTCGACGGCGTACCAGCGGCCGACCTCGACCTGGTGGCGGCCGGCTGCTATGACGGCGCGGACTGTGTCCTCCACCTGGACGAGCCGGTGACCCGGATCGACCTGACTGAGCACTCAGTCAGCACGGGCGCCGGCCGGACCGTCCGGTACGACGCGCTGGTCCTGGCGACCGGCTCGTACCCGTTCGTCCCGCCGGTACCGGGGAGGGACCTGCCCGGCTGCTTCGTGTACCGGACGCTGGACGACCTGGACGCGATCCGCGACGCGGCCGACCATGCCGCCGGTCAGACCCGGGGCCGCCGGGCCGGGCTGGTCGTCGGTGGTGGCCTGCTCGGCCTGGAGGCGGCCCGGGCGCTGCGGCTGCTCGGCCTGTCCCCGCACGTGGTGGAGCTGGCTCCGCGCCTGATGCCGTTGCAGGTGGACGAGGCCGGCGCCGGCCTGCTCCGCGAGATGATCGAGGAACTGGACGTCACCGTCCACACGGGAACGTCGGTGGCCTCGATCCAGCCGGCGGCAGACAGCCCACGGTTGATCGCGACCCTGGCCAGCGGCGTGGAACTGGACGTCGACCTGGTCGTGTTCTCGGCCGGTGTGCGCCCGCGCGACCAGCTCGCCCGGGAGGCCGGCCTGGCGGTGGGCGAGCGCGGCGGGGTCGTTGTGGACGACGGCTGCCGCACGTCCGACCCGGACGTCTACGCGGTCGGCGAGTGCGCCTGCGCGGGCGGCCGGGTGTACGGGCTGGTGGCCCCCGGGTACGCGATGGCGGAGGTGGTCGCCGACCGGCTCGTCGGCGGCCGGGCGACCTTCACGGCCGCGGACACCTCGACCAAGTTGAAACTGATGGGCGTCGACGTGGCGAGCTTCGGGGACGCCCTCGGCACCAGTCCCGGCGCGCTCGCGGTCACCCTGCACAACCCGGTCGCGCACACCTACGCCAAGCTGGTCGTCTCCGACGACGCGAAGACTCTGCTCGGTGGGCTGCTCGTCGGCGACGCGTCGCGGTACGCGAGCCTGCGGCCGCTGGTGGGCCGGCCGCTGCCCGGCGACCCGGTCGCGATGATCGCACCGGCCGGCGCGGACGCGGGCTCCGGCGCGGGCGCCCTGCCGGGCGAGGCCCAGGTCTGCTCCTGCCACGCGGTCACCAAGGGCGCGATCGCCGCGGCCATTTCCGAGCACGGCCTGTGCGACGTGGCAGGCGTGAAGGAGTGCACCAGGGCCGGTACCGGCTGCGGATCCTGCGTGCCGCTGCTCAAGTCGCTGCTGGCCGACAGCGGAGTGGCGCTGAGCACCGCGCTGTGCGAGCACTTCGACCACACCCGCGCGGAGCTGTTCGAGATCGTCCGCGCAGGCGGCATCGGGACCTTCACCGAGCTGGTGCAGGCGCACGGGCGCGGGCGCGGCTGCGACATCTGCAAGCCGGTGGTCGCCTCGATCCTCGCCAGCCTCGAACACGGCCACATCCTGGACGGCGAGCAGGCCGCGCTGCAGGACACCAACGACCATTTCCTCGCCAACATCCAGCGCAACGGCACCTACTCCGTGGTGCCGCGGATCCCCGGCGGCGAGGTGACGCCGGACAAGCTCGTCGTGCTCGGCGAGGTGGCCCGCGACTTCGGGCTCTACACGAAGATCACCGGCGCGCAGCGCATCGACCTGCTCGGCGCGCGGGTCGAGCAGCTTCCGGCGATCTGGCGCCGGCTGGTGGACGCGGGCTTCGAGTCCGGGCACGCGTACGGCAAGGCACTGCGCACCGTGAAGTCCTGCGTCGGTTCGACGTGGTGCCGGTACGGGGTGCAGGACTCGGTGAGCCTCGCGATCGAGCTGGAGCTGCGGTACCGGGGGATCCGGTCGCCGCACAAGATAAAGGCCGGCGTGTCCGGCTGTGCCCGGGAGTGCGCCGAGGCGCAGAGCAAGGACGTCGGCGTCATCGCGACCGAGAACGGCTGGAACCTCTACGTGGGCGGCAACGGCGGGTTCCGGCCCCGCCACGCCGACCTGCTCCTGGCCGATGTCGACACCGCCACGCTGGTGACCACGGTCGACCGGTTCATCATGTTCTACGTGCGCACCGCCGACCGGCTTCAGCGCACCGCCGCCTGGGTCGAGTCGCTGTCCCGCGACGGCGTGGACGGCCTGGCCTACCTGCGGTCGGTACTCGTGGACGACAGCCTGGGCATCGCCGCCGAACTGGACGCGGCCATGGCCCGGCACGTCGACTGCTACACCGACGAGTGGGCCGAGGTGCTGGCCGACCCCCGGCGCCTGAGCCGGTTCGTCTCGTTCGTCAACGCACCGGACACCCCCGATCCGAGCATCACGTTCGTGTCCGAGCGCGGGCAGCCGCGCCCGGTCTCCGTCGGCCCCGTCCCCGTCGCCCTGGAGGTGCTGCGATGACGACCCTGTTCACCGTCGTGTGCCGGTACGACGACCTGCTGCCCGAACGGGGGGCGGCGGCCCTGCTCGGTACCCGTCAGGTCGCGCTGTTCCGTACCTTCGACGGGACCGTGCACGCGATCGCCAACCGTGACCCGTTCACCGGGGCCAACGTGCTCTCCCGTGGCATCGTCGGCAACCGGGGCGACCGCACGACCCTCGCCTCGCCGCTGCACAAGCAGGTGTTCGACCTGAGCACCGGCGCGTGCCTGGACGATCCGGAGGTGGTCGTGCCGGTGTACCCGACCCGGGTGCGCGACGGGCTCGTCGAAGTGGCCGCCGGGTGACCGGGCAACCGTCCACAGTGGAGCCTCTGGCCGGGTACACGGTGGCCGTCACCGCCGCCCGCCGGGCCGAGGAGTTCGGCACCGCGCTGGAGCGCCGGGGTGCGCGGGTGACGTACGCGCCGGCCATCAGGCTCGTGCCGCTGGCCGACGACTCCGAACTGCGCGAGGCGACCGAGGCGTGCCTGGCCGCGCCGCTGGACTTCGTCGTCGCCACCACCGGCATCGGCTTCCGCGGCTGGATCGACGCCGCGGACACCTGGGGGCTGGTGGACAAGCTGACCGACGCGATCGGGGCGGCGACCGTGCTGGCCCGCGGCCCCAAGGCGCGTGGCGCGGTCCGGGCCTCCGGGCTGCGCGAGGCGTGGTCACCGGATTCGGAGTCCTCCAGCGAGGTGCTGGAGCACCTGATGAGCGGCCACGACCTGGACGGCCGGCGGATCGCGGTCCAGTTGCACGGCGAGCCCCTGCCCGACCTGGTGCAGACGCTGCGCATGGCCGGCGCCGAGGTGATCGAGGTGCCGGTGTACCGCTGGGTGCCGCCCGAGGACCCCGGTCCGCTGCGGCGCCTCGTCGACAGCGTCGCGTGTGCCGGTACCGATCTGGTCGCCTTCACCAGCGCGCCCGCCGCGGCGAGCTTCCTGAGCGCGGCGCGCGAGCAGGGCTGTGCGGACCGGGTCCGGGAGGCCCTGCGCGGCCCGGTGCTCGCCGCGTGCGTCGGCCCGGTGACGGCCGGGCCGCTGCTGTGCGAGGACATCCCGGTCGTCCAGCCGGAGCGGATGCGGCTGGGCGCCCTGGTGCGCGAGATCGTCGAGCGGCTCCCGGCCCGCCGGGGCCTGCTGCTGCCGGCGGCCGGGCACCTGCTGGACGTGCGCGGGCACGCGGTGGTCGTGGACGGCACGCTGGTCCCGTTGAGCGCGGCCAGCATGGCGCTGCTGCGCTGCCTGACCGCCCGGCCCGGGCAGGTGGTGTCCCGGCGCGACCTGCTCGGGGTGACCGCGGGCGAGGGCGGGGACGAACACGCCGTCGAGGTGGCCGTCGGCCGGCTGCGCGCCGCGCTCGGCGATCCCCGCATCGTGCTGACCGTGGTGAAGCGCGGCTACCGGCTCGCCTACGAACCCGAGCGGGCCGGCAGCCGCGACGGCTGGCGGTATTGAGCGTCTAGGGCGCCGCGGCGCGCCGCCGCCCTGCCGGGCCGAGGTACACAGCCCAGGTCACCACAGTGCAGACCAGGTAGAACGCGATGAACGCGAGGTAGGCCGCGTCGCCGGTCGAGTACGCCAGGAAGGACTGGCGGAAGGCGATGTTCACCAGTACCCCGCCGAACGCCCCGACCGCCCCGGCGATGCCGATCACCGCGTTGGCCAGGCGCCTGGCGGCGTGCTCGTCCCGGTGCCGGATCAGGAAGACCGCCGGGATCATCTTGTAGATCGAGCCGTTGCCGATCCCGGACAGCACGAACAGCGTGACGAACCCGACGTAGAACAGTGGCAGCGAGGACTGCCGCGAGGCGACCAGCACCACCGTGGCGGCCACCGCCATGGCCACGAAGTTGGCGGTCGTGGTGCGCGCGCCGCCGATCCGGTCGGCGAGCCAGCCGCCCACCGGCCGGATGAGCGAGCCCACCAGCGGGCCGAGGAACGTCAGGTACGCGATCTTCACGGGGTCGACCTTGCCCCCGGTGAGGAAGTGGCCGCCGAACTGGTTGAGCAGCACCTGTCCGAAGGCGAAGCCGAAGCCGATGAACGAGCCGAACGCGCCGATGTAGAGCAGGGACAGGACCCAGGTGTGCGGGTCGCGGGAGGCGTCGCGCATCGCCCGCTTCTCGTTGCGCACGTGGGCGATGTTGTCCATCAGCAGCGCCGACAGCAGCGCGGCGAGCACGATCAGCGGGATGTAGACGCCCACCAGGATCCGGGGGTGCGCCTTGCCGGCGGTGGCCAGCACGGCGAGCCCGGCCAGCTGCGCGACAGCCACGCCGATGTTGCCGCCGCCCGCGTTGAGCCCCAGCGCCCAGCCCTTCAACCGCTGCGGGTAGAAGGAGTTGATGTTCGCCATCGAGGAGGCGAAGTTCCCGCCGCCCACGCCGGCCAGCGCCGCCAGTACCAGCAGGGTGGCGAAGCTGGCACCCGGCCGCAGCGCGATCGCCGTGGCGACCGTGGGTACCAGCAGGGCCAGCGCGCTCAGCACCGTCCAGTTGCGCCCGCCGAACCTGGCGACCGCGAAGGTGTACGGCAGCCGCACCCCCGCACCGAGCGCGGTCGGCAGCGTGGTCAGCAGGAACTTCTCGGCGGCGGCCGTCTTCGGGTCCGGGCTGATCCCGTAGGCCGGGGTCAGGAACAGCACCAGCACGGACCACAGGCTCCACACGGAGAAGCCGATGTGCTCGGTGAAGATGGACACCAGCAGGTTGCGCAGTGCAACCCGCCGCCCTCCGCCCTTCCAGAAGGCGAGGTCCTCGGGGCGCCAGTCCTCGATCCACCGCCCGGTCCGGGGTGGCGCCGGCCGGGGCGCGGGGCGCTGCTGATCGGTGATCGTCATCGTCGGTCCTTCGGGTCGGGCCTTCCGGCCACTGCTCAGGTTGCCGACGCTAGGTAACACCGGTTGCCCCGGTGTTCGATCCGCGCAACGTGCGGGAAACCAAGACCGCACCACGCCGCCGGGCGGTCGGTGAGGTCAGGGAAGCTGGCTCAGGTACCTGCGTAGGCTGCCGTCGCGCAGGTGTGCCGCGGCGTCCGGCGGCAGCAGCGGCGCGACCGTGTCCAGGTGCGCGTCGAGCAGGTCGAGGACCCCGCGCACCAGCCGTGACGCGGCGGCGTAGAGCGCGTCCGGGTCGACGTACCGGTCGGCGAGCCCCAGGCAGGCCAGCATGTCGTCGCGGTACCCGACGGGTGCCACCGCGAAGTCGAGCAGCGCGCGCAGGGCCTCCCGGCGCCCGCGTACCGGCGGCACGGCGTTGAGCGGCCGCAGCAGTGACACGACCGCCCGGGCCAGATCCTGGGCCGCCAACCGGAGTCCCTCGGCGTCACCGGCCAGCCAGGCGTTGGCCACCTTTCCGGCGTCGCCCTCGAAGTGGTCGATCTCCGGCTCGCCCGGCGGGTATACCGTGTGCGGCCGGTCCAGCCGCTCCCGCCAGGCCTCGTCGGCGACCCAGCACAGCCGCGCCTGGTCCACACTGGACAGTCCGTAGGCCCAGTCCTGCGGCCGCCGCTGGGCGGCGAGCCAGCCGTCGAGGTCGCGGATCCAGGTGGACACGCACACCAGCCGGTCGCCGTCCTCGTCGAACCACGCCGGCCATTCGTCGCGCGGCCCGTCCGGGACCACGATGTCGAAGTCCACGTCGCTGAACGGGCCGGAGTCGCCGCGCAGCCAGCTCCCGCCGACGAACACGGCGACCGCGTCGGGCACCTCCGCCCGCAGCCGCTCCACCCACCGCCCGACGAACTGTTCGTCCACCATGGACAGAGCATGGCAGAGCCGGGCGGCGGCCTGCTCACAGATATTCGCGCAGCGCCGCGCCCAGCTCGTCGGGGTGCTGCTGCGGCATGGTGAAGTGGGTGGCGTCCGGCAACGTCGCCACGGCCGCCTTGGGAATGTGCCGCCGGGCCACCTCGGCCATGGCCGCCGCGTCGGTCTGCCGCGACCGGCCGGCCAGCAGCACGAGGGTGGGCATCGCGAGGGTACCCAACTCCTGCGGGCTGACCTGCCTGGGCAGGACGAGTTTCGTCGGGCCGCCGAACGGCGCGGCCCACAGGTCGAGCCACCGCGCGTCCAGTTCCCGGCCGCCGGTCTCCCAGCGCAGGAAGGAGCGCACGGCAGCCGGTCTGCGGCCGAACAGCAGGGGGACCGCCCGGAGCCGGAAGGACAGCCGGGTCGGCCTGAGGCACTCGGTCGGGTCGAGCAGCACCAGCCCGCTGACCCGGTCCGGCGCGTGCAGCGCGTAGCGGGTCGCGAGCCAGCCGCCGTAGGAGTGGCCGACCAGCACGGCCTCGGGTACCCCGGCGGCGTCGAGGGTTTCGTCGAGCCAGCCCATGAGGTCGGGCTCGCCGCGGATCGGGGCCCCGTCGTAGACGCTGCGACCCCGGTCGCCGATGATGTCCACGGCGCACACCCGGTGCCCGCCGGCCAGCCCGCCCACGGTGCTCCACCAGGCGGTCGAGGTGGCGCCGCCACCGTGGATCAGGACGATCACCGGACCGCCGTCCGCCCCGCACGTGTTGACCCGCGTCGTGCCGTGCCGTCCCGGGATGTCCAGCGGCCGCACCGGCACCGGCCAACGATCGAGCATGGCGTCGTACCGGCGCAGGAACTCGTCGTTCACCGGCATGGCCTCGCGCCTCCGATATCATTCGAGTGTGAGAAATCTCGACCATCAAGATATCGCCGCGACCCAAGGTACCGGCGGGCCCGCGCCCCAGCAACCGATCCCGGAGTCCACGCCCGGCATGCCGATCGTCCACCTGCTGCGCGCGGTCACCGTGTCGCTCAACGTCTTCGGGGTCCGGTTCGCCCGGGACAACGGACTGCACCCCACCGACCTACGGGCCATCATCGGGCTGCTGGACGCGGAGCGGGCCGGGGTGACCGCGACGGCCGGCTGGCTCGGCGAGAGCCTTCAGCTGAACTCGGCGTCGGTGACCGCCCTGGTCGACCGGCTGGAGCGGCTCGGGCACGTGCGGCGCGAGCGCGACGCGACGGACCGGCGGCGGGTGCTGCTGTCCGTCACGCCCGAGGCGAAGGAGCTGGGCTGGGCGTTCTTCGGGCCGCCGATGGCCCGGATGCTGGAGACGATGCGCGGGTACCGCGACGACGAGCTGGCCGTCGTCCACCGGTTCCTGGCGCACACCGCGGCGGTGGCGGCGGAGTGCGCCTCGACCGACCGTTTGCCCCGCCCGGCCCCGGGTACCGGAGCCCGGTGAGGTATGACGACCAACCGAGCCCTCCCTTTCCCGAGCAGAGCCAGTCGCGGCCGGGGCTGGACGTCCGGATGGATCCCCGACCGCGCAACCAGTCGCCCGGGCTGGCCGGATCCGGCAAGCTGGCCGGCCGGGTCGCCCTGATCACCGGGGGAGACAGCGGGATCGGCGCGGCCGTCGCCGTGCTGTACGCCCGGGAGGGCGCCGACATCGCGATCGTCTGCCTGCCCGAGGAGACCCAGGACGCGAGCAGCGTCAAGGCGATGGTGGAGGGCGAAGGCCGCGCCTGCCTGGTGATGACCGGTGACGTCAAGGACTCCGCGTTCTGCGCCGACGCCGTGGAGCGGACCGTGGCGGCGCTGGGCGGGCTGGACATCCTGGTGAACAACGCCGCCGTGATGTACCAGCACCAGTCGCTGCGCGAGGTCACGGACGCCGAGCTGGACGAGATGTTCCACGCCAACGTGCTGGGCTACTTCTACATGGCCCGGGCCGCGATGGAGCACCTGCCGTCCGGCGGGTCCATCGTCAACTGCGGCTCGGTCGCCGGCTTCGAGGGCAACCCCAACCTCATCGGGTACGCGGAGACCAACGGCGCCATCCACACGCTGACCAAGTCGCTGGCCACCAGCCTCGTCGAGCGGGGGATCCGGGTGAACTGCGTGGCGCCCGGCCCGGTGTGGACTCCGCTGAACGCGTCCAGCCGCAGCCCGTGGGAGATGGCCGGGTACGGCGCGCAGGTCGACCCGGTACCGCTGGGGCGGCCGGCGCAGCCGGAGGAGATCGCGCCGGCGTTCCTGTTCTTCGCGAGCAACGCGGATTCGAGCTACATCACCGGCGAGGCGCTGGCTCTGTTCGGCGGCTCGGTGCTGGCACGCTGACCGCGACCGCTCAGAGGATCTGCTGCTCCTCCAGGTCCAGCCGGCGCTGCACCGCCTGCAGCGCCTGGTCGCCGATCTCGCCGCGCCGCCACATCCGCACCGACTCCTCGCGCTCCAGCCGCAGCAGCTCGCGCCGGGCCTCCGTGTAGCTCGCCGCCGCCACCACCGCGACGTCGACCAGCTCGGGCAGGTGCTCGTCGTCCGCGCCCGGGCCGAGCACCGCGTGCGCCCGCCGCGCCCGCTCCTCCAGGTCGTGCCGCAGCCGCTGCGCCACTTCCTCCGGAAGCGCGCCCTGCGCGACGATCTGGTCCAGCCGCAGCAGAGCCAGCCGGGCGGTGGTGTGCTCGGCGGCCGCCTGCTCCAGCACCGGCACGTCGTCGGCGATCCCGGCGAAGTGCAGCCGCCGGCTGACCCACGGCAGGCTCAGTCCCTGCACGACCAGCGTCGCGACGATCACCACGAAGGTCAGGAACAGGATCAGGTCGCGGCCCGGAAATGGTCCATTGTGGACTGTCAAGGGTATGGCGAACGCGGCCGCCAGCGACACCACGCCGCGCAGCCCCGCCCAGGAGACGACGACCGGTGCCTGCC
>Ga0081540_1003709_pt1 | contig 11966 bp, 14 predicted proteins | sample TabmetS2T1R1_FD_71024 | JGI IMG/M metagenome (GOLD analysis project Ga0081540, IMG submission 71024) | Tabebuia heterophylla rhizosphere microbial communities from the University of Puerto Rico - S2T1R1 | ecosystem: Host-associated > Plants > Roots > Rhizosphere ...
CAATTACAGGCGGCTCTTCGTCTTCGTGTCGTTCGGCGTCCTGGTCGAGACCCTGTTCAACGTCATCATGCCGTTGAGCCTGAAATTCCTGATCGACGATGCGCTCGGCGAGGAGGATTTCCAGGCGCTGTACAAGATCCTCGGCGTGCTAGCGGTCGCCGGCATCGTCACCTCGATCATCGCGGTCTGGTACGAGCGGTGGGACGCCAGGCTCGCGGCAAGCATCATCTCCGATGTCAGGCTGCGGCTGTTCGAGCACGTCCTGGTCCCCGGTCTGCTTCAGACCGCTGACTACGCCCGGGCGGTCCTGTCCACGCGCCCGCACACCAGCGCCGATGAGATCGAGGAGCTGGTGACCGCGCGGCTAGCCCGGCAGGCTCTGCTGGCCCGCGCCGATCCGCCGCTGCTGTACGTATTGCTGGATGAAGGCGTGCTGCACCGTCCGGTCGGCACGCCCGAGGTGATGGCTGGCCAGCTGGCTCGGCTGGCCGAACTCAGCGAGCAAACCTATGTCACGCTCCAGGTGATCCCGTACAGCGCAGGCGCGCACATCGGCCTGCAAGGCGGGTTCGCCATCGCGGACCTGCCCGATTTGCCCGGTATCGTGTTCCTCGATTCGGTAGCGGACGGACAGACGATCGAGGACGCGGCGATAGTGTCGCAGGTGACGGAGCGCTTCGACGCGCTGCGAGCCGAGGCGCTGCCACGCGGGACGTCCCGGGACATGATCAGGAAAGTTGCTGAGGAGCGATGGACGTAACTGGCGCCACCTGGCGCACGAGCAGCTACACCGGCTCCGGCGGCGGCAACTGCGTCGAAGTCGGCAACCACGCGCAAGACCGCCGCGTTCTCATCCGCGACACCAAAGACCGCCGGGGACCAGCGCTGGCATTCAACCCCCAGTCCTGGCGGACCTTCACCGCAGAGATCAAGGATCAGCGCCCATAGCGCTATGCAGCGCCGCGAGCGATGTGCCGGATCATGACCGCCTCTTCGGTGATCTCGTAGAGCACCCGGTACCGGCCTACCCGTAGCCTCCGGAGATCCGGCGACCCGTAGGGAAACGACCCAGTCGGCCGGGGATCATCGGCCAGCTGATCGATCGCGTCCAATACTGCACGGATGCCCTGCGGGTCGTCGAGGAACGCGGCCGCCTGGCTGATCGCACGTTCGTCGTAGTCGACCCGCAGGCTCACCGGGGCATGCCCAGCCGGCGCCTTGCTTCGCTGGCGGGCACGAACGTCGTCTGGCCGGCGGCGTCGCGGGCCTTCCACTCCAGCACCGCCGCGGTGTCCTCCGCATCCTCGAGATCCTCGACGGTGGCGGCCTGTTGTAGGGCCCGCAGGCGCAGGAAGTCGGTCACTGGCACCACGACCGCGGCCTGGCCGCCCAGGTGGATCACCTCATACGAACCGGTGTCCGGGCCGGGCGTGTCGGGCTGGGCGGTCATCCCGTTGCCTCCTGTCGTTCGGCGAGGGCCTGCTACCTATCTTCTCAGGCTTCAGGGCTCATCGGCATGACGTCGCCGCCGGCGGTCGCGTGTCGCGATAGAAACTCAGGCCGGGGCGAGATCCGCTGCCCTCTCATTCGAACATCAACGTCGCTAGCGAGTCCGTGGGGAGCCAAGTGGGGAGCCATGTTCAGCCGACACAGTGCCATACATAGCCTCTCTGAGCGTTCGATAATCACGCTCTACCTCATATCCAGCCACACCGAGAAACACTGGCCGACGGTACGAAGCTCCATGGCATGGAGGGGGTCAGGGGTTCGAATCCCCTCAGCTCCACCGAGAAACACCAGGTCAGACCCCCATCAGGGCACGTCGAACGAATCGCGGCGGCCCGACGTGGGAGCCAAGTTGCAGGCCTTCTGCATGGCTGGGGCTTCGCGCTGTGCCTACGGCGAAGACGGCATCTACTTCGACCACCGCGGCGACTGCAAGGACAGCACGTACCACCGGACTGTTTGTGCGGGCGGGGTCTTCGGTTGCGAGGTGCTGCCGGTGGCCTGGCACAGTGGGTGAGGTGGGCGATGGGCTGCTGACCATGTTCTTGTGCGGTGATGTGATGACTGGCCGCGGCGTGGACCAGGTTCTGCCGCATCCTGGCGATCCGGAACTGCGGGAGAGATACGCCGCCGATGCGCGGGCGTACGTCCGCCTGGCGGAGCGGGCCCATGGCCGGATCCCGCGGCCGGCGGGCTTTGCCTGGCCGTGGGGGGATGCGCTGCCGGTTCTGGAGGCTGCCGCGCCGGATGTCCGGGTGATCAACCTGGAGACCAGCATCACCCGGAGCCGCGACTTCGCGCCGGGCAAGGCTATTCATTACCGGATGAGTCCGGGTAACGTTCCGTGCCTGGCTGTGGCCCGGCCCGGTGCCTGCGCGCTGGCGAACAACCACGTGCTCGATTTCGGCCGCCGGGGTCTGCAGGACACCCTGGAGGCCGTGTCCGGTGCCGGGCTGCGCGCGGTGGGCGCCGGGCGTGACGCCGATCAGGCCCGGCGGCCGGCGGCCGTCCCGGTGCCTGGCGGCGGCCGCGTGCTGGTCTTCTCGTGCGGGACGGCGTCCAGCGGGATCCCGCCGGGCTGGGCCGCTGCCCCGGGCCGGCCCGGCGTCGACTTGCTGCCCGATCTGTCCGACGCGACCGCCGATGACGTCATCGGCCGGGCGCGGGCGGCGAAGGAGCCGGGTGATGTCGTGGTCGTCTCGGTCCACTGGGGATCTAACTGGGGGTATGCCGTCGGCCCGGAACAGGTCCGCTTCGCGCACCGGCTGATCGGCGGCGGCGTGGATCTGATCCACGGTCATTCCTCGCACCACCCGGGCCCGGTCGAGGTGTTCGGCGGCAAGCTGGTCCTGTACGGCTGCGGGGACTGCATCAACGACTACGAGGGCATCACCGGCCATGAGCGGTACCGGGGCGACCTGCGACTGTTGTACTTCGCGTCGCTGCACCCGGACACGGGCGCACTGGCGGCCCTGCGGATGGCGCCCATGCAGGCCAGGAAGCTGCGGCTGCGCCGCGCCCCGGAGGCGGACGCGCGGTGGCTGGCCACGGCGATGGAGCGGGCCAGCAGCCGTTTCGGTTCCCGGGTCGATCTGCAGCCGGACGGCCTGCTGGCGCTGCGGTCCGGGGCGTCATGAGCCGGGCCGCGTCCCCCTCGGACCTGGTCGCGGCGGCCCGGGCGGCCGGCATCGCCGATGCGCGGGTGCTGGCGGCGATCCGCGCGACTCCCCGCGCCGCATTCGTCCCCGGCGATTACGTCACGGCTGCCTACCGCGACGAGCCCATCCCGATCGGGCACCGGCAGGTGACCACGCAGCCGTCGCTGTCGGCCCGGATGATCGAGGGCCTGCACCTGGAAAGCGGCGACCGCGTGCTCGAGATCGGCACCGGCCTGGGCTTCCAGACCGCCCTGCTGGCCTGCCTGGCCGCCCGCGTGATCAGCATCGAGCGCTGGCCGGACCTGGCGGACCAGGCGCGGCGGAACCTGGCCCGGCAGGGCCTCGGCGACGCGGAGGTGCTCGTCGGCGACGGCAGCCGCGGACTGCCCGAGCGTGCCCCCTACGATGCCATCCTGGTCTCGGCCGCGTTCCCGCAGGTCCCCGCGCCGCTGGCAGCCCAGCTCCGGATCGGCGGCCGCCTGGTACAGCCAATCGGGCCGGGCGGCAGTGAGCAGGTGGTGCTGTTCGAGCGTTCCGCATCCGGGCTGGAGCGGCGGCACGTGCTCACCTTGGCCAGGTTCGTCCGGCTGCACGGGCGCTACGGATTCCGGTCCTGACGGGGGCCCCGGGCATCATGCCTGCCGCGCCGCAAAGCCCGCGCGTGACCGCTAGTGAGCCGTCTTCGACCCTGGTTCCTGCGCCCCGCGGTGCCAGGCCGGCACGCCGCCGGCGCTCCCGGTGCCGCTCATCGTCACGCTGCGTAATAAGCCCTCGCCTGGAGAAACGCGCACACTGCCGCCGCTATGGTGCCGATCTTGGCAGGGTGGCGTGTTCGTCAAGGCCGAACACGAATGTGGGTTCGGCGCGGCGCGGATTCGAGGTCCGGGGACCGGTGCCCTGCGGGCCAGCCTGGCCTGCGGGTCGCGCTGCGGCGGAGCGAGGCGATCGGCTGCTGGTCGTAAGGCGGACGGCACGGTGGGCGGTTTCGCCGTCCGGTTGGCGTGTCTGCGCACGGGGCCGAGCGGCCGTTCGCTGCCCAGGCTGGCCGTTTCAGGCGGCTGCGGTCTCCAGTCCGGCGGCCATCCTCTGCAGGATGTCGATCACCCGGGCATACTCCTCGGCGGTGACGTGCGTCAGGATCAGCTGGCGGGCCTGGTCCACGTCCTTCTGGATGCGCTGGTGCGCGGTCGCTCCGTTCACGGTGAGTGCGTGCCGGCCTTCGGCCTCGGTGGTGACCCAGCCGCGCCGGGTCAGGGTGTCGATGACGGGGGCGAGCGCCATGGGGTCCTCTCCGGTGAAGGGCTCAAGGGCCGCGTTCAGCTCGGCGCTTGTCGCCGGTCCTGCGGCCAGGGTGTTGAGGGTCTGCCAGTGGCGCCGGCCCAGGCCGACGTCGGCGAGGGTGCGGTCGAAGGTGGCATCGATCCGCCGGTCGAGGTGCTTGAGCCAGTACCCGATCGGCCGGCGGTCCCCCGTCACGGGCGGATTCATGTTTTTATCCATATGCATGTCTTTGATTATGTACTATGCGGACGTGGCCAGCAAATCCTCCCTGCCCGAGCAAGCCGTCGAACGAGCGATGGTGATCATCCGCCGCCGCCAGACACGCCAGGCCCTGGCCCAGCGCGCCCAGGCCCGCCATGGTCTGGCAGTCAGCCCCGCGGTGACCGGACTGCTCGACGCCGTCGAGGCCGAGGCCGCCGCCGGCCGGGAAGTGACCGTCACCGACCTCACCCGCCTTCTGGCCGTCGATCAGCCCCGGGCCAGCAAGCTCGCCCGCCAGGCCGTTTCAGCCGGGCTCCTGCAGCGGCTGGCCGACCAGCGAGACGGCCGGCGCTCGGCCCTCGAGCTCACCGCCGACGGCACCGGCTACCTCGACGCCGTGCACAGCTATCGCCAGTCCCAGTTCACCGCCGCCATGGACGGCTGGACCGACGCGGAACGAGCCGTCTTCGCCGACCTTCTCACCCGGTTCGTCGCCGCGCTCGAAGCGGCAGACGACATCGCGCCGACCACGACGTCCTGAACGACGGCCAGCACCTGGCCAGCCGCTCACGGCCGACACCCCGCCACCGCCCGCAGCCGCTCCCGCATAACCGCCGGCGCGAGATCCGCCGGGATGCGGCAACGGCGTCCGGTCTTTGGTCGACACCTAGCCGGCAGTTCTGAGCGCCTTCCCGCATGCCGCCAGGCAAGACGCAACGGGCACCTATTCGGCGATCAGGTCGCTGACGCCATCGAACGGTTATCACGCTCCGTCAGGAATCCTGGGCATGCCTGGCACGCCGGATTCGCCGTAGGCGCTGCTGTGGGCGCGTGCTGAGCGGGGGGAGCTGCCGGCGCGGATCTGGCTGTCATGTGCCCGGCCGCCCGGGCACGGCGCTCCGCCGCGGTGAAGGCGCGGGCCGGGCGGACGCTGGCAGGCACGCATCAGGCATCCCTCGGTCAGCCGTGGCGGGGTTGACCTCAGTATCAGGCCGGTGCGGGCGGCAGGCCAAAGGACGCGCTGCCGGCGTCGCCCGGTTTCAGGCCGGTGATCTGGCTCCGGTAGCCCTCCAGCGCGGCGAGTACCTCCTGGGCTTGCCGCAGCTCCTGCCGGTCTGCCGGGGCTCCCCGTGCCTGTTCGCGGTTCAGCACGTCGCGGTAGAACACGTCCATCTCGGCGATCAGGCTGAGCAGCTCGTGCTGCAGGGACGCGAGCGTGGGGGGGCCGGCAAGTGCGCCGGTCCGGGCGATGATCTCCTCGGCTTCGGCGCGCTCGGCCGCAGGCATGCGGGGCAGCGCATTCTCCTGGATGTTGGCGCGGGCGTCGGTGATGTAGGGCTCGGTAAGGTCGCGCAGCCGGTCCAGGTCCTGCAGGCGGGCGAGGATCTGGTCACGGTGGAGGCGGGCGGGCCCGGGCCCTGGTTTCTGTTCTGGCATGGGTCTCAGTATCGTCCTGGCTGCCGCTCAGGCTGGGCTGTTGCCTCCCGGCCGGCGGCGAGGATTTCGCCGCGGCTGGCCGGCGAGGCGAGCGCGCCCAGCTTCCGGGCGAGCCAGTCGCGGAACCCGGCCACGGCGCTGGCAGCAGCCACCGGAGCTTCGGTCCCGGGGATGCTGCCGCCTTGGTTACTGTCGCGATGTCCCCGGCGCGCGCAGCGCGAGCGGCCGCTGGGCCTGACCACGCCGCTGCCTTCCGGCATCCCAGAGGCCGTGACATTACGGGCAGCTAGCGTACCGATGCCCGAGGTACGCCGATAAGCCCACGTCGAGGGCGAGATCGAGGGCAGGACTAGAGTGGGTGAGGGCGCCGACGGACAGGTAGTGCACGCCGGTGCTGGCCACCTCCCTTGCGTTCTCCAGGCGTAGGCCGCCGCTGGCCTCCAGCTTGGCGGCCGGGTAGGCGCGGGCCATGGCGACCGCGGAACGCATCTGGTCTAGGCTCATGTTGTCCAGCAGGATCAGCGTGGCTCCCGCGGCCAGGGCCTGGCCGACCTGGTCGAGCGCGTCGCACTCTACCTCGACCACCACGCCGGGCGCGGCGGCTAGGACCGCGCGGAACGCCGCCGTCACCCCGCCCGCGGCGGCTACGTGGTTGTCCTTGATCAGCGCCGCGTCGCCCAGGCCCATCCTGTGGTTCACCCCGCCCCCGCAGCGCACCGCGTACTTCTCCAGCTCGCGCAGCCCCGGGACGGTCTTGCGAGTGTCACGCACGGACGCGCCGGTGCCGTCGATGGCATCGACCCATGCGCGGGTCGCGGTGGCGATGCCGGACAGGTGCGTGAGGAAGTTGAGCAGCGTCCGCTCGGCGGTCAAGATCCCAGCCAGCGGCCCCTCCACCCGGGCGACCACCTCACCGGCGGCCACCCGGTCGCCGTCGCGGGCCTGCGGGGTGAACGTGGCGGCCGGGCACGCGACGTCCAGCACGGCCGCCGCCACAGGGAGGCCGGCCACAGTACCCGGCTGGCGAGCCACGACCTCCGCGACGGACTCGGTGCCGGGCGGTATGACGGCCGCGGTGGTGACGTCGGGACCGTAACGCAGATCCTCCTCGAGGGCCGCGCGCACGACCCGGTCCAGGTCGCCTGGGTCCAGGGTCATGCCGCCGTTCCCTTCGATAGGGCTGGGGCGATGTCGCTCCGGCGGTGGCAGCCGCGGCTCTCCCGGCGAACCAGTGCCGCGCCGGCGACCAGCGTCGCCACCGTGTGCAGGTTGGTCGCCTCGACCGTGGACAGGTCCAGCATGCCGCCCGCTGGGGCGCGCGACAGCGACCGCAGAAGCTCACGCAGCCCGGCCTCGTCGCGCAGCACGCCGGCGTGACGCGACATCGCCGCCGCGAGCGCGGGCCGCGCCGACGGGGCGACCCCCGTCCCGCCGTCAGGCGCGGACGGCGCGGTCATCACGCCGGGCGGTAGCTCGCGGCCGAGCAGGTCACCTAGCCGACGGCCCATGATCATCGCCTCGGTGAGGGAATTCGAGGCGAGCCGGTTCGCGCCGTGCACGCCGGTGCGGGCGACCTCGCCCACCGCGAAGACGCCCGGCAGCGAGGTCCGGCCGGTCATGTCGGCACGCACCCCGCCACACGCGTAGTGCGCGCCGGGCGCGACGGGGATCGGCTCGGTCGCCGGGTCGATGCCGCGTTCGCGGCAGGCGGCAGACACCGTGGGGAACCTGTCGTCCAGCCGCCGGACCGACGTGGCGTCCAGCCATAGGTGCGGCGCGCCGCTCGCCGACATCTGCTCGAGCATGGCCGCCGACACCACGTCGCGGGGCGCCAGGCTGTCGGGAACCGCCGGGCCGCCAGAATCGTCCACGATGACCGCGCCGGCGCCCCGCAGCGCCTCGGTGATCAGGGGGCACTGGCCGCGGCCTTCCGCGTCCCACAGGACCGTCGGGTGGAACTGGACGAACTCGACGTCGCGCAGCGCGGCCCCCGCTCGCGCCGCGAGCGCGAGCCCGTCACCCGTCACTCCGGCCGGGTTGGTCGTGGTGGCGTAGGCCTGCCCGAATCCGCCGGTGGCCAGCACGACCGCCCGGGCCCGCACCATGCCTGCGACCAGCGACGGCTCGCCCGGACGGGCCAGCCCGACCAGCACGCCGCCATCGGTCAGGTCGAGCGCTACCGCGTGGGTGAGCAGCGAAACCGGGCTGGCCAGCAGTGCGCGGGCTAGCACCCGGTGCAGTTCGGCCCCGACCGCGTCGCCGCCAGCGTGCACGATCCGGCGGCGGCTGTGCCCGCCCTCCAAGTGCCCGTTCCCGAGCCGCGCGCCCAGCGACGACAGCCACGAGATCACCTCCGGCGCCTCGGACACCAGCGCGGACACGGCGGCCGGATCGCACAACCCGGCGCCCGCCGTCAGCGTGTCCTCGGCGTGCAGCGCGACCGAATCATCCGGGTCGAGCACCGCCGCCATGCCGCCCTGGGCGAACGGGGTGGATCCGCCGCCGAGCTCGTTCTTGGATAGAAGCAGCACCCGCCGGCCGCGCGCCGCCGTCGTCGGTGTAGCTGCGGTCAGCGCGGCGGCGATCCCGGCGGCGCCAGACCCCACCACGACCACATCTGCGTCGCGTGACCAGCGGGGCTGCGTACGGGGGAGGGCGCGGAGCATCACGCGCCCACCGTGAGCATCGCTTCGACGGCCCGCCGCGCTCGATTCGCGACGTCCGGCTCCACGAGCACTTCGTGGGTTCCGTCGCGCAGGCAGCGCAGCAGCGTCTCCGGCGTGGTCATCTTCATGTACCGGCACACCGCGTGCTCGTTCACCGGCTCCCAGCTCACGGCCGCATTGGCCTTCCGCAGCTGGTGCAGCATGCCGGTCTCGGTGGCCACCAGGACCGGGCCTGACAATACCGAACGGGCGGCGGTCAGCATCCCGCCGGTCGACAAGATCCGGGCCGTGGGCAGCTCGCCGACGCCGGCCTGCCACAGCGCGGGGGTGGCGCAGCCGCATTCGGGGTGGATGAATAGCGGGGCGCCGGGCCGGGCGGCCGCCTTGCGGCGCAGCTCCTGCGGGCTGATCCCGGCATGCACATGGCATTCGCCCATCCAGACGTGGACGTTGCCGCGGCCGGTCTCGCGGCGGACGTGCGCGCCGAGGAACTGGTCGGGCAGGAAGAGCACCTCGCGTCCGGCCGGTATCGCCGAGACGATCTCCACCGCGTTCGCCGATGTGCAGCACACGTCCGACTCGGCTTTGACCTCCGCGCTGGTGTTGACATACGCGACCACGACCGCGCCGGGGTGCTGAGCCTTCCACTCGCGGAGCTGAGCCGCGGTGATCGAATCCGCCAGAGAGCAGCCGGCGTCAGGGGAAGGGATAAGCACCGTACGTTCGGGACAAAGGATCTTTGCCGTTTCCGCCATGAACCAGACCCCGGCCAGAACGATCGTGCGAGCTGAGCTGGCGGCGGCGAGCCGGGCCAGCGCCAGCGAGTCGCCGACGTGGTCGGCGACGTCCTGGATCTCGGGGGACTGGTAGTTGTGCGCCAGGATCACGGCGTCGCGCTCGGTGGCGAGGCGCTGCACCTCCGACGCAAACCCTAGTTTTCGACTCATAGTCTAAAACCTCCTGGCGCCCACGGTACCATGCATCCGTGGAGGGGCAACTTTTCGCTCATGAGGTGCTGGCGGTGGTGCTGCGCGTCCGGGACCGGCGGCTGGACTGCCTGCTCTGGCAGCGTGCCAAGGCGCCATTCGACGGGCAGTGGTCGCTGCCGCGGGGGCCGCTAGGCGCGACGGAGCGGCTGGGCACGTCGGCCAGCCGGCACCTGGCGGCCAAGGTCGACATCACGTCGATCGCGCACATGGAGCAGCTGGAAACCCGCAGTGACCCGGACCGCGATCCGCGCGAGCGCGTGCTGGCCACCGCCTATCTGGCGCTGGTCGCCACCGATGTCTCGCCGCGGATTCCCGCGGATACGGCCTGGCATCCGGTCGGCGCGCTGCCGGAGACGGCGTTCGACCACGGGTCGATCATCGTGTCAGCCCGCGAGCGGCTGCGGGCCAAGCTGTCCTACACGAACATCGGGTTCGCGCTGGCCCCGGCCGCGTTCACGATCGCGCAGCTACGCGCCATTTACGTGGCCTCGCTCGGCCACCCTGTCTCGGCGACGAACCTGCAGCGGATCCTCACCCGCCGCGGGGTGATCCGGCCGACCGCAGGAACCGCGCCGCCCACCGCGGCCGGCGGCCGCCCCGCCACCTTGTACGAGTTCGTGTCCCACTCGCTGGTCGTGACCAACGCCTTCGCCGCGTTCCGCCCCCCGTCCCCTCCTCCCTCGCCCGTTCCGGCCGCTTGAGGTGCCCCGCCCGCCATCCGCCGCCGGATATCCGGCATTAAGCAGACAGCCATAGGGACGGCGGATGATCGGGAACATTTGCCCCATTTTGCGAACGGGGGGATCGACCCGCCCGGCACGCGGCTGTTACAGGCCTGGGATAGCCAAGATCGTCACCCGGCCGCCTGCGGCTGGCCGGGTCAGGCCTGCCAGACGGCCCGGACGCCCGGCGCTTCTGCCGCAGCCTACAAGCGCGCGTCTGTCCACAATCGTCATCTATACACCGGAACGAATGCCCGGGCCCAGGACCCTTGGCACCACAACCTGAGCGCTCATCCTGCACCGATGCGGGCTGCGTTCTCCTCGTGCACCGAGGTGTCCGCAGCCACCAAGACACGGCTGACCATCTCTGCTGTAGAGCGTGACGCGGACCGCTGTGCTGTCAGTACTGTCGGAGCGTGCGGTTCGAGCAGCGACTACGGGACGGGATCCACTCTGGTGCGATCGTCCTGGCCTTCCGACGCTGGAGGCGCAGCCAGGTCGCCCCCGGCCGCCGCTACCGCACCGGGATCGATATGGTCGAAGTCGAGTCGGTAGACGTGGTCGAGCCGTCATCACTGGACGCCGCCCAGGCACGCGAAGCCGGGTACGCGAGCGTCGGCGAATTGCTGGCCGACCTGCGCGGTGACCCGGCTTTGCCGGTGTACCGCATCCGCCTGCGACGAATCGACGGGCCGGATCCCAGGGACGAGCTGGCCCGCGCCGTCGGCCTGACCGATGCGGACGTCGCCGCAATCACGGCCAGGCTGGCCCGGATGGACAGGTCAAGCAGCCGCGGGCCGTGGACCGGCGCGGTGCTCGCGCTGATCGCCGACCGGCCCGGCACCGTGTCCACGGTCCTGGCCGAAGCCATGGGCTGGGAGCGGCAGGACTTCAAGCTGCACGTCAGGCGGCTGAAGGAACTCGGGCTGACCCTCAGCCTCGACGTCGGCTACCGGTTGTCACCGCGCGGCGAGTCGTACCTGAACCACCTGCGGACCCGGTGAGCGGGGCGGTGAGCGCGCGATGGTGGCTGTTGCCAGAGTGTGACCGGTTCGGCTACTGCTATCAGGTTGCACAAGTCGACGCGTCAGCCCGTCATGTTCCGTGATGTTTCCGGCGACGACATTCGTGTGACGGTGAGCACCGCGGCCTCCTCGGCTCTAGTCCCGCGATGACGGTCCGGCCTGCAGCGACCGGCTCGGCCACGCGGCCCTGTTGATACGCGCCGAGGACCCTGCTGCCCAGCTCGGGCCGGCCGATCTGACCGAGGGGCCCGCAGCTTGCAGCGGTCGAGCGGATGGCCCGGCAGCGTCATCAGCAACGCCGGGATCATGTTTCCCGGGCGGCAACTGCAGGCCCCGGCCGCCGGATGGAACCGCGATGGTGGCCCCGGCCGCTCTCTCGTATCTGGGGCACGGTCGAGTCCTCGGCAAGGCGGGCGCCGTGGTGGCCCATCATGGGTCCGGCCGACGTGTGCGCGACGAGCCAGCGGATCCTGACCTGAGG
>Ga0081540_1003710_pt1 | contig 11964 bp, 11 predicted proteins | sample TabmetS2T1R1_FD_71024 | JGI IMG/M metagenome (GOLD analysis project Ga0081540, IMG submission 71024) | Tabebuia heterophylla rhizosphere microbial communities from the University of Puerto Rico - S2T1R1 | ecosystem: Host-associated > Plants > Roots > Rhizosphere ...
GGGCTGGGCGGAGAGGGGGAGCAGGTCCCAGCGGAAGTGGCTCAGGTGCGCGTCGAAGACGTTCCCGAACGAGACGCCCGCCACGCCATCGAGGTAGGCGAACACCGGCCAGCGCCAGGAGAGCTGGGCTCCGATCGCGCTGCGGTCCCGGAGCCGCCCGTGGAGGAAGCCGACGAACGGCTCGGCGCCGCCCACCGTCACCAGGTCGGTGAAGGGCACCGGCTGGCTCCCCAGCGGGTCGGCGAATTCCGCGAGGACGCCGAGGCTGAGGATCCGTCCCTTGCCGGTGACGTCCCACGAGCCCTCGACGCCGGCGCCGTAGTGGATCCAGGAGCGGTCGAAGCCGCGGGTGACGTCCACCGAGGGGGCGGCGATCACTCCCACCCGGATGCCGCTCCGCTGGACGTCCGGAGAGCGGGTGTCGAACGAGGCGCGGAAGCTGAGCCCGGCGGCGGTGGTGTTCTCCTCGAAGCCCGGAGGAGCCGGGAGCTCGCCGCGCTCCACGCGCTGGGCGAGCGTCGGGTCGCTGCAGCAGGAGTAGTCCCGGAACACCGTTCGGATGAGGTGGGCGCCGGCCTCGACCCGCGTCGCCTTCACCGCGTACCGGTAGGTGACGGACCCGCCGACGACGTCGGTGCCGTACCGCGACTTGAAGTCGGTCGTCGTCTCCGGGCCGATGCCGAAATAGAGATTGTCCGGGCGCCGGTTCCAGTGCGCCTCGACCGCGATCGAGCTCGCCTTGGTGAAGTTGAAGCGATCGCCGACCCCGAGGGTGATCCAGTTGGACCCGCCCCAGGCGGCATCGGCGGTCACCTTGTTCCCCTCGACGAAGGTGTCGTTCCAGAAGAAGTGCAGGCCGATGCTTGGGCGAAAGCCAAAATTGAGGAGGAAGACGGGGAAGATTCCCCCTTTGTTGTCCGGGCCGAAGGCGAAGAAGTTGAACACCGCGGGGCCCCAGCTGCCCTTCTCCGCGGCGGTGGCGACCGCGCCGACCGGAGCGCGGACGACGTACTCGGTGACGAGGTACGCGGGCAGCAGGATGACCCGCGGGATCCAGAGCAGCACCTCACCCGCGCTGGGTGCCGGGGGCTCCTGGCCGCGGTACTCGGGGACGGGACGCGGTGGCGGCCGCTCTTCCTTGGCCGACTCGGGCTGAGAGGCCTGCGCTTCCGGAGCCGGGGCAGCGCTCTGCTCGGGGGTCGCCACGGGAGCGGTGGGCTGCGCGGCGGGCGCCGAGCCGGACTGGGCCGCCGACGTGCTCGGTGGCGCGGACGCAGGGCCTTCCGTCGGGGAGGGTTGCCGATTCGCCCGCGAGGGCGCCTGCGGCGTCTGCTGGTCGGCGCGTGCGAGCTCCGGCGCGAGCGCGGACCCCACGAGGCATGCACGAAGCACAATCCAGAGCGCACGCCGCGACAGCGCGCACCCCTCCCCGGCCCGGAACCGCGTCACCGCTGTCCCTGCGCCCATCGCCCGGAGGTAAGGCCGGAAATCCCTCCCGGCGCAAGCACGGCGAGACGGAAAGCGACGGCCGAGTTCAGAGGCCGAGAGAGATGGTCCCGCCGAAGAGGACGGAGGGGTTGACGTCCCGCTCGCGGACGGTGTTGCCCTCGCTGTCCAGGACGGCGATGACGCGCTGCACGCTGACGCCTCCCCAGAGGCTGATGTGCAGCAGGCGTGTCAGCCGCCAGTCGACCCCGCCGAGCACCGGGAGCGCGGAGTCCCGGCCGACGCCATTCGGGATGGGGCTGTCGGAAGGGAGGCGGAACTCGCGGCCCAGCCCCACCAGCACCAGCCCCATGTGCAGGGAGACATCGGGGACGGGAGAGTAGGCCAGCCCGAGGCCCGCGGTCCGGCCGGGTCCGATCCGCAGGCCGCCCGCCACCAGGCGCCAGCGCCCCTGGTCGAACGGGAGCACCCACTCCAGCGCCGGGATCGGGAGGATGAACAGGCTCCGCGCCAGGCGGGTCTGGACGGTCAGGAGCAGCCCCACGTTCAGCTCGGGGGAGAACTGATAGCGGGCGCCGAAGGTGCCTCCGACGCTGATGGTGTCGTCGAACGCCGAGCCTCTCGCTCCGGCCGAGGCCACGTTCGCCTCGCCGAGGAGGACCCAGTGTTCGTCGATCCGGTAGCGGCCCTGGAGCCCCACCGCGAAGGTGCGGACCTGGTCCCAGGGAACGCCCTTGGAGGTGGTGCCCTGAGCGGGTGGGGGGAGCAGCCCCGGATCCCCACCGAAGTTGTAGAAGGACACGCTGCCGTCGAGCGGCACGCTCAGGTAGAGCTTCGGGCTGACCTTGATGACCGGCGCGATCCGGCCGGTGATGAAGGTGCTGCTCATGTTTCCCGAGGTTCCGGCGATCGACGCGGGGAAGGTGTAGACGCCGCTGAGGTCGAAGATCCCCAGCACCAGCGGGAACGGCTGCGGGGAGCCCACTGCCGCTGGAGGCGCCTCGGAGGGAGCGGTCGCCGCGGGCTGTGGCTGGGACCGGGCGGAGGGCGTCAGGAGCAGCGCTGCGCAGAGGAGAGCTGGCTGCCACCAGCCGAGGTTCGAAGAGCGTCGTTTCAGGAGAGGAGCCGGGAGAGAGGAGCGGAGATGCCGGCCGTGCGGCGGGCGTGGTCGCGGGAGGCTCCTTAGGGGAAGCAGGCGGACCGGATCAAGTCGTGGGCGCGTGAAGAGCGCGTCGAGCGAACGACCAGGCGGGGGGTCCGCGAGGCCGGGGCGCCGAGACTCCGGCAAGCGGCGGCGACGTCGCGCCGCGTGCTGCGATTCAGGAGTGGCGAGCGGCTCCGTGTTCGGCCAGAGTGAGGGCGTCTCGCCAGGGGGGTTCAGGTGAGAAGCGCGCTTCTTCGTGCAGTGCTTTCGGTCGCCGTCTTCGCGACCGCGTGCAGCAGCTCGCCGCCCGGCCAGGATGCGGGCCCGACGCTCGACGCAGGACCCGACGCTGGGCCGGATGCAGGACCGGACGCGGGGCGCTGCCTCATGCCGGATACGGGCACGCCGGACGCGGGGCTGATTCCGGCCGGTGCGCAGATCGGCATCGACCGGCCGTCACTCCGGTACGGCGCGGAGTTCGGCACCGGCGTCTTCGTCGGGACCACCGTCTTCGAGAGCCTCCAGGTCCGGAACGGTGGGGCTGCCCCTCTCGTCCTCTCCGACATCACGACGACCGGGCCCGACGTCGGCCTCTTCATCATCGACCGGAGCGCGCTGAACACCCCGATCGCGACCGGGCAGCTGGTGACCATCCCGGTCTCGTTCCATGCGCCGGACGAGCGGACTGCCACGGCGACGCTCGTCCTCCACTCGAACGCCGCCAACGTCGACCCGCTCTCGGTCGATCTCTTCGCCATCACCCTCGGCCCCTCCGGCTCCCTCGGCGTCGGCTCCCTACCGGTTGGCTCCTTCGCCGTCGGCCCAATCGCCGTCGGCTCCACGGGGTCCAATCCAGAATGCCTCGGCGTGTACTGCGGGCGTCCCTTCATCGGTGGGAGCGGGAGCAATCCGTACCTCGGCCAGACCTGGCCGGCCTACGCGCACGATGCCGTCCTGAACGCGCCGAACGACGCCGACGGCGATGGAAAGCTGGATCAGTTCGACAACTGCCCCTTCGTCAGTAATCGCGATCAGAGGGACGCGGATGGGGACGGAATCGGCGACGCCTGCGACAACTGCCCGCTGGTGGCCAATCCCGATCAGCGCGACACGGATGGCAACGGGAAAGGCGACGCCTGCGACGACGACATCGACGGGGATGGCATCCCGAACGCGATGGACAACTGTCCGCGATTTCCGAATCCCAACCAGCTCGACACGGACGGCGATGGCATCGGAGATGCCTGCGACCTCGACGACGACAACGACGGGATCCCCGACGCCCAGGACCACTGCCCGCGCTATGCCGACCCGGCGAATCCGATCTCGGTGCCTGGCGTCCAGTGCGTGGTCGACACGGACGGGGATGGGGTGGAGGAGTCGTATGACAACTGTCCCCTGGTCCTCAACCCGGATCAGAGAGACACCGACGGTGACCAGATTGGTGATGCGTGCGACAAGGACATCGACAACGACGGCATCCTGAACAGCGTCGACAACTGCCCGACCGTCGCCAATTTCGACCAGCACGACGACGACGGCGACGGGGTCGGTGATGCCTGCGATGCTCGCTACTGCGTCGTGGTGGACCCGGCGCACCCGAATGCATGCCTCGACCCGAACGCCGCGTTCATCGTCTCCGCCGGGCCTGGCCTCAACGGTCACCCCTGCGAGCCGGTGTCGCTGACGATCTTCGCGAACCGCAACGGCGTCCCCATCGACTTCGAGTGGGCCCTGATCCAGAAGCCTCCCAGCAGCACCGCCAGCGTCCTGATCAATGCGAGCGGAACGGTCTCGACCTCGCGGCACTGGCGTTACGCTCATCCCTTCGGGCAGGTGCCAACGTTCATTCCCGACGTCGTCGGCCTCTACCAGCTGACCCTCACGGCGCGGATGGCGCCCGTGGATCCCGTGTACCCGGGCGTCCAGCAGGCGCAGGCGGCTCTCATGATCCAGGTCCAGTGACGCTCAGCGGCTGCGGCTGAAGATCACCACCGCGATGCCACCGAGGACCAGCGCGCCGGCCCCGAGGAGCCGGAGGGTGATCCGCTCGCCGAGGAACGCGACGCCACCCAGCGCGGCGATGACCGGGACGGTGAGCTGGACCGTCGCCGCCTGCAGCGCGGTGAGCCGGGAGAGGGCGCGGTACCAGATCACGTAGCCGATGCCGGAGGTCACCGCCCCGGAGGCGAGGCCGGCCGTGACTCCCGTCGTCGAGAGATGCGGGCGTTCGACGAGGAAGCTGATCGCCACCATCGGCAGGACCAGCGGAATGGTCCGGGCGAAGTTCGTCGCCGTGGTCTGGAGCGGATCGGCCGCCCGGCGTCCGCGGAGTGAGTAGGTCCCCCAGCCAACCCCGGCGAGGAGCATCAGCGCCATGCCACCCGCCGGTGAGCCGGAGACCGAGGGATTGGTGAGCAGGAGCAGGCCGACGAGGGCGAGCGCCAGACCGAACCACTCCGTCGCCCCGGGCCGTTCACCCTTCAGCAAGCCCCAGCCGATCATCGTGAGCTGAACCGCGCCGAAGAGGAGCAGTGCGCCGATCCCCGCGCCGATCTGCACGTAGGCGAGGGAGAAGGCGATGGCGTATCCGAAGAGCGCCACGGCCGAGAGCCAGCTTCCGCCGTGCGGTCGTCCCCGCGTGCCCAGCTGCGCCAGGACGCCCATCATGAGGGCGGCGGCTCCGAGACGGACCGCGGTGAAGCTCGATGCGTCGATGGCGCCCCCGCGCAGCGCGAGCCGGCAGAGGAGCGAGTTTCCGGCGAAGCAGAGCATCGCCAGCGTGGTGAGGAGCGCGACCTCGCGGCCGGTGAGCGGAGGACGTTCCGGTCGGCGCTCTTGCACGGTGACGGGACTCACGGACATGGGCGACGGGTTTCCGTCAGTGAAACCGCCAGCGGAGGAAGAGCGCGACCAGGGCCGGGACCCCGAAGACGATCAGGAAGACCGGGGCCTCCTCGGTCACCGTGTAGCCGGCCTTCTTGACCCCCATGGCCATGTTCACGCCGGCGCCGATGAGCCACAGCGGCAGGAAGACCAGCACCGACGTCGTCAGGGCCGAGGGGCCGCCGACGAGTCGACCGAGGAAGACACAGGCCGCGAGCAGCGCGAGGCCGATCCCGATGACGATGGCGGTGTGCACCGGGGGCGAGGCTTACTCCACCTGGCCGATGTCCAGGCGGTGGATCTTCCCGTCAGGCCCGAGGTGGAAGCGGAAGTAGGTCCGGAAGTCGCCCCACTGCTCCGAGTGGAACTTGCCGACGACCTCGAGCCCGTCGGGGCTCACCCGATCGAAGGAGGTGAAGCGCTCGTGCCCCAGCGCGTCGCGGGTGAACTTCTCCAGGCTCCTGGGGCTGCCATCGTCGAAGAGCTCGGCGTCGTGGACGAAGAGCCCGGACCAGGCCTTCCGGTCTCCGCTCTGGAAGGCGTCGATGGCTGCCTTGACGGTGGCGTTCCGGAGCGGGGGAAGGTCCATGCGGCCCGACGGTATCGCGCGGGGGACCTCGCGACGGTCGGGCGGGGGAGGGGCATCCAGAAGGAGACAGCCCCGGAGGCCCGGGGCTCCACCGTGGGCCCCGATGCACTCCGGAAGGGGAAGGCTTGCAGGCGCGAGGGCCAGGTGATTCGGTTCCGGGCATGCGGTCTGCCGGACGATGGGCCGGCCTTCTCGTCGGCGCGTGGATGTTCCTGGTGCTCGCGAGCGCCTGCGCCAACCCGTGCTCGGACGTGGCGCCCTCGCTGCCTCCGCAGGATCCGACTGCCTGTGGGCCCGGGCTCACGACCTGCTCGGCGGAGCTCTACTGCGTGACCGATGCCGGGCCGAGCGCGTGCGCGCCTCGCAAGCTCACCGGCGCGAAGTGCACGTCCCATGTCGAGTGCTACTCGAACGTGTGCAAGTCGGACGGGGAGTGCTCCGTGCCCGACCGGGGCTGCGGAAGCTAGGCCTGTCCCGCCGTCGCCGGTCGCACGGTGCGGAGTCCCGGGACGGCCGTCGCCACGAACGCCTCGTCCACGCCGTATCGGCGCAGCAGCTCCTCGGCGCGCCCGCTCGCCTCGGCCCGCCGCGCGAGCCACCCCAGCAGCGGCGCGAAGAGGCGCTGGAGGCGCGGTTGCACGCGTGGAGGATCACCCGCGCGACGGAGAGATCCGAGCGTCGAGCCGCGTCTGCTCGAGCGAGGGGCCTGGCTCGTTCTGTCCGAACATCTCGATCTGGAACACGACGCGCCACGCGGGCGTGCCGAAGCTCGAGCCAAGCCCCACGCCGGCGCCGAGCTTGACGCGGATCTGTGGCCCGCTACCGGTCCCCTCGATCCGCCCCGAGAGCAGCGCCTCCCCGCTCGTCGTTCCCCCCTGGAAGAACCCGTTGAACGCCGTTGCCCCGTAGACCTCGGGACCGATCACTGCGCGGGTCGACTCGCCGAGGGGAAGCTTCGCGCCCGCGGCGGCGCCGAAGAGAAGCTCGCTTCCCCGCGGCGCGCCCGGAACGCCACCGTCGTCCCGAGGGCGAATGTGCACGCCCACGTTGCCGGCGTAGGCGAGCCAGGAGACATCGCCCGCGAAGAGCAGCCGCACCATGCCGCGGTAAGTCCCGTCGGACACGTACTGCTCGATGGGTCCACTGGGGATCCAGAGCTGTGCTCCGAGGCCAAGGCGGAATGGTCCAGCCGGATCGCCGAGCAGCCGCGTGTCGACGCCCACTCGCACGTCGGAGAGCGTGTCGGGGTGCGATCCCAGATCGAGGTCCGGGCCTGGATACGCATACCCGCCAATCGTCGCGGTCCGGCCCTTCACCGCGACCGGGACGTCGAAGGCGACCGACCATCTCCAGCAACGAAAGGTGATCGCTGCGGCGATCTGGCCGTAGCCGGAGTCGGTCACCACCGCGACTCCCCCGACTCGCAGGGGGTCGCGTGCGTAGCGTGCGGAGAACGACATCGCCCCGCCGAGCTCGCCGTGCATGTCCAGGCTGTCCATCACGAACCAGCCGGCTCCGGGCGCCGACGGGGAGAAGCGCTCGGCGTCGAAGCCCTGGACCGGTGTCTGCGCCCGCGCGGAGAGCGCGAGGAGCAGGGCTCCGAGGACCCAGGCGCGCGATGTCCTAGAACTCCGCATGGGCCCTCACTCCCAGGATCACCACCGGCCCGGCGCGGTCGGCGTTGTAGGCGGGGTTCCAGAGGAGCTGGAAGTCAGCCGAGAGCCAGATCGCCTTGAAGAAGTTGTAGCTGTAGAAGACCTCGAACACTCCCTCCGACGCCTGCTGGAGCGCGCCGTCGCCGATGAAGCCGTCGATGCCCCCGAGCGCCAGGTAGCGGGCGTGGCTCGCCGAGATCCAGCTGAGCCCCAGACCCACGCCGGTGACGTCGAACGGTCGGTCCCAGAGTGAGCCGCGGGCGACTGCCCCGAAGGACAGCGAGCGGTCCGCCGCGTTGAAGGCCACCACCTCGCTCTGCCCGTCGGACCACATCGCGCGCAGGAACAGACCGATGTCCCTGGAGACGAACTGCTCGACGTCGATCCCGATCCCCACCTTCACGTTGTCCTTGCGAACCCAGCACAGGTCGGGCGCGCCGGCGTTCTGCGAGCCGTAGTTGAAGTCGGTGCACGCCGCGGCGTTCTTCGTGGGGTCCGCCTCGAAGGTCGCCACTGCGTCGTCGAACGACCCGCTGTGCACCCGGTTCCGGTATCCGAGGAGCCGCACCGCGCCGGGGAGTCCGAAGAGCTTGTGGTCGTGCTCGATCTCCAGCTGGTCGCCGAAGTACCTGAAGATCCGGAAGTCCACCGGGAGCTGATTCGGTTGCTTCGGCGGCGCGGTGTGCGCGAACCGGACGGCCCAGTCGTCCCAGTACCACTCCACCGCCGCGCCGTAGGTGTACCCGCGCGCGTCGGCCGTGAAGTCCCACGAGGCGTGGGTCATGAACGCCATGTTGAAGAACGTCTGGCGGGGATCGCCGGTGACCCCGTTCTTGTCCATGACGTCCAGCACGGTGAAGTTGCCGGCCCAGATGACCAGCCGCCGCGCGTCCACGGTCCTGCCGAGCTGCATCGGGTTCGATTCCACCTTCTGGCGCTCGCCGCCGAGGCCGATGATCTGCCGGAGGTACAGCCTGGCCCGGTAGATCTGAGGCGTCTCCGAACCGCCCTTCTGCAGCTCGAAGTTCTGGATCGCTCCGCCCAGGCCGCGAAGGTTCGACAGCGGCCGCTCGGCAATGACCTCCGGGACGAAGTACGCCTCGCCGCCGGGCCAGAGCCTCGCGCCGAGGAAGAGGGTGGCGCTCCAGGTGAAGCTCCGCTCGTGACCGGGGAGCAGCGAGTTCGGGCTCCCGTTCAGGTTCGTGTACTGGGCAGGGAAGGGCAGCTTCCAGCTGGAGATGTAGGTCGTCTGCCCGTAGGCGTTCCACGCCTCGTCGTCGAGGTCGTGGAGCCCGTGCTGCGAGAGCAGGTTCATGACATCGAAGGCGACGTCCTCGTGCGGCGCGGGAGGTGCCGCCTGGGCGAGCGCCCGGGGCGCGGCCAGCAGCAGCACGAGAATCACCACCCGGCGCGCGGCCCCGCTCCTCCCCGGTCGTCGACGGCCGACAGCGGTCACGCGCCCCTCCGCTCCCCGCGGAACCGGCGTCGTTAGGGGACATGCAACCGGGAGTCAAACGAACAGGAGACGAATCGCGCCACGGTGTGGCAGCGTCGGCCCGCGAGGGAGCGCTGCGATGAGCCTGGCGAAGAAGCTGAACCTCAAGGCGGGGACGAAGCTCCGGGTGCTCGGGAGGCCGAAGGAGGTCGACCTGGACGACGTCGACGTCACGTCGCTCGCGAACGTGAAGGACGTCCTGGTGTTCATCACCAAGGTGGCGGACATCGACCGGTTCGCCACGCCGATGATCGAGGCGGCACGCGCCGACCGCCTCGCCTGGGCCGCCTACCCGAAGGCGGGGCAGCTGGGGACGGATCTCAACCGGGACATCCTGGCGAAGGAGCTGCAGAAGCGTGGAGCGCAGCCGGTCCGCCAGGTCGCGCTCGACGAGGTGTGGAGCGCGTTGCGGTTCAGACCTCGATGACCAGGGCGGGGTTCATCGAGGTGCCCTGCTCGCCGGGGTAGCCGCGCGCGTTGCAGACCACCCGGGTCCGTCCGACCTGGTAGTCGAAGCTGATGTGGGTGTGCCCGTGGATCCACAGGCGCGCGCCGCGCTGCTCGACCAGCGGCGCGACGTCGCCGGCGATGAAGAAGCGGTTGAGCGGATTCCCCTCGTACTGCGGGGCGATGCTCCGCGGGTGCGGCACGAAGTGGGTGATGACCACGTCACCCGCCCTGACGTTCTCCTCGAGGAACGCGACGTTGGCCGCGTGCTCCTGGTGGACCCAGGGCACGAAGCTCTCGATCAGCGAGAAGTCCGCGAGGAAGCGCCGGTACCCCTCCTCGTCGGGAGTGGGAGGGAACCAGAGCGTCGCGCCGACGAAGCGCGTTCCGTCGATCTCGGTCACCGCCGCGTCGAGGACTTCCAAGTTGGGGAACTCCCGGGCGCAGGAGGCGAGGAGGGCCGCGCCCGCCGGCGGCGAGGTCTTGTAGTACTCGTGGTTCCCCGGCACGTAGACCACCCGCGGGAAGCGGTCGCAGAACCAGCCCAGCATCTCGAGGACGTGGGGCTCGCGCCGGATCGGGAGGATGTCGCCGGCGAGCACCAGGACGTCGCCGAGCACCGGGAGCGACTGCGCGAAGCGCGCGCCGTGGTCCGGGTCGAACTCGAGGTGTAGATCGGAGACCGGCTGGATCCGCATGGCTCAGAGGTTCGTGTCTTCCGCGGGCGTCACCCGCGGGTCGGGGATTCCTGCCGCCGGCGCCGTGTCCCGGCGTCCGCCCGGAGGCGCGGCATCGAGCGTGTACGCCGCCATCGACAGCGAGCCGTAGGCGTAGCCGTCCACCAGCACCTCGAGCGGTCGGTTCGCCGCGTGGGCCAGCCCGGCGATGTAGAGCAGGGGCAGGAAGTGGTCCGGCGTCGGCACCGCGCGCGCCCAGTCCGGATGCTCGCGGAGCCTCGTCACCTCGGCCGGGCGGGTGGTCAGCGCCTGCCGCGCGGCCTCGTCGAACCGCCGCGCCCAGTCGAACGCACCGTCAGGACTTCCCCAGTCCAGCTGCCGGAGGTTGTGGACCACGTTCCCGCTGCCGAGGATGAGCACTCCCCGCGCGCGGAGCGTCGCCAGGCGCTCGCCGAGATCGAGGTGGAAGTCGAGGTCGCGCCGCGCATCGATCGAGAGCTGCAGCACCGGAATGTCCGCCTCTGGAAAAGCGTGCACCAGCACCGACCAGGCGCCGTGGTCGATGCCCCAGCTGTCGAGGTCCAGGCCCACGTGGGTCGGCTTCGCCAGCTCGACGACCTCCCCCGCCACCTCCGGACTGCCCGGCGCGGGATACTCGACCTCGAACAGCTCACGGGGGAATCCATAGAAATCATGGATGGTCCGCGGCCGGGCCATCGCCGTGACCGCGGTGACGTTCACGTACCAGTGCGCGGACACGACGAGAATCGCACGGGGTCTCGGCACGCTGGCCCCGAACGCCGCCCACGCGCTCGAGTAACGATTCCGTTCCAGCGCGTTCATCGGACTGCCGTGCCCCAGGAACACGGCCGGCATCGCTCGTTCCGCCATCGGCACCCTCGTCCACCGGATGACTTATCGCACCCACGCCCGCACGCCACCTCGTCCAGGCGAGCAGGCACCGGAGACCGCTCGCCGGTGGACGTCGCGCGCGCATGGTACGCTTCCTCCAATGGTGCGCTCTCCGCGTCTGCGACCGGGAGACCGCGTTGCCGTGGTCGCCCCGTCCTCTCCCTTCGATCGTGAGCGCTTCGACCGCGGCATGACCCGGCTGGCCGAGCGCTACGAGCTCGCGCCCTCGCCGAGCCTGTTCGAGCGTCGGTGGTACCTCGCCGGCACCGACGACGTTCGCACCGCCGCGGTCGTCGACGCCTTCTCCGACCCGGGCAACCGCGCGGTGGTCTGCGCCCGCGGCGGCTCGGGAGCCGCGCGGCTCCTTCCCCGCATCGACTTCGGCCGGCTTCCGCTGAAGCCGCTGGTGGGGTTCTCGGACAACGTCGCGCTCCACTGCGCGTTGCAGGCCACCGGTCGGATCTCCATCCACGGGCCCGTCGTCACGCAGCTCGCGGACCAGCCGCCCTGGGTCTCGGAGCGGCTCTTCGCGCTCCTCGAGGGTCGCGTCCCCGATCCGCTGGAGGGCAAGCCGCTGGTCCCGGGCGTGGTGGAGGGTCCGCTCATCGGCGGAGACCTGGTCGTGTTCGCCACGCTCCTCGGGACGCGGTGGCTCCCCGAGCTCAACGGCGCCATCCTCCTCCTCGAGGAGGTGGGCGAGCCGCCGTACCGCC